>Ga0187894_10001653_pt1 | contig 28144 bp, 22 predicted proteins | sample GBC1701081metaG_FD_136650 | JGI IMG/M metagenome (GOLD analysis project Ga0187894, IMG submission 136650) | White microbial mat communities from a lava cave in the Kipuka Kanohina Cave System on the Island of Hawaii, USA - GBC170108-1 metaG ...
CTCCTCTTCCTGCACGAGTTCGCCGGCCCGGGTGCCGGCGGTCGATCGACGGCGCTCCTGCACGGGCTTCGGCTCGACGTCGCGCTGCTCGGGCTCGAAACCGCGATCGTGGCCGGCGCGGCCCTGCTTCGCCGTCGGGTGCGCCCGGGATTCGTGCTCGGGCTCGCCTGGGGCTTCACCTACGTCAACGCGCTCAGCCTGGTCGCAAACTTCTTCTTCTTCCGGGAGCGCAACCAGCACCTGTGGGAGATGCTGCTCGCGAACCTCGGCCGCCCCGAGGAGGTCTACGTCGCGATCGAGCCCTTCCTCGACTTCCATCCCTTCTTCGTGGTGGGACTCCTCGCCGGAACCGTCGCCTGCGTGGTGCTCGCGCGCCGCGACGCGCGGAGCGTGGCCGGCCCCGGCATCGACGTCTGGCGTAGGAAAGGCGCGCTCGCGGCCACGCTCGCGGTGGCCCTCGTCGGGCTCGCGACGAACCTCGAGCCCGTCGCCGACCAGGACGGCGACCGCGCGGGCACCACCGCCAGCAAGTACTACATGGACCTGCCGGACTACGTCGTGAACCAGGCGGTCGTGAACCCCATGTTCGACCTCCTGCACTACTATGTGCCGTCGCTGTTCGCGAAGCGGCGCTACCGACTGCAGGCACCCGAAGCGATCGAGGTGAGCCGCACGCTGCTCGACCTCTCCGGGAGCGATGCGCGCTACCCGTTGCTCCAGACGATCGACGGATCCGGAGCGCTCGGGATCGAGAACGTCGTCCTCCTCCAGGTCGAGGGCCTCGGCACGAACGTCCTCGAGCAGCGCGCTGGCGACGAGTGGGTGATGCCCTACGTCCACGAGCTCGCCGAGCAGGGGCTCTACTTCCCGAACGTGATCCAGAGCTTCAGCGCCACCGACGGCTCCACGTTCGCCACCGCGACGAGCCTGCACCGGACGTTCGGCCCGACCTCGCGCGTGTCGCATTTCCAGCCGAACGAGGTGAACGGGCACTACGGCTCCCTGTCCCGCATCCTCGGCTCGAGCAACCGGCACAACTACTTCTTCGCCGCCTTCAAGCAGCGTTCCGCGGACTTCCTGAGCTTCATGGCGAACCAGGGGTACGACGCGCACGGCTACACGGAGCTCCTCGCACGACTGGGCCCTCGCGCGGACACCGACGCGAACAATCTCGGCATCTACGACGGCCCCATGCTCCGCCAGGTCGCCGACGTCCTGATCGCGACCCCCGGACGCTTCACCGCCTACGTCGCCACGGCGACCAGCCATTCCCCCTGGCAGGTGCCTGCCGACATGCCGGCGGAGGTCGCGCACGCCGGCCTCAACACCTTCCGGTACACCGACCGCAGCATCCGGGCGTTCGTCGAGACCCTCCGCGCGCGCCGACCCGACTTCGACCGGACGCTCTTCGTCGTCTTCGGCGACCACACGAGCATCACCTTTGGCGACGGGCTGACCGAGCGCCTGCGCGTGCCTCTGATCCTCTACAATACGCGGCTCGCTCGGGAGCGTGGCCGTTGGACCGACCGGACGACGGCCTCCGGGAGCCACGTGGACATCCTGCCGACGGTGCTCGGATTGCTCGACGAGCCGCATCCGTACGCCGGCATGGGTCGCAACCTGCTCGGCGCACAGGCGACGGGACGCGGCATCGTCAGCAGCACATACATGACGAGCTTCTACATCCGCGACGGCTTCGCGCTCCGCTATGTGCCGTACGATCGCGGAGGCGTCCAGCTCTTCGCCGTCGTCGACGGTGACATCGTGACGCGCGACGTCTCCGCCGAGCATCCCGACGTCCTCGCACGGCTCACGCGTGAGCATCTGGCGCTCTACGAGACGGCCGACCGACTGGTTCGCGACAAGCACGTCTTTCCGGTTGGTGCGGCCGCCGACGGCATTCTCGCGGCCGCCGCGCAGCGATGAGAAAGGGGGGGACGGACGTGCAGCATGGACGACGGCTTCGCGCGGCCTTGAAGCGCTCCCGGCCGATCCCGTTCATCGGGATCTACGACGTCTTCTCGGCGACGCTCGCGACGCGCCACTTCGACGCGCTCTTCGTGAGCGGCTTCGGCTTCGGGGCCAGCCACTACGGCATGCCCGACGTCGGCTTCATCGCGTGGTCGGACATGGTGTCGTTCGTGCAACGCCTGCGCGCCGTCTTGCCGGAGCCCCACCTGCTGGTCGACGTCGACGATGGCTACGGTGACGTCGAGGTGGCCTGCCACGTGGTCCAGCTCCTCGAGTCGGCCGGCGCCTCGGGCATCGTGCTCGAGGACCAGAAGCGCCCGCGCCGCTGCGGCCATCTCGACGGCAAGCAGCTCCTCGAGCTCGACGAGTTCCGGGCCCGGCTGCGCCGCGTGCTCGCCGCGCGGGGCGATCTCGTCGTCGTGGCGCGCACCGACGCCACCGACCCCGCGGAGATCACGGCCCGCATCGAGGCCTTCGTCGCGGAGGGAGCCGACGCCGTCCTGGTCGACGGCATGCGCGACCTCGACCTCGTACGCGAGCTGGCGGCGCGCGTCCGACGGCCCTTCGCCTTCAACCAGATCGCCGGCGGCAAGTCGCCGGCGCGCACCCTCGACGAGCTCCGCGCGGCCGGCATGTCGATGGTCATCTACAGCACGCCCTGCCTCTTCGCCGCGCAGGGCGCCATGGACGAGGCCTTGCGCGCGCTCCGCGACGAAGACGGCAGGCTTCGCGAACCCAGCCCCGACGTCGTCGGACTGGACGACTGCTGCGCGGTCCTGAACGACAACCTCGCGCGCCGCCAGGCGGCGGCGGGGATCGACGAGGAGCACGCGCTGCCGATGCGCCGCGCCAGCCGGGGGATGGGAGGAAGCCGCTAGGCTCGACGCCGAGGACGGCTGAGCCGCGCCGGCACGGCGAGCGCGGCGGTGTCGCCGCGCTCGCCCCGTCGATCGGCCGTGGTCACTGCCGCGTGATCTGGACCAGGGGCAGGCGGTCGCCCGTGTCGGCATCGAGCGTCAGCACCTGCCCGACGCCCGCGGCGTAGAACTTGTGCTCGTGCAGGGCGGTCTCGAGCGGCGTCGTCTCGAGCGTGTCGAGGCAGTTGGTGAACGAGCCGAACGGCGTCGTGACCGTCGCGGTGAGGCCGACGACTTCGGCGTCGTCCTCGGCGTTCCCGAGGTCGAACTCCTGGCGGTAGAAGTCGCCGATCCTCGGGTTCGCCTCCATGATGATGCCGGGCTGCGCGCCGTCGGCGCCCGCGAGGAAGCTGCCGTCGATGGTCGTGATCAAGCCGTCGACCAGCTCGTGTGTGTTCTCGCCGAAATACCAGACGTTGCCCTGGCGGTCCTGCGCGAACCAATCGAGCGTGTCCTCTTCGAGCGCGCCGTCGATCCGGACGGTGTCGTGGATCTCGACGCAGGTGACGCCGTCGATCACCCGCGTGTTGCGCGTCACCTCGAACTCGGTGTGGTTGAGTCCCGCCGACGTCGGTCCCTCGTAGATGAACGTCGTGCCGGGCACGAGGGGGAAATATGGATTGTCGATCACGGTCGAGAAGTTGGCGGGATCGATGACCGGATCGTAGCGGCCGTCGCCCAGGCGGTCGCACGCGGCCTCGCGGAAGGCGGCCTGGTCCGCACAGGTGCCGAAGGCGTCGCGCGCGGCGGCGGCCGCTGCGCGATTGCACGCCGCCCGTGCCACGACGTCGGTCACGTTGGCGCACTTGCCATACGCGAGCGACCGCTCGGATTGCGCGGACGTCTTGCAGGCGCGGATCGCCGCGTTCGACGCGATGTCGCAGTTGTCGGGTGCCGCGACGGCCGGCCTGCAGAACAGGCCGAGGAGCAGCAGGGAGCTGGCGAATGCCGGTGCGAATCGTGTGCGATGCTTGAGACCCTCCGTCGGTGTGATCGCCCGGCGAATCCGGGCGTCGCCCACGATCAGCATGCGGCGTGCCGCCCCCCGGCGCCGTCGCGCATCGATCGAAACGACATGGTCGTGAGGGATAGGGAGGATCCGTGCAGGATGTTGCGTGGTGCTCGGCCCGCGGGCAGCGCGGCGGCGGATCAGGTGGCTCGGGGTTTCGGGCTAGGACGGACGAGCCCTTCCTGCGCCACGCTCGCGACGATGGTCCCGTTCTGCGCGAAGAAGTGCCCGATGGTTAAGCCGCGCGCGCCGAGCGCGGAGCGGAGCAGCCACTCGTCGGCGCGGAACGGACGGTGGAACTGACTGGCGTGGTCGAGGCTCGCTCTTTACGGAAGAGCGGCTTGCTGGTAGCCGCGCCGGACAGCGGGATGGTAGGGCACTACGAATTGCTGGTCGAGCCGGCTCGTGGCCTCCAAGAGGAACAGCGGCGTACGGTTCAAGGCGTCGGCGCCGTAAACCCAGACTGGCCCCGCCATGCATGACGACAGCGGGCAGTAGACCCTTTTGAACGGGCAGGCTGGAGAGACGACTGGCGCCCCGAACCCGAGACCTCAAATGGGCCCGCGAACGGGGCCACCCGAGTCGCGACCGTTACGCGCAATACGAAAGCGGAGGGGGGAGATTCGAACTTTCGCAAGCCGGATCGCGCATGACGAGGAAAACGCTCCAAGGCGTCGGCGTTTTCAGCCGTTGATCGCGGCTTTGCGTCGACGGTCGCGCACTCGAGACATCCCGGTGTTTCCCGTTTCCACCCGCGAAATCGGTCCACCGGACCGATCCCTTGAGGGGGTGGGAGACAGGGTCTCCCCGGTGATGAGCGCGAGCTGGTGATCGTCGCCCTGGAGCCAACGCGCGTAGTGCTTCTGCAACGTCTCGATCGACGTGCCGCAGTAGTCGGCGATCCACTTGATCTTCGCGCCCCGCTCCAGCGCGTGGCTGATGAAGCTGTGGCGGCAGTTGTAGAACGGGCGCGGTCGCGTGCCGGTCGCGCTCAGCGCTCGGTGCCAGTGCTGCTCGACGAACCGATCCACGTCGATCGCGTGCCCCTCCGGCGTCAGGAACACGAAGTCGTCGGGTCTCGGCAGCACGGGTCTCGGCATCTCGCGGAGCACGCGAACCACCTCGGGTAGCAACGTGATGGTGCGACGACTGCCCTTCGTCTTCGGGGGATTGTCCTCGCCATACGTGCGCGACACCACGACCGAGAGCTTGCCGTGCTTGACGTCGAGCGAGTTCCGCCCGTAGGAGTTGCCAATGAACCGCGCCACGTTGCTCGTCGTTCTCGCGGCGGTTCTCCTCGTGACCAGTGAGGCCATCGCTGCGAAGCCGGAAGTCTGGGCCGACTATGCGACGCTCCAGACCATCGGGGACAATCCACCGTCAGAGGAGAGGCTCCGCCGGCCGCAGCCCGTTCGGCTGAAGTTCCGGCCGGGAGCCAACGGCAAGATGACCTGCCGGAGGTGCTTCTCCGTCTGCAAGAAGAGTCCCTTCCGAAGTAGTCAGCCGACGTATGATGCTGGCGGACGGCTCACGAGCGTGAGGGGCAGCGGCGACTGCTCATCGCCCCTGCTTGCGCCGTCGGCGCCGGGTCCGGGCCTGCCGTTCGCCCTTCAGCTCGACTGCGTCGGTGGTCACTTGGTGGGATCGTACAACCTGTTCCTCGACTCGAGCGACGCACCGTTCATTGTCCACACGATCGCCTTCGCTTGCAGCGGCAAGACGTGCGCCCGGACCCTCTGCAAGTGACGGCGAAGCGGCTCGATCGGCTGCCTACTGATTGACGTAGTTCACGAACGACGCGACGGCCTCGAGTAGCTTCGGCTCGCAGATGTCGTTCTTCGGGTAGAGCGCATCGCGCACGCCGCACTTGGCCTGGAAGTCCAGCCGGTACACGCCGTTTCCGAGCGGAACCTTGAGGACCGAGTACGCCGTGTGCTCGGTGGAGAACGGTCCCGCTGTCGTGACGATCGAATCCGTTGCGGTATCGAGCTTCCAGTACGAGTGCTCGTGAATCCAGGCTAGAGCACGCGCCCACTTGATCTCGCACTCGTCGCCGCGCTGGCACGTCACCGGCTTGCTGGCGTCCTCACGCACCTTCGCGGCGTGCGCGACTTGCTCCGGCGTCGGCGGGATCTCCCACTTGATCCAACACCCTTGCGAGACGACGGCCAAGAACAGGCCGATCCACGCTAGTCGCATCATAGCGAGCACGCATATCAGAGAGGGTGTTTCCCACGCGAGTTCGTCGCCACGGTAGAGGCCAGTTCGGGCCGTCGTCAGGGCGTCGTCGGCGTCGAGTTCGTGCCGGCGTGTGTCCGCTCAGGACACGCAATCACGGCAAGATAGGCACGGCACGTCGTCTGCATTGCGGGCCCGAACGGCGGATGTCCGCCAGGAGGTTCGCATGCCGCACAGAGTCCCCGCCGCGTCCCTCGTCGTCCTCGCCGTGCTCGTCGGCTGCGCGCCGGTACAGCCCGTCATCCAGTACGTGCCGGTGCCACAGCCCGCGCCACAGGTGTCGGCCCCGCAGGCGTCGGCTGCGCAGCCAGCGCCCGTCACGCCGCAGATGACCCAGGACGTCGATGACGGTCCGGCTGTCTGGCACTTCTACAACGCGAAGGCGGGGCGGTGTGAGGCCATCTCGCGGCTCAACCTGATGCGGGTGCTCTCACTCAACCGGGCGAACAGCTGCGTGGACCTGATCCCGAACGTGCAGCGGCAGTTCGTGATCCGCTGCCCGGAGACGACGACAAGCCCGGTGACGATCCAGGTCTACGGCGTCTCCCAGGTGGAATGCGAGCAAGCAGAGGCGGCTGCCGAAACGACCGGCGTCTCGACGGGATTGCCGGTGCGCCGCGCGCAGCCACAGTCGCCCACCGCGTACACGTACTGACAACGTCGATCCGAAGAGGAGTCACACCATGGGAACGAAGGTCCGTGATGCACGCACCGGCCAGTACGTGAAGAGGGGGACGGAGAAGCGCCGGCCGGCGACGACCGTCGTCGAGCACGATCGCCCGAAGAACCAGCGGCGCTAACATGGAGCGCATCACGCTCGACGGTGTGGAGCAGACCAGCAACCTCAAGGCGGAACTCTTCATCGCGGCCGGCGGACTCGCAACGGGCGTGCTGGCTGCCGTCGTGAACTTCCTGTTCGCACAGGGCACGGACGGCGACATCGCCTCGGTCCTACCGCACGGTGCGGGCGCCATGGGCCTCCTTGCGGCGTCGGGCTACTACTTCGCGGCGATCGTGGCGCGGCAGCGCCCGACGCGCCGGGTCTTGGTCAACATGCTGCTCATCGGTTTCGGCTGCTTCGCCCTGACGGAATACCTCGCGTACCAGGCGCTGACGGTCGACGGTGTGCGCGTCGCGGACGTTCTCTCGTTCTGGGACTACTACCGAGTGAAGGTTGAGCACGTGCAGGTGCGAAGCCTGCACGACGGCGGACGTCCGTCACCGGAACTCGGTTCGCTGGGATACGTCTGGGAGTTCGGCCGCCTATGCTGCTTCCTGCTCGGGAGCGGGCTCGCCTCCACCTACCTCCAGAACAAGCCCTACTGTGAGACCTGCAAGCGGTATTTCGGCCGGCGGCGGATGCTGCTGAAGGCGCGCGACACCGCGAAGGTCAACGAGTTCGTGCAGACGCTCTGGCTCGACACCTCGAGCGTCGGCGAGGAGTACGAGCGTCGTGTCGGCAAGCAGCGCCACTACGGATTCCGAGTGTGGCTGAGCGGCTGCAAGACGTGCGGGACGAAGCTCCTGACCTTCGCCGTTGCGCATCAGTACACGAAGCAGCCGTTCGCCGCGTACTCGTTCCGCGGCGAGAGTCTCTTTCGCAAGGATCTGTCGGCGGACGAGTCGCAGGCAGAGGCCCCGGCGGAGCCCGCACACCGAAAGGTATCGTGAGCCTCGACGAGCAGATCAACCACTACCTCCAGCACTCGTTCACGCCCGAGCAGGTCCGTGCCCTCAAAGACCGGCTCGGGCGCTGCTCCGAACCGGAATGGCAGGCCGCTGCCGCGAGTCTCAAGATCGCTGCGATGGGGGCGCGGCAGTCGTCTGACGGACGGCCATTCACGCTGGAGGTGGCCATCATGCCGAGCGGCGAGCCCCCGCTTCCGCAAGGTGATTCTGAGCTGAGCCGCAGCGGCATCGGTGCGGTGCTCGGTCGGTTAGTCGCTAACTACCTGGACTCATTAGCGGAGGGGGGGAGATTCGAACTCCCGAGGGCCTTTTGGGCCCTGGCGGTTTTCAAGACCGCTGCCTTAAACCGGGCTCGGCCACCCCTCCCGATGCCCGAACGCGGCGGGCGTCAGGACTTGCCGCCGCCGTGTGAGAGCTCGTCGTCGATGATGTCCTTGAAGGCCTCGACCGGCTGCGCGCCCGAGATCATGCGCCCGTTGATGAAGAACGCGGGCGTGCCGTTCACGCCGACCGTGCCGCCGTCGGCGATGTCCTGCTCGATCGTCTTCGTGTCGTTCTTCGCGACGCACGCGTCGAACTTCGACATGTCGAGGCCGCTGTCCTTGGCGGCCTGCTTGATGTTCTCCGGGGAGAGCTGGATCTTGAACAGCTTGTTGTTCATGTCCCAGTACTTGCCCTGCTGGTTCGCGCACGCCGCAGCGATCGCCGCGGGCCGCGCGTTCTTGTGGAACGGCAGCGGGTAGTCGCGGAACACGTAGCGGATCTTGCCGTCGTACGTCTTCAGCACGACCTCGACGGTCTCCTCGGCGCGCCGGCAGAACGGGCACTCGTAGTCGGAGAACACGATCATCGTGATCGGCGCGTCCTTCGGGCCCTTCTCGGGGCGCCCGGCCGTCGCCACCTCGACCACCGGCGCGCGGAGCGCGACCGTGGTCTTGTACTTCGCCTTCAGCTCGTTGACGTACTGCTGCTTCCGCGCCTCGCCCTTCTGGCCCTTCAGGAACTCCACGATGCGTGGCTTCACCTGCTCGAGCGTCTGGCCGCCCAGCTGCGCCTTGTTGGCGTCGTACACCTGCTGGATCTCGGCGTCGCTCGGCTCGCCGACCTTCGCGTCGACCTCGGCCTTGAGCAACGCGTCGGGCGTGGTGCCTTTCGCCTTCGCCTCCTGCGTGAACAGCTCCTGCGCGATCAGCTCGTCGAGCCCTTCCTTCAGGGCTTCGTAGCGCTCGTTGTCGATCTCGATCAGCTTCGCCTTGACCGTCTTGTCGAGCGTGGCGCGCGTGATCTGCGTGCCTCCGACGGTCGCGACGACGTCGTCGGCGCGGGACACACCCGCGAGCGCGACGGCGATGATGGCGGCAACGATGAATCGCATGGATCCCCCTTGGGTTGGTTCGGCGAGGCTACGGGCGGTTCGGAGCGGGGTCAATCTATTCCGTGATCGCGCGATTTTGCAATTCGCCGGATCGCGTGCTAGCCGCGGCCCCCACATGCAGCGCGCATGCTTCGCCGCCGTCGCCGCATTCGGCATCGTCCTCGCCGGCTGCAGCACCGGCATTCCGGAGCTGAACGAGAAGCCGACGAAGTACTACCAGGAGACGGTGACCCTCAAGGGTCGCATCTCCCGCATGCAGGAGCTCCAGGGCGAGGTCCTGATGGAGCTCGCCGATGCGCACGAGCATCGCGTGCTCGTCCGGGCGACGCCACCGCTCGACGTCCAGGTCGACGACTGGGTGAAGGTGAAGGGGATTTTCGTCCCGGAGGCCCGGGTCGGCGATCGCATCGTCTACGACATGATCCAGGCCGAGGACGTGAGCCACACGACCGCCCCCTGGTTCCGGAACCTCTTCTAAGCGGCGCCGCCTATTTCGGATCGCCGGCGGCGATCACGTCGACGCCGCCCATGTACGGCCGCAGCACCGGCGGTACGACGACGCTCCCGTCGACGCGCTGATAGGTCTCCATCACCGCGATCATGATGCGCGGCAGCGCCAGGCCCGAGCCGTTGAGCGTGTGCACCAGCTCCGGCTTCGCCTTCGGCGCGGGCCGGTAGCGGATGCTCGCACGCCGTGCCTGGAAGTCGCGGAAGTTCGAGCACGAGCTCACCTCGAGCCACTCGCCGCAGCCGGGCGCCCACACCTCGACGTCGAACTTCATGGCGGCGGCGAACGCGAGGTCGCCCGTGCACATGCGGACGACGCGGTACTGGAGCCCGAGCCGCCGGCACACGTCCTCTGCGTCGCCGACGAGCGAGCGTAGCTCGTCGTCCGACGTCTCCGGGCGCACGAACTTCACCATCTCCACCTTGTCGAACTGGTGGCCGCGCTTGATGCCGCGCACGTCGCGCCCGGCCGACATCTTCTCGCGACGGAAGCACGGGCTGTAGGCGACGTGGCGCATCGGGAGGTCGCCGCCGTCGATCACCTCGTCGCGATAGAGGTTCGTCACCGGCACCTCGGCCGTCGGCACCCACCACAGGTCCTCTTCGACGTCGCGATACAGTGTGTCGGCGAACTTCGGCAGGTTCCCGGTGCCGACCAGGCACTCGCCCTTCACCATCGCCGGTGGGTACACCTCCGTGTAGCCGTGCTCGCGCACGTGCAGGTCGAGCATCCACGTGATCAGCGCGCGCTGGAGCCGCGCACCCGCACCGCGCAGGACGTAGAAACGCGAGCCGGAGATCTTGACCCCGCGCTCGAAGTCGAGGATGCCGAGCCGCGGCCCGAGATCCCAGTGCGGGATGGGCGTGAAGTCGAACGCCGGCGCCTGGCCCTCGGTGCGCACCACCTCGTTCGCGGACTCGTCTGGACCGACGGGGACGTCGGGGTGCGGGAGGTTCGGGATCTCGAGCATGAGCTTCAGGAACGCGTCCTCGGCTGCCGCCACCACCTTCTCGGCCTCCGGGATCCGATCTCCCAGTGCCCGCGTCTCGGTGATCGCGCGCTCGCGCTCGGCCGGATCCTTCATGTCGCGGATGCGGTTCGACGCCTTCGTGCGCTCGGCGCGCAGCGTCTCGACGGCCTGGATGCCCTCGCGCCGCACGCGATCGGCCTCCAGCACGGCGTCGATCTGCTCGGGCGGCACGCCCACCTTCGCCAGCTCGGCCTTCACCCGATCGGGCTCGGCACGGATCAGTCGGATGTCGAGCATTCCCTACCCTAGCACGTCGAACGCAGCGCGCACGTGCTCGACCGCCGGCGGCTCCCGGTCGAAGCGAACGCCGACGACGTCGAAGCGAGCGGTCCGCTCGTGCCAGCCGTGCGCGGCGAGGAAGTAGCGCGCGACGCGAGCCACCTGCACCTGCTTGCGCCCGTCCACGGATTCGAGCGGCGTCCCGAGCCGATCTCCGCTCCGGCTGCGCACCTCGACGAACACGATCGTCTCGCCGTCGAGCGCGACGAGGTCGATCTCGCCCGCGCGACAGCGGAAGTTCCGCGCCACGATGCGGTAGCCGAGCGCGCGCACGAACGCGTCCGCCACCTCCTCGCCCCGCCGCCCGAGCTCCCGCCGCCCGTCCACGGCGCGCGAGGTTAGGCGCGCCGCCGACGTATCGCAACGTCGCGTTGCGGGGGTGGGGACCATGCGGTAGGAACCGCTCGTGGCGATCACGCGCGACGAGGTCCGCAAGGTGGCCGCGCTCGCACGCTTGCGGCTGGAGCCCGCCGAAGAGGAGCGCCTGACGGCCGACCTCGACCACATCCTCGACGCCTTCGCGAAATTGCGCGTCCTCGACACGACCGGCGTTCCCCCGGCGCGCGCGCTCGCCGAGCCGGCTACACCACTGCGCGACGACGAGGTCCTGAATCCGCCCGCGGACGACGCCGTGCTGGCGAACGCGCCAGCGCGCGAAGGCCGCCACTTCCGCGTCCCCAAGATCATCGAATGAGCGCGCTGCACGACCTCTCGCTGCGCGACGCGGCCATGCGGGTCCGGCGTCGCGAGGTGTCCGCCGTGGAGCTCACGCGCGCGACCCTCGCACGCATCGCCGCGACCGAGCCGCAAGTCGGCGCCTATCTCACCGTCTGCGGCGACGAAGCGCTCGCCGCCGCTGCGGCGATCGACCGCCGCGTCGCCGCCGGCGAGGACGTCGGGCGTCTGGCGGGCGTTCCAATCGCGCTCAAGGACATCATCTGCACGGCCGGCGTCCGCACGACCGCCGGCTCGCGCATCCTCGAGCGCTTCGTCCCACCGTACGACGCCACCGTAACGGCGCGCCTGCGCAACGCGGGTGCCGTGATCGTCGGCAAGCTCAACTGCGACGAGTTCGCGATGGGCTCGTCGACCGAGAACTCGGGTGTCGGAACGACGCGCAACCCGTGGGACGGCACGCGCGTTCCGGGCGGGTCCTCGGGCGGCTCGGCCGCCGCCGTCGCCGCGCGCTCGTGCTTCGGCGCGCTCGGAACCGACACCGGCGGCTCGATCCGGCTTCCGGCGGCGTACTGCAGCGTCGTCGGCCTGAAGCCCACCTACGGGCGCGTGTCGCGCTACGGCGTCATGGCCTACGCGTCGTCGCTGGATCAGGTGGGGCCGCTCGCCCGCGACGTCGCCGACGCGGCTGTCCTCTTCGATGCGATCGCCGGTCACGATGCCAAGGACTCGACGTCCTCGCCGCGGCCGTCGCGCGCCCTCGCGGGCTCGCTCGAGGGCGGCGTCCGCGGCCTCCGCCTCGGGATGCCGCGCGAGTACTTCGTCGAGGGCATGCAGCCCGACGTCGAGCGGGCGGTGCGCGAGGCGGTGCGCGTGCTCGAGACCGCCGGCGCGTCGGTCGAGTCGGTGTCGCTGCCGCACAGCGAGTACGCCATCGCCACCTACTACCTCATCGCCACCGCGGAGGCGTCGTCGAACCTCGCGCGCTACGACGGCGTGCGCTACGGCCTGCGCGTCGCGAAGCCCGGGTCCAGCGTCGGAGAAATGTACGCCGGGACGCGCGCGGCGGGCTTGGGCGCGGAGGTGAAGCGCCGGATCATGCTCGGCACCTACGCGCTCTCCGCTGGCTACTACGACGCCTACTACCTGAAGGCGCTCCAGGTGCGGACACTGATCGCGCAGGACTTCACCAAGGCCCTCGCCGGCTGCGACGCCCTGGTCGCGCCGATCGCGCCCACCACCGCGTTCCGGCTCGGCGAGAAGACCGCCGACCCGCTCACGATGTACCTCTCCGACATCTTCACCATCTCGGTGAACCTGGCGGGCCTGCCGGGGATGTCCGTTCCGTGCGGGTTCGACGGCGACGGCCTCCCCATCGGCCTCCAGCTCATCGGCAAACCCTTCGACGAGGCGACCCTCCTGCGCGTCGCCGCCGCCTACGAGGGCTCGACCGAGTGGCGCCAGCGAGGGCCGCGGCTATGAGCGCCCAGATGGAAGCGGTCATCGGGCTCGAGGTCCACGCCGAGCTCCTCACACGCTCGAAGATCTTCTGCGGCTGCTCGGCGGGCTTCGGTGCCCCGCCCAACACGAACGTGTGCCCGGTGTGCCTCGGCATGCCCGGAGTGCTGCCGGTCCTCAACCGCCGCGTCGTCGAGTTCGCGATCCGCGCCGGCCTGGCGACCGGCTGTGCCGTCGCGCCGAGCTCGATCTTCGCGCGCAAGAACTACTTCTACCCCGACATCCCGAAGGGCTATCAGATCAGCCAGTACGAGCTGCCGATCTGCGCCGGCGGACACATCGACGTCGTGACCGAGGCGGGAACGAAGCGCGTGGGCCTCACCCGCATCCACATGGAAGAGGACACGGGCAAGAACGTCCACGACGCGCACGCGGCGGACAGCCTGGTCGACTTCAATCGCTCGGGCGTCCCCCTGCTCGAGATCGTGAGCGAGCCCGACCTGCGCACGCCCGCCGACGCGGGTGCGTACCTTCGTACGCTGCGCTCGATCCTGCAGTACCTCGAGGTCTGCGACGGCAACATGGAGGAAGGGAGCTTCCGCTGCGACGCGAACGTCTCGGTACGCCCGCGCGGCCAGAAGGAGCTCGGCACCAAGGTCGAGATCAAGAACATGAACTCCTTCCGCGCCGTCGAGCGGGCGCTCGTCCACGAGATCGCGCGCCAGGAGCAGGCGCTCGCCGACGGCGAGCGCATCGTGCAGGAGACGCGCCTGTGGGACGCCGATCGCGAGGAGACGCGATCCATGCGCTCCAAGGAGAGCGCGCACGACTATCGCTACTTCCCCGATCCCGACCTGCTGCCGCTGGTCGTCGATCCGGCGTGGATCGCCGAGATCCGGCGCACCATGCCCGAGCTGCCCGCGGACCGTCGCGACCGCTTCGAGCGCGAGCACGGGCTCTCGGCCTACGACGCCGACGTGCTCACCCAACGCAAGGACGTGGCCGACTACTTCGAGGCCGGCGTCGGCGCCGGCGCGCCCGCCAAGGACATGGCGAACTGGACCATGACCGAGATCCTCCGCATCGTGCGTGACGAGAAGCTCGACGAGGCGCTCGTCATCCGAAGCTGGCCGATCGGCCCGACGCAGCTCGCGAAGCTGATCCAGCTGGTCGCGACCGGCGCCGTGAACCGCAACACGGCCAAGGGCCTGCTCCCGAGGCTGCGCGGCACGGACCTGGACCCGGAGGAGCTGGTGCGTCGCGAGGGCCTGGCGCAGGTGAGCGACCGCGGTGCGCTCGAGGCTGCCGTGCGCGACGTGATCGCGCGCTGCCCCGACCAGGTGGCCCAGATCCGCGCCGGCAAGGAGAAGGTCATGGGCTTTCTCGTCGGCCAGGTGATGAAGGCGACCGGCGGCAAGGCGAACGCCCAGATGGTGCAGGACCTCCTGCGCGCGGCGCTCGCCGAATCGTCCTGACGGAGGATCCACCAATGCGCAAAGGCTTCCGGCGCGTCCTCGTGCCGCACGACTTCTCGACCCACGCCGACCGCGCGCTCCGCACGGCCCTCGGACTCACCGCCCGCCGTCCGCCGCGCGTCACCGTGCTGCACGTGACCCAGCCGATCGGCCTCTGGCAGGGCTTCCCTCCGACGGTGGTCGTCCAGCGCCCGACGAAGGTGATGCTGGCCAACCTCGCGGCGCAGCTCACCCTGCGTGTGAAGCGCGTCGCCGGACGGCGGGTGCGCGGCGGTGCGCCCGCCGTCCGGGTCGCGGTCGGCGACCCGCATCGCGAAATCCTCGCCGCCGCGCGCCGCACCGACTTGATCGTCATGGGCACGCAGGGTTTGACCGGCCTCCCGCATCTCCTCATCGGCAGCGTCGCCGAGAAGGTCGTCCGTCATTCGCCCGTGCCGGTCATGACGGTTCCACGCCCCGGCACGCGTCGCTAGCTGATCCAGCGGGCGATGAGGAACGCCGCGGCGGCGGCGAGGCCGCCGGTCGTGAGCGTCTGCAGCCCTCCGCGCAGCGGCGCCATGCCCGTGAAGCGGCTCTTCACGACGCCGAACAGGAACAGCGCGACGAGCGTCACGCCGACCGAGACCGGCAGCGCCGTCGCGACGTGCGGGAAGACGATGTACGGGAGCAGCGGGATCAATCCGCCCCCAATGTACGCGGCGGCGATCGTCAAGGCGCTGCGCCGCGCGCGCTTCGGGTCGGGCCGGTCGAGGCCGAGCTCGAACCGCATCATGAAGTCGACCCAGCGCCGGCGGTCGGCCGTGATGACGTCGAGGACCGGGCGGATCTGCCGGTCGGCGAGGCCGTAGCGGCGAAAGACGCTCGCAACCTCCTCGACCTCGACGCGCGGCACCTCCTGCGTCTCGCGCTCCTCGCGCGCCAGCTCGGCCTCGTAGTGCTCGGCATCGGTCTTCGCGGCCTGATACCCGCCGAGGCCCATGGCGATCGCGCCGGCCGCGATCTCCGCGAGACCCGCCGTCACGATCACCGCGGTCGACTCGACGGCGCCCGAGAGCCCGGCAGCGAGCGCGAACGGCACCGTGAGCCCGTCGGCCATTCCGATGACGACGTCGCGAACGGTGGCCGTGGCCGTGAAATGCCGCTCGTGGTGCGGTGTGGCCGGCATCGCTCGCCCGAGGATCGCAAGTTTTGCGGCGGCGCGCGACCCGCGGGCGTCAGGCCCGGCGCGCCACCGGGCGGCCCTGCCGCCACGCCCAGAGTCGCCCGAGGAGGTCCGCTCGCACTGCGCCGATCCCCTCCGTGGTGTCGACGGTGATCGCAGGCTCCCGTGCGCCCAGGCCGTCATGGTGGTCGCGCTGCAGGACGTACACGTCCCAGCGCGCGTCCGACACGGAACCGGCCTGGCGGGCATCGAGCCGTTGCCGGACCACGGCTTCGTCCGCGATGGTCTCGACGAAGATCCACCGCCGGCCGAAGCCGCGCACGCTGCGCGCCTGGCGATCCCGCTCGGCGCGGCTGGTGAACGTGGCGTCGACGATGACGCTCTCGTTGCGCGCGAGCCGCCGCTCCACCTCGCGCCGCATTCCGGCGTACACGGCGCTCCGGGCGGTCGTGTCGTATTCCGGCTTCGCCCCGGGCGGGGCCTCCGCCTTGCGCAGCACGTCCGAGCTGACGACGCCGAAGCCGGTCGCGTCCGCGAGCGCGTTCGCGACCGTCGACTTGCCGGTTCCCGAGAGCCCCATACACGCGACGACGACCGGATCGCCGCTCCGCCAGGCGAAACGGCCGGCGAGCGCGAAGCCCTGCCAGGCGCGCCCCGCGGCGTCGGCGCGTGCGTGGGCTCCCATCTCGGCCTCGTCGGCTGCAAGACCTTCGACCTTCCCGCGCACCGTCGCCCGGTGACACGCGTAGTACGGCACGAGGGGCGCCACGCGCGCGTCGCCGGCCGCCTCCGCGTAGGCGCCGACGAACACGTCAGCCAGGTCCCGCCTCCCGAGCTGCTCGAGCTCCATCGCCAGGAAGGCGACGTCGGCGGCGACGTCGATGGCACGCAATGCTGGTGCGAACTCGATGCAGTCGACGACGTAGATGCCGGGCGCGAGGGACGGCAGGCCCGGGACCTCGATCCGTGCGTCGAGCACGTACACGTGGTCGGCGCGCAGGTCGCCGTGGCCGTCACGGACGTGCCCGAGCTGGGGGCGGGCGGTGAGCACGGCCTCGTGCCGCGCGACGAACGTGCGCCCGAAGTCCTCGAGGATCCCGAAGTCCTCCGCGGCGAGATGACGGCCGACGAACGGCCGCACGCCGTCGAGGTTCGTCGCCCAGCCCGCCATCAGATCCGCCGGACGTCCCGCTTCGACGATCGGAGCGCCAGCGTGGAAGCGCGCAATCCGTCCCGCGAGGTCGAGCATGATCGCCGGCGACGCCGCGCCCGCACGGACGAGCGCGGCGAGCGTCCGCTCGGCTGGCAGCCGGACCATGTGGACGACCCAGTCGAGCGCCGGCCCGCCGCCGCCGACGCGGATCGCACCGCCGGCACGAACGACCGGCACGACGTCCAGATAGACGCCGGGCGCGAGGCGGCGGTTGAGGCGCACCTCCTCCCGGCAGAAGTGCTCGCGGGCTGCCCGCGTCCCGAAGTCGAGGAACGGGAATACGACCGCCTTCTTCAGCTTGTAGACGTGCGGACCGGCGAGAAAGACGTGCGAGATGTGGGTCTGCACGTGCACGACCTCGGCGACGGGATGGGGATAGGCCCCGGGATCCCGCAGCGCGGCGACGATCGCCGATTGCTCCTCGTGGCTCGTGGGCACGGCTCTGGCCCTCAGCACCCTGCGTGCCGCCGTCCGGCGCCGCACGGGCGCCGGGAATTCTCACCGTCGGGAATGGATGATCAAGGCACCGCCGGGCACGTCCCCGGCGCCGGGGCGCGGCGCTCGCCCGAGAACTTGTCGACGCGGTCGTTGTTGGCCGGGTTGCCGCTCGACTTGGCCGGCGAGTTCGCGCACCAGCGGAAGCCAGTCCCCATCGTGAGGCGCACCGCGACGCTGCCCTGCGACGCCTCGTCCAGCGTGTACGTCCATCCGGACTTTCCGCCGCGGATGCGGAGCTGGTTCGGCTTCACGGTGACGCGCGTGATCGGGTCGGTCGGGTTGGGGCTCTTGTACCGGTACCCCTTCGGCGTGGGCGCGCTGTCGTAGGCCGTCCATCCACCGAACGGCAGCGTCACCGAGACCTTCTCGCCAGTGCCCGACGAGTTGTAGACCTCGAGCACCGCGCCGGCAGGCGTCGTCGGGTCGCCGGTCGATCCGCGCGCCGGGACGACGATGCGGTTCGCCATCGCGTCGGCCACGGTCGTCGACTTGAAGGAGATCTTGCGCCGGTTCGGGTCGGCCGGCGGCGTGGAGCGGTCGCGGAGGTTCAGCGACGTCGACTGGATCAGCACGATGGGCAGCGTCGTGGTCGATCCACCCGATGTCGTCGTCGTGGTGGATGTCGTGGTCGACGTGGTGGTCGCCCCCGCGGACGTGCTCGAGGTCGTCGATGTCGTAGCCACGGTCGTCGTGGTGCTCGTGGAGCCCGCCACCGTCGTCGTGCTGGTGGACGACGTCGTCGCCACCGACGTGCTGGTGGTCGTGGGGACCACCACCGTGGTGGTGGTGGTCGACGACGTGGTCGACGTGGTCGTCGAGCTCGTGGTCACGGTCGAGGTCGACGTCGTGGTCGTGCCTCCGCCGCACGCCCCGGTCGGCGGCGATACGCTCGCCGGGTTGGCGGGATCCGTCCCGCAGTCGATCTCACGCTGGTCGAACGTGCCGTCGCCGTCCCGGTCGACGCCGATGCGCGCTCCGGAGCCGAGCGGCGCGCACGTGTAGGTCAGCTCCTGCCCCGCCGTCGACGCGAGCCCCCGCAGTGCGCTCGTGCTGATGACCGGGTCGGCGTTGCGGTCGGGCTGGAAGTTGCTGCCGCCCACGTACACCCACCCGCGCGCGACGCCGCCAAGTCTGCCCTTGACGACGAGGTCGCAGCGCGCGGCCTCGTCCCGCGCGATCAGCAGGTCGATGCGTGTCGTCAGGTTGGAGTCGTTCAGATTCGTCGAGGTGACGGTCACCTGCTGCCCCACCGCCGGAGCGATGCCGCTATCGAAGACGTCGATGAAGGCTTCCAGGTTTCGACGCTTCGTGTTCGCGCTCTGGCCAAACTGGAAGACGCCTGCCTGGAGGAAGTTGAACACCGTCGCGACGCTGCCGTCGTGGAGGTACCCGAACCCGCGCACCTGGTCGCCCGCAACCGCGAACATGCCCACCTTCTGGTAGATGTTGCGCAGGTGGGCGATCTTGAACTCCTGCGGCTCGCCTTCGAACGACGACAGGCCGTCGCTCCCGAGCGGATTGCGGTGACAGAACTCGCACGTGAGGATACCGGCGTCGACCGGCGTGCCGGTGAAGAAGGTCGAGCCCTGCGACTCGGACGCGGTGTTGTTGTTGAGGGTCTCGTCGAGGTTGCGCAGCGGGTTCGGGGGCAGCGCCACCGACAAGATGAAGTTCGTGTAGTCCTGCATGTCCTGCGCCGACAGCTGCGTGTCGTGCCCGAGCAGGCCCACGAAGGCCGGATTGAACGCCTTGAACGCGAGGTCCTCGCTCAGGGGGTCCTGTCCGGTCGTGCCGCCCGTGCGATCACCCCGCCAGTGCATGGGCCCGTTCGGCGCCATGCCGCGCAACGTCTGCGTCGTCATGGGGCCCTTCATCGGGTGGAACTCGCAGGTGTCGCACGGGATGCCGATGCCCGTGCCGCCGAGGCTGATGTCCTCGACCGCCACGGCCGGCGGCTTTACGCGGAACGGGTTGTCGTTCGGCACGATGTTCGGATCGAGGGGGTTCGAGAGATCCCACGCCAGGCTGTCGAAGTCGCCGAAGATGTGGCAGCTCGCGCACGCGCTGTCGCCGTGCGCCGAGGTGTGGCGCGCATCGTACAGGAAGCGGCGGCCGACCCTGGCAGCGGGCGGCGACGGATCGAAGCGCAGTGGCACGACCGCGAGCTCGGCGGCGGTGGCAGGATTGCTCGCGTTCGCCACGATCGAGATGGTGTGGTCGAAGCGATTCATCACGTAGAGCTGGTTGCGCGTCTCGTCGAGGGCGAGGCCGGACGGCCCACCACCGACCTCGACCAGGTGCTTCGTCGCCGGCGTGATGTTCCCGGCTTCGAGCTGGGCCGCGTCGAAGATGCCGATCTTCTCCGACCCGAGGCCGACCACGTAGAGGCGGGCGCCGTTGGCCGAGAACGTCATGTCCATCGGGAACGCGAGGCTCTGCTCGATCTCGACCGCGTCGTTCGGGCAGCCAGGTGGAACGCAGGTGTAGTCGACGTCGGGGTTGAGATGGTGCGGCGTGGGTGTCGTGCCGTTGATGACCGTGATGCGGCTCTCTGCGATGTGCCCCTGCACACCGCCCCCCGTCGAGGTGATGCGCGGCTCGAAGCGCACGTTGTTGCGCGCGTCGAGGTTCGCGACGTAGATCTGGCCGCTCGCGTTCGGCCGCACGGCCATGTTGAAGAGGATGGTGCCGACGCCCACGACGCTGTTCGTACCGCCGACCGGCGCCGGCGGGTTCGCCGTCGCGTCGATGATGAAGACGTCGCGGTCGGGCAGGCTGAACGGCACCGCGCTGTTCCAGTTGCTGGTGGGACGCTCGTCCCGCCAGACGCTCGCCGTCGTGTCGAACTTGACGACGAGACCGACGGCGGGTTTCGGCGTCGGATAGGTCGACTCGACCGGATCGGGCGGCAGGCCCTGCCCGTTGCCGCTCACGGCCGGCTGGTTGATCGTCGTCGTCCGGTTGCCCGACTGGAAGACGGCTGCGTAGACGCGCGTGCCGTCCGTGCTCCTGGCGAGCGCGCGCGGCGTGTCGCCGAAGAGCTGGATCGTCGTGAGCGGCGCGCCGCCCATTCCCGCGCCGGGGTTGGTCGCGTCCCACACCTGCACCAGCGCGCGGCTCGTGCCGGCGGTCGTGAGGTTCGCCGCCACCGGACAGTTCTGGCCGCGCCGCGCGGTCGTGACGAAGGCGCGCGCATTCCCCGTGCCGGCGAAGACGATGTCGCGCGGCTCGTCGCAGGTGAACAGCGTCTGCACGACGTGCGACTGCGACGGCGTCGCGGTGTCCACCTGCACGATGCTGAGGCTGTCCGAGAGGTGGTTCACCACCCACACTTCGGTATTGGTCCGCGCCGCGACCGCGACCGGCTCGAGGCCGACGGGCACCTCGGCTACCAGCGTCAGCGAGCCCACGCCCACGCTGTAGATCGCGAGGCGGTTGTCGGGGGTGTTCACGGCGAACAGGCGGCTCCCGTCCGGCGAGAGAGCCAGCGGCCGCACGTGGCCGCTCTCGAAGTTCGTGAACGACTGGGCTCGTGCGGCGACCGCCCCGAGGACGAGACACGCAAGCACACCCGAGGCGACGACCGAAGCGCGCACGCTATGCATGCAGATCCCCCTCCTGACCCTTCCGTTTCCGTTAGACCATACAGGGACCGGGACCCTCAAGGTAAATCCTGAGCTACCGCGCGCTTCGCAAGGACGACGCGCAGCGCCCAGGCGGACACCGCCAGCGCGAGCAGGCCGGCTGCTCCACCCACGAAGGGCGGCCATCCAGGCCCGACGAGCCAGGCCGGCCGCTGGCGGATGTCGAAGAAGAGCCGTCCGACACGGAACACCCCAACCCAGGCGGCGTGGATCCCGACCGGCACCCACAGGCTCCCCGTCCGCCGTCGCGCGATTGCGAGCAGTAGACCGAGGCCGCAAAGCCCCGCGACGCCCGCGAGCGTCGCGGGATCACCGAGGGGCGCGAACAGCCCGAGCGTGCGCTCGACGCCCGCCCACGGTCCCGCCGTCGCGACCTTCCCGCCCCGCAGCGCATGCACGACGCCGTAGATGATGGTCGTGAGGGCGAGCCCGCCCCGCGCACCGAGATCGAGCGAGAAGCGACGCAGCAGAATGCCGCGAAAGAGCGTCTCCTCACCGACACCGACCACGATCGCGGCGCCGATCCCGAGGAGCGCCTTGCGAACGGTCTTCAGGGGGTCGAAGCGCAGCGCAGGCACCAGACCGCCTCCCGCCCACGCCGCGACGAGGCCGATGGCGATGCCGGCGAGGCCGATGGCGAGCCCGATCCCGAGCGCACGGCTCCAGCCGTCGCGGCGAAGACCCCACGCGGCAGGGCCGCCCAGGTCCAGGCGGCGCCACGTCGTGACGAGCGCGATCACCAGCAGCACCTCGAAGACGCGGTTGTAGATGCGCGTGAAGGGCGCGTGCCCGCCGAGCGCCGCGACACCGGCGGCGACGACCGGCGCGAGCACCGTCGTCGCACCGAGCAGCGCCACCGTCAGGGCGACCAGCCCCGCCGTCTTCACGTGCTGTACGCGCTGTTGAAGCGGACGTAGGCGGGCGTGAGATCGGACGCGAGCACGCGCGCTCGCCCGCTGCCGAGATGCAGGTCCAACCGGACGACGACGCGGCGGCCCCGCATGCGCCGCGCCGCCGCGGGGATCGCCGACGTCTTCGGCCGCCCGCGCCGCAGGACGCGCACGCCGCCGATCGTGACGTCGACCCGTTCGCCGTCGATCGCGGCGCCGCTGTAGCCGGCGGCGCACACGAAGCGACCCCAGTTGGGGTCCGCGCCGTGGAAGGCCGCCTTGCAGAGCGTCGACTCGCCGATCGCCCGCGCCGCCCGCCGCGCGTCCGCGGCGCTGCGCGCCCCGGTGACCTCGACTTCGACGACCCGCGTCGCCCCCTCGCCGTCGAGCACCACCAGCTCGGTGATCTCCGCGAGGGCACTCCCGAGCGCCGCGCCGAACGCCTCCCCGGCGCGGCCGCCGCGCACGATCGGGTTCCCCGCCGCGCCGCTCGCCAGCAGCAGCACCGTGTCGTTCGTGCTGGTGTCGCCGTCGACGGTCGCCTCATTGAGGGTGGTGTCCACCGCGGCGCGCAGCGCCTGGCGCGCGTAGGCAGCCGACAGCCGCGCGTCGGTCATCACGAACACGAGCAGGGTCGCCATGTTCGGGGCGATCATGCCGCCGCCCTTGCCGGCGACGGCGACGGTGACGGGCCGATCGCCGATCCGGATCCGGCGCACGGCCGTCTTCGGAAACGCGTCGGTCGTCATGATGGCGCGTGCCATGTCCGGAAACCCGCGAATGGCGAGCGCGTCGACCGCGCGCGTGACACCCGGCAGCAGCACGTCGTGGGGCACGGGCACGCCGATCTTCCCGGTCGCGCAGGCGAGCACGGCGCGCGCCGGAACGCCGAGCTTCCGGGCCACGAGGGCGGTCGAGACCTCGACCGTCCGCACGCCCTGCGCACCGGTGCACGCGTTCGCGTTGCCGGCGTGCACCAGCACCGCGCGCGCCCGACCGTTGCGCGCGCGCTCGCGCGTGACGCGCACGGGCGCCGCGGCCGTGCGATTCGTCGTGAACACGCCGGCGACGACCACCGGGCGGTCGGCGACGATGAGCGCGACGTCCGGCCCGGCCGTCTTCAGCCCGGAGCGCACGCCGGCGAAGCGGAAGCCCGGTACGACCACCGCGTGCGCGCGGCGCCGGAGCTTCAACCCCACCCCCCGGGCTGCGTCACGCCGCCTGCCCGTGACACTTCTTGTACTTCTTGCCGCTCCCGCAGGGACACGGATCGTTGCGACCGACTTTCTCCGTGTCGCGCCGGATGGTCTCGATCTTGGCCGGCGGGTCACCGCCTTCGGCGGTGGGGGCCGCGTGCGTCAGGCGGATCTTCTGCTGCGCCTGCTGGCGACGGCGCTCCGCCTCGACGATCTCGCGCGGCATGGCGACCGGTCCGCCCGCCGCAGGCGTCGCCGCCGGCGCGGCGGAGGGGGCGCCGGCCGCCTGCCCGCCCACGTGCACCTGCACGCTCCACAGCTTCTCGACGATGTCCGACTCCATGCGCCGGATCATGTCCTCGAACAGGTCGTAGCCTTCCTTCTGGTACTCCTGCAGCGGATTCTTCTGCCCGTAGCCGCGCAGGCCGATGCCTTCCTTCAGGTGGTCCATCGCGAGCAGGTGCTCCCGCCACATGGCGTCCAGCGTCTGCAGCCAGATGAGCCGCTCGAGGTATCGGACGATCGGCTCGCCGTACTGCTGCTCGCGGTGCGCGTACGCCTCGCCCACGCGCTCCTGCAGAACGCCCTCGAGCTGGCGGGGTGCGATCGTCTCACGCTCGGCCTCCGGGACCTGGAGGCGGAAGTTGAACTGCGTGAACACGGCGTCGTCGAATGGCTTCCAGTCGTGCCCGTCCTCGGGCTCGTCGCCGCCCAGGTGCTCCTGGACGAGGTCCCCGGCGAGCCCCTGCGCGATCTCGACGACGTCGTCGCGCAGGCTCTCCTTGGTGAGGATCTCGCGGCGGCGGCGGTAGATCACCTCGCGCTGCTTGTTCAGGACGTCGTCGTATTCGAGGAGATGCTTGCGGATGTCGAAGTTGTGCGCCTCGACCTTCTCCTGGGCGTTCAGGATCGCCCGCGTGACGAAGCGGTGCTCGATCGGGACACCCTCCTCCATGCCGAGCCGCTGCATGATGTTCTGCATCCGGTCGGCGCCGAAGATGCGCAGGAGGTCGTCCTCGAGCGAGAGGTAGAAGCGCGATGACCCGGGATCGCCCTGGCGTCCCGCGCGGCCGCGGAGCTGGTTGTCGATGCGGCGCGCCTCGTGGCGCTCCGTGCCGATGATGTGGAGCCCGCCCGCGTCGACCACCTGGTCGCGCTCGCCGGCGCAGGTCTCCTGATACTTCGCCAGGATCGCCTTGAAGCGCGCGTCGTACTCCTGCGGCGCCTTCTGCAGGTCCTCGCGCAGCTGCTCGACCACCGAGACGTACTGCGCGCGCTGCGATTCGTACTGCTGATCCGCGCCGCGCATCGCCTCCTCGTAGGGGCCTCGCAGCTCCTCGTAGCGCCGCTCGGCGTCGTGGTAGCTGTGCTCGGCGTCGACGTAGGCCGTCCGCCAGCTCGAGAGATCGCCGTTGCCCGCGCCCGGTCCCTTCACCAGGATCGCGACCTCGAGGTCGGCGATGCCGCGCTCGTAGGCGGAGCGCGCGTCGCTCAGCTCGCGGGCGAGGTCTTCGGTGCGCCGGCCCGCCTCGTCCCACGTCGCGAGCACGCTCGCGAACCGTTCCCGCAGCTCGCTCGCGCGCGCGTGCTCGACGAGCCCGCCGCTCCCGTCGGAGGCCAGGAGGTTCTGCTCCAGCTCCTCGCGCACCTTCTGATAGCGGCTGGGCACCGGCTCGTGCTCGCGGATCGCGGGGATCAGCTCCATCGAGCTCACCTGGTCGTAGCGCTCGCGCACGCTGCGGAACGGCGACAGCTCGCGCAGCTTCCGATCCGCCTCGGTCAGCGCCTGGAGGCCCTGGGCGCGCTCGGTCTCGATCGCGGCGATGGCGGCCTCGTGCTCCTTGCGAAGGCGCTGCACCTCTTCGTCGTGCTTCTCGCGCAGGATGCGGAGCGCGTCTTCGTAGCGCTCGCCGGCCGAGCTCGAGCCCTGGAGCTTCCCGGCGGTGCGGATCCACTCGTTCTCCATCTCGGAGCGGGCGAGGAACTCCGGGTTGCCGCCGAGCAGGATGTCGGTACCGCGGCCGGCCATGTTGGTCGCGATCGTCACCTGGCCGAAGCGACCCGCCTGCGCGATGATGTTCGCCTCGGCCTCGTGGTTGATGGCGTTCAGCACGTTGTGCTTGATCGCCGCCTTCTTCAAGAGCTTCGAGACGTACTCCGACTTCTCGACCGACGTCGTCCCGACCAGCACGGGCTGGCCCTTGTCGTGGCAGTCGCGGATCTCGCCCACCACCGCGTCGAACTTCTCGCGCTCGCTCTTGTAGACGACGTCGGCGTGATCGGTGCGCCGCATGACCTTGTTCGGCGGCATCACGACGACGTCGAGCTTGTAGATCTTCTGGAACTCGACGGCCTCGGTGTCGGCCGTGCCCGTCATGCCGGCGAGCTTCGCGTACATGCGGAAGTAGTTCTGGATGGTGACGGTCGCGAGCGTCTGGTTCTCGCTCTCGATCCGCGCGCCCTCCTTCGCCTCGACCGCCTGGTGCAGACCGTCCGACCAGCGGCGGCCCGGCATGAGGCGCCCGGTGAACTCGTCGACGATGATGACCTCGCCGTCCTTCACCACGTAGTCGACGTCGCGCTTGAACAGCGTGTGCGCGCGCAGCGCCTGCTGGACGTGGTGCAGCGAGTCGATCTGGCTCGGGTCGTAGAGGTTCGCGACCCCGAGCAGGCGTTCGCACTTCGCGATCCCCTCCTCGGTCAGGGTCACGTTCTTGTGCTTCTCGTCGATCGTGAAGTCGGTCTCTTTGGTGAGCCGCGGGATGATCCGGTTCACCTGGTAGTAGCGCTCGCTCGACTGCTCGGCCGGTCCCGAGATGATGAGCGGCGTGCGTGCCTCGTCGATGAGGATGTTGTCGACCTCGTCGACGATCGCGAAGTTGAGCTCGCGCTGGACGTACTCGTCCAGGCTGAACTTCATGTTGTCGCGCAGGTAGTCGAAGCCGAACTCGTTGTTCGTCCCGTAGGTGATGTCGGCGCGGTAGGCCTCGCGCCGCTCGACCGGTCGCAGGTGGAGCAGCCGGTAGTCCTTCGGGATGTAGAGCGGGTCGAAGAGGAGGCTCGCATCGTGGATGATCGAGCCGACGGTGAGGCCGAGGAAGGAGTAGATGGGCCCCATCCACTGCACGTCGCGCCGGGCGAGGTAGTCGTTCACGGTGACCAGGTGTGCGCCCTTGCCCGTCAGCGCGTTCAGGTACAGCGGCAGGGTCGCGACGAGGGTCTTGCCCTCGCCGGTCTTCATTTCGGCGATCTTGCCCTGGTGGAGCACGATGCCGCCCAGGCACTGCACGTCGTAGTGGCGCAGCCCGATCGTCCGCCGACTTGCCTCCCGGACGGCTGCGAAGGCCTCGGGCAGGATCTCGTCGAGGGTCGTCTCCTCGGCGGCGAGCTTCGCCTTCCATTCGGCGGTCATGGCCGGGAAGGCCTCCGCCGGCAGCGCCTCCATGCGCGCCTCGAGGTCGTTGATGTCGTGGACGATGGGCCACAGCCGCTTCAGCAGCCGGTCGTTCGCGCTGCCGAACAGCTTGGTCAGGATCGTCGCCATCGGGAACGCGACATTGTTTCTGCCGGTCGACGAGAGGTCAAGGATGCCGCGCCGAGACTTCGTCTCGGCGCGGCGGCGAGGGTGTGGCGCAGGTGGCTCGCGCGACCGGGGCGCCGCGACCGGCGAAGCCGGCGGCATGCTTGGCACGCACGCAGAATGCGCGTGCGGACGAGGGCCTGGTACGCGGACCGGTGAACCACGTACCATTGTAGGCGTTCATTCCCATGCGTCTTGCCCTCCTGCGAGCGCTGCGTGTCGCCCGGCGGGGCCGCGCTCGACCGCGCGTGCCTCCCTTGTCGCGCCGGCTTCGCCGGCCGCGACATGCCGGTCGCGCGAGCCACGGCCGCTCCACCCTCGCGTCCGATCCCGACCCGAGATGTATCTCGGGTCGGTCTATTTCTCGATCCTGACGGCCGACTCGACGCGCGCCCCGAAGAAGCGCTGACCGATCCGGACGAAGCGTTCCGGGGTGTCGGTCACGAAGAAGCTCGCGCGCCCGGCGCCGTCCGTCCGGCGAAGCCCGGCGGCGTCGAGCTCGCCGGCCACGGCGCGCGCGGTCTCCTCGGCGGAGTCGACGACGGCGACCTCGGCGCCCATGACCTCGGCGATGAGGGGCTTCAAGAGCGGGTAGTGCGTGCAGCCGAGGATCAGCGTGTCGATGCCGCTGCGCGCGAGGCTCGCGAGGTACGTCTCCGTGACCTGGCGCGCGATGGGGCCGTCGGTCCAGCCCTCCTCGGCGAGGGGAACGAAGAGCGGACAGGCGCGGGTGTAGATCTCCAGCGAGGGCGCGTGTGCGCGGAGCGCCCGCGTGTATGCGCCGGACGCGATCGTCGCGTCGGTACCAATCACACCGACCCGGCGGGTCCGGCTGCGCGCGACGGCGGCGCGCGCTCCGGGCTCGATCACGCCCACGACCGGCACCTCGCAGCGCGCACGGATGGCGTCGAGCGCCACGGACGACGCCGAGTTGCAGGCGACCACCAGCAGCTTGATGCCGCGCCCGACGAGGAACTCGACGTTCTCGAGCGAGTATTGCGTGATCACCTCGGCCGATTTCGTCCCGTAGGGATAGCGCCCGGTGTCGCCGAGGTAGATGGTCTCCTCGTGCGGCAGCGTCTTCACGATCTCGTGGAGCACCGTGAGGCCGCCCACGCCGGAGTCGAAGACGCCGATCGCTCGTTCCCGGCTCATGCGCGGGCCCCCTTATGCCGGGGCGCCGGCGCATCGTCGAGCCACGTCCGGACGAGCTCCCAGAAGCGCTCGCGGCCGTCGCCCGTTCGCGACGAGAAGGCGATGACGGGGACGGCGCGGCCCGCCGTGCCCTCGAGCTTGCGGATCGCCGTCGTCGCGGCGCCACGCCCGAGCTTGTCGGC
>Ga0187894_10001654_pt1 | contig 28137 bp, 22 predicted proteins | sample GBC1701081metaG_FD_136650 | JGI IMG/M metagenome (GOLD analysis project Ga0187894, IMG submission 136650) | White microbial mat communities from a lava cave in the Kipuka Kanohina Cave System on the Island of Hawaii, USA - GBC170108-1 metaG ...
CTTGCAACCAATCATCCCCTACGGGGATGGCAAATTCATCCTCTGCCTAAAGTCAGAGGTCTTCTTTGCCGGGTTGATAAATAGTTAATCTTCCACAACAACGCCCGGTTCGGTTTGAAACCGCCGACATTCAATACCTGATCGCCCGGTTTCAAACCTTTCGCTTCGGCGTCGCTGCCCGGTTTGACGGCAAACACATAACAACGATCACCTATGGCTTGCATCTGCCAGCCGTATTCAAAACTATCAGCGCGTCCGGGCGGCATAAAGAAGGTATGGGAATCATCGAAATCGAGCAGAACCTGTGCAATGATGCCAAAGATTTGCCCGACGGATTGCGCCTGCTGCAATTTCTCATCGGCGGTTTTGAAACGCGCTTCAAGGTCTATGCCGCGAAAATTCGGATCATAGTAATTCTTCTTGATGTCATCCTTGATGGTCTTGAGCATATCGCGCCCGCGCCCGCGCTCAAACCCCATATCTCCCTGCGCCTGCGCTGATGACCCGGCGCTCAGGCAGAGCAACAGGAAAACGGCTGCTGAAAAAATAGAACGAACACACTTCTCCATAAATCACCTCAAAAAATGGATTACTTGCACACCAAGTCTCAGCTATTGAAGATTGTATCTGACTTAACGCACAACTCCCCTTATACGCTCTTACTCTTCGCCACGATACATATTCTCAAATCGCGTAAATTCTTTCAAGAAAGCCAGCGGCACCATACCCGTCGGACCATTGCGTTGCTTACCAATAATTAACTCTGCCGTTCCTCTATTCTCGTCTGTTGGGTTATATACCTCATCACGGTAAATAAAACAAACCACATCAGCGTCCTGCTCTATGGAATTATGGGGGAAGAACATTGCGCTGATGAAATTATGATAGGTAGGAACGGTTAAATCAAAAACCTCTTCGTCTCCGTCAAATTTAATTCGGGTAATTTCATCCCAATATACATCACTTTCTGCCAATCGGTTTAACGGCTCTGAGTGAACAGCTTTTGCGATTCTAATGGCACGACTACGGCTTACATTCTGATTATAAATGCGAGAACCACAATATGCCGTATGAATTGCTGCCATCATCTGTCGTGAGGTGATTCTCTGCTCCTGCATTGCCGGAAAGACATACTCCCGCCAGATTGAGTTCGGTATAATGTCTCTGTTTGTATTTGCAGTGGAAGTAGACAGGAATTCTTTAATCTCTTCCAGTGATTCGTTTTTATAAGCGCCAACTGCACTAACAGTTTCTGCGAAATTCTCCATGTCTGTTTTTCCACTTACGGAAACGTGATATTGGTCTCTGCCCTTGCCTTTTTGCGATACCACACCTAAACGAGCATTGATTCCGAGTCTTACTAATAAGTATTGAACATCATGAGCGAGTTGTTTGCTGCTGGTGGCATAATAAATCGCCGGATATTGCAAATAGCTCTGCTTTTTCGTTTTGAACCGGATACAACCATCGGTTGCCCAGAGATGTTTGAGAAAAGTGGCAATCGCCGATTGTGGCTGCACAAAGACTTTTTGCGGGACGCGCTTTTCATAAGACCGCAGCCCCCAAACACCCAAATCCATCAACCATTCGGTGACGGCGCTTCGCACATTATGCGTGTGATGGCGCGTCGAAGAGAGATAAACCTGATACCATTGGCGTTCTTTACTGATACGCGGTTCTACGGCATCGCTAAAGACTTCACTCGCCAATGCCGCCACCAACTCTGCTAAATCCTCTTCTCTGGTGGTGTATTGAATCGCATGGCGCGGCAGCGTACAACCATCGCCTAGCAGATGCCCCAATAATGCCAGTTCCGCATCGCCCATGGTTTGTACTATCGGGCTAGGAATCATGCGCGGCATTGCCAGTCGTTCGCCAACTTTTAATTCATCCAGCCGCTTCCAGCCAGCAAAAGTTCTGAATTTATGATTCGCCGTTGCGCGAATCTCGCGCCCCAAACGGGTTGTCATTCGATAGACCGGCTTTATTCCGGTAGCAAAAGCGCGGCTCACTATTGCCCGTTCAATCTTCATCGTCTCTTCGTTCAAAGCCCACACCGCAAAACCGGATTTGCCCGCTAGTTCACGAATCGGGATTTGCGTTCCCGTATCGGCAAGCGTCACCAGACTATCGCCCGCCAGACAACCCGATTCTCGCAAATCGCTCAACTGCGGGCGGTGTTCGCTGCGCGATTCCGTAGCGCGGGATAACTGCGATAGAGCAATCACCGGGACATTCAACTCTTTGGCGAGAATCTTCAAATCGCGGGAGATTTGCGAGACTTCCTGTTGCCGTGATTCGATGCGCCCGCGTCCCGCCATCAATTGCATATAGTCAATAATCAATAAATCCAGACTGTGTTCAACTTTCAGGCGACGGCATTTCGCTTTCATCTCCAATACGCCGATACCCGGCGTGTCGTCTATAAAAATCTTCGTCTCGCACAACCGTCGCAAACCATCGGCAATCCGCGCCCACTCTTCACGGTTCAGAAATCCGGTTCTCAAGCGATGCGCGTCAACCCGCGATTCAGCGCAGAGCAACCGCGACACCAATTGCTCGGCGGACATTTCCAGACTGAAGACGCCAACTGTATTGCCATTCTTCGCCGCATACTGTCCCATATTCAAAGCGATGGCAGTGTTATGTACGCAGATGTCATTGGCAACAAAATTATGCGTTTCAGGAATCGTCAGGTCATAGACCTGTTTGTTGCCGGCGAACTCTATAGACACAATTTCGTCCCAGTAAACTTCGCTCGTTGCCAGATTGCAGAGCGCCGTATCAGTGAGCGCCGGCGCGAGAATAAGCAGCCGTTGACGCGACAGAGCGCGTTTGCTGACGTGCATATTGGCATACCCTTTAATTCCGGCGCGACGTGCTAATGAACTCCATGACTCTGCGCCTTTGGAAACTGCCAGCCGATTCCATGTCTCTAGCGGAATTAAATCACGATTGGTTTGATAACGCTTGTTTGCGAGGGCAACTGCAATGTTCTCCAAAGCCGCTTCTTTGCCAAAGATGCCAATCTCATGCATGAAAGTCTTAATAGCAAGTGCGTCGGTGATGTCGAGTTGCCATGCAGTGCGCCGCGAATCCTTATATTTAACCGAGCGTTTCTTGAGCGCGGCGATAATGCCAAAGCGCAACAACAGATGTTGAACCTGTCGCGCCAATCGTTCGCTAACGCTTGCATAACCGAGTTGCGCTTGCCCGCAAGTAAGCAATGCCGCCCAACCATCCGTCGCAAAAAGGCGATTCAAAAAGAGCGCCACAAGTTCGCGCCGTAACGTAAAGACAACATCAGGAATAAATTTCGTGTGACTGTTGCAGCCGTCGCCAAGCAGATACGCCAGCAACTTGACTTCACACTCGCGCAGGTCACCATTGCCGAAAACTGCGAGTTTACGTGGCACGGCAAGGCGCGTTCCGGCTCGCAATTCGGCAAGCGGTCGCCAGCCGTCTATCGTCAAAAAGGGATGTGAAAGCGTGGTCTGAATCTGTCGCCCTAACCGCGTTGTTACTTTGTAAACTGGCTTGATGCCATCATCAATAAATGCCGAAGGTTGCGTAAGGTGAAACCGCCAATCATCGCCAAGCGTCACAAGCGTTGCTTTACCGCTTCGATAAATCTCTTCGATGGTGCGGACGCTGCCATCGGCTAAAACAATCTCTTCCGTATGCGCCAGACATTTGCCCATGCTTGGGCGGGCGGCAAGGATGATTAACTCCTGACGTTGCAACCCGGAAGTCATCTGGTCAAAGTCAGTAAAGCCGGTCGGGATGCCGGTTATCATATCGGTGCGCCCCGCCATCTGTTCAATCTGTTCGATGCGTCGTTGCGCCACTTCGCTGATGTGTTGAAAGCCGGTTCGCACGCGGTCTTCGGCTATCTGAAAAATCATCTGCTCCGCCTGATCCAGAATCACGTCCGGGTCGTCCTCTTCATCAAAAGCGCGGGCAATAATCTGATTTGAGGCGGTAATCAGCTTACGCAAAATCGCCTTCGCTTTGATAATCTTGACGTAAGGCTCGATGGTGTCAGTGCGCGGTACGCCGTCAATCAATGACGAAATATAGGTCGCGCCGCCAATCTGCTCGAACTCTCCAGCGCGGCGTAACTCTTCGCCCAGTGTAATCAAATCAATCGAAGAGCCGCGCTCGTTCAATTCAATCATCTTGTCGAAGAGACGGCGGTTAGCGTCGAGAAAAAAGTCGTCGCGTTTGAGGAGTTCGATTGCCTGATTGCAGACCGAGTTATCGAGCAGCACCGCGCCCAGGACGGAACGCTCCGCCTCAAGGTTGGACGGCAAGCCTTTCTCGAAAAATGGGTCTGATGAAGATGGTCGCGCCATAAAGTTTCGGTTGCGGATTTTAGCGAAGAAAGCCGAACCATGCGAGGCACAGGCGAGCCGCCCGCTTGTTGCCCCTTGCAGAACAAGGAGTTGACGACGAAAAAAAATTTTCCCGGTGTCAAATTCACATCAGCGAAGAAAAAATTTGTCTGTGTGTATGGCAAAAGTACATTCTGAGTTGCAACGAACGCCTCGCTGAAAATATAGTGTCTAGCCTCTAAATCGAAACCAAAGGAGAGTCAATCAATGGCAGCAAAATTTGAAATTAAAAAATCGAAGGATGGCAAATCGTTTCATTTCAGTCTCAAGTCGGCTAACGGGCAAATCGTCCTCAGCAGCGAAACTTACGAGAGTAAAAAGAACGCCGAAAAGGGCATCGCTTCCATCAAGAAGAATGCCGCGAACGATAAACGCTATGAGCAAAGAAAAGGCAAAAATGACAAGCCTTACTTTGTGCTGAAAGCCAATAACGGCGAAGTCATCGGCAGAAGTCAGATGTATGCCAGCGACAAAGGTGTGCAAAAGGGCATCGCTTCCGTCAAGAAGAATGCCCCTGACGCCCGGGTTATTGATCTCACGGAATAATTTGTTACCGTCCCCGCCACCATGCTCAGGTAACCATAAGCCATACGACAAACCGTTGAGCGCGTTTACTCCCCTGCCGCTCAACTTGTTTATTCTAGCGCGTTGGTTTCGCTTCACCCCAGCGCCAATCCTGAATCTCCGGCATATCCTCGCCATGCTCTTCAATATACCGCTTGTGGTCAATCAAACGGTCGCGGATGGATTGTTTCGCATACGCCGCGATGTAACTTAGTTTCGGCACCCGGTCAACCACATCGGCAAAGAGATGAAAACGGTCTATGTCATTACGCACCGCCATATCGAATGGCGTGGTCGTAGTGCCTTCTTCCTTGTAGCCGCGAACGTGCAGATTTTTGTGATTCGTGCGCCGGTAAGTCAGCCGGTGAATCAACCACGGATAGCCGTGATAAGCAAAGATGATCGGTTTATCGGTGGTAAAGAGCGCGTCAAAATCTTTGTTCGATAGCCCGTGCGGATGTTCTTCCGCCGGTTGCAGTTTCATCAAATCTACGACATTGATAACGCGAATCTTCAAGTCAGAGATGGACTGCCGCAACATATCCACCGCCGCCAGCGTCTCCTGCGTCGGCACATCTCCGGCGCACGCCATGACCACATCCGGCTCGCTGCCGAAATCGTTGCTCGCCCATTCCCAGATGCCAATGCCTGCCGTGCAATGTTTGATTGCCGCATCCATGTCGAGATATTGCAATGCCGGTTGTTTGCCGGCGACGATAATGTTGATGTAATTGCGACTACGCAAACAGTGATTTGTCACCGATAGCAAAGTGTTGGCATCCGGCGGCAGATAGACGCGAATGACATCGGCTTTCTTGTTTACCGCGTGGTCAATAAAGCCCGGGTCCTGATGACTGAAACCGTTATGGTCTTGTCGCCAGACGTGCGAAGTCAACAGGTAGTTCAGCGAAGCAATCGGCGCTCGCCATGGGATTTCTTTGCCTGTCGTCTTTAACCATTTGGCGTGTTGATTGAACATCGAAACTATGATGTGAATAAATGCCTCATAACAGGAAAAAAAGCCGTGTCGCCCGGTCAATAGATAGCCTTCGAGCCAGCCCTGACAGGTATGCTCGCTCAGTATTTCCATCACTCGCCCGTCCAACGCCAGATGGTCGTCGCCCGCTATCTTTTCAGCCGCCCAGGCGCGATTCGTCACTTCCAGCACCGCATCCCAACGATTCGAGTTGTTCTCATCCGGCGACACCAAACGGAAATTGCGGTTCTCCAGATTCATCTTCATGACATCACGCAAAAACTTGCCCATCACGCGAGTCGCTTCTGCTAATGTCATGCCGGGTTCCGCAACGTCAACGGCATAGTTGCGGAAATCGGGCAGCTTCAACGGCTTGAGCAACAGTCCGCCGTTGGTGTGCGGATTGGCTCCCATGCGGCGCGTCCCTTCCGGTGCAAGTTGCGCCAGTTCCGCTTTCAATTTGCCGCTTTCGTCAAATAGTTCTTCCGCCCGGTAACTCTTCAGCCAGTCTTCCAGCATCTGCACATGATCGGGTTTGCTTGCCAACTCCGAAAGCGGGACTTGATGCGAACGCCATGAGCCTTCGGTCTGTTTGCCGTCCACCTCTTTTGGTCCCGTCCAGCCCTTCGGTGTGCGTAAAATAATCATCGGATAGCGCGGGCGCTCAAAATGTCTGGTACGGCGGGCGGCGCTTTGAATCGCTTTGATTTCGGCAATGCAGGCGTCAAGCGTCTGAGCCATCTTCTGGTGTATGGCTTCCGGCTCATCGCCTTCAACGAAATACGGGTTATAGCCGTAGCCGATAAACAGGCTTTCCAATTCTTCGTGGCTAATCCGCGCCAACACTGTCGGATTGGCGATTTTGTAGCCGTTCAGATGCAGAATCGGCAGCACTGCGCCATCGGTAATCGGATTGAGAAATTTATTCGAGTGCCACGACGTTGCCAACGGTCCGGTTTCGGCTTCGCCGTCGCCCACAACACAGGCGACAATCAAATCGGGATTATCGAAAGCCGCGCCGTAAGCGTGTGACACGGCGTAACCGAGTTCGCCGCCTTCGTGAATCGAACCGGGCGTTTCCGGCGCAACATGACTGGGGATGCCGCCGGGAAAGGAGAACTGTTTGAAGAGTCGCTGCATTCCCGCTTCATCCTGTGAGATATGCGGATAGACTTCGCTATAGGTTCCTTCCAGATAAACATTCGCCACCAAACCGGGACCACCGTGACCGGGACCGGCAATGTAGATCATATCGAGGTCTTGCTCTTTGATGACGCGGTTGAGGTGAACATAGATGAAGTTCAAACCCGGCGTTGTTCCCCAATGTCCTAGCAGGCGCGGTTTGATGTGTTCCAGAGTCAGCGGTTCTTTAAGCATTGGATTGTCGAGCAAATAAATTTGCCCGACCGAAAGATAATTGGCAGCCCGCCAGTACGCATCCAGTAAATGCAATTGTTCAGATGATAGAGGTTCAGACATAAATACTCCTCAAGGAAAGTCGGCAGTCGGCAGTCGGCGGTAAGCAGTAGGCAGAAGAAGGGTGATGCGCCAAGCTGTTGATAAATGTGCCAATCGTTAATCGTTGACGCCGGTTTCGGTGAATTTATAGTTGCCGTTCACTTTGCCGAAAAGATAGATGCTCTCTCCGCAGAAGATTTCATAAATGTCGCCGTCTTTTACGGGCTTCGCCGTTGCAAAACACTTCTTCACCCGCGCCGTAAACAGCTTGCCGTAAATTTTCAGAAAGCCGTCGCGTTTTTGCTCTTTGCTGTCAAAAAGAAATGGTAATTGCGTCATCATTGCCACCGCTTCTTTGTCGTCTTTGGCAACCGCAGCTTTGAACTTCGTCAGGAAGGCGACAAAAGCCGGGTCGAGCGCCTTTGCCTTACTCTGAGCAAATGATTGTGTAGGCAAAATCAGCAAGATCATTGCTAAAACCAAAATGGATTTCATAGTCCGGTTTCCTCTCCATCTTACCTGCTCTATTTTTCAATAGAGACTTTTCGGGACGTTTATTTTTTCATCTGTTTTGACTTCTGACAACCTCTGTTTGAGGTTGCCTGGAAAAGTTCATAGGTGCGGTATATAGTTAGCGACTTCCCATATAATATAAGCGAGGTCATTGATGAAACGATTTCAACTCCTTCTCTGTGCAACCTTCATCTTCTGTTTAGGCGCTTTTTATGTGATACCGGCGCAACAGACGGCAACCGCAACTCAGCAGACCGTCGCTGCATCCGTCAAAAAGACGGACGCGATGGTGGCGATGCGCGACGGCGTGAAACTCGCCACCCTCATCTTTCTGCCGGAAGGCGCGGGACCTTTTCCCGTCGTGCTGCAACGCACACCTTATGGCAAAGAGGCGTTTAGCGCCGGAGCGCCAGCGTGGACGCAAGCCGGTTTCGCCTTCGTCGTGCAGGACTGTCGCGGCAAAGGCAAAAGCGAAGGCAGATATAGCCCGTTTGTTGACGACCCGCAGGATGGTTATGACACCGTTGAATGGTGCGCCAAACAGCCCTGGTCAACCGGCAAAATCGGGATGTACGGCGCGTCGGCAATGGGCATCGCTGCCAATCTAGCGGCAATGGAGAACCCGCCGCATCTCGCTGCCGCTTTCGTTCTGGTGGCGCGTTCCAGCATCTACCACCAATCGGCATTTATGGGCGGCGTCTTTCGCAAAGAGTTGAATGAACTGTGGCTCAAACGACAAGGCGCGGAGAGTGTCTTACAGGAAACCTTCAAGCACGCGGTCTATGACGGCGCGTATGACTCGAATGAGATGGAGAAGCACTGGCATAAGATTCGTGTGCCGATGTACAACTACGGCGGTTGGTACGACATCTTTTCTGAAGGCAACATTCAGAATTTCACCGGCTTACAAAAACAAGGCGGCAAAGGCGCAGCCGGAAATCAGAAATTGATTATGGGACCATGGGCGCACGGACAACTGGAAGAAGTGAAATACCCGGTAAACTCCGGCGCGGGTCAGTTCGGTGGCAATCTTTCTACTGAACTTGCCATGCGTTGGTTTGAATACTGGCTTAAAGGCACGAATAACGGCATTATGAACGAGCCGCCGGTGAAGTATTATGTGATGGGCGATGTCACTGACCCGAAAGCGCCGGGTAATGAATGGCGCACGGCGGCGGCTTGGCCCCCGCCCGCAAAACTGACTTCGTACTATCTGACTGCCGGTGGCGGCTTAACGACAACCCCAGCCAAAGAGAATAAGAGCAGCGACACTTACGCTTATGACCCGAAAAACCCTGTCCCAACCATTGGCGGCGGCAATCTCTTCACCAAAAAAGGTCCGATGGATCAACGCGCCACAGGCGAGCGCAACGATATTTTGAAGTATCAAACGCCGGTTCTTACCGAACCGCTCGAAGTGACCGGCAAAGTCATTGTTGAACTATTTATCGAATCCGATGCGCCGGATACCGATTTTATAGCGAAACTAATTGACGTTTACCCGGATGGTACGGAGCGTCTGGTACTGGACTCAGCAATTCGCGCCCGTTTCCGCGAAGGCTTTACCCGCGAAGTCATGATGAAAAAAGGCGAAGTCTACAAACTCTCGATTGATTTGTGGAACACCAGTCTGATCTTCAACAAAGGGCATCGCCTCGCCATTCACATTACCAGTTCCAACGACCCGCGCTTCGACCCCAATCCGAACACCGGCAAACCGTTACGCGCTGACACAGAAACGCGAGTCGCCAACAATACCATTCATCACAGCCGCAACCATGCGTCACGGGCGCTGTTGCCGGTTGTGCCAGTGAATGGCAAACATCCGTAAGGCGAAACGTGGTATGATGGTGAAGAGGTGAAGTTTACTCATGATTAACGCGGGCGCTTTAACTTTGCGGGAGTTTGTCAGGCACGAGCCGCTGCCGTTAGCCACCATTCATGAAGCGGTGTTGGAGTTTTTGCGCGGGCGTGAGGATGCGGTTGTCTTTGGCGCACAGGCAGTCAACGCCTACGTCAACGAACCGCGTATGACACAAGATATTGACCTGCTTTCGCTTCGCGGCGCAGAGTTAGCCGAAGAACTGCGCGATTATCTCAACCACCGTTTTCGTATTGCGGTGCGGGTGCGCGAGATTGGCGATGGGCGCGGCTATCGTCTCTATCAAGTGCAAAAAACCGGCAACCGCCATCTGGTTGATATACGCCCTGTCGAATCCCTTCCCGCTACCGAGCGCATCGAACAATTACTGGTAATGGCTCCGGTAGATTTAATTGCCAGCAAGGTCATCGCCTATCATCAGCGACGCGGCAAACCGAAAGCCGGAACTGACTGGCGCGACCTTGCCATGCTGCTTTTAACCTTTCCCGAACTCAAAAGCGAAAGTGGGCAGGTCAGAGAAAAATTAACTGCCGCAGGTGTAGAACAAGCCATTCTGGATGTCTGGCGCGACCTCGTTTCGCAAGACATTCAGCCGGAAGACGAAGACGATTTTTGAATCATTTTCCTCAGCCGACGGTCTTGCTTCGTATTGCCTTTCACTCTTTCATAATCTTCGCCAGCAGTCATGTTTATGACTGCTGGCGAAGATTTGCTTATGCTGCCGAGTATTTGCGTTTGTCGGTGCGGCGTAACTGCTGCATCTGCCGCCGGTCTATCTCGCCATCCACCAGTTTCATCAACAAGCGCAACTCTTTTTTGCTCTCCGTAGCCAGAGCTTTATATTGGTAATAAAGCGCCGCAAACCGGCTGCTCTTAAAATCACGGCGTTCGGCAAGGGTATGGTCTTCGAGCGTTGCAAAAATCTCTTCGGGGCTGACCTCTAAGCCGCAAGCCAATGCCCTGATCTTCTCTATCGTCAGATTGCTCATACCATCAAAGACGATATTCCTCAGATAGGAGACGCTGATTTTCTGCTGGCTGCGCTGTTCAATCTCCTTCAAAGTTAAGCCCTTCTCTTTGAGCATCCGGCAGAGGTACGCTTTCAACCCCGAGGTTTCCGGTAAACGCTGCGGTATGCTATCTTGCCCGTTCTCCGCCGGACTGTGGACAAATCGCCGGTCGCTGCTGTCGTGTCGTCTGAGCAGGCGCTCAATCTCGCGGTGCAGCAACATCAACAAGCCATCTATCTCCCGTTGTTCTGCCTCTCCAAGTCCTTTATATTTGCCATAGAGTACCAGAAAGTCATATTCCTGTACCTCTGAAACCGGCGCACCGATAGCTACGGCAAAGAGTCGCTCTTCGGCAACGCCTAGCCCTTTCGCTAAAGCTCGCAGCGTTTCGCAGCGCAGATTGTCGCAATCGCCGGCAATCAGCCCGGCAATGCGGCTGTCGCTGATTTTGCCGTTGGCGCGTAATTCCACATCCGCCAGCGACAGACTTTTTTCCGCGAGCAGGCGGCGTACATAACGGCTGAGACCTTCCTTTCCGCTAGCTGCCCATGCGGGCGGGACAAAACTATCGTTCCTCTCAAGTCTATTTTTGATCATGATCGTTCTCCTGACGTTCTGTTTTTATCGGCGGTTTGCCGGTGGCGACATACTCCACTGGCTTCCAGCTTGACGCTTCCAGCCAACTCAAGCCGTCTTTAATTTTCGTAATCTTTTTTGTACCGGGATCGTACATAAACATTCCTTTGCGGGTAATGGTGAACATCGGCACTTTGAACCGCTCGGCAACCTGAATATCCTGTTCGGTAGGCTGCGCTCTGGCGTCGTTCGGGTGCGTATGGACAATGGCGGTGGTGTGCGGATTCCATTTGAAAGTGACTTGTCGTCTCTCATTGGTCTGCCTCAAGGTCTGGGCGCGATACGAACCGTCGGCGTTGGCAAACAGTAAAACGACGCCTTCAATGTCGCACGTCCCATTAGCCGAAATATGCCAAGCCTTCTGGAATTCAGCGACCACCCATTTATCTATCTTTGCCGCATCGAATGAGGATGGAGCCGTTTGCGCTTCACACACGGAAGCCGCAATTAACGGCAGCAAGGTCGCCAACAACTGCGAATAACGCATAGAGACCTCCGCACCGGCATACAGGCACACTGAAGACAGGGAGCGACCACACGGGTTCCCTCTTTCCCGCAGAGACGGTTTTCCACTACCGCAACGGGAAACAATTTTTTTATCTGGTCAATAACAAGGCTGGGTACAACTCAACACACAAAATGAGGAACCGAAGCAAGCGTCGGTCATCTCCGCTTCATGCCATACATGAACCGGCGTAGTTATAAAGTATCGGGGACGCGGTTTCAGCGCCTTGGTGGTTCACTTTACCAGCAGCGAGCAAGACGCGAAGCGCGTAAGTTTTTTGGGTGTCACACACTTTAACTATGCCTATGAAAATTTAGTTCCCTGAAATTTTTATTTTTTTCGTCAGCCCCCTGACGGCGTTTTGTAATAGCGGAAGTTGTATCTGCGCTTCACCGGATTGGCTCTTACAAAACGATTTTCTGGATAAATAAGCTGGCAATGCGAGATAAAATTTACTGCCTCAGAGTTGCTACAACATGGGAGTTTCGCTAGACTAAAGGCTTACTTTTTTGAGCAAGCACATATTGAGGCGAGGAAAAGATTACCTGTAAAGGGGCCCCTTAGCTCAATGGTCAGAGCAGCGGACTCATAATCCGTTGGTTCCCAGTTCGAATCTGGGAGGGGCCATCCGTAATTGTTATTCCATCAGCAACTTCATTTATGATAAGCTAAGATTATCGGTTTTCGGCTTGAAAAATCACTTAGGGAGCGTGCGATGAACATTTCAGAGAGAGTTGTAGAAGGCGTCAGTATTCTTGATTTGTCAGGCAAAATTGTGCTTGGCGAAGGTGATATTCAGATTAAAGATCGCATCCGCGATTTATTGGCTGACGGACAGCGACGGATTCTGTTGAATCTTGCCGATGTCGGCTATATTGATTCCGCCGGCTTGGGCGCGATTATCAGTTGCTATACCACCTCGAAGCGCGAGGGCGGGCAGTTGAAACTGGTGCATCTGACCAAAAAGGTACAAGACCTGTTGGCAATCACCAAACTCATTACCGTCTTTGAAACGTATGAGAGCGAAAAAGAGGCGCTTGACTCGTTCAAGTAGTTTGCTGGCGTTTGCGGTTCTCTAACGATCAATAAAGCGCGGCTTCGATGATAAAGCCGCGCTCTTCTGCAATCCTGCCTGCTCGTAATTCTGAGCTACTCCTGTTGCTGCGCCAAAGCCCGAACGCGCTCAATGTTCTGTTTCATCGCTGGATCATTATTGACCGCATAAGCCTTTTCGTAGATTCTCAATGCCTGTTGATACTGCTTGTCGCTTTCGTAGACATACGCCAGTTCCGCCATTGCCGGAACCGACTCAGGCAGCAGTTGAATGGTGATTTCGAGGGCTTCCATTGCCTTACGGGTCTTGCCGCTACGCGACAAGGCAATGCCGTAATAGAGCCACGCCTGCCCGTTTTCGGTATTCTCTTTTGCCAGTTTTTCCAGTGGCGCAACCGCTTTTTCAAAGTTTCGCCCGCCTAAATAAGCGCGTCCCAAGAGGTTCGCCGTTTTGCTGTTGTCGCGCACCGCTTTTAACTGCTCGCCGATGGTTGCCGCTTCTGTCCATAACGCTGTTGCCGCCGCTTCTGCTTTCACCTTGCGGGCTTTTCGCATCAGGCTTTCTGCCAGTAATTCTAAAGAGTTCGCGTCTGTAGCATTGGCTTTCAGGGCTTCCCGGAAAGCCGGAATCGCTTTGTCATCGTCCTCTTTTTTGTAGTGCATAAAGCCGATGAGGTAAGCGTTGACGTTCGCCTCTTTGCTGTCGCCGGACTTACTGGCGGCAAGCAATGGCATCGCTTCATCATAGCGTTCAAGGAAGTAGTAAGCGCGTCCGAGCGCCAGTTTGGCGTTTGCGTCAACCTCGCGTTTCGCCTTGGTGTTGAGGTCAATATAGCGTTTGAGCGGTTCGATGGACTTGTCATACTGGGCAAGCAGGTAATGAGACAGCCCGATGGTGTAATAAGCTCCGGCAATGTCCGGGCTGGCGGGCGATTGTACAACGAGCAGGTCAAGGGCGCGGGAGAGCGGCAACTCGACTTTGTTATAATGCTTCAATTTGAATTCACAAAGCCCGATGTAATACCACGCGCCTGCCGCGTCGGGGCGTTCGAGAATCAAGTCTTCAAACTCCGCGAGCGCCGCCTGATAATTGCCTTTGTTGTAAAGGGCGACGGCGCGATCCCAGTCTGCCGCGCCAGCCGTCGCCGTGAAAAAAAGAAGGATAAGAACTGCCGATTGAATTTTGCTCCTGTGTAACTGCATGGAGCGGAAATTATCGCACGGCAGCCAGCCTTCATCCAACAGATGTTTACTGGGAGCGCGGGCATCCCTGCCCGCATGGGGCAAACGGCGGGCAAGGATGCCCGCGCTCCCAGTGTTATCAGGCTTTCTTCAACAACGCAATCTGTCCGGCGTGATAGACATGATGGCGGATGTAACTGCCTAGCAGATCACGCACTCGGTAATCCTCACCAACGACCTTTTCTTTAAGCTGCCCGTCGGTAAAACTGCCGAGGCGCTCGATCAACTGCCCATGTGTGCTATCGAGTTTCACTATCGCTTGCTGCCATGCAGCTTCGCTGGTGTCGGTGACGGGCGGAAAATGGCCCTCTGCCGGTTCGCTTATCGCCTGTCCGTTGAGACGGCTGAGACAGACGCCTTCCCACGCCGCAATGTGCAGGACAAGTTCCCAGATGCTATGCGCGGCGGCAATGGGTTTGGCGGCTGCCTGCGCTGCCGTTACTCCGGCAAGGCTGTCGCTGATTGAAGGTCCGTGTCCGGCATCGCCATTGTGGATGCGTTGCAATATGTCAATCGTTGCTGCTAATTCGCTCATGATGTTCTCCTGAAAAAAATATCGAGTTTCCGGTTTCGCTTTTATACGACTGCCGCAAACAGCCGTATGTTGACCAGTCCCGCGTAACCAGTTAAACTGCTTTTGACAGTTACACTGTAATTCTGAAGTCGTAACCTGTCAAGTTGATTTTGCTGGTTACAAAAAATAAAAGGGCGAAAATGAATTTTTCAGCAAGAGCGGCGGCGCAGATGAAGTTGCTTGGCGGCTGGCTGTGCCTCGATTTCGTCAATACGGCGGGCGGGCGACAGGCGCAAGCGGGAAGAAAAGAGATTACCTACCGGGCGAGCAGCGATAAGTTGAAGGACTATGGCGATTTGCTGGCGTGGAGCCTGCACACCGAAATACTCAATGACCCACAGGCGCAGAGTTTATGGCGCGAAAGCCAGCAACGCCCCGATGACGCGGCATCTGTATTGCGTCGAGCCGTTGCCTTGCGCGAAGCCATCTACCGGCTGGCGCTGGCAATCCTCAACCAGACCGCGCCCTATGCCTCTGACCTTGCCGCCTTGAACCGCGAGCTAACCCTTGCCCGCGAGTTTCGCCAGCTTGTCGCTACCGCAGACGGCTTTGACTGGCAATGGGCAACAGCCAAGAAGGCGCTCGACAGAATGCTCTGGGCGATAGCCAATTCGGCGGCGCAACTCTTAACCGCCGGCGAACTGAGCCGCTTGAAGCAATGCGGCGGTGAGAATTGCAGCTGGCTCTTTGCCGACATCAGCAAGAACCGTTCGCGCCAATGGTGCGATATGCAGGATTGCGGCAATCTCGCCAAAGTGCGCCGCTTCCGTTCGCGTCCTGGTAACAAGTCCGAGTAGTTTACAGCAACTGCGCGATGATGCGTTTCACCTGTCTGACGATTGGCATTAAATCGTCCGGGTCATAATTCGCCATCATCGCCACGCTGTAACCGCTTTCGGTGAAGATGCCAAGTTCGGCTGCGATACCCGGTGCGCCGCCGTTATGCCCAATGGTGCGCTTGCCATCTACCGCCATATCGCCGAAACCATACGCATACTTCGCGCCGCCCATCGGCACTTTGCCTGTGGTGACCAGTTCCGTGTATTTGGCGCTGAGTAAGCGGTTCGTCGTTAGCGCCATAGCAAATTTCGTCAAATCTTCCACTGTCGAATAACCGCCGCCCGCCGGGCCGCCGCGATTGGGGCGCGAATCGCTGTTCTCTTTGCGAGTGGCTAGCGGCGCGTCAGCACGGTCATCATTCCGCGTATAGCCCATCGCCAGATTCGGCGTCTCAACGCGCATCTCGTAAGCATCGGTATTGGTCATTCCGGCGGGTTTATAGATATGCTCGCGCACATAGTCAAAATAACTTTTGCCGGAAACTTTTTCGACAATTGCGCCGAGTACGATAAAGCCGGAGTTGCTATATTGAAATCGCGCTCCCGGTTCAAAGAGCAATTTGTCATCAGCAAATAATGCCAGGTAATCGCTGACCGTGCGAATGCTCGCTCGGCGTTCGTCAAAGCGTTTATTCCAATAAGAACCCAAGCCCGCCGTATGCGTTAGCAGTTGATGAATCGTCACTTTGTCGCGCACATCGGCATTCGGATAATCGGGCAAGTATTTGCCAACCTTATCATCAAAAGAGAGCTTGCCCTGCTCCGCGAGTTGTGCGATTGCTACAGAGGTAAACATCTTGTTCATGGAGCCGAGATTGAATTTCGTATCGGTGCGATTTGCCGCTTTCGCCGTCTTATTTGCCAGCCCGTAGGCTTTTTTCAACAGCGGTTTGCCATTTTTAGCAATCAAGACTGCGCCAGAAAATTTATCTTCGGCGGCTTCTTTATCAAGTAAGGCTTCAATCGCTTTCACGGCTTCCGCTTCATTCGCCACCTTTACAGGCGCGGTTGCCGGCGGCGCGTTGTTCGTCGAAGCCGTCTTGCCTTCCGATACCGGTTGAAGCCTTATTGTGTCAATAGCGTGAGGCGGTGAAGGCTGAACTACAATGTTGAAGTTGAGGCGGCGTCCGTCTTTTTTCGCCTGTACCAAAATGGTGATTTCATAATCGGATGAAGCAACCACACTCAGCGCTTTGAAGCCACCGCTTTGATTGTACAGATTGAAATCTTTTTCAGCGTTTTCGTCCGTATCACCACGCTCGGTGTGAAAGCGTTTCATCTTTTCAAGGTCGCCGCTATTGATGGATTGCAGAAAAGCGGCAACGGTCTTTCCGGCGGGCGTGTCGGGCAATTTCACCTCGTCGCTCGCCACAGGTGCAGCCTTCTCCTGATGTTTCGCCGGGGCAGTAGCTTGCGCCGCTTGTCCGTCAAGTTCTTTTTGCAGGGAAGCAATTAAACCCTGCATCCGTTCGCGGCGGGCGGGGTTTGCGGCATTCTGCACGACCTTTTTCAAAGCGGCAAGATGCGCTGCCTTCAATGCCTGCTCTGCGGCTACCGGGATTTCGGGTTTTACGCCGACGCCTTCCCAGTTGGTTTTGGTAATCGGATTGATGGCGCGACCGGCAGGCAGGCTGATGGCGAACCCTTCGCCAAGCCGACGAAACTGCACGGGATGAGCGCCGCCGCCGGTCGTCTCGCCAACAATCGTCGCCCGTTTCAAATTCTGCAAATCGTAAGCGAACTCTTCGGCAGCAGAAAATGTCCGGCGGCTCGTCAAAACGTAGACCTCGCGCTTCTCGCCGTAGCGTTTGCCAGCAATATTTTCCGGCGTCCACGATTCGGTAGTCTTATCGGTTGGTCGCCAGTAAAAGCTATTAACGTGGGTACGCTTGTCCAGGAAGTAACCGACGAGCAACGCCACCATTTCGCCGCTCCCGCCACCGTTGTTACGAAGGTCAATAATCAGCGCGTCGGTGTTCGCCAGAAAGTTCATTGCGGCAGCGGCAGTGTCGGCAGCGGCTCCCGGAGGTTGAAAGCCGCGCAATTCCAGATAGCCGATGTTGCCTTCGAGGCGTTGCACTTTTTCAAAGCCGAAATTGACGGCGCGATGCATTTCGCGTTCATCACCACCGGGATTCATTTCGCTTGGCAAGTCACCGGGACGATGCATAATGCGTAAATGTTTATCGCGGCTGACCTCTTGCAGATGCGCCGTGAGCGTGCTAGCCAGAGCCGCCTGAGTCATAGGCGCATCATATTCTTTCTTCGCCATGCGCTCGCGCACCGCCTGTTCCATCTTCTTCGCCACTTCGGGAAAGACGTAGGCTTCATTCAAATTTTTCAAAATCGCTTCGATAACCGCGTTGCGCTTGGCGGCGTCAAGCTCTACGCCCTGAGCAAAAACAGGCAACGCAGAACCAATCATTATGGCAACCAACAATAGAGCAATAAATCGTTTCATCTTTCTTTCCTCGATCAAGGAATTGGGCGCTGGGTTAGGATAACGTCAACTGCTCTGCTCATACACCGGGTATAGCAAAGCAGTTGAGGAAAAGATTTTCTGAGCCACGAGGTAGCATAGGCTTCAGCCTGTGTAGTTAGCAATCACACAGGCTGAAGCCTATGCTACCTTTTCGGCATCTTTTCTTAATTCTTCACAACAGTAAGCAGCAACTATGCCGGTTGTACGCGGATATTCATGATTTGATGTGGCGGATTTTTACCCACCACCATTGCAAAGTTGAGACGCCTCCCGCCGCGTTTGGTTTCAACGATAACTTCGATCTGGTCATCCGACGAAGCCGCGATGCTCTGTATGGTTATGCCGCCACTCTGCTCATAAAATTCGCTGTCTTTTTCCGCATTTGCCGGGTCGCTGCCTATGTCGCGGTGAAACTTTCGCATAGTTTCAATATCGCCGGAATTGAAGGCTTTCAGAAACGCGGCAAAGGTTTTGCCCGCCGCCGTGTCCGGCAATTTTACTTCAGGTTTGGTTTCGGTTGCTGCTTTCTGCTGTGCCGATACCGGGATGAAAAACATAGTCGTCAGCGCCAATGCCGCAACCGCTACGGTTAATTTGGTTTTCATTGCAATTCTCACGTATTTGTCCTTTCGTAAGTAAGCCAAAATTCGCTCACCTTGTAGCTGTCATCACGTTTCAAAATCGGCTGATACTTGTGCGTGTTGACTGCACCTCTATTAACGCACAAAAATCAAAATCAGTGGTTAAGCCGACGCAAAAAGTTTGTTAAGATTGTAAAAAGATGCCTGCCCATTTTTCGCCTTGCCGGTCAGTTGCCTGCCGCGTATACCTTGCGCCCGCCATAGAGGTAGTAATAGCGTCCATTTTGTTGGTCGTAATAGTATCGCCCCAGTAGGTCCTGATGCACCCAAGTTCGCCGCCCGTTAATTTCCACCTGTATTTCCCCGCGATAGTTACGCCGCGCATAGAACTGTTTGCGCTCTTTCGGAACCTTATCTACATAACGTCTGCCATCTCTGCCGTCATGCCGGTTTGTGGTCTGCTCCGCCTTATCCCAGTAGCGATTTATCTTATCCCGCCGATCCGCGAAATGATTTACCAGTTCCCCCTTGAACCGCTGGTATCGCTCTTCATACTCTCGAATGACCTGCCGGACGCAAGCGCCATCGCCGCGATTACACAGGCTCATCTTGTATCCCCTGACGGCAAAGCACAATTGTCCCAACCGCGAGATATAACCGCTAAACAGCCTGTATTCCTCACTGACGGCGTTTGTCCGCGACGTGCTGTAATTGATAGGCTCCTGCTGATAGGCTTCAACCGTCCGTTGTTTCGCTTCTTCATAAGAAGTAACCTGCGCCAGCGAGGGCGTCTGGAGGGCGATCAGCAGCGCGACTGCCGCGACAGTCAAACCGACGAAACTTCCTTTTTTCCTCATTCTATCTCCCTTCTCTTAGTTAGTGGCTAATGACCGCTATGGTCATTGCCCTCAGGGACGACGGCAAATGGCGGCGCATATTACCGCGCCGGAAAAAAGGCTTGTCACAACCAAAGTATTTGTATCGGTGCCATTTTTTTCTCTCTAGGAAAATCGGCAAATGAGTTACCGTAGATTCAGCAAGTAAAAGATCTGCTGGCGCATCTGCGCGAAATTTAGCTAACCTTCTTTTATTCTATAGTTTATAGGGACTTTTCAAACATCTTCTCAGGCCTCTGGATTGGCGCTTTTTTATTGTGGCATTTTCTCTCGTATCGCAATTACGTCGTTACGTCTTTCTCCGATTGCACTGTGAATTGTACTGCTGCCATTTTTGGTTTCTGCATTGGCGCTAAATTTTTTGTGAATATCTGCACCTTGAAGTACATCACTGCCATTTTTCATTTCTGCAACCGATTCTGCATTGGCGCTTTTTTTGCTGTAGACATGGCAACTAGACCGCGAGTTGGGCGGATTGAGCAGATTCATGCGAATGATCCGTGCCAATCCGCCGTATCCGCGTTCATCCGCGTCTGATTTGTACTAAATTCGTGCAACTACTGCACCACTCTCAGCATTGGTCTCTGTTTCTGTATCGCTGCCATTTTCCTTCAATTAAAAAGTAAGAAGTAAGAAGTAAGAGACTGCCCGCGCAATTCTTAATTCTTAATTGGTCTCTGCATTGGCGCTTTTTTTGCCCGGACAACCGCCCCGAACTATTATCTCTGCTCCTTGCTTCCCTATCTCTCCAACTTCAGGCAGACGTTTGCCAGCATCCGCCATCCGGCAATAATAAAGTACCATATTCGTACCCTATAAAGAAAGTGAAAAATCGCTTCAGAAAGAAGTTGGACGAAGTGCGGAGAGAGGAGTTGTCACTATGCTCCAGTTGTGTTTTGGTTTCTGTCGCGTAGCGACAGGTTGAGTTTAGCCGTGTAATTTATTGCACGGAGATAAGCCACAGACAGCCATGGCGTCGCGTAGCGACGGGTGAAATCAATCGTCGCTGACGCGACGAAAAATCATGGGCATCTGATTTTCCGTGCGTTAAAACACACGGCTAAACTCAACCTGTCGCTACGCGACAAAAGAAGATTGTGTTTTCAACTCCTGCTCCGCTATCGGCGGTGGCGTATCCACTATCACGTCGCTACGCGACAAAAGAAGATTGTGTTTTCAACTTTCTTCAACGATGTTGATTTCATCATCGGTCAAGCCATAGAGTTCATAGACCAGGGTATCAATCTGGCGGTCAAGGGCGGCGCATTTGCCTTCATAGTAAGCCTTGTCTTTATCGCTGCTGACTTTTGCCAGCAGCTTTTTCGCTTCGATTATCTGCTCGACAAGTTGTACCATTCTATCGTGCCGCGCTTTGTCGGCTTGCTTGGAAAAGTTGATGATGCGGATCGGGATGCGGTTAGATACAGGCGCGTCAAAGTGCATGGTGCGAATTGCCTTCGCAAAAATGAAGCGGTAAACATACCAATTCAAAAGGCGTGAATGCAACAAAGCAAGCAAATAATGACTCGATATAGTGGATAAGTTGAGCAATTGATTTACCGTATCCAGAATTACTATATTATTTGCTTCGCAGTCATAGGCAACCGCGCCGATTATTTTGATGTGATCTATTGGATTAGCGATGTGAGCGACTATGTTCTGAATCAGCAGACTATTCTTTGCGACAAAAGCATTTGCTGATAACTCTTGTGATGATGAGATGAAGCCTTTTTCTCCAACGAATCTATATCTTTGAATTTGCTTTCCGCCGATGACTCTAAGCCTTGATGCTTGTTGGATAACTTTATCTTGAAACATACCGCCGCGTGTGTTGGTTACAAGGTTGCCTAAATACCCGCCTATATTTTGAATCTTTTGACCTATTGCTATTTCTTCTTCGCTTAACCCGTTCAGATAAAATCCAAATATAGACGTGGCAGATTTATGAACATTACAAAGATAGATGAATTTCTCACCTGCCCTTTTCAGAGAGCGGTAATATTGCTCCGCACTAGAATCAAAGACGCAGATTACTTGCTCAAGTTTAACATTTTTCCACACTTTGCCAGCATCAACTAATTCAGTGAGTCGTTCTATTAACCTGCCGCGAGTTTGTTCCCAAGTTGAAGAATAGGTGAATGGTTTAGGCACAATTAGACCTATACGATTATTCTGCTTTGCCAATTTTGTTGCCTGAATCATCATGAGTGCGGCTGTGTCAGTAGTTCCAAGTTTGAATTTGTTTGAAAGATATACTCTTTCAATCGGCTTTAGTTCTGCTCCGTAGGGCGGATTGCCGACGATGGCATCAAAGCCGCCCGCTTTTATGATCTGCGGAAACTTATCCATAAAGTCCATAGGATTCAGTTTGCGCTCTTCTTTCGTCTCAAAAAGTTTGCCGTCTAAAATATCCCAGCCGATTAACGAATTGCCGCAGATGATGTTTTTCGTAAGCGAGGGTAACAACGCTTCGCGCAATTCAAGCTGTACCGCTTTTGCTGATGCCGTCGTCTCATCTTCCAGCATCTTCAAATAAAGCGATAGTTGCGCCACCTCTACCGCCTGCGCGTCTATATCCACACCATAGATGTTATTCAGGAGAATATCGCGTCTTTGCCACAGCGACAGGCTTAACGCGCCATTGCCGCCTTCCCGGCATCCGGCTTTCACGCCTTCTTTCCGCCGCGTCTGATTTTTGTTGTAGTATGCCGTGTGGTAGCGCAACAGCAAGTCATAAACGCCGAGCAGAAACGAACCACTGCCACAGGAGATGTCAGCAAAGCGCATCTCGCTAATCTCTGCGGGCTTCTTTCCGGCAATCAGTTTGCCAACCGTGTTTTCAACAATGTAACGGACAATGTATTCCGGCGTGTAGTAGACTCCACCTGCTTTGCGAACTTCGGGCTTCTCCTGCACCGTAGCGCGTTTGTCGGTCGCCACGATGGTCTTGCCTAAAAATCGCTCGTAGATGCTGCCGAGAATATGAATCGGAATGGAGTTGAAATCATACGGTGAATTAGCGTGTGACAGTTCCTCGCAGATGTCGTTAAAGACCTTTTCATCCGCTTTGAAGGTTGGCGCATCAAGGATTTCATGTTTTTTGAAGATGATGCCGTTATAGATTTTATCAAGCCGCGCCGATGTTGCGATGAAGTCCTGCCAGACCGTGCTTTTGTTGCCGAAGTTTGCAACGATTGGCTCTGTCTCAATCAACTTGTCTTCAAGAAAGCGAATGAAAACGAGCCGGTCAAGAGTGCGTTGGGTAATTTCGGTAAGGTCTTCGCTTTCCAGATGCGGATTCCTGAGTTTGAAAGACCGCGCCAATTCTTCGCGGTAGTCGTCAAGTTTCTGCAAAAAGGATTCGTCAACCTCTTGATAACCACCTATCGGGAAGAGGGCTTTTTGCCTTGCCTTGCCTGTCGGTTTCGGCAACGATTCCGCATACTTTTCAATCGCCCCGGAATGCACCGCTTGGCGTGAAAAGAGGTAATAGATTTCGGCAAATTTCGTGCGGTCTGTGTAGTCGCTGAAATGGTACTTTTTGAGAACCCGGTAAAGCGAAGTGTTGACATCGGGCTTAAAGCGGCAATCAAGGATATGGAACTGCTCAAAGTCGGTGAGAACAGCAAGCGGCGTGTTGCTGTTCCAACCGTAGCGGATAGTTTGAAAGTAATGGTCTTTGTTTTCTAGTTGAACGCTAGGCTTTTTGGCTTCCACATAAAAACGAACGTCCCGAAAGTTAGGAGCGAGAAAAGCATAATCGGCGCGTTTGCGGCTCTGACTGACATTGACGCTGCGTTCTACCTTGACTTCCTGCTCATACGGATTAGTTTGGGTGTCGTGGTTGACATCCCAGCCTAAAGCAATCCAGAATTTATCAATGAAATCTTTTCGCGCTTCGGCTTCCGAGTAGGAAGGCTCAAGGTACTTTTTTTGATTTTGGGTGAAGATGGAAACCCGATGCTTTACTTCTTCAAAAGCCTCATCAAAAGTCTGTGGAATCATAGGCGGTTGACTATAGCAAAGGACGGAACCAATAAAAAGAAGACTAAACCAAGTTGCGCGAAATTGGCACACAGTAGCATAGACTTCAGTCTGTGTAGTTGGCGATACACAGGCTAATGGTCATTGAAAAAATAATGATACAATCGCATCCTGCGCCCCTTCAGGGCAGGAACGGTGGGGGTTTGTCTATTTCCGGTGGTTACTCCACCGGCTAATCTCCCGTGCCCCTGGCTGGCGGCAAAAAATTGCGCCAATACAAAAATGAAAAATGGCACTGATGCAATTTCGTTTGCGGATGAGCATAAAATTTTGCGCCAATACAGAAACCCGCGCCGCGCCAGCACGGAAAATGGCAGCGATGCGGAAACCAATTAAGAATTAAAAATTAAAAATTAAGAATTACGGGAGCTGTCTCCTCATTCTCAATTCTTAATTCTTAATTGAAGAAAAATGGCAGCGATGCAGGAATCCTGTGCAGAAGCGGCGGGCAATGAGTCAAATTGACACATGGATTTTTATATGTATCAAAATAGTACATCGTTAATGTAAAGATGTGCAACAATACAGCGATGCAGATGAAAATAGCAGCGCTGCCGTTGATGTTGCTGCTTGGCAATTCTTGCTACTTGGATTTACGCCAATTGAATTATTGACTTTCACCCTGACAGGTCATAGACTGTTTGCACCAGCCCGACCTGCAACCGGACAGTAGCTTGACCATCGAAGCACGGCGACACTCTCACCTGACGATGCCACAAGAAGAAATCAGGGCTGGCGCAGTCCACTCATGCAGGCAACGCCGTTTTTCTCTGGCTCTTTGAAGAACCTGTCTTTTGTATCTATCGGGCAGACGTTTGACACCCGTTTAGCGTTTCACCTGTAGATGCCGCGCCCTTGAGCAATGGACGCGCACAGTGGCTGACAGCTTCGTTGCCGCCGTTGTGCCAAGTGGGTTCTTGCGGGCTGAGTCTGTTGAAAACGGTTTCGGTGAAGATCACCCCTTCGCTCACAAGAGAAGGATTCCGAGTGAGGTGAAGTCATGAAAAAGGCAATAACAGCGGCTTTGTTGTTCGCGCTTACGATAACGCTTGCGCCACAACAAATTTACCCTCAAAGCGTAGCGCCCGGACAAACACAAGTTGACAAGGCAAGCGCCGACAAGCTCTTTCGAGCGGGGCGCAAAGCCTTTCGCAAAGGCTTATACGGCGACGCGGTCAAGCATTATGCGGCAATTCTCGATCTTGACCCGATAAATCTCCCGGCGCGAACCTGGCTCTCTTACTGTTATTACAAGGGCGGCGATTACCAAAGCGCCTTCAAATACGCTCAGGAAGTCATCGAGGCAGACCCGAAGAATGCCCGCGCTTTGGCGCTTTCGGGAGCCGCGTTGCTGCGTTCCGGTTTCCTCAGTCCGGCAATCCGCGCCTTGAATCTGGCGTTCGCGCTGAACCCGAAAGAACCATTGGCGCATGGTGCGGCGGCGGAAATTGACTACTACGAAGGACGCTCAGAGCAATCCATTGCCAAAGCCTATCGCGCCGCCCTGTTAGACCCGGATGAAGCCGACTACCTGATTACCATTGCCCGCGCCTCGTCGCGCCTCGAACTCTATGCTCAGGCGGCGGAGGCGTATGAGCGTTTTCTCGCCACTTCGCCGGAAACCGACAAAGAGCGGCGCGACCGCATCAGAGGCTTGATAGACTTTTATCGCCGGCTGGCAGGGGTTATCGTTCACGAAGTCAGCGGCGCGAAATATACGGAAGTGCCGTTCAAGTTGGGAGCCGACCGCCGACCGTACATCAAGTTGAAGATTAACGGGCGCGACACGACCTTTGTTATAGATACGGGTTCCGGCTTTACGGTCATCTCCAAAGACGCGGCAAAGCGTTTGCGGATTACCGAAATCGCTCGCGGCGGCAATTCTCAAGGCGTCGGCGGCGAAGGCAAATTTCCGATTATCTACGGGCTATTGAACACCATTCAATTTGGCGAGGTGAAGATTCGCAATGTCCCCTGTTTCATTCGTCCGTTCCATACGACGGCGGATTCGGGGAACGATTTGCAAGCCGATGGCTTTATCGGGCTGTCGGTCTTATCGCGGTTTTTGACCGAACTTGATTACAAAGATCAGGTGCTGCGCCTCAATCAGGATAAATCGCAGATGGCTATAGCAGTGGTTCAGGAAGGCGTCACGGTGATTCCGTTTCGCACCACGCAGAATGGTCTTATCAGCATTGAAACGGTGCTTGACGGAGCGCACCTCATCAATGCGATTTTAGATTCGGGCGCCAGTTCAACGGTTATTTCAACGGCTGCCGTAGACCGCCTGAATCTGCGCGAAAAGATTATCAAAGGGCAGACCGTTAGAGTCATTGGCGCGGGCGGCATCTCCGACAATGTGGAATTGCTGTTTCTGCGCCATTGCCGCGTTGCCGATTTGCGACAGGACAATCTCCGCGCTCTGGTACTCGACTTCGATGCCATCAATGAGACTGCCGGTTTTGAACAAAGCGGCATACTGGGCGGCGATTTTCTCCGCCATTTCAAAGTGACGATAGATTTCACCCGCGCTCAAGTGGTCTTTCGTCCCTACTCGACATTAATCAAGAAAGTCGCCCCGGAACAGAAGAATCAGCAATCTATGGAAGATAATCAGTAACTTCATACTGGGAGCGCGGGCATCCTTGCCCGCAGCGTGTCAGGCGGGCAAGGATGCCCGCGCTGCCGTTAGCAACCTTCACGCCCCGAGGCTGCTTGCCGTCAAACAGACTGGCTTGCTGCAAATCCTTCAACTCTCGCCCGCTGCTTGTGTTAAACTTATGACGCGACAGCTATGAAGAAGATACTCTATGTAGAAACCTCCGTCATCGGCGCTTATCTCGACAACAGCGAGCCGTTTCGTCGTGATTTGACGATACGCTGGTGGGAGCATGAACTCAGCGACTATGCGGCTTATGTGTCGCCGCTCGTGGCGCGTGAACTGGAACGCATGGAAGAGCCGCGTCGTACTTCCTATTTGAACTTGATTCAGCAGTTGCCGCAGTTTGACATCAGCGAAGAAGCCGCCATACTCGCCGAAGGCTATATTGCACGCGGCATCTTTCATCGCAAATATCTTGCCAACGCCCTGCACGTGGCGCTGGCGGCGGTGAATAAAGCCGATTTCTTTGTGACGTGGGATTTCGGACATCTGGCAAATGTTCACCGGCAATCGCGCATCCAACTCTTTAACACGATTGCCGGATTCTTTGTGCCGGTGATTGTAACGCCGGAATTTTTAATCAGCCCGGAAATTTGATGATGTACCGTAAGCCGAAATTTTTGGAAGAACTACACGCCATCCGCGAAACCATGTCGCGGGAGTGCGATTATGATATAGATTTGTTCGCGGAGATGGTTCGTTCCGGGGTGCGTCCGCAGTATAACCCTGCCCGCCTGCTCCGCAACCAACGGGTTTATGATGCCCAACTGGAAACCAATCTATCAGGACAGAACGATGATTAAAACTCTATCCGCAACCCTGCTCCTAACGCTCGCGCTGACCCCGACTCTGGCGGCGCGTCACGGCGACAGTACGCAAAATCAGGCAGCCAATAATCAGATGCTGCCGCAGAACAACAAACCGCAGATGCGCTCATCGCTCCCAGACGTGCCGGAGATTGCCGAGCGCGTCAACGAAGTGGTGGTCAATGTGCGCTCAAGCTCGACGACGGGCGAAAATCTTGGCAGCGGCTTCATCATTGACGCTAAAGGTTTGATTGTCACCAATTTTCACCTCATTTCGATTGAAGAACGCGGGCGCAATGTGGCGCAAAAAGGCAGCGACGGGCAGCCGAAACTGGTTGACCGCGTACTCATCACCTTGAATGACGGGCGACAGTTTCCCGCTTCCGTAAAAGGCTATGATGAAGCGACCGATATTGCTTTATTGCAAATTACCCCGTCGGGAGCGCCGTTGCCGGTTGCCGAACTTGGCGATAGCGATGTCGTGCGGGTCGGCGAATGGGTGATTGCGGTGGGCAATCCGCTGGGTCTGGATCATACGGTGACGCTCGGCATTCTGAGCGCCAAAGGGCGTTCGGCGTTCGGCGGTCGCTTCGACGATTTTTTGCAGACCGATGCGGCAATCAATCCGGGAAATTCCGGCGGTCCGCTGGTCAATTCACAGGGCAAAATCATCGGCATCAACACACTGGTTCTGGAACGCTCACAGGGTTTGAGTTTTTCCATTCCCATCAATACGGTTAAGAGCATTCTGCCGCAACTGCTGGAACGCGGGCGCGTCAGTCGCGGTTTTCTCGGCATTGAAACCGGCGATTTGACGGCGGATTTACGCGGCGTATTAAAAGTGCCGTTTGAGGCTCGCGGCGTGGTGGTGACGCGGGCGGAACGCGGCACACCGGCTGCCAGAGCCGGACTGCGACAGAACGATGTCATTCTTTCTGTCGAAGGGCAAAACGTCTCGTCTTACGTGCAATTCAATCGGCTGGTGGCAAATAAAGCGCCGGGTACGAAACTGCCGATTAA
>Ga0187894_10001655_pt1 | contig 28136 bp, 15 predicted proteins | sample GBC1701081metaG_FD_136650 | JGI IMG/M metagenome (GOLD analysis project Ga0187894, IMG submission 136650) | White microbial mat communities from a lava cave in the Kipuka Kanohina Cave System on the Island of Hawaii, USA - GBC170108-1 metaG ...
ACGCCAACCAGCCGCAAGGCTGTAGAGCAGCCTCCAGAAGCACACAGAAAGGCATCGTTGCGCTGCCATTCTGTTCGAAGTACCACGCTGTATCAGGCAAGTCGTATTCGACTTCAACCACGCCGCCCGATTTCATCCCGCCCATCTGCGCGTCGATGCGCGTCACCCGAGAGATGAAGTGGTACGGTGGACCAGGCAGACGCGGCACGATGCGTGGTCCGTTGAGCGAAGCGTAGCCTGGTCCAAAGGCGGAGGATGGACGGCCCCAGGCGCAAGCGAGCAGTGAAGCGTAGCCAAACTTGAAACCGTTTACAGCGGCGGGCGGTTTAGCGTCCTCGTATCCGATCAGGCCGCCGAGTGTGTTGAGTGCTACCGGCTCGCCTGTGAGTTGAATCGTGTGCGGTTGCAGTAAGTGCCAATGATCGAGCGGCCAGGCTGGCGCTAGCCGGACACCAACCCTCCTCGCGTGAAACACTTTGAGGCCATCGACTGTGCAGAGTAGATCCGCAAAGACGGTCGGAAGCGGACCGGCGCTGACTTCTGAAACAAACACCTCGTAAGTAAGCTGCTTGCTTGAGGGCGTTACCTGGCCACGACAGCGCATCTCATAAGGCTCGTCCGGCACTGGTTCAAACGCCCAGCCGTCATGATTGATGGTGAAACCCATCGCGGCGAGATAAAAGGCCATCGCTTGCAGACAAGCTTCAAACATCAAAGTACCCGGCATGCAGGGATCGTTCTTGAAGTGTCCTTCAAAAAACCAATCGTCGGGAGTGACAACCGCTTCGGCCCGCAAATAACCGCGGCCCCATGGTCCACGACCGGGATTGAACTCCGTCACCTTCTCGAGCAACAACATTCGTCCCGGAGTGATGCGCGCAGTTCGCACGTGGGCCTGCGTTCTCTCCCAGCCTCTGCCGAAACAGTCAAACGGTCGCCCTTCGGCAAATGCTGATAGCTGAGCACGGCTGAAAGACTGCGACTGACAGACAACGGCGGGCGGATCGACTGGTCTATTGACCGGCGCGGAAGCTTCAGCGCAGTCCCACAACACACCAGCAGACTCGAGCAGTTCTTTGTCAGAAAAGAAACCAGCCTGCGCGTTGCGCACGGTCAAGCGCAATTCACCGTTCACGTGGCAGTCGTAGTGGAAGAAAAACAGCCGGACATCTCCTTGTTGAGCATGCCCGTCAATCTGAATTCTGAAGGCGAGCGTGTCGCCCGGAACAGGCAATCCACCTTTGAAAGTAAGCTCACAACCCAGCAAGCGGTAGACCCGTTCACCGCGGTTGAGCAGGTCGACACCAAGCCAACTAATCAACAGTAAGTCGGCCTGTCCGGCTTCAATCATGATCCCGGCCGGCATTCGGCCTGCAGAGTCGAGATACCAACTGTCGAGGGCGACATTCGTCTCGGTCCAGATCGTTCCAGTTTCCATCGATCCCGGAGTCGCGTCGATCCCGGTTACACGATCGGCTAACAGCAAAGGCGGCTCAGGCATGCGCACCTGCCGGAAATATGAGTCCTGCGCTTTGAACAATTCGCCGAAGACTGAGGAGATCGAACCACCAGCGAGCACCTCGAGTTGCGCCCGGTCAAACTTCGGTCCCGGCAAAGCATGTTTGCCGTTGACCGGCTCTGCCTTTTCGATTGGAACTACACGCGATGCTGAATCGCCGTTTGCCCCCAAACTGCAGGTGTGAAAAGTTTCTTCTTCTGTTTTGACTTCAAGCTTTAGCTTGTCTGGCAACCTAAAGGTTGAACTCTGAACGTAAGCATGTAGCAGCCTCGCTTCAGCCGTTCTTCTTAAATTGAGGAAGCGTTGATGAATCTCGGCGTGCTGCGCCAAAAACGCGCGGTGAATAGTCCCCAGCTGCTCCTGATAAGCTGCGAAGCGCGCGAGGACATCGTTGGTTATCGTTGAGTTCAACGTCACCTCGGCTGCTGCGATCGGAACAGACTGCGCACCGCTGGAGCGAGACTCTAACGCGGACGGAAGTACCGGCGCGCGCGCCATCACTTGCACCGCCGTTTCGAACTGCGGCAGACGTGGCGGCGGCAGATGCGCCGCCAGCGTAAGACACTGTTCGCTCGATCGTGCCGGCGGAAGGCTAGCTTGAGATTCAGGCTCGTTCTCAACCGCAACTTCCGGATCGGCAATCAGTCGCAGCGTCCGTTCACCGGCCTCCAACACGCCCACGCTAATTCGTACTCCTAAAGGCCCAACCCACGGAATCGCAGGAGCACCGGTTCGCAGCAAGCTGCGGTGTCGCAACGCCAACGCGCCCGCGGCCACATGGACCAAACCGCTTGCCGCATGTGCGTGTCCAAACACTTCGTCTAAATCAACACTCTCTGTTTCGGTGTCCCCAAGAACCAAGGCCGCCGGGCCATCTTCGCTAAGCACCCCATAGACACAATCATTATCGCGCCGCGCGTCAGTCAGCCGCTTCAGCACGAGAACTACCGCCGCGTCACCGAGTGGCTTCGTGTTGCCAAGCGCCGCGAGCGCCGTGCGATGAACCAGCTCGTGAGAAAGATCAACCGCACCTATCACTGCGGCATCGATCTCGTGCTCACGCAGAGCGCGTGCCGCCAACTCCAACGCGACGATGCCCGACGCCTCCTCCGCGGCAACAGTGAAGCTAGGCCCGGCGACATCCAATTGGCCATTGATCCGGTTCGCAGGAATATTCGGCATCGCGCCCAATGCTCCGGCGGCTTCGAGCTTGTCCTGGAATGCATCACGTGCCTGGTTTAACCATGCGGGATCGATCCAATCACCGGTTTCGCTGGACCACTCTCTCGCCCACTCAACTACTTTCCACCGCGCGCCATAACGCGCCAGCTCGGGATCGCATCCCATACCGACAATCACCGCAGTTCGTTCGCGTGGAAGATCAATGCTCGCGGCGGCCTCACGCGCTGCTTCGAGAATCAACGTCTGTTGTGCGAGTGCTTGTGATAGATCGTGTGGCGGAAATTTCAATCCGTTGAGCGCAACAGATACGGAAGCACGCGCAGCTTTGTGAAGCGTTCCCTTGAACAAAGCGCTGGCGAAGTCGTGAACACTCTCGCCATCCGCGACGCGTGCTCCCGCCGCGACAATAGCTACTGCCGTCCGCTGGTGCGGCTTTGCCGCAACTGAAGGCAGTGATGAAGGCCCATCAAACGCCTCGACGATCAAGTGGGCGTTGTTCCCACCAAAACCAAAAGCACTGACTGCGGCCCGCTTTGGTCCAGTCCATTCCTCAGCTTCACGCAAGATTCGGAAAGGTGTTGATCGGAGCGCCTCAATCGATGGATCGGCATAAAGCGTCGGCGGCCGTTTACCGTTTTCGATGCTGGCAAGCACCTTGAGCAAACCAGCTATACCCGCTGCCGCCACCAAATGCCCGAGATTAGATTTCAGCGAGCCGATGGGTACGTCGCCGCAACTTTCAAAAACACGCGCAGTGCTTCGGATCTCAGTCGCGTCGCCTACCGGTGTGCCAGTCGCATGACATTCGATGAGGCCGATCTCTTGCGGCTGAATTCCGGCTTGCACGTATGCCGACCGCATCGCTCGCTCTTGTCCCTCTTCGGAAGGCGCCAACAGCCCTCGGCCGCGACCGTCGTTCGAAAGTCCGACGGCACGAATAACTCCGAGAATCTTTCGCCGTTCCTGGATCGCATCGCGCAATCGCTGCAGTACAACAAATCCCGCTCCTTCGGCGGGAACGAGCCCATCCGCATCACGATGGAACGGCCGGCTCCGCCCGGTTCGGCTTAACGCTCCGAGCGCCGTGAATCCAACATGGGTGAAGAGATCGTCAGTACGGCTCACCGCACCCGCGACCATTACGTCGGCCCGGCCATCATTTAACTGGTCGCAGGCCAACTTGATCGCATACAGCGACGACGCACAGGCTGCATCAACGGTGAAGGCTCCGGCGCCAAGACCGAGTGCTCGCGCCGCCAGATGGGCCGGCAGACCCGATGAGAAACGATTGCGAGCGTGCGGTCGATGGATTCCGGCACGTTCCGCCGCGCGCCCTCCGGCGAAGTCTGCCCCCTGGGCTTCCAGCCAAACACTCTCCGCATAGCGCGCCATCGCGGAAGTGGGGAACGAGAGTCCTCCGAGGACCAGGCCCGTCTGTGGCGCGGGCGCGTCGATGGCCCTCAACGCTTCGCGAGCGCCATGCAACACCCACTGAAACAGCGGATCCAATTCCCGAATCTCATCGGCGGAAAGCAAAAACCCGGTCGGATCAAATACAGCCTTGAAGCCGTTTACGTAGCCACCGATGTCAGACCAGGTTCTGTCAGCGGCGTCTTCGACCGTGCCCATGGCAGAAGAGCGCGCGAGTCCCCAGCGATCAGGCGGCACTTGCGACAGACAACTACGGCCCGCGATCAGGTTGGCCCACAGTTCTGCGGGAGTTAGCGCTCCCGGTAGAGTGCAAGCCTGCCCAACGATCGCGATCGGTTCCGTCTGCATGAGGAATCCAATTCATAGCCTCAAAAGGCACAAGAAGCACAAAATGTTTTCACAAACTCCTTTGTGCTTCTTGTGCTTCTTTGTGGCACGTGCTCAGTGTTAGTTCTTCGGCCGGACGTAGCACTGATTCCACGCCGAGCATCTGCGCGATTAAAGTTCCGTTTGAGTCGATGAAGCTAATGTCACAGACCGAGCGAGCGCCGTGGACCTGACGCGCGTGAACCAAACACCGCACCGGACCATCGACAAGCCCCTGCCGGTATAAACAAAGTTCACCGAGCGCCATCGGCAGCGAAGCGCCGCCCAGCACGCGATGAGTCCACCAGGCAGCGAGTTGAAGTCCGCCATCCAGGGCCGCCGGATCGATGCACCACGGACCAGCAGGCCACTTCATGTTGCTCGCGCCCACCAGCGTTCCCGCGATACCCGCCGGCGATACGCCATCGAGCGATTGAATGACGTGCAAGCCTTCGCTGTGAAACAACACGTGGCCATCGTAGATCTCAGAACGCGTCCAGGGTTCGAGCTCCGGAGCTGCAGGTACCGCTGGCGCAGCGAGCACGTGCGAGCCCATTTGGACCACGCCGCTGTAATGCAACATGCCGTTGCGCCCGCGAAGTTCTACAGACAGTTCAGAGCCATTACCATTGCTGATCTCGCGGCAATTGACCACCAGAACATCAACCGTTCGCTCAAAGTCATGGATTTTGATCCCGGACAAAACGCGCACGTTTCGCACTGTGGTTGCCATTAGATCCGGCCGGCAGGCACGTGCACCACGAATCATCCACTCAACCGCCATGACGACCGGAACAACCACGACATTGCCCAGACGATGATGAGCCAGGTAAGGATGCGACTGCGCGTTGACGCTAACTTCAACTCGTTCAACGCGTGTCGAATCCGCACCCAGCAGGCCGTGACCATTTGCGCCTGTCACTACCACCGCCACGTCATCACTGGCACTGTGTAATTCGTCGACGAATATCCTGGCGCCGGATTCGATGGGAATCAGTGGAACGCCGAGTTGTTGAAAGTGAGTTTTAAGGCCGGGCGTAACCATGCCGCCGTCCCATGGTCCCCAACCTATCGAACGAATGTTACAACCGTTGCCACGTCGCGAGCGCTCGGCGCAAGCCACGAGATTGAGCACTTCGTTGGCCATCGCGTAGTCTGCTTGTCCGGGATTTCCGGTGCGCGCCGCCACGGACGAAAACAGACACAGCGTGCTCACGGGATCGCTTTTGGTTGCGGTGAGCAGGCTGCGTAGCCCGACGACCTTTGTGTCGAACACACGATTGAATTGTTCGTCGGTCTTTTCCGCAATGCGTTTATCGGCAAGCACGCCGGCGCCGTGAACGATTGCAGTAATCGCACCCCATTCACGGCGCACCGTGTCCAGCGCGGAAGCCAGCGCGGCTTCATCCTGAACGTCGACCGCGATGTATCGAGCCTGTGAGCCTGCGGCAGTAACGGCGTCGATGGTCGCACGAATCTCGTGACTGGCGAGCACACGAGTTTTTTCTGTAAGAATCTCCGCCGGTGTTGCCTCGTGCCCTTCGCTGCGAATCTTTTCAATCAATGCCCGGCTCAGGTCCTGATCGTTGTTGATGTTCTCGAACGCAACAGATTCTGGCGCCAGGGAGGTGCGTCCGAGCAAAACGATTCGTGGACGGCATGCGCGTGCGAGCGCGACGAGCCCGGCGGCGGTAACACCTCGCCCGCCTCCGGAAACTACCACCACGGAATCAGGTCCAAGCGACGATGACGTACCTGGCTGCGCCGGCATAGCAACAGTGGCTAGCGTTGTACGCGTGCCGTCAGCACGCAGGCCAACTTCGAGGGTTGAGCCACCTTCGAAGAGTTCGGCGCAGATAGCGCCGGCGATCGTTTCAAGATCGCGTTCGCCTCGCTCGCAGTCGATCGTTCTGACTGAAGCGTTGGGCCACTCCAGCGCCGCCGTGCGAACTAGGGCAGACACACCGCCGAGCCACGCCCGCGTGCTGTCGCAACCACGTAGACCAAAATCACCGCCTGTATCCTGAACGTTGATGAACACGCCGCCGCTCTCCGAACCAAAACGCGAAGCCACTGCACGTGCCGCACGAAAAGCTTCGCGGTTGATGTCCACAGCAACGTCGATATTCGAAACCGGCCGCATGCCTCCGAGAAAAATGACGGCATTAGCATCGCTTGGAACGGCGAAAACGACACTCGCATCAACTCCACGTTCCGCGAGCTTTGTCGCCAGCACTCGAGCGAGGCCGGTGCCCTCGTCGGTTATCACCACGCGCTCCACACCGAATAATCCGGCGAGCGCCATTCCGGGCGCGGGAGTCTTAATCTGACGTAAGGCGAAGCGTTTGATACCCGCTTCATCTGACGCTACGGCTTCGCTGATTGCTGGAGCATCTTTGTCGCTCTCGTCTGTGGAAGGTAGATTCGCTTTTCCCTGGCCGTTCATGTACTCGACGATTTGCCCGAGTGTGCGAAGAGGGCCGAAGTCGCTCATCTTCAGTTCACGCAATGCAGGCACACGTTCGCTCATCGCTGAGAGGATCTCGACGCGTTTAATCGAATCGATTCCCAGATCAGCTTCCATCTCCATTTCAGTCGTGAGCATTTCGGCTGGATAGCCGGTCTTGTCAGCAACGACGCTCAACAGCAGCGTCGCGAGATCTGGTTCGCTTTCTGCGTCGGTTGGTGCAGGTTGTGGCGCGGCGACAGGTGATCCGTGGGCCGAAGGTGTTGTTACCGGAGTTGGCGCTGGTTGAAGCGGTGTTTCAATGTTAACGACGGGCGGCGCAGAAGCTGTTGGCGATATCTCGGGTAAGTTCGCCGATACCATCGGTGATGAAACCGGTGTGCTGCTCGTCTGCGGCGTGCCGGTGAGTAGCGACATCAACGCTGCCAGCGAACTCTCCGCTGTCTTCAAAAACGCGAGATGGCTCTCGGCCATGGTCCGTTCATACGCCGCGTGGGCCTCGGCTGTCTGGCGTTGCGCTTCTTGATACGCCGCTAACCAGGCTTGCTGCACTTCAGGCATTGGTGCCGGCGCCTCGTGTGGCGTATTCAGAGGCGTTACTGGCGCAACCGGAACCGAAGGCAATTCTGGACGCGGTGGATTTGGCGGCGGTAGAGCTTTGGCGCCGCCCGATGGCGGATAAGGCTTGCCATAGTTGGCCCCGGAAACTTGCATCACCATCGCCGGTTTCTTTGCCGGCTTTCGCGATGGCGGTTTGTATTCTGTCCATAAACTTCCGAAGTTCAGCGACACGCCCGCAACGGAGAGTCGGCCAAGGGCAGTTAGTAGTGTTGTGAGTCCGTGCGCGCCCTTCCGATCCAGATTGATCCGCCGGTGTTCGCGGTCAGCAAGAATCGCTCCCACAAGATCAGTCAAGACATTGCCGGCGCCGACTTCAACAAACGTTCGCACGCCGCGTTCATACATCGCCTCTATTTGGTCCACAAAGCGAACCGGTTGTGCAATCTGCATGGCCAGACGCTCACGGATTGCTTGCGGATCTTGCGAATAAACTGTCGCGTCTGCCGTCCCGTAAACATCGATGGCGGGACGCAAGAAATCGACCTCTTCAAGGTACGCGGCGAAAGGCACAATCGAAGCTGCCACGAGCGAACTATGAAATGCCGTCGCGACTGACAGACGCTTAGTGCTCGCTCCGCGAGCACTAAGATCTTTTTCGATCTGCTCGATGGCCTCAGTTGGACCAGACAACACGCATTGCGCCGGCGCATTATGATTCGCGATGATTACGCCGCAATCAGTTTCTTCCAAGACGCGCCGCACAGTCTCGATCGGACACATCACTGCCGTCATGGCGCCTCGTGTGGATGAGGCATCTCGCATCAGTTCACCGCGACGCCGGGCGATTCTTGCCAAGGTTCCCAAATCGAATGCCCCCGCAGCGTACAGCGCCGTGACTTCACCGAAACTGTGGCCCGCGACGCAGTCGGGACTTAGACCAATACCCGACAGCACTCTCAGCAGCGCCGCGCTCTGAATACCCATCGCCACCTGCGCCCACTCGGTAGCGGTAAGTTTGCGTGCTTGCTCAGCGCGCTCTTCCTCGGTGAACGCCGGCGGTGGAAACACGACTCGATCAACTGTCTCTCCATCAAAGCGGATGCTGGCTTCATCCCACACCGCGCGCGCCGCATCGATCGACAGCGCCAGATCGGCCCCCATTCCAACGTATTGACTTCCTTGCCCTGGAAACAGAAAGGCGATCTTGCCCGGATGCGGAGGTCCACTGTCGTAGCTGATCGCCGTCGGTGTTACGAAAGCCGTGTCAGGTGCTTTCGTAATCATCGCCACTGCCTGTTCGAGCTTGTTTGTTAGCTCCGCGGCACTTTCGGCGACCACTGCGAGCCGCGAATGATCGTTTGCGTTGAAGTGCTCTTGAGACTCACGCGCAACCTGCGCCAGATCATCTCGCGTCTCCGTAAGCACCCGACAACGCGAAACCAAATCTGTCGCACTCTTCGCGCTGAGCAGTACCAGTTGGGCCGGCGACGTCTGCAATCGCCACGCGGCAGCACCTTTTCCGTTCTTTGGAATGTATTCCTCAACGGCAACGTGGAAGTTGCTCCCGCCGAATCCAAAACTCGATACCGAGGCGCGGCGTGGATGTGCTGCGTCGCGGATCCATGGCCGTGGTTGAGTGTTGAGATAAAAAGGACTCTTCGCCAGATCGAGCGCCGGGTTTGGACGTTGAATCTTGATCGTTGGCGGCAACACTTTGTGATGCACGGCCATGATCGCTTTGAACAAACCGGCTGCTCCAGCGGCAGCCTTTGTGTGTCCGACTTGCGACTTAACGGAACCAAGCGCACACCACTGCGCATCCGTGCGGTGTGCGGAGAACGCCTGTCGCAAGGCTTCAAACTCAGCAACGTCGCCGACCTTTGTTCCAGTGCCATGAGCTTCGACAAGTTCAACCGTTGCTGGTCCATAGCCCGCCATCTCATACGCGCGTCGAATGGCCCGTAATTGTCCTTCGGGCAAAGGTGCATAGACACTCGTACTGCGCCCGTCAGACGACGTGCCCACCCCGCGAATAACGGCGTAGATTCGGTCGCCGTCGCGCTCTGCATCGTCAAGCCGTTTGAGCGCCATCATGCCAATGCCTTCGCCGAGGAGTGTGCCGTCCGCGCTATCAGAGAAAGGACGACAGTCTCCACTCGGAGAGAGCGCCGGAGTCTTGCTGAAGCACATGTACATGAAGATGTCGTTCATCATGTCCACGCCTCCGGAGATCACGAGATCCGATTGCCCGAGTTGCAGCTCGTTGATGCCCATCGACACCGCGGCGACCGAGCTCGCGCAGGCGGCGTCGGTAATCGTGTTGGTCCCATGCAGATCGAAACGATTGGCGATGCGGCCGGCCACGACGTTGCCTAACAATCCGGGGAACGAAGCTTCATCCCAACTCACGTAGCTGCGGGCAATGTCGTCGCAGATCTTCTTTGCTTCGTCTTCCGGAATGCCGTTCTCGCGCAGCGCCTTGATCCAGATGGGCCGCTGTATCCGGCTCACTAAAGAGTTGAGCAACTGCTGTCCTGAAGTGACTCCCAGAATGACGCTGATCCGTTCGCGATCGAGTGAGGCAAAAGAATCCTGACTGACGTCTTCGAGAAGCTGCTGCGCCACCATCAAGGCGAGAATCTGCGTTGTATCGGTGGAACGTACCGCATTGGGCGGGATACCGAATTCCATTGGATCGAAATCCACTGGCGAAATGAACGCGCCGCGTTTGCAGTATGTTTTGTCGGGTGCAGCGGGATCGGGATCGTAATAGTCTTCGATCAACCAGTGCGTCGGCGGCACATCCGTGATCAGATCGCGGCCGGCCATGATGTCTGCCCAGAAACCTCGTGCGTCACTGGAACCCGGAAATAGAGCGCTGACGCCGACGACGGCAATGGGAGCCATCTGTCGATTACTCTTCGACATGGGGACCTCCTAGATGACAGGCCTTGGTTTAGGCTAAGCGGCGCGGGCGAAACTGAAACAATGCTTCTGGAACGTTCACGCCATAGCTGCGCGCCTGATGAGCGCGCGTCATGACCGCGGCGCCCTCCAGCAAATTGCGCGCGATCTGCACGACGCTGCGATTAGCGGGATCAGCAAGAAATGAACCACGCACCCAGCGATTAAAAGAGCCCATAGCCGGGCCACACCAAATCTGATAATCAGCGCGCCGCGACGTTTCGCCATCGATGGCCCAACGGCTCGACTTGCCGAGATACCAACGGAACACCAGCGCCATGCGATGTTTTGGATCGCCATCAGCTCGAACTGCTTCGGCCGGATCGCGGCTCTGCCAAAAGCGGCGCGTCTCTGTCCAAATGTCATCGAAGGTGGCATGCATCACGTCGCGTTCGAGCGTCGCACGCACCTCTGTCGGTATCGCTTCCAGCGACGAGTAGGACCGGTAAGCCTCATAGAGCTTCGCAGCACGCACTCCAAACATGGTCCCACGTTTCAATACCTGCACTCGAATGCCGAGTTCAAACATGTCGGCGGCGGGCGCCATGATCACGTCTGACAGATCTGCTTCCGCCAACATCACCTTGCCGACGTCCGAAAGGCCCGACTCCACGGCAGCCTGATTGATCGATCCGGTAAGAACGTAGGCCGCGCCGAGCGCAAAAGCGGCTGCAACCGCAGCTGGTGTGCCCATCCCTCCAGCGGCGCCGACTCGAATTGGTTGCGTATACCCGTAGTGCTCCGTGAGTTCATCTCGAAGCGCGAGGATCGTGGGAAAGATTGCGACGAGAGCCTGGTTGTCAGTGTGGCCGCCACTATCTGCTTCTACGGTGATGTCTTCCGCGACGGGCAGTCGCGTTGCGAGATCAGCTTCCTGTCTGGTGAGCAGACCCCGGCCGACCAAAGTCTGAAGTATTTCGGCCGGTGGCGGCGACATGAAATGTTTTGCTACTTCCGGCCGCGAGATCTTCGCAAACAGATGATGGCGCCGCTGAATCCGTCCGGAAGAAGGATCGACTCGCAAGCCACTCGCGGCGAGACGGACCACTGCGGGCGTCAAAGTCATGAAGGCCGACGCGGAAACACGCGCGACACCGCGACGAATCAGTAGGTCCGCAACTCGGTCTTCGAGAGCCGATTCGTTGGGAGAGTGAATCAGATTCACCCCCCAGGCCGCGCGATCGCCTAACGTGCGGTCCAACTGGTCAACTGCCTGCTCGACGCGCTCAAACGCGAGCCCAGCGGCGCCGAAGAAAGCCAGCATCTCGGCCTGGCCCATCGCGATCACCAGGCGCGACGTCGCAATGCCATTGGCCATTTCTCCCGCAACATACGGAAAACGCACGCCGTGAACCTCGCAAAACGATCGATCGCCGAGCCATTCAGGATAGAGTGCCGGCAGCGTCGCCAGCAGCGGGTAGCCGCCTTCCAGGGCCATGCCCGGGAGCACAACTTCTCCCCCCAACGCGAGACCGATCCGTCCCTGCTGGCCATCGCGCACTATGTGGAGTGGTTCGCGCACACGAGGAATGAGTGTCGCCAACTCATCGGCGAGGAAAGCAGGCTGGGCAGTCGAGGAGCGCCATAGCCCAATCGGCGTGAGTTCAGATGGAGTGCTCAAGATCATCTGACCCTCCGTGAGGGGCTCGAGAGTCTGAGGCGGAGTAAATTCGTCATCCGCCCGGTTTTTTGCAAATTCGCTGCAAACCCTAACACAAATACCGGTTGTTTTGATAGGATAAGCCCGCTCAAAAACCAACGCCTCCTCGCGCAATGAAAGGTCGAACGCCATGAGACGGCCGCCCGAATTGCAAAAAGTCTCCCCGAACTTATCGGGTGCAAGAACTCAAATACTGGATAAGCTGGCCTCGAGTCCAATCAATTACTGGGGAGGCTTCGTTACCGATCCCCTCACGGCCGTCCTCTTCTTCTCATGGGAAACATTCATCCTGAAGAGGAGTGTTTTTATTTCGCTGGCGGTTTATCTCACAGCGATCGTTTTTGTGAGTCTGGTTGAGTATCTACTTCACCGCTACATTTTCCATGGCCCGCGGCACAACATGGCTCAAGCCGGACATTTGATGCATCACGACGAGCCCAAGGCCCTCATCGGAACGCCATGGCTGCTCACTCAAGCTATGTGGTGGTCTATTGCCTGTGTTGCGGTCTTTCTACTTCGCATTCCCTACGCGCTGAGTTTTATGGCGGCCTTCATTACCGGCTACGTAGGGTATGCAATTGTTCACCATCACTTACACCACCATACGGGGCTCCGCTGGTTCAAGCAGCTACAAATTCACCACAATATTCATCACCGCATTCCAAATGTGAACTACGGCGTGACCAGCCCACTTTGGGACATAGTTTTTAGCACGCTTCACCAGAGTCGAAAACCTAGCCACAGTTAAGACTCTGTGCCTCCGTGCTTCCTTAACCACAGAGGCACCGGGAACACAGAGAAGAGTTCTTACGGGAAGCGGTGGGAACCCGTCCCTTAACCTTCCGCCACTGAGCTATTCGTCGGTAGATCAAGTTCATGAGCAGTCCGGTGGGAATCCGGCAGTCCCTTAACCTTCCGCCACCGAGCTATCGGTCGATAGATCAAGTTCATCACCGGATCGGACCATCCATTGACGCTCGAAAAGTCAGTCTCGAAGTTGATGTGGTGGCGCCAATGTACCTCGGGCCGCAAGAACAACCGGCAGCGTTGCATTACCCGCACGTAGCGAGGAATACCGAGCTCGCGGAAGAGCTTAACAAACGCTTCTTTCTGCTCCCGCCGCGTAGGCAGTTGGTTTATCTCCACTACTGCTCGATTGAATTCCTCCGCCGGCAGTTTTGAACCCATGTGGGTGTAGGAGTGAATTTGATGAAAACCGAGCATCCAGATGCTGGTTGACATGAGAATCGCCACTGTTAGAAACGAACCCCACGTCTCATCAGCGGTCGTCGTTACGATCCAGGTAGCAATGGCCAGGGGAAGAGCGCCATACGCGCCTCTGGTGATGTTCGCCACCAGCGCCGATGGATCGAGTCCCGGTCGCAGATGGTGTCCGCGAAAATCGACGGCTACCGGACCCATGACGGGAAAACGTGCGGGCCAAACGTAGTCAAAGCTGAAGTGGAACATTCCACTAATCGTGTCGGTGATATAGCCTCCGACAAAGAAGGCAATCACGCAGGCCAGGAGATTCCGGTAACTGTGATTTGCGACAGCGTAAAGGGCGAAACCTTGCACGATTAGGCAAACCACAACCATGACCCTGGATTGCTTCGGAAGTGTGAGAACAGCCATTGCAGATTCCTCTGTTGGTTATCCATCCATTTTCTGCAGCCAGCGAGGTAAGGAATTCTCATTCATGCAGGTGGATGAGGTTATTAGAAATGGGCGAACCGAACAACGCGTCCGGGAACGCGCGAGATAATATATGAAAGCCCTGCCAAGTCAAGGTTTATGTGCAGAAAAAGGGACCACAGAATGACTACGATTTCCGGCCCAAAGTCATTGTTGTTGAAGATGAAGGGCTCGTCGTGGATCAAAAAAACTGCAACAAAACCTCGAGCTTTTATCTATTTCACCCGACGAGTAGCACTGAAGAGTGCGAGGGCGGTGCCGCCGACAAACAACAACGCGCCTCCCACAACGCGCGTGTAATTCGGCAGTTGGCGAATGTCCGTGTCGGTGATGATGACCGCCGATTTCGGTTCGACGTAAAGCGCCCGGTAGGTAATCACGCCACCAACGGTTGCGAGCATGATGCCTACGATGAGAAGGAGCACTTTCATCACCGGCTCCTAAAGAAACCGACAAGCTGTCTGTTCTACTTGCCCTTGAACGCAGGCTTCCGCTTTTCGAGAAACGCGCTGACGCCTTCGTCCTTGTCTTCCGTCGAAAAACAGAGCGCAAACAGATCCACTTCGCGACGCAAACCCTCGTCGAGATTAGAACGCGATGCGATCTTCACGGCTTCCTTCGCGAGCTGCAAAGCGATCGGGCTCTTGTTTGCGATGCGATTCGCGATCTCCATCGTCTTCGCTTGCAGTTGATCGAGAGGCACCACGTGATTCACCAAACCGATCATCAACGCGGTCTGTGCATCGATAAACTCTCCGGTCAGGATCATCTCCATCGCTTTGCCTTCACCGACGAGCCGGGTCAAACGTTGTGTGCCGCCGCCGCCGGGAATGATTCCGAGTTTGATCTCCGGTTGACCAAACGACGCGTTCTCGCTCGCGATGCGAATGTCGCACGCCAACGCGAGCTCACAACCGCCGCCCAAACAGAACCCATTAATCATCGCGATCACCGGTTTCGGAAAACTGTCGATCGCCGTGAACAACGACCGGCTCATCATCACGTTGCGCTGCGTGATCGAGGTGCGTCCAGCAAACTCTTCGATGTCGGCGCCGGCGATGAAAGCTTTCTCACCCGCGCCAGTGATTACTACTACACCGACGGAATCGTCCTGGCGCAGTTCGTCGAGTAAGGCAGCGCCTTCTTCGCGCGTCTTGATGTTGAGCGCGTTCAGCTTGTTGGGCCGATTTATCGTGATAATGGCAACGCGGTCGCGTTTGTCGAGCAGCAAAGTCTCGTATGACATTCAATAACTCCAAGTTGTTAAGCCACGGATTAACACAGACAACACGGATTAGGATTTTGTGGGGGCTTGTTCCGGCGGTGGGCCATCCGGATCGGGCGTGACGGGTTGTTCGTCGGCAACCCACGACACAAATAAGCGCAACCAGTTTTCAGTCGGTTCCGCGATCTGCACGCCGATGCGCGCGGTGCCGTAGATCGCCGGCGCCACACGCACCACTACCGCGGTCGCTTCGATTGGAGTGCCGTCGGGCCGGTGCGCACGAAGGTACAAACGCTCGCCGCGCGTCACTTTCTGATTCAGATGAAAGAGCGCGCCGGAAGTTGAGATGTCGTCTGTCTCGGTCGGCTCACTCCATGCGGATCCGTCTTCGGTGCGGCCGGAAATGACAATCGGCAGGCGCAACGCCATGCGGAGCGCGAATCGTCTCTCTTCGTTGTTGTACGGCGTGCTCATCGTCACATTCAGGAGCGTTTAGGAAGACTGCGCACCTTTACGAACAGTGGGCGCGTCTTCTCTGGTCCAGTCGTAGAATCCCTGGCCGGTTTTCTTTCCCAACTTTCCTTCGCTCACCATGCGGCGCAAGACTTCGGGTGGCCGAAACGTTTCCGAGCCAAGCTCACGATGCAGATACTCGGCGATATTCAAGCGCACGTCCAGTCCGACGAGGTCTGTCAACTTCAGCGGTCCCATCGGATGGTTGTAACCGAGTTCCATCGCGGTATCAATGTCGCGCGGGCTGGCGACGCCCTGCTCGACCATCCGCATCGCCTCGAGTCCTAAGGCAACTCCCAGCCGGCTCGACGCAAAACCCGGAACGTCCCTGACGACGATCGGCTCCTTGCGCATCTTGCGGCCTACTTCAGTAACTGTTTGTACGGTTTCGTCGCTTGTCTTCCTGCCGACCACGATCTCTACCAGTCGCATGATATGCACGGGATTGAAAAAGTGCATGCCAACAACAGCTTCCGGACGGTGCGACTGCGCAGCGATTTCCGAAATAGACAGCGACGAAGTATTACTCGCAAAAATGAATGAGTGGTCGGAAACAGTTTCGAGCTGCCGGAGTATATCCTGTTTCAGTTCCAGCTTCTCCGGCGCAGCCTCTATGATCAGGTCCGCTGCGGCACATTCCTCCAGTTTGGTAGTGCCATGAATATGCTGCAACGTGCGGTCGCGATCGTCTTCAGTCAACTTAGCGAGTTGAATTCCCTTGGCGAGATTTCCTTCGATAGCGCGGACGCCGCGCGCCAGGGCTTCACGATCCACATCGTTGAGAAGAACCCTAAACCCACAGGCGGCGGCAACCTGGGCAATGCCGTGGCCCATCGTGCCGGCTCCAATCACGGCAATAGTTTCAATCGTCGGCGAACCGCTTGCTGGGCTGCTCATGCTCCGAAGTCCTCACCTGGGACCGCAGGCGTCTCGCCTGCAACTCACGGCAGCGCCCTAATCGCAGCCTGCAGGCGAGACGCCTGCGGTCCCAGATACGAGGCGCATAAAATTGGGACACTACCCCGCAAGCCACAGAGTTCGACTACCTCATTGACGGTAGTTATACTATACGCTCAACCTAAATGGCTATACTCCCTTGCTTTTAATGGATAACCAAATGCGAAAAAGAGACGTCGTCATTATTGGATCTGGACCCGCTGGACTAACTGCGGCGATCTACACCGCGCGCGCGAGCCTCAAACCGCTGTTGATCGACGCCCCGGCCGATGCCATACAGCAGACCACGCCGGGCGGACAATTGATGATCAGCACCGACGTGGAGAATTATCCGGGCTTTTCAGAAGGCATTCAGGGTCCCGAGTTAATGGCGGAGTTTCGCAAGCAAGCCGAACGTTTCGGCACCGAGTTTTTGGAAGGCTGGATCACCGAAGTCGACTTGAGTGAGCGTCCTTTTCAGATTTACATCGACAATGGACCAATCATCGAGACGGAAACTCTGATCATCGCGACGGGCGCCTCAGCCAAGTGGTTGGGCATTCCCGGTGAAGCGAAGGTTCCGGACGGTTTCGGTGGCAATGGCGTTTCCGCCTGCGCGACCTGCGATGGTCCACTGCCGGCCTTTCGCAACCGGACTCTGGTCGTCGTTGGCGGTGGCGACACGGCAATGGAAGAAGCGACGTTTCTGACGCGCTATGCCGCGAAAGTTTACGTGGTCCACCGGCGCGCCAAGTTGCGGGCGTCCAAGATCATGCAGGAAAAGGCGTTTCACAACGAGAAGATCGAGTTTATCTGGAACACGGCCGTCCGGGAGATTCTCGGCACGCCGGAAGAAGGCGTCAGTGGCGTGCGCCTCGAGAATCTGCATACCGGCGAGGAACGCATCTTTCCCTGTTCGGGCGTTTTCGTAGCGATCGGACATAGGCCCAATACCGATTTGTTCAAGGGCCAACTGGAGATGGATGAGATCGGGTATCTCAAGACTTCAGGCCACTCGACAGCGACGAATATTCCGGGCGTGTTTGCGTGTGGCGACGTTCAGGATTCGTTTTATCGCCAGGCGGTTACGGCTGCGGGCACCGGCTGTATGTCGGCAATCGATGCCGAACGCTTTCTCGATCACCTGCCGGTGGCGATGCCGAGTGGCGAAGAGATCACCATCGAAGGCGAACACATCACGCCGGATCATCACGCGATCATTACGCCTGACGGAAACATCATTCCGAACGACGCTGAGGTGGCAATCGGAGAAGATTAACTAGCTTTAGCCACAAAAAGGCACAGGAAGCACAAAGGAAGTTATGGTTAACTGCTTTGTGCTTCTGGTGCTTTTTTGTGGCTCTACAGCAGGACGATCGAGTCGTCTTTCTCGCGGCGGCGAACTGGCGCCGACGGACGTTCGGCGGGCAGTGGCGGGAGAACGATCCGGTTTTCGTTTAGCGGACACGGTTCACAATAACTTCCCAAACGCAGTTTTCGATCGCGACAATCATTACAACCTAAAACCAGCCCGAGTTGCCGCAGCGATTCAAGCAGCGGCAACAGTAACCGGCCGCGCTCTGTTAACGAGTACTCGATGTGTGGCGGATTGCCACCGAAGTCGGTGCGCTGGACGAAGTTGTCCTTTTCCATGTCGCGCAGACGGCCGACGAGCGTACGGCTGCTGATCGGGAAAAGGCTGTTGAGCAGTTCCATCGTCCGCTTCGGACCAGAGACCAGTTCACGCACTACCAGCATGGTCCACTTATCGCCGAGCATCTGTAATGCGCCGGTGATGGGACAGCCGTCGAGTTCGCGTCGTTTCATGGTCTTAAGTTGATGTTGTAGGTCTTGATCTTGGAATTCAGCGTGGTGGCGTTCATACCCAGCAGCCGCGCGGCTCGCGATTGATGGCCGCCCGTCTGTTCGAGTGCGCGCCGGATCAGATCGATTTCAAAGCGGCGCACCTCTTCGTAGAAATTGATGCCGCGGCCGATGTCGCCGACTGCTGCATTGCTCGCGCCGTCATGATGACCGGACGAGACCGATTTCGGATCGCTAATCTCCGCGCGTAGACATTCTTTAGTGACCTCGTTGCCGGGCGCGATCACCACTGCACGTTCGATGGTGTTTTCGAGTTCGCGAACGTTGCCGGGCCAGGAATACTGCTCGAGCAGGGCGAGAACTTCCGGCGCGAGTTGTTCGGAGACGTTGCGGCCGTTCTCATCGTTGTACTTTTGAATGAAGTGTTGTGACAGCGGCAGAATGTCTTCGTTACGATCGCGCAAAGGAGGCAACTCGATCGGCACGACCGCGAGACGGTAATAAAGATCTTCACGAAAACTTCCCTGCCGCACCGCTTCTTTCAGATCGATGTTGGTGGCGGCGATGATGCGCACGTCGACGCGTCGCGGTGCTGTGTCGCCGAGCGGCGTGAACTCGCGTTCCTGAATCACGCGCAGCAGGCGTACTTGCGTCTCGGGTGGTATGTCGCCGATTTCGTCGAGAAAGATCGAGCCGCCGTCTGCTACTTCAAACAGACCTTTCTTAGCGGCCACTGCGCCGGTGAATGCGCCGCGCGTATGGCCAAACAATTCCGACTCGAGCAGTTCTGAAGGAATGTTTGAACTGTTGACGGTGACGAACGGCCGGCCGGCGCGTGTGCTGGCCTCGTGAATCGCCTTGGCGATCAGTTCCTTACCGGTGCCGCTCTCGCCGGTGATCAGAACCGTCGAGCGTGCGGGCGCGACTTGTTCGACCAGCCGGAAAACTTCCTGCATCAGATCGGAGCGGCCGATGATCTCGCCGCGATCGACGGCTTTGCTCATCGCGCGTCTTAACGTGCGGCGTTCTTCCTCTTTGCGGCGGCGTTTAATGCCGGCGGCAATCTGCGCGATGATCTGTTCGTTTTGAAACGGCTTGCGGATGCAGCCAAACGCGCCGCGCTCCCATGCGGCGATGGCCGTGTCAAACGTTGCGTAGGCAGTGATCATGACGATGACCGCCTCGGGATCCATCTTCAAAAACTCTTCGAGTGCTCGCAACCCGCCGATGCCGGGCATCGACACGTCGAGCAGCACGACATCGAACGCGCGCCGGCCATATGCCTCCAGCCCTTCTTCGCCGGTCTTGGCGAGATCGACGCGATACCCTTCGGCGGTCAGAAGTGTCTCCAGCACCTCGCGCATGATCTCCTCGTCATCAACGACGAGCACCGAGCCTTTTCTGGAGCTACGCTTTTCCGTTTTCATGAAGGGCGTAGTTTACAACGTAAAACAAAATCCATCCACAGACGACCCAGATGACCCTTTCTGTTTGGATTTTTTTCTCTGCGTAATCTGTGGATGGCTTTAGTCGCCAACTGCTTGTAGACGAGCCCGGGAGCGGGCGGCGGGGAGAGTGATGCGGAAGGTAGTGCCGTGGCCGGGCGTGCTGTCGACGCTGATGCGGCCGGCGTGTTCCTGGACAATGCCGTACGTTACAGCCAACCCGAGGCCGGTGCCTTGCCCGACACCCTTGGTCGTGTAGAACGGGTCGTAAATCTTCGCAACGTTCTCCGGTGCGATGCCGATGCCCGTATCTGAAATCTCCGCGATGATCGATCCGTCTTCGGCCGCGCTCGTCGAAACAACGATGCGGCCGCCATCAGGAATCGCGTCGCGCGCGTTGAGCAGGAGGTTCGTAAACACCTGCTGCAACTTACCCGCGTTGCCAAACGCCAACGGCAAGTCTTCTCCGTAGGAACGCACGATCTCGATCTGACTGCGGCGCAACTGCGGCTCCAGCAACTGCAACGTATCGTCCAGCACGCGCGCCACGTCAACCTCGGCAAACTCTGTCGCGCTGCCGGTGCGTGAGAAGTTCAGCAGGTTGTTGACGATGTTTGTCGCTCGTTCAGCCTGCGTGCGGACCTTCTGCAACAACGCATGCTTCGGATCGTTTTCATTCAACATCGCCAGCAGCATCTGCGTGTAAGACGAAACGCCGGTGAGCGGCGTGTTGACTTCGTGAGCCACACCCGCGGCCAACAAACCGATTGACGAAAGTTTCTCGCGCTGCTGTAACTGCTCTTCCAGACTGATTCGCGTCGTCACGTCTTCGATAACCACCAGCGCGCCAGTCTGTCCCTGCCCGTCCTGCAACGCTGCGATAGCGATGTTCAAAACGAGCGCGCGGTTCGTGCGCGTTGCGGTGTGGAGCTTGTAGATGTTGCGAATCTCCTGAAGACGCCAGCCCTCTTTACCTAGAACCTGCTTAAGCGTATCGGCAAAGTCTTCCGAAAACAGATCTTCAACCCGGCGCCCGATCGCCGCATCGCGCCGCAGATCCAACATGTGTTCGAGCGCGGAGTTCAAACGCGTGACGCGCCCATCGAGATCCACCGCCAGCAGACCAACGTTAATCGATTCAATGATCGATTCGTTGAACTCCTTCAGCAGCTTCAACTCGCTCGCACGTTCCTGCTGATCTTTGTAGAGCACACTGTTTTCAATTGCCACCGCCACGTAACCCGAAACCGTGCGCAGAATCTCAACGTCTTCCGACGAGAGCAGCGCGCCGTCGACTGAGCGGCCAAGCCCGATTACCGCAACCATGCGGCCGCGCACCACGCACGGCACGTAATAATGAAGCGCTCGACGCGCCGAAACGTTCGCATCAGAAGAAAGATCCAGATCGTCTGCACGAACGACGCCGGTCTCGGCCGAATGCACGCGAATCATTTCGCGGAAATCACTCGGCACGAAGACCGCGCCATCAAGCCCAACCGATCGCGCCACGGCGTAACCATCTCGCGCATGCCTGTCTTCAATGAAGATCGCGACGCGCCCGACGTTCATCACTTGCTGTAACCGGCTGACCAGCGAATCGAGCAGCGGATCAAGCGCGGTCGTTGCCGAGAGCGTCCGGCCGAAGTCGAGCAAACTGTTTCTGAGATCGTAACGCTCGCCGTAGAAAAGCCGATCGACGCGCTCTTGCAGGAAGTTCTTCACGGGCGCGGCAACCATCACGATCGCCGCCATCGCCGCGACCGCCGCCACCACGCGTAACGTGATCTCACCCGAGCTGAATCCTTCCGAGCCGAAAGCATAGAGACCGCCGGTATAGACCACCAGGCCAAACAGCAACGCGATCGCGAGCGTTGTCAGCGCGTAAACAAACACGCGCCGCACGACCAGTTCGACGTCCATCAACCGGTAGCGCAGCACCGAATAGCCAAACGCGAACGGGATCACGATCAACGGCAACACGGCGACATCGGTGAGCCAGCGATCCGTCGAAGCACCAAACAAGTAGACGATGCCGTAAAGCAAAATGAACGGCGTCACCGAAAGCAGCGTTCCCCACACGATCCATTTCAGTTGCTGCCGGACCAGCGCGTTCCGCGCGGTGAAGTAAGTTCTAACCAGCAAGGCAACACTCGCCACCAGGCCGGTGAAAAAATGCAGGAAGCTGAGACGATAAAAGGCGATGGCAAACGCCTCTGAAACGCGGTTCACCTTAAAGCCAAATGTGGCCAAGGCGCTGCTGACGTAGACAAAAGCTCCGAGCGGCAGATGAATGATTATGCCCATTAACAGCAGCAGAATTGCCGGTACATAAAGCAGGATCGCGCGCCAGCGTTTTTTGGGGAACAACTGCTGCTTCGTCGGGTAGAGCAAACAAAAGTGCAGAAACAGCGGCGCGAAGAGAATGAAAGCCGCGCTCTTTAGGAAAGCGATCGCCAGATCGAGATCGCGAAAATTTGCCGTTTCGGTGTAGAAGTGAAAGACAAAAGCCGCCAGGCAGAGCGTGGCGAAGTGTAAGACATATGGCGCCCGGGCACCCTGTTTGAATAGTACGAAGAAACCGATAAACAGGTAGGCCAGACCGATCAGGTTGATGTAGATAATGCGCGGCGTCCATTTGTGAATGGAACCAAGGTTGTCGAGGTCGGCCCAGTAGTTTTGGGTCTCTACAGGATAGGAGGGACGCTGCATCCGGTAGTGCAACTGGCCGCCGACCTTCGCCGCGTCGAGATAGATCTGCACGTCGCGGGCATGCTCGACTTCAGCGGGTGTCTCGCGCGCATCGAGAGCGATGCCCACGAGGCGGTCACCGGGAAGAAGCCACGCGCGGTCGGCTGCCGATCCCTTTTCGATTGTTCTCGCGATGATACCGTCGGCGGTGTCGACCCATTCGACGCCGTCCCAGGCGGGTGTTTCCTGTCGTGCTCGCTGGCCAAAGTTGAGGACGCCGGCCGTGATCAGCAGCGCTGCTCCGATCAGCAGGAACCAGGCTTTAGTTGTGAGTATCGATCCTTTCACTGCTTCCTCAACTCCGCCCGAATTTCTTCATCAGGCGATCCGACCCTTCTAGGCAAGGAACGTTCCGAGTAATCCGCGCGCTTACTCCGGGCTTCTGCGGGGCTAAATAGTTGAGGCTAATCCAACTTTTCGGAATTTTCCGAGAATTTGGAAGCTAGAACCTGACTGAAATTCCGCCACGAACAGACCGCCGGTTACCAACGAAGGTCATAAACTCACCGTTGTCGGACGCCATCTGGGCATCCAGCAGGTTCCGCGCATCGAGGACAGCTTCCGCACGAACTGGCAAACCAAAACTCGGCAGATCCTGTGTGACCTGAATGCTCAGAGAGGGATCGTAAACTCCTAGTCTGCCGGCAAATGGATCGATCGCGAAGACTGTGGCTTCCGGAGAGAAGCGGAAGACGGTTCGCACTTGCGTACCACTACGAAAACCGGCGCCGAGCTGTAAGGCCGCCGTTTGAAACATGGCGTTCTCGAAGAGTTCTGCCGGATTCGCAAAGCCCGCGGTTGAGAGTCGTTGGCCGCGGCCAAAAGCGTAACCTGCCGAAGCGGACCAGACGCGATTCAAACGGCGTGTATAGACGACGCGCACGCCGCGCGACGATCCTTGCTGATTCGCAACACTGGTGAACATGTCGCCGGCCTCACCCGAGAATGCCGTCCCTGGAAAACTCAACAAGCCGACGCCACGTCCGCTCGTCGTGTCGAAGAACGCGGTCGCTTCAACATTCGAACTGTTGTCGAGCACGCGCTCAACTCCCAACTCGAGTCGATGACTACGTTCGAGCACTGCTTGTCCATCAACAAAAGCCACCGGCCGCAACGCCTGGCGGCGAAACACAACTTGTTCGTCTTCAAACGTCGCGACACTCTGAATCCCGTCTTCGTCACCACCGGAGGCAAAAGCAGCCTTCACACGTGTGCGCGCGTTTGCGTCAAACTGAACACCGAAACGCGGAGTGAAACTCTGCGCGCCGCCCGCGCCGATGAAACGCGAGTAGTCGAGTCCTATTACGATCACGATGCCGTCGCGCACGATCCACTCATCAACTGCGCGCAACGAAACCTGACCGGCGAGATCTCCGTGCTCAATCCCTCTTCCGGTCCAAATCGGCGCTTCATAACGCGCGCCTGATGCGGTTACGCCTACCTTGTGTCGATCGCCGACGCGAAAACGCGTCGTGGCTTCCATCCGTTCCGGCGCGTCCTCAGTTCCTGTTTGGCCCGAGAAGATTAGTTCGACCTGATCTGAAATAGGTGTGGAGACAGCGAAGTTGAAACCAACGTAGGAAGATGAGAAGCCGTTACTGCCGGCGTAGCTTTCGATAACGCCGTGTGCTCTCGGTGAATACCCTTGACGGAACCAGGCCGGCTGCGCTGCAGCGGTCATATCGGTCGGGGTGCTCTCAGCGTCGGTGACCGCCTTGACAGTTGGATCTTCACCTTCCTGCACCTGGAAAATGGAGCGTCGCGTTTGCACGGATCGCAGGGTCCACTTCACGTCGTCACGATCGCGACGGCGTTCAGGCAAGGTGTTGCCGTAACCAACCGGCTCCAGGTTGAACTTGTAGACGAGTTCCTGTGCCGCTTTCACATCAACGGCGTTAAAAGCAACTTCACCGAAACCACTAGCGATAGCTTTGATTCCATAACGGCCCGGCGTCACCTTCGCCGTGAACTTTCCCTGTCGATCGGTGAGCGTGTGTTTGACTGATTGCTTCACAGCGCCTTCGCGCAGTAAAGACACGAGTGCCCCAGCGAGCGTATTTCCCTTGTTGTCGGTAACGATTCCTGAGATTGTCGCGAGTGTCTTGTTGGAACTACCTGCTTCGATCGGGGTGGCAGATAGTGAAATGAGCGCGAGTAGGGATAAGCTTAAACCGACACCTCTTCTCATGCGTTAACGACCTCCGCTTCAAGAGTCCCACTGGGCCGCCGATTCGGGATGAACGGGCCAAACTGGTTCCACCGAGGAGACTTACCGGGAACCGGCAAAAATAGGATAACTATTCTCGTTCAGGCCCTAAATACTGTCAAGAACTGTGGGATAAATCGGGTCATTTGCCGCCCACTTTCCGGCGTGCTAGGATTCAAACCCCCATATTCAACCGTAGTGCCAAAACCCTTATTTGGTTTCCAACTGATGCCAGTAGGATGATCGACGAAGTTCAAACAAGCAGGCTCCCAAACGGCATTGCCGTCCTGACCGAACATATGCCCGGACTCAGGTCGGTGACCGCTGGAATCTGGGTGCGCCGGGGTTCGCGTCACGAATCCGCCGAGCTCAACGGCATCTGTCATTTCATCGAACACGCTGTTTTCAAGGGCACGCGGCTGCGCAGTGCACGTGATATTGCTGTGGAAACCGACCGTCTGGGGGGACATCTAGACGCTTATACGACCCATGAGATGACGGGTTTTACGACAAAGGTTGCGGACAACGCCTTGTCGCAAGCCATCGATTTGCTCGGCGACCTCATTTCCAATCCCCGTTTTGACCAGGAAGACCTTGAGCGCGAGCAGAAAGTCATCCTTGAAGAAATGAAAATGGTCGAGGACACGCCCGACGAACTTCTCGGCGAGCTCTTCAACGCGGCTTACTTTCCGAATCAACCACTCGGGCGTCCAATCGAAGGCACGCGCGAAACTGTCTCGACTTTCGATCACAAAACCACCGTCGCTTTTCACGCACGCGAGTTTTCGTACAGCAACCTGGTCGTTGCTGCGGCGGGAAATGTCGACCACGATCGTTTGATCGAGTTGATCGGAAGAATCTTTGATGGTTGCGAGAGTGGCGCGGCTGCGCGACCCCATACACTCGACGGCGGCCGCCCGCGTCCGGCGGCGCCGATCATGATCGAGCAGAAGACTGAATTGGAACAGGCGCATCTCGTACTCGCCACGCCGTGGCCGTCTGCGTTGAACGAAGATCGTTACGCGGCAAGCTTGCTGGCCTCGATCATCGGCGGCGGCACGTCGAGCCGTTTGTGGCAGAAGATTCGTGAAGCACGCGGGTTGGTTTATTCAGTCGGCGCCGCCGGTAGCGCTTTTTCGGATATCGGCGTGTTCAATGTTTATGCCGGTACTTCGCCGGACCAACTCGATGAGGTGCTGGAGCTCTCGTTGCAAGAGCTGCGCGAGGTCGTGCGCAACAGCGTGACGGAAGAAGAGCTGCGCATCGCCAAGGACCAGGCGATCTCGTCAATCTTACTCGGGCTCGAATCGTCGAGCGCTCGCGCCAGCACGCTCGCGCGACAAGAGATCATTCACGGCCGGCGCATCTCACCCGACGACGTGATTGAGAAACTCAGAAAAACGACAGTCGAACAACTTCAGGAAGTCGCGCGCACTTATTTCAAATCAGAAACGCTCGCGCTCGGCGCGCTGGGAAATCTCAACGGCTTTAAAGTCGATCGCTCTCGCCTCTCTATCTAAAGCCACAAAGAGGCACAAAAAGCACAAAAGATATAAAAGCTTTGGTATAGTGACTCTTCTCTTCTGACTTGTGCTTTTTGTGCCTCTTTGTGGCGTCTTATGAAACTCACCGTTCTTGGCAGCGGATCGACTGGTAACGCGGTTTTGATCGTTGCGGGTAATACACGCGTGCTCGTCGATGCGGGCTTGAGCGCGAAAGAGATCATTCGGCGGCTGGCACTCGTCGGCGAGGACGCGCAACAGCTTGACGGAGTGCTCGTCACGCACGAACACGGCGATCACGCCGGCGGCTTGCGCGTGCTACTCGGCTCGGTTGATTGTCCCGTCTACATTTCGGCGAAAACACTCGACGCTTACGTCAGCGAACGTTTCAACGTCAACAACGACGAACCGCGACGCCGTGCCGGCGCGCTGCAAGGTCGTGTCGAACAGATCGAGTCGAGCAGAGACTTTCGCATCGGCGAGATCGACTTTCACCCGTTCACGATTCCACACGACGCCGTCGACAACTTCGGCTTCACCGCCACACATCACGGCGTGAAGATCGCCACCGTGATGGACTTCGGCCACATCACCACGCTCGTCTCGGAACAACTCCGCGGCTGCGCCGCTATCGTCATCGAGTCGAATCACAGCCGCGACATGCTCAAGGCCTGCGACAGCTACCCGTGGGAGCTCAAGCAACGCATTCTGTCGCGCCTGGGCCACCTCTCTAATGAAGATCTGGCCGATTGGATTAAAGACGGATTCGACGGCTGCGCGAAGCACATCGTGCTGGCGCATCTGTCCCAACGCGCAAACAATCCGTACCTCGCGAAGATCACGGCTGAAGTCGCGCTGCAGGAGAAAACACCATTATTTCCGTGCGAGACGGAAGTGTACCTGTCCAGTCCAAAGGAGCCGACGCCCTGGATCGAAGTGTAAAAGCGGCATTAGGTTTGGTGTTGGCAATCGCCTGTGCCTGCGGCCAACAAACCCAACGCGGGCGAGTTCCCATCGAAGTTCAGGAGGTCGTCAACACGGTCGGCGATCAGATTGCCCAGGAAAGATACGACCAAATCTATTACGAGTCGTCAGACTTGTGGAAACAAGATTCCACGCTCGAACAGTCAACCGAGGTTTTCAAAACCCTGCGCGAGAAACTCGGCAAAGTTGAGCATCGCAGCCTCCACTCAGCAACTGAACAGCAGAACTCCGGTGGCGCTTTGAAGGGTCATGCGTACATACTCTCTTATCAAACTCGATTCGAACGCGGCGAAGGAATGGAGACGTTTACGTTGATCGAACAGGATGGACGCTGGTTGCTGGCGCGCTATTTTGTGAATTCAACGGCCCTACAATAAAAGATGATCGATCGTTACACGTTGCCCGAGATGGGCGCGCTCTGGTCAGAGCAGAACAAGTTTCAGAAGTGGTTGGATGTGGAGATCGCGGTGTGTGAAGTGCACGCCGATAATGGAATAATTCCGCGCGAGGCTTTGGAACAGATCAAAGCAAAGGCGAAGTTCTCCGTCGAACGGATCATTGAAATAGAAAAAACTACCAACCACGACGTTATCGCTTTCACGACAAACCTGGCCGAATCGATCGGCGAAGCGAGTCGTTTCGTTCATTACGGACTCACTTCGTCAGACGTCGTCGACACCGCCAACGCGCTGCTGCTACGGGACGCCGCGGTCGTCCTGCTGAAAAAAGTCGACGCCCTGATCGACGTGCTGAAGCGCCGCGCACTCGAATTCAAAAACACACCACAGGTCGGGCGCACACACGGCATTCACGCCGAACCGACTTCTTTCGGTTTGACTTTTGCCCTGTGGTTCGACGAGATGCGCCGCAACCGCGAGCGGCTGTGGCGTGCGAAAGAAGCCGTAGCG
>Ga0187894_10001656_pt1 | contig 28104 bp, 23 predicted proteins | sample GBC1701081metaG_FD_136650 | JGI IMG/M metagenome (GOLD analysis project Ga0187894, IMG submission 136650) | White microbial mat communities from a lava cave in the Kipuka Kanohina Cave System on the Island of Hawaii, USA - GBC170108-1 metaG ...
CTCGTCGCGCCTTTCAGCGCGGAGCTCGCACGTAGCCGGCTCGTGATCGTCGTGCGCCGTGGATGCGGCGTGCCCGAGCGGCGCGATCTGCTCTCTCATCGCGTACTGCGCGAGCGCTTCCATCGGATCTCGGGCGGCGCCGGTGATCCGCGCGCGTTCGAGCAGGTCGACGCGGGGCAGGCGGATCTGCTCGCTACCGGCGCAGCGCGCGTGCTGGTGCTCGATGCACCGGCGCGCGCCGGCGGCTGCGACCCGGGCGAGCTGGGCTCCGCGCTCGTGGCATTCGTGCTCGATGCGCAGTCGTTGCTCGACAGGCAAGTTGCGCCGCGATTCGGCGGCGAAAGGCCGCAGGCGCTGAATTCGACGCCGACCGCTACGTCTTACCTCGGACCCGAGGCGCCAAGCGCGCCGCAAAGGAGCTCGCCATGAACCGCTGGATTCAAACCACGGGCGTCGCACTCGGCTTCGTCGCGACGACCGGAATGCTCACCGCCTGCGCGACGCAGACAGGCACAGTGATGGATGACAAGCGCGCGCAGGGCGCATTGATCGGTGCCGCCGCGGGCGCTGCGACCGGCGCTGCAGTCGCTGGCAACAATGCGAAGGGTGCGGGCTACGGCGCGCTGATCGGTGCGCTCGGCGGCGCGGCAGTCGGCCACTATCTCCAAAACAAGGAACGGGCGGCTCAGGAGCTCGACGCGATTCCTGACGCAAACGTCGAGATCGAGGGCGATTCGGTCGTCGTGACTTTCGCGGGCGAAGTGATGTTCGACTCCGGCTCGCGCAACCTCTCTCCGGGTGCGCTTTCGCGCCTCGACTCGGTCGCCGCCACGATCAACCGCTATCCCGATTCGGACGTGATCGTGAAGGGTCACACCGATTCGCAGGGGGCCGAGGACGCAAACATGCGGCTCTCGGAAGACCGCGCGGTGATGGTGAAGAACCAGCTCATCGTGAAGGGCGTCGACTCGCGGCGCGTGACGACGCTCGGCTTCGGTGAGAGCCAGCCGCTCGTGACGAACGCGACGCCGGAAGGCCGCGCTCAGAATCGTCGCGTCGAGATCGAGCTGCGACCGGCGCGAGGCGTGCGGGAGTAGCGCGACGAACGACGGCGCTGTGACGCGCGGTGCCAATAGAAAGCCCCGCTGCCCGCGGCTTGCCGCGGCAGCGGGGCTTTGCGTTTCGTTGCTAGCGGCGCGCGCGGCGCCGCAGCCCGACGAGGCCGTACTGCTGCGGCTCGAGTCGCCGACGCCTGGTGCGCGCGTCGAGGGTTTCGTGCACCAGGCACGCATCTCGGGCAGCGCGCTCGCCGACGCCGCCGACCCGAGCACGTTCGACGTGATGCTGGTGATCGACGTCTCCCATTCGACGCGCGCCGCGAGCGGCGGCGACATCGACGGCGACGGCCTCGTCGGCGTCGATCCCCAGCAAGAGGGCCTCGCTGGGATGTTTCCGCCCGACGTGCGCAGCACGGATCTGCAGGACACGATCATGGACGCTCAGATTCGTGCCGCGCGGAAGCTCCTCGACGAGCTCGATCAGCGGCGCGTTCGCGTCGGCGTGATCACGTTCTCGGGCGAGGTCGATCCAGCGAACGGCGAGCGGCTCTCCGAGACTCAGGTCGACGCGGCCGTGGAGATCCCGCTCACGGGCGATTACGGCGCCGCCCGCAACGCGCTCGCGGGTGTTCTTGCGCGCGGCCCGCACGGCGCGACGAACTTTTCGGCCGGCATCTTGCTCGCAGTCACGGAGCTAGCGGGTCTCAGCGGTGCGCGCAGCGAGCCGCGCGCGGACGCGAAGAAAGTCGTGCTGTTCTTGACGGACGGACTCCCCACCTTTCCGATCGGGAAGGGCACGGTCGTCGACGCGGGCGACAAGGAAGCGGCGCTGCGCGCGGCGGAGCTCGCACGCACGGCGCGCATCGCGATCAACACATACGCGCTCGGCCCGGAGGCGCTGAAGTACAACGACGTGACGACCGAGATCGCGCGCGTGACGCGCGGGCAGTACACGCCCGTGCAGAGCCCGGACGACGTGATCGCGCTGCTCGCGGGCACGACCTTCGCGAACGTCGAAGACGTGGTGTTCACGAACCTCACGACCGGCGATTTCTCGACCGATGTGCGGCTGACGCCCGACGGCGCCTTCGCCGGCTACGTGCCGGTGCGCGAGGGACGCAATCGCGTGCGCATCGTCGCGCTCGCGAGCGACGGTGCACGCGGCGCGCTCGAGCTCGAGCTCGATTTCCACCTGAGCGAAGTGGCATCGCGCGACAAGCTCGCGGAGCTCGAGCGCATCCGCCGCCAGAACCGCGAGCTCGAGATCAAGCGCCGCAGCCTCGAGATCGAGGCGTTCCGCGCGCAGCAGCGCCGTCAGCTCGAGATCCGCGTGAAGGAAGACGCCGCGGCGCCCGACACGCCTGCGCCCGCGCCGCAGAATCCATGACAGCTGCCGTGCGGAACGCGCGGCTCTGGGCTCAGAGCGGCGTCAGCCCGGCGTCGCTGATCTGGCGCTGCTTCAGCTTGCCCTTCTCGTAGACCGACTTCACGTCGATCTTGCCGTCCTGGTTCTTGTCCTCTTCGCGGAGCGCGAGCAGCGAGCGGCCCGATGATGTGTCGTAGGTCTCGAACGTGTCACGCTTCCCGTCGCCGTTCGCGTCGCGTTCGATGCGAGTGATCAGGTCGTTCTCGTACGCCGTCCACGCATCGACCTTGCCGTCGTGGTTTTGGTCCTCTTCGGCGTGGTCCAGCTTCATCGCGGAGTAGAACACGACGCGATCGACCTTCTTGTCGGCGTTCGTGTCGTGGCGCTCCTCCGCGAGCGCGCCCTCGCGGAAGACGAAGAATGCGTCGCGCTCGCCGTTGGCGTCGCGATCGATCTCGCGCGCCGTCATGCGCCCGTCCTTTCCGTACATCTGCCATTCGTCGGCTTTGCCATCGCCGTCGTTGTCCTGCTCGATGCGCGCGATCGCTGCGGCGTCGTAGATCGACCACTCGTCGATGTCGCCGTCGAAGTCGCGATCGGCCTCCTTGCGCAGAATCGCGCCCGTCGCCTCGTCGTGATATCGCACCTCTTCGGGTGCGCCGTCGCGGTCGGCGTCGAGCGAGCGCACGAGTACGGCGAGCTCGCGCTCGTTGCCCCATGCACCGGCTGCGATCTTGCGATGCTCCTCGTCGAAGATCGCCGCGGGCAGGTCCTTCTCCGCCGGAGCCGTCGGCGCCTCGCGGTTGTTGGTCGCGATCGCGCCACTCGCCGCCGCCTCCGCTTCCTGGCCCGCGATCGCCTCGATCTGCTCGCCCTGCTCGATCTGCCGTAACAACTCTTCTTGGCGCTCGAGCTCGCCGGCGATTTCGTCCTCGAGCTCGCCTTGGCGCTGATTCTCGCGCTCGATCTCGCGCTCGATCTCTTCTTCGCGGCCGCGTTCCGAGCCGGGTGGGCCCGCGCCGCCGCCGCCGCCCATCGGGCTCTCGCCCGTCACCGCGCCGTAGATCATCGAAGCGACGCTTCCGACCGCTGCCCCGATCGGGCCGGCTTGCGCTCCGACGATCGCGCCGATCAGCATTCCCTGCGTCGCGGCCTTCGCGCGGTCGCCCGCCGTGACGCCTTTGTCCACCGGCTCGACGTCGACTTCCTGCTCGGGCAGTCCCGCAGTCGGGTCGTCGGGATCGGCGGAGGGCTCCGGACCCGACGCGACTGGGGGCGTCCGCTTCCCCTGCTTTTGCGATTGGCCTCCGGTCGCACATCCGACCATTCCGCCGACCGAGACGCAGAGGAGAAGGCAAAGCGCGCGCATGGGGCTGCCCTTTCGCACCGTCTTCTGATGTCTTGTGGGTGGCCAGTACCACGCAATCGGTAGTCGCGGCCGATCGTAGTCCCGCGGTTTCTCAGAGCCAACGCAGATATCGCGGGATTCGCTTCGAGAAACCCCTCATCGGCAATACGGATGCGCTCGCTACGCAGCTTTGGTGACGAGGCGGAGGGCGGTTGGTCGGAGTCCGCTCGCCCTGCCCGGAACCCGCTCGGGCGGCTGCCACCGGGCTGTGACCGGGCGCACTTCTCTTCACGACTCCGGCAAAAAACCTAATAGAACCCCTTGATCCCGCGGGGAGCTTCCGATAGGCTCCTCCGACTCGTCGCGAGCGCCGTCCTCGCGCACAGAGGCGAACGCCGATGTGCACCCTCATCGCCCTGCACCGTTGCTACCCGAGCGCCCACCTTTTGGTGGCTGCGAACCGGGACGAACACCTCGCGCGGCCGGCGTCCGGCCCGCGCTTGCACGTCTGGCACGGACGCCGGGTGATCGCGCCGGTCGATGAGCGCGCTGGCGGCACTTGGCTCGGGTTGAACGACGCCGGCATCTTCGCCGCGCTCACGAACCGGCCGACCGCCAGCCTCGATCCCGCTCGGCGCTCGCGCGGGCTCGTGGTGGCCGACGCACTCGGTCAGCGCTCGGCCGCGAGCGCTGCCGAGGCGGCGCTACGGCTCGAGCCGCGGGCATACAACCCGTTCAACCTGTTCGTCGCCGACGCCGAGCACGCGTTCGCGATCGTCTACCAGGAGAAGCCGCGCGTGCGCGTGCTGGAGCCGGGCGTGCACGTGATCGGCAACGCAGATCCGAACGACGCAGCGGTGCCCAAAATCGCGCGCCTGTTGTCGGACGTGGAGCGCATCGCCGGAGGCCCCGACGAGCGGGCGCTCGACGCGCTGAGCGCGCTCTGCCGCTCGCACGATGCGCGCAGCGACAATCCACTCGAGCGCACTTGCATCCACGCGGGCGAGTACGGCACCCGCAGCTCGACGCTGCTGCGCCTCGGCGCGGCGCGAGGGCAGGACGTTCTGCGCTTCGCCGGCGGCGCTCCGTGCGAAACGGCTTACGAAGACTCGAGCCTGCTGCTGCGGGCGCTCGACTGAGAAGTCGGCGCGCGCACGGCTTACGAAGAGGTGAAAAAGAGTGAGACGAATCGGCAGCAACATCCGCAAGCAGAGCACGGAAGCGAAAGCAAACCGGCTCTCTCGCAACATCATCCGCTACACGACGGACGAGAAGCCCAAGAACGAGTATCCGAAGCGGATCGTGTCGCCGCCGCAGGCGAAGGCCTGTTGCACCGACGAGAATCGCACCGTCGTCGGGCAGGTGAAGGAAGTCGAGGGCTTCAAGTTCTGTTACAAGATTTGCGACACCTGCGGCCACGCAGTCCGTTACTTCTATCCCGCGGCCGAGGGCACGAGCGACGCAGTGAAGAACTACCGCTCGTGGAAGAAGTACATGGTGCAATGACCTGAGTCGGTGCGCGCCCGCGGCGCACCACGCGGCGAACGAGGGCGAGGTGGCGGCGAACGATCCGCGCGACGACGCGCGCACGCCGCGGCTCGAAGCCGCCGAGGCGTATCTCGAGGGGCTGATCAACCTCGAGCGCGCGCCGAGCTACGCGGCCGCGCGCCTCTCGCTCGGACCGATCCGCGCGCTGCTGGACCGGATCGGGAACCCCGAGCGCGCCTTGCGCGTGCTCCACATCGCGGGCTCGAAGGGCAAGGGCTCCACCGCGCTGCTCTCCGAGGCGCTGCTGCGCGCGGCCGGGCTGCGCGTCGGCGCGTTCACGTCTCCCCATCTCGAACGCTGGACCGAGCGTTTTCGGATCGACGGGCGCGAGGTTCCGGGCGACCGGTTGGCGGACGCGGTCGAGCGCCTGCGGCCGGCCGTCGATGCGCTGCGCGATGGGGCAGAGCCGCCCAGCTTCTTCGACGCCACCACCGCGGCCGCCTTGCTGTTGTTCGCGGAAGCGCGGCTCGACGTCGCGATTCTCGAAGTCGGCCTCGGCGGTCGGCTCGACTCGACGAACGCCGTGACGCCGGCGGTCACCTGCATCACGACCATCGAGCTCGAGCACACCGAAAAGCTCGGCTCGACGCTCGCGGCGATCGCCGGCGAGAAGGCCGGCATCGCGAAGCCCGGCGCTCCGCTCGTCACGGGTGCGCTCGCGCCGGAGGCGGCGGCCGTCGCCGCGCTTCGCGCGCGCGAAGTGGGTGCGCCGCTCGCGCGGCTCGGCGAAGAGTTCTCGATCGCGCTGAAGGACGAGTCGCTCGAAGCTCTTGGCGTGCGCTTCGAGGAGGGCGGCTTCGCATGCGAATTCAGGCTCGGCGCGGCGGGCGCGCATCAAGCGGCCAACGCGGCGCTCGCGCTCGCCTGTGCGCGGCGGCTCGGCGTCGCCAGCGACGCGGAGCTGGCGCTGGCGGCGCAGGAGGCGTTCGCGCGCCCGTATCTGCCGGCCCGCGTCGAGATCGTGTCGCGCGCGCCGTGGATCGTCATCGACGGCGCACACACCGAAGAATCGGCGAACGCGCTCGCGCGCGTGCTCGCGCGGATTCCGCGCCGCGCCGCACACCTGGTCGTCTCGATCTCTGCCGGCAAAGCGTTGGCCGCGATCTGCGCGGCGCTCGCGCCGCACGCGGATCGCGTCACCATCACCCGCGCCGAGCCGATTCGCTCGCTCACTCCCGCAGAAGTCGCGGATGCGCTGCGCGCCGCGTCGCCCGGGCTCGACCTGCGCATCGTTCCCAATCCCCACCTCGCGCTGCGCGCGGCGCGCGAATCGATCGGCCCCGAAGATTTGCTCTGCGCGACGGGATCGTTCTACCTGGCCGGCATCGCGCGCAGCGTGCTCCGCGTCTGAGCTCGCAGACGACTCGGCGCGCGAAAAGCGAAGCGCCCGAGCCGGCACCTCGCGAAGGCCACGAGGGGAGGGGTTGCCAGCCCGGGCGCTGGAGATTTTTCTCTCCGGCTCCGACCTAGAGCAACCGGCGTGCCAGACGGCGCTCGCGCGCGGCGGTCGCCGGCCATTGCTGCGCGGCTTCGCAGCGAAGGCCCGATCGTTGCCGGTGGAAGAAGCGGATCGTCCGCGTTTCGCCCAGGCGGCGTGGACGCAATTTGTGTCACCTGGCGGCCGACCTGCCGGCTTCGCGCATGCGCCTGTTACGAAGTTTCTGCGCGAGCGCTGCGATGTGGCGAGGCTCCGTTCCGCAACAACCGCCAACCCAGCTGGCGCCGCTCGCGAGCCAGCGCAGGGCCTGCTCCGCGAATGCGTCGGGCGAGAGCTCGTGGCTGCGAGAGCCGTTCGCGAGCGGCGCACCGAGATTCCCGTAGGCGGCGAACGCGAAGCCAGAGGAGCGCAGCACCGGCAGACAAGCCGCCAGCTCGCTCCACGGAGCGCAGTTCACGCCCGCAGCAAGCGGCGCGAACGGTGCGACCCGCGCGATCGCCTCGGCGAGCGGCTCGCCCGAGAGCAGACGCGCATTCGCGCCGCACACGAAGCTCACCAGCGCCGCACAGCCCGCTTCGCGCGCGGCGCGCAGCGCGGCCTCGGCTTCGCGCGCGCTGTTCATCGTCTCGATCAACACCGCATCGACGCCGGCGCGCGCGAGGTTCTGCGCGTGCGCTTCATGCTCGCGCGCGAGCGTCGCGTCATCGGGCACGCGCTCGGGCGCATAACAGTCTTCGAGCGGCGACGCGGAGCCGAGCACCAGCGTGCGCTGCGCGCCGGAATCCGCTGCGCCCTCGCGCGCCAGCTGCACCGCTAGCGCGGTCAGCTCGGCCGCACGCGATCCAAGCCCCGCGTGCGCGAGCGCGTGGCGCTGAGTGCGAAACGTGTTCGCGGTGATCGCGTCGGCCCCCGCAGCGGCGTAATCGCGATGGACCGCGCGCACGCTCTCGGGCGCGTGCAGCAGCGCATGCGCGGTCCAGAGCGGCAGCGCGCACGCGACGCCACGCCTTTCGAGCTCGGTGCCGGTCGCGCCATCGAGCAGGTGCGCGTGCTCCCGAAAATGCTGCGCTGCGCCGATATCATGCGCCGCCATGTCACTCCCGTCGCTCGCGCGGCACGAGCGCGCCGGTCGCCTCGAGCCCGTGCGCATCGGTGTGCGCTACTCCGGCGACGTGCTGCCGCACCGTAGCGATGACGGCACGCTCGGACCGATCGCGCTCGCCGAGGCGCCGCTCCGCGCCGGCGCGCATCGCCTGGGCCCGCTCGAGCTCAACGTCTCGGCAGATCTGCGCGGTGTGGAGGCAGCGTTCGAGGTCTCGCTGCGCTCGCGTAGCGAGCAGCCGATCTACGTGGAATCGATCGTCGTCGGCTTGCGCTGGCGGCCGTTGCAAGGCGGCGGCGACCTGCGCTTCTTGCGCCACGGCTGGCAATCGTGGTCCGCCTGCGAGGGGCGCTCGCTCGATCGCGAAGGCGCGCCGCCGTTTCCGTCGGGTGCGTGGCTGCGCGGGATGTTTCACGGCGTCGGCACGCCGCCCTCGGATCGCGCCGGCTGGCACGAGTCGGATCTCGTCAGCGTCGCAGCCGGCGAAGCTGGGGGCGCATGTCTCGCGGGCTTGCTCGAGCAAGGGCAAGCGACCGGTCTCGTGTTCTTGCGTCGCGAGCCGGACGCGGTGCGCGTCGAAGTGGAGGCGCAGCTCGAGCTCGCGCTCGCGCCCGGCGCGCGCCTCGAAGCGGAGCGTTTCACGTTCGCGCTCGGCGCTTCCTGCGACGCGCTGCTGGAGCAGTTCGCGAGCGAGCTGGGCGCGCTGGGAAACGCGAGCACGCGCGCGCCGTTTCAGGCGGGCTGGTGCAGCTGGTACCAGTTCTTCGGCGCCGTCTCCGAAGACGACGTGCTGCGCAACCTCGAAGCGCTCGCGCGCCAGCGCGAAACGTTGCCGATCGACGTCGTGCAGATCGACGACGGCTACCAGCGCGCGGTCGGCGACTGGCTCGCGACCAACGAACGCTTTCCGCGCGGCATCGGGAAGCTGGCCGGCGAAATCCGCAGCGCCGGCTTCACGCCGGGGATTTGGACGGCTCCGTTCTGCGTCGTCGCCGAGAGTGAAGTCTTCCGCGCCAACGCCGGTTGGTTGTTGCGGCGCGCGGCGCAGCCTCTGCTCGGGCTCTTGCACGCCGACTGGTCGCGCGACCACCGCGTCTACGTGCTCGATCCCTCGCGGCCGGAGGTGGAGCGCCATCTCCGGAGCACCTTTGCCGCGCTCGCGGAGTCGGGCTTCAAGTACTTCAAGCTCGATTTCCTCTACACCGCGGCGATGCAGGCGGATGCCGCGGATGCCTCGCTGACGCGCGCCGCCCGGCTTCGGCGCGGGCTACGCGCGATCCGCGACGGCGCGGGAGCGGACGCCTTCCTGCTCGGCTGCGGCTGCCCGCTCGGCGCGGCGGTCGGCCTCGTCGATGGGATGCGCATCGGCCCCGACGTCGCGCCGCATTGGGCGCCGCGCGCGCTGCCGCGCATCGCAGGCATCGAAGACACGGCGCCGTCCGCCGCGAACGCGCTCCGTAACAGCTTCGCGCGCGCCTTCATGCACAGGCGGCTCTGGCTGAACGATCCCGACTGCCCGATCGCGCGCAGCCGCGGCAGCGATCTCTCGCGCGTGGAAGTGCGCTCACTGTGCGCGGGTGTCGCGGCGAGCGGCGGCATGTTCGTGCTCTCGGACGAGATCTCGGCGCTCGCGGCCGATGAGATCGCGCTGCTCCGAGATTCACTCGCGCTTGCGCGCGAAATCGACGCGGGCGCCGCGCAGGGCACTGCGCGCCCGCTCGATCTGCTCGCGCCGGGCGGACCGCGCGGGCTCGTCAGCCACACGCAGGACGCGATCGTGCTCGACGCGCTGAATCCCGCCGAGAGCGAGCTCGCGTTCGAGCGCGACTGCGCGCGCGAGCTCGCCGCGCGCGGCGTGCTGCCGCCGTTCGCAGTGCTCGGCAGCCGCGAGCCCGAGCCGGATCACGGGACGTTCCTGCGCGCGAAGCTCGCCGCTCACGAGAGCCTGTGCGTGCGCGTGCCCAAGCACGTGCGGCTCGCAGTGTTCTGCGACTACGACGGCACGTTCGCGAAGCAGGACGTCGGCTCGACGATCGCGCGCAGGCACGCCGGCGATCGCCGCGCCGCGCTCTGGGAGCGCCTCGAGCGCGGCGAGCTCGACGCGTGGGCCTACAACATGGAGCTGCTGAGCGGCCTCGCGCTGCCGGAACGCGCGCTGAAGGAGTTCCTGGCGACGATCGAAATCGACCCGGGCGCGCGCGCGTTGGTTGCATGGTGCGAAGCGCACGGCGTGCCGTTCCGGATTCTCAGCGACGGCTTCGATTACAACCTCGAGCGGCTGCAGCAGCTGCATGGCGTGCGTTTTGCGCACGACTCGAACCGGCTCTGGTACGAGCACGATCGCTGGCGCATCGCTGCGCGCTACCCCGACGCGCGCTGCGGCTGCAACACCGGCGTTTGCAAGGCCGCGCGCATTCGCGAGTTCCGCGCTTCGCATCCGGGCGCGCGCGTCGTGCACATCGGCAACGGGCGCGTCTCGGATCTGTGCGGCGCGCGTGCGGCGGACGTGGTGTTCGCAAAGGACTCGCTCGCCGACGAGCTCGCGAAGCAGGGCGTCGCGTTCGAGGCGTTCGAGACGCTGCACGACGTCGTCGCGACGCTCGAGCGGACACGCGGCGAGAGCTGACCGACGGCTAGAGCGGGTCGTCGGGCCCCAGCTCGCGCTCGACGTCGGGATCGCGATGGACGGGAGCGGCCTCGTTGCGACGGCGTGCTCGCGCGCTGTGGTCGAGCGGCATCACGACCCAGAGCACCAAGTAGATGACGATCCCGAAGCCGCTCGAGAGGAAGGTGCCGAGGATGAACGCGAGGCGAACGACGGCGGTCGGCAGGCCGAACAACATCGCAAGCCCGCCGCAGACGCCCGCGATCATGCGGTCGCGGTCCGAGCGCACCCAATCGCCGACGGAGGAGCGGCGCGGGCCTCCGAGGTAAGAGCCGCAGTGCTTGCACTTCACCGCCTCGACGCGGACTTCTTCGGCGCAGTAGGGGCAGGTCTTGGTTTCCGACATCAGACGGCCTCGCTCGCGCGCAGCCGCGCGCGCTGGTGTGCGGCGATCGGGATCAGGCCGCCGGCGAGAGCGAGCCATGCCAGCGCTCCGCCGGAGTAGGCGAGCGCGACCCAATGCGCGACCGCGCTCGGCAGCAGCGTGTCGAGATAGCCCGCGAGGCGCGGCAGGAAGTACGCGTTCCAGCCGAGTACGATCACGAGCGGAGGAGTCGCCGCAATCAGCACTTTCGCGAGCTCGCGCCGGAAGCCGATCGGCACGGTGCGGGCAGCGACCTGCGCGCGCAGCTCGCGCTTCGCGTGCGCGAGCGTCGTTTCGATCAGCGCGCGCGGCGGTGCCGGCGCGCGGAACGTGTCGAGCTCGCGCGAGAGCGCACGCAGCTCACGCTGGATCTCGTCGTCGCGCGTGTCGCTCATCGCTGCTTGCCTCCGCTCGCGTCGCTCTCGCTCGCGAGGCTCGCGCGCAGCGCCTTCACGGCCGCGTGCAGCCGGCTCTTGATCGTGCCGCGCGGAACTCCCAGCACGCGCGCCATCTCTTCTTCGCCCAAGTCTTCGTAGTACCTCAGCACGAGCACCTCGCGCAGCCGCTCGGGCAGCGCGAGCACGCGCTCGCGCATCGCGTCGCCTTCACCCGGCTCCGGTAGCGTGCTCGCTTCGCGCAGCGTCTCGTCTTCGCTGCGGAACGAATCGACCGCGCGCCGCATCGCGCCCACGCGGCGGTAGCGGTCGCGACACAAGTTGTTCGCGATCTGGTAGAGCCAGGCCGCGAAGCGGCGCTCGAGGTCGAAGCGCTCGCGCGCGCGCACGATGCGAATCCACGTCTCTTGGAAGACATCGTCCGCGGCGCTGCCGACCCGGCGTGTCAGGAAGCCGTAGAGCGGCGACTGGTAGCGCTGCATCAGCTGCTCGAGTGCGCGCTCATCCCCCGCCTGGAGCCGAGCCATCAGCTCTTCATCGGAGGCCACGGCCGGCGACGGTATCGCACGCGTTTTCGCGAGCTTCGCAACCCGCGCAGGCATCCGGGTCGGGATCAGACTGAGAGGCAGAGTCGCGCTGGTCATCGTGAGAGCGGCTACGGCCCCCGCGCGCGGTGCGTTCGCGCTTCGGCTAAGAAACCTCCCCCCGCGGCGCTTCGCCGCACTGCCGAGAGACGCGCGTAGCTTCCGGAAGGGCCTTCCGTGCATTCCCCTCGCATTGCGGTCGTCGGCGCAGGGATCGCAGGCCTCAGCGCTGCGCATCGCTTGCTCGCGGCCGGCGCGGAAGTCGTTCTGGTCGAGCGCGCCGGCCTGGGCGGCCGAGCTCGAGAATCGATTCGCGACGGCTTTCGCATCGAGGCCGCGCCGCTGCTGCTCGGCGCGCGCGACCACACCCTCCACCAGCTCGCGCAGGGCACGCCGGCTGCGAACGAGCTGCCCTTCCTGCGCCCGGTGGCGACGGCCCAGCTTCACGAGCGCGAGCTGCGAGCGATCGAGGCGGTCGATTGGGCCGGCCTGCGAAGGCTGCCGGGCATGCCGCTGCGCGACGGTTTCCGGTTGCTGCGGCTGGAGCGGTTGTTACGGCGCTTCGCGCCGATCCTGGCGTCGGATCATCCCGAACACGCGGCGCGCCTCGACGACCGCAGCGTCGCCGATTTCGTGCGCCTCTACTTCGGCGAGGGGGTGCTCGCGCATTGGTGCGCGCCGCTGCTCGCCGCGGATCTCGGGCTCGGCGCCGCCGATACCAGCCGCGCCGCGTTCCTGCGCCATCACGTTGCGCGCGCGGAGCTCGGGCTCGGGCGGCTGCGCACGAGCATCTCCGCGTTCGCGGCGTATCTCGCGCAGGGCGCTCGGCTCGTCGCAGGCGATGCGCGCGGAATGCGGGAGACGAGCAGCGGCGTCGAGATCGCGCTCGCGAACGGCGCGTGTGTCGAAGCAGAGGCGGTGGTGCTGGCGCTCCCGCCGTACGAAGTGCTGCGGGCTGCGGGCGACCTGTTGGTTGCGCCTGAGCGCGACTTTTTGTTCGCGTCGCGCGCCGAATCCGCCGTGGTCGCGAGCTTCGCGTGCGAGGGCGCGCTGGTGCCGCACTCGCTCTGGGTGCGCGTTCCGCCGGATGTGGGAATCCCGATCGCGAGCGTTGCGTTCGAGCCGGGCGTCGAGCGCGGCTTCGCTCCCGCGGGCAAGACGCTCGTTCAGCTCGTCGCGAGCCCGCTCTTCAGCCGCGCGCACCTCGAAGCAGCGGACGAATCCGTCGCGCGCTCGCTCTCCGCAGCGCTCGAGCTCTTGCGTCCGGGCGCGGCGAACGCTGCGCTGCTGCTCGCGCTCGAGCGATTCGAGTGGGCGCGGCCCCGCTTCGACGTGGGGCGCTACCGAGCGCTCGCGCAGCTCGGGCGCGTGCAGGTCGATCGCCGCGCGCGGGGGCGCCGGCTCTACCTCGCGGGCGATTACCTGAATGCTCCGACGCTGGAGGGCGCGGCGGCATCCGGCGCCCGCGCTGCGCAGGCGCTGTGCGCCGATCTCTCGTTGGAGGCGCCGGCCGCCTAAGCCTCGCGCAGCGGGTCAAGTGAAGTGCGCGCCGGACCGACAGAAACGGGGTCGCGGAGGCGTTCCAGCGTGAACGGATCCGATCTCGCAACCGGCGTAGCGCGGAGCCAACGGCGGCTTCCGTTGGGTCTCCGGCTCACGCTCGCGTTCGCCGCGATGGCGCTCTTCTCCGCGGTGCTCGCAGTGGTGGTGCAGGAACGCACGCTCTCGCGAGATCTGCGGCGGGCTGCCGAGGAGCGCCTGGCGCGCGCAGCTCACTCTTCCGAGCTGCTCGTGCGCGGACACCTGCGGACGCTGGAGGCGCGTTATCAGGCAGTCTCGAGCACGCCGCAGCTTCGCGCGACGCTCGAGCTCGCCGACGCACCGACGCTTTCGTTCTTCGCCGAGCAGCTGCGCGCGCGTCAGGGCGCTGCCGCGATCGAGCTCCGGGATGCGGCCGGCGGCTTCAACGTTCGCGTCGGAGCCGAGGCGGTCGCGAGCGTGGGCCTGCGCGAGCCGACCCCCGGCCTGTTCGCGATCGGCGAGCGGCTCTATGCAGCGATCTCGGTGCCGCTCGAGACGGCCGGCACACAGGTCGGAACGTTGATCGCGATCGAGCCGGTCGATGCGAGCGAGCTCGCGCGCTGGTCGGAGCTGTGCGGCGCCGAGGTGAAGCTCGGATCGTCGCGCTCGACCAGCCAGCAGCTCGCGCAGGCGCTGCGCGGAGTCGGTACTGCCGAGCTCGCGGTGACCGCCGATCTCGCTGCCGAGCGCGCCGCGCTCGCGGCGGTGCGCACGCGGCTCGCGCTTGCAGGCCTCGCCGCGCTGGCGATCGCCGTGGTCGGCTGCGTCGCGCTCGCCCGCAGCCTCGTGAAGCCGATTCGCGCGATCCAGGACGGCGTCGACCGCGTGCGCGGTGGAGATTTCGGCGTTCGTCTCGCCAGCGCGCGCGGCGACGAGATCGGCGACGTCGCGCGCGGCATCGACTTGATGGTCGAGAACATCCGCAGCTCGCATCACGCGCTCGGCGAGCGCGTCGCGGAGCTGCGGCGCAGCCAGCAGCATCTCGCGACCGCGCAGCGGCTCGCGCGCGTCGGCAGCTTCGACTGTTCGCTGGCGACCGGGCGCGTGAACGGCACGCCGGAGTTCTGGGCGCTGTTCGGGATCGCCGACGTCGAGAAGGGCGCGAGCTTCGACGAGCTGCTCCAGCGCATCCACGCAGACGATCGCGTCAGCATTTCCGACGCGGCACACGCCTGCATCGAGAGCGGGATGAGTGCGCACCTCGATCATCGCCTCGTGCTCGCAGACGGGAGCGAGCGCTTCTGCCATCTCCAGCTCCAGCGCATCGAGCGCGACGGCGAAGCGCACCTCGAAGGCACGCTGCAGGATGTCAGCGAGCGGCGCCGCGCCGACGAGCAGATCCGCTTCCTCGCCTATCACGATGGGCTCACCGGCCTGGGCAATCGCCGCCTGTTCACGGAGCGCATGGAGCTGGCGATCGCGCAGGCGCGGCGGCGCGCGATGGGCGTCGGCGTGCTGTTCCTCGATCTCGATCACTTCAAGCGCATCAACGACACGCTCGGCCACAGCGTCGGCGACGAGCTGCTGCGCGGAGTCGCAGATCGCCTCGTCACGTCGGTGCGCGAGGGCGACACGGTTGCGCGCAGCGGCGAGCGCCCCGACGCCGCTGTCTCTCGCTTGGGTGGCGACGAGTTCATCGTGCTGATCAGCGACGTCGTCGATCCCGGCAATCTCGCTGCGGTCGCGCAGCGCATCCTCGCAGCGCTCGCGCGGCCCTTCCTCCTGAATGGCCACGAGCTCGTGGTCGGCGCGAGCATCGGCATCGCCAGCTGGCCGGCCGACGGCGTGAACATCGACGCGCTGCTCTCGAACGCGGACTCGGCGATGTATCACGCGAAATCGAGCGGACGGAACGGCTACCAGTTCTACGACCAATCGATGAACTCCTCGGCGTTCCGCCGGCTGCGGCTCGAGACGCGGCTGCGGCTCGCGTTGGAACGCAACGAGCTCGCGCTCCACTACCAGCCGAAGGTGGTGCCCGGCAGCGGGCAGATCGTCGGGTTCGAGGCGCTCGCGCGCTGGCACGACGAGGAGCTGGGCGCGGTTTCGCCGACTGATTTCATCCCGGTCGCCGAGCAGACGGGCCTGATCGGCGCGCTCGGCCGCTGGGCGCTGCGCACCGCCTCCGAGCAGATCGTCGCCTGGGAGCGCGAGCTCGGGCCGCTCGACCTGCGCGTCTCGTTCAATCTCTCGCCGCGCGAGTTCCAGGCGGGCATCGCGCGCGAGATGCTCGCGATCATCGCGCAGGTCGGCGTGAACCCGGCGCGGCTTCAGGTCGAGATCACCGAAAGCCTGATCCTGCGCGACGAAGACGCCGTGATCGAGACGCTCGAAGAGCTGCGCGGATACGGCCTCTCGATCGCGCTCGACGATTTTGGCACCGGCTACTCGTCGCTGAACTACCTGCGCCGTCTGCCCGTCGACACGCTGAAGATCGACCGCTCGTTCATCTCACCGATCGCGCGCAGTCCGAGCGCCGGAGCGCTGACGCGTTCGATCATCGCGCTCGGGAAAGCGCTCGGCTTGCGCGTGGTGGCCGAGGGGGTCGAAGCCAAGGAACAGCAGGCGCTGTTGCACGAGTGGGGCTGCGACGAGATCCAGGGCTTCGTGTTCTCGCCCGCACTGCGCCCCGAGGATGCGCTCGCGAAGCTGCGCGCGGACAGGGCCCGGCCCGCGAGCCGTTAGGGGGCGTCAGCGCGGGCGTGTGTCCGCGCCGAAAGTGAGCGAGAGCTCCAGCTCCGCACCCGGCGCCAAGCTCACTTCCTGCACGAGCTCGGGCAGCCGCTCGCTCCACACGTGAACGCGATGGCGCCCCGCTGGAGCCGCAATGCGGAAATCTCCAGCGGCCGACACCACCGCGAACAGCGGCGAGGGCGCCACGAAGATCAGCCCGTTCATCTGGTCGTGGATCGAGCAGTAGAGCCGCACCGGCCCCGCGTGGTCGAAGCGCAGGACTTTCGATTCGCCCGCGCGATACAGGCCGAGGTCGAAGTCATTGGGCTTCGAGTAGGAGAAAACGTTGTGGAAGATCGTGTCGTCGTTGGGCATGACGACGGCCTGGCCGGCGGAGACGACGAGAAAGCTCGGCTCGAAGCGGGCGCCGTGCTGGCGAAGCGTCGCGGGCAGCGCGGCCTTGGCCACGCGCTGTCCGTCGAGGCCTTCCAGGTAGACGACGACCGGCGCCACGTCCGCGAGCGTGAGGCGACCGATCGCGACGGAGACTCGGCCCGAAACGGACGTCTCGGCGTCCGCGCTGCCGGACGCCGCCAGCCATAACAACCCCGTCAGCGCCGCCGCCCCGCGCAGCATCAGAAGCTGATGCCGAGCTCGAGCGCGAAGCTGTCGGCATTCCGAGCCGCATCGCGCAGCGCGGGCGTCGCGCCGCGCACGAGGTCGATGTCGCGCAGCGAGTACTCGGCGCGCAGCGCGGCGAGCCCGCCGAGGCGCCAGCCGAGCACGACCGTGTACGCCGTGAAGCGGCGCATGTTGTATCCGAGCGAGTCTGCGTAATCGATCGCCAGCAGATAGCCGCGGCCAGAGTCGCCGGTTGCGATCGAGTCCGCGCGCAGCCCCAGGAAGCCAGGCGCGAGCTCGGGCTGCAGCAGCCCGCCGCGCAGCACGAGCTCGGCGATCCAGTAGTGCAGCGAGCGGTCGTAGATCTGCGCGTCGCGCGAGTCGAGCTCGTACTGCCCGCCGCCGATCCAGAGCCGCACATCCTCGCGCGGGGTGAGCACGACATCCCCGCCTGCGAGCCAGCTCGAATCGAACGGCGCGAAGCTCGGCGGTGCTGGCGCGCCATCGATCAGGGTCGGCACGCCGCTGAGCACTCCGACCGGCGTCGCCCACGTCTCGCCGAGCCACGGCGCGCCGCCGCCGCTGCCAATCTCGCCGCTGCGCAGCGCCGACGCGCTGATCCGCAGCCAATCGCGCGGGCGCAGCCACAGCTTCAGCGTGAGCTGCTCGCCGTCTCCGTCGTCGAACGAGAGCGGCGTCTCGCCGTTCGTCAGCGACGCGATGTAGCCAAAGCGCTCGGACGGCGCGGAGCCGTAGAGCATCACGCCCTCGTCCCACCACCATGGCGCGCCGAGCGGCTTGCTGATGAACGGGTCCGAGCCGAGGCCGCGGCCGTAGCGCGAGTAGATCTCGCCCACGGGAATCATGAAGCGACCGGGTCGCAGGTTCAGCCACGAGCTGCCCGCGATTCCCTGCAGGTCGACGTAGAGATCCCCGACGTCGTTGAACAGCTCGCCGCGGCGGACCAAGTTCCACTCGAAGCTGAAGCCGAGGTTGCGCACCAGCGGGTGCGCGCCCAATTGCACGTTCTCGGCGAGCTCGGCGTCGAGAAAGAAGCGCGCGTCCCAGATGCTCGCGCCGACCTCGTCGACGTCGCTCGCGTCTCCGCCGCCGAACCAGCCCACGCGGGCTGTGCCCGAAAGCGTGATCGGAAGATCTCCATCGCGCGCCGCGAAAGGCGCGGCCTGGCTCGGCTCCGGCGCTTCTGCTTGCGAGAGGCGCGCCTCGAGCTCCGCGACGCGGCGCTCGAGCGCCTCGATGCGCGCCGCGTCGTCGGCGCGCGCGCTCACCGCGAGCAGCGCGAACGTGAGGACGCCGGCGGTCCGCGCGTTCACGGTTCTCGTCCCGCGGCTTGCTCGACGCCGATCTCGAGATCGATGCGCACGACCGCACCGGCTTCGATGGTCCGGTTCGGCGCCGCGGCCTCCGGCAGCCGCGGATGCCAAGCGCGCAGATCGATCACTCCGGGCGGGAGCTCGCGCAGCTCGTAGCGACCAGCCGCGCTGGCGAGCGTAAAGGCGCCGGGTGCAACCCAAACCAGTGCGCTCTGCGCACTGCTCCCTAATGAGTGGAGCCGCAGCTCGCCGGGCGCGCTCGGCGTGAGCTCGGCCGCTTCGCCCGGCGCGAGCTCGCGCAGCCACGCGAGCTGCGGTGCGGAGATCACCTGCGCCGCCTCGGTTCGATTCGCGACCTGCAGCCGGTCGTTTACACCGATCGCGCTGACCGGCGCCGACCAACGCGCTCCATTCGGGCCCGCCTCGATCGCGAGCTCTCGCGCGCTGGGCGGCGGCGCCGGTGCGTTCGGCGCGAACACGACCGCGAAGCTCGGGTGCGAGTAGTCGAAGCGCTGCACACCATGCAGCCGGCGATCCGAATAACCGCTTTCGGCGGCCGGCAGGCCCGGCTTCGGGATCAGCTTTACGTAGCCCCAAGCGGTCGCGCTCGCGGAATCCGCGGTCGGCGGCGCAGCGCAGGCCAGCAAAAGCCCGACTGCGGCGATGACGGCTCGATGCTGCACGCGAGGCTCCAGCACTCTGCGCATCGAATTCGGCCGTTCTGCCGGTGGGCTGTAGAGCGCGCAGAGAGATGCCCTGCGTGAAGCGCGCGCGTGGGCCTCGCCAGATTTCCTGATCGAGGTCGAGGCGATCGCGGCGGCGAGCTGACGCGCGCCTACGCCAGATACGCCACCGTCACGCCCTCGCCGCCGCGCGCGGCGCCGGGCGCGAAGCGCGCGACATGCGGCAGGCGCCGCAGGTGTTCGCGCACGGCGCTCTGCAGCGCGCCGGTGCCGACGCCGTGAACGATCTCGAGCGTCTCGCTGCTGGCGCGCGCCGCGTCGTCGAGAGCGCGCTCCAACGCCGTGAGCGCTTCGTCGACGCGCAGCCCACGCAGGTCGACACGCCGCGCGCTCGCGCCCTCGGGCAACATGTCGACGCGAACGAAGCCGCGCGCAGGCTGCGCCGCGGCGGTGGCAGGGCGAAGGCGCTCCGCGTCGATCTCGACGCGCGCGCTGCCGAGCTGCACCAGCGCACGCCCATTGCGGTCCGGCAACGCGACCAGCGTGCCCGTGCGGGATGCGTCGACGCGCACCGCGTCGCCGGGCGCGAGGTCGCGCCAATTCACGCGCGGCGCGTCGGCCTGCGGAATTCGCGCGCGCTCCTCGCGCTCGCTGCGCTTCGCCTGCTGCTCGAGCAGCGCAAGCTTCTCGCGAGCACGCGCCGCTTCCTGCGCGCTGCCCTGGCGCTGAAGCTCGCGAATCACGCCCGCGATCTCGCCATGCGCCCGCTTGAACGCGGCGTCGAGCTCGCCTCGCATCTCGCCGATCAGCTTGTCGCGCCGTTGCTGCAGCTTCTCGAGCTTCTCGCGGTAGGCGTCGCGCGCCTCCTCGCTTTCCTCGCGCAGCTGCGCTGCTTCGCGCCGCTCCTTGTCGAGCGCCGCGCGGCTCGCTTGCAGCTCGGTCAGCAGCTGGTCGAGGCGGCGATCCTCCCGATCGATCAGCGTGCGCGCCCGCTCGATCACGCGCGCCGGCATGCCCATACGAGCCGCCACTGCGGTTGCCGACGACGCGCCGGCCATGCCCAAGCGCAAGCGGTAGGTCGGCGCGAGCGTCTCCGGATCGAAGTCGACGCTCGCATTCTCGAAGCGCGGATCTACGTCCGCGAGCTCCTTCAGCAGGTTGTAGTGCGTGGTCGCGACGACGCGCGCACCGGAGTCGGCGAGCGCCTCGAGACAGGCCTGCGCGAGCGCCGCACCCTCGCTCGGGTCGGTGCCGACGCCCACCTCGTCGAGCACCGCGAGCGTCTGCGCGTCGGCCTCGGCGACGATCTGCGCGAGCTGTGCGATGTGCGCGGAGAACGTCGAGAGATTCTCGTGCAGATCCTGCGCGTCGCCGATCGACGCGACGACGTGCTCGACGGCGGCGACGCGCGCGCCGGCTGCGGCCGGCACGAACAGCCCCGCGCGCGCGGCCAGCGCCGCCAGTGCGAGCGCCTTCAGCGCGATCGTCTTGCCGCCGGCGTTCGGGCCCGAGACGACCAGCACGTGGAAGGCGTCGCCGAGCCGGAAATCGTTCGGCACGACGTCGCGCGCCGGCAGCAGTGGATGCCGTAACAAGTCGAGCGCGAACACTCCGCGCTCGTCGAGTGCCGGCTCGCTCGCTTCCAGCGAGATCGCGAGCGCGGCGCGCGCGAACGCGAGGTCGAGCTTCGCGAGCGCGGCCAGGTTCGCGTCGATCTCGGGCGCATGACGCGCCGCGCGCTCGCAGAGCTCGGCGAGCACGCGCCGCGTCTCGCGCTCGACCGCGAGGTCAGCCTGCTTCTTGCGGTTGTTCAGCTCGACCACCGCCTGCGGCTCGACGAAGAAGGTCGTGCCGCTCGCCGAGGCGTCGTGCACGATGCCGGGCACGCGATCGCGCGCGCCGGCGCGGACCGGCAGCACGTAGCGGTCGCCGCGCAGCGTGACGAACGAATCCTGCAGCGCGGGCGCGATCTCCGCGTCGCTCAGGTAGCGCTCGATGCGCTCCTTCGCGGCGGAAGCGAGCTCGCGCGCAGCTCGCCTCGCCTGAGCGAGCTCCGGCGACGCAGCGTCGGACACCTCTCCGCTCGGATCGAGCGAGTGCTCGATCTGTGCAGCGAGCGCGCCGTGATCGACGAGCGCGCTCGCGATCGCGGCGAGCTGCGGCGCCGTGTCCGCGCGGCGCGCGAGGAAGCGCGCGGCGTCGGCGCACACGCGCAGCGTCGCCGCGAGCTCGTGCAGCTCGGCGCCCGTCAGCGCGCCGGCGCGCGTCAGCCGCGGAAGCAGCGCATCGACGTCGCGCACGCCGGCCGCCGGTGTCACATCGCCGTCATCGAGGATGCGCTTCGCCTCGCGCGTCTCGATCAGCCGCTCGCGCGCATCGCCGAGTGTCTCCGCGAACAGCGCGAGCCCGAGCGGATCCAGCGCCTCCCGCGCGCGCGGTGTGCGGAGCTGTGCCTGCAGGCGCAGTACCAGCTCGGGCCACTCGAGGCGCGTGAGCGTTGCTTCGGAGACTCGGAATGCCATGGATCGAAGGTTCATACTAGATTGCGATTTGTCGGGCAGGCTCGACGGACGGAGCCGGGCAGAACGCCCGGCGTCGCGAAGCTCGCAGGCACTCCCGCCGTTCACCTTTCCGTTCGAGCCGCCGATGAGGCCGGCCATGCGCGACGAGCTGCTCACCGAAGCGGTCTGCGAGGAGACGCGCGACCTCTCGCGGCGCTCGACGCGCGAGATCGTCGCCGCGATTCACGGGGCGGATCGCGCAGTCGCGGATGCGGTCGCACGCACGCTGCCCGAGATCGAGCGCGTCGTCGATTTGCTGGTACTCGCGCTCCAAGGCGGCGGCCGCTGGTTCAACGTCGGCGCCGGCACGAGCGGCCGGCTCGGTGTGATCGACGCGGCGGAGCTGCTGCCGACCTTCGGGTTTCCGCAGGGTCGCGTCGAAGGAATCATCGCCGGCGGGCCAGAGGCGCTGGTGCGCGCGGCGGAGGGCGCCGAGGACGACGCCGAGGCCGCGCGCGAAGCGCTGCGCGCGCGCGACCTGATGCCCGGCGACGCGGTGCTCGCGATCTCGGCGAGCGGCCGCACGCCGTTCGCGCTCGCGGCGCTGGAGGAGGCGCGCGCGGTGGGCGCACGCCGGCTCGCGCTCACCTGCGATCCGGCCTCACCGATCGCGCAGGCCGCCGAAATCTCGATCGCGCCCGAGGTCGGGCCCGAGGTGATTACGGGCTCGACCCGAATGAAGGGCGGCCTCGCGCAGAAGATGGTGCTGCACACGCTCTCGACGGCGGTGATGGTGCGGCTCGGGCGGGTCGAGGGAAACGAGATGACGAACCTCGTGCCTTCCTCGCGCAAGCTCGAGCGGCGCGCTGTGCGGATCGTCTGCGAGCTGGCCGGCGTGCCCGAGGCGTGTGCGCGCAGCGCGCTCGCGGCGGCGCATGGCAGCGTCAGCGGCGCTCTCGCGGTGCTGCGGAAGCCCGATCGCTGAGGGCTACTCGGTCTCGCCCGAATGCCGGCGCGCGCCCTCGGCGACCGCGTTGGTCACGCGCTCGCGCACGCGCGAGGTGATCGCGGTCGGCGCCGCGCGGCCGGAAGCGCGCTGCCGCGGCGCGGTCTCTTCCTCGCCGGCGGCTTCCTGGATCGCGATGTCGCTGGACGCGCGATCGACCTCGCCGACGTAGATCTTCACGCCGCAGTAGATCGCTACGAGCATGAGCAGCAGGCCGACGATGCGCGCCATATCCCTCGCATCGGCGTGGCGGCGCGCGACTTGAATCGGCGCGTCGCAGGCTGGCCCCGAGCGTTGCCGCGGCTGAACGCGCGCCGCCGCTGACTAGAGCGCCCGCAAGCCCGTGATGTGCTCGCCGAGGATCAGCGTGTGCACGTCGTGCGTGCCCTCGTAGGTGCGCACCGTCTCGAGGTTCACCATGTGCCGCATCGCTTGGTAGTCGTCGACGATGCCGTTGGCGCCGAGCAGATCGCGCGCATTGCGCGCGATCGTCAGCGCGACGTCGACGTTGTTGCGCTTCGCCATCGAGACCATCACCGGCTCGAGCTTGTGCTCGTCCTTCAGGCGGCCGAGCCGCAGCGCGAGCAGCTGCGCCTTCGTGATCTCGGTGAGCATCTCGGCGAGCTTCGCCTGCGTCAGCTGCTTGCCCGCGAGCGGGCCGCCCTGCACGAGGCGCTCCTTCGTGTAGTTCACGACCTCGTCGTAACAAGCCATCGCCGCGCCGATCGCGCCCCAGGCGATGCCGTAGCGCGCCTGCGTCAGGCACGAGAGAGGCCCCTTCATGCCTTCGGCTTTCGGCAGTCGAGCCTCCTCGGAGACCGCGACGTCCTTCAGGAACAGCTCGGAGGTGATCGAGGTGCGCAGCGAGAACTTGCCCTTGATGTCGCGCGCTTCGAAGCCCGGCGTGCCGCGCTCGATCAGGAAGCCGCGCACGCCATCCTCGGTGCGCGCCCAGACGACGGCGATGTCGGCGAGCGTTCCGTTCGTGATCCAGCGCTTCGTGCCGTTCAGCACCCAGCCTCGCCCGCGGCGCTCGGCCTTCGTGCGCATGCCCTGAGCGAACGAGCCGAAATCCGGCTCGGTCAGGCCGAAGCAGCCGATCGCCTGGCCCGAAGCCATCGCCGGCAGCCAGCGCTCCTTCTGCGCGTCGGAGCCGTACGTGTAGATCGGGTACATGCAGAGCGAGCCCTGCACCGATGCGAACGAGCGCAGCCCCGAATCGCCGCGCTCGAGCTCCTGCATCACGAGCCCATAGGCGACGTTGTTCATGCCCGCGCAGCCGAAGCCTTGCAGGTTCGCGCCGAACATCCCGAGCTCGGCGATCTGCGGCACGAGCTCCATCGGGAACGAGCCGTCGCGCCGGACGTGCTCCTGAACGCGCGGCAGGAACTCGGCGGAGACCCAGGCGCGGACGCTGTCGCGCACGAGACGCTCCTCGTCCGAGAGCAGCTCGTCGAGCCGAAGGAAGTCGACGCCGTCGAAGCTCGCCATCAGAGGTCTCCAGATCGCGCCGCGCGGCGGAGCGCCGCTGCCGGGGAGAGGCAACGTAGCCAGAAATGCGAAGGGCCCGGCGGCTTTCGCCGCCGAGCCCCTCGGTGTTGACCGCGAGTGCTTAGGCAGCTGCGCGCTTCGTCTTGCGCGCCTTCGGCTTCAGCTCGCTCGCGAGCGCGTTGACGCGCCGCTCGAGCTTCTCGATGTCCGCGACGCTGGCGATGCCGGCGCGGCCGAGCATCTCCGCGAAGCCTTCCTTCGCCTGCTCGCGCAGCTCCTCGGCTCGCTTCCCGGCCGGGCTCGCCTTCAGCTCGCTGCGCAGACGCTCCGCGCGCGCTTCAGCCTTCTCGCGCAGCTCCTGAGCGCGCTTCGCCAGCGGGCTTTTCTCGAACTCGCTCCGCAGTCGCTTCACCTCGCGCTCGACGCGGTTCTCGATCTGCTTGCGGCGCTGATCCGCATCCTTCTGGAGGCGCTTCCAGTCGCGCTGCACGTTGCCGAGAGCATCCTCGAAGCGGCTGCGCGCCTCTTCGATCACATTCGTTCGGGCCTGGGCCTTCGCCATGACGGTTCTCCTGTTGAGTGGGGCGGCCGGCGTTCTTCCCGGCTCACGCGCCGTCATGGATAACACGATGCGTCAATGCGTCAAATATTTATTTTAGTCTAGCAATATCAGCTACTTACAAACGACGCAGTGCGGCATGCGGGGCATCGCGGGGCGGTGCGCCAGGGACGATTGGCTCACCAGCGAACGACCGCGCTTCCCCAGCTGAAGCCGGAGCCGAAGCCGGTCATCGAGACGAGCTTCCCGCGCGCCAGCACCCCTTCCTGCTGCGCCTCGGCGAGCAAGATCGGAATCGACGCCGCCGAGCAGTTCCCATAGCGCTGGATGTTGTTACGGAGCTTGCGCTCCGGCAGCTGCAGCGCATTCGCGACGTACTCGTTGATGCGCAGGTTTGCTTGGTGGAACAGGAACAGGTCGACGTCGTCGGCTTTCACGCCCGCCGTCGCGAGCGCTTCCCCTAACACCTCGGGCATGCGCGTGACGGCGTGCTTGAACACGAACTTGCCGTCCATCTTCGGATAGTGCGCCTTGCGCGCGAGAACCTCGGGCGTGAGGCGCGTGGGCGTGTGGCCCGAGCCGGGCGCCTCGATCCAGAGCTTCTTCGCGTACTTGCCTTCCGCGTGAATGCGCACCGCCAGGATGTCGCCCGGATCGTTCGGGTCGTCGTTTGCCTCGACCACCGCCGCGCCGGCGCCGTCGCCGAACAGCACCGCGACGTCGCGGCCCTCGGTCGAGATGTCGATGCCCGTCGAGTGCACCTCGCAGCCGACCAGCAGCACGCGGCGGAACTGTCCGGAAGCGACGAAGCCGCGCGCAACCGAAAGCCCGTAGATGAAGCCGCTGCACTGCGCGCGCAGGTCGAAGCACGGCAGCGTCCCGCCGAGCCGCTCCTGCAGGAAGAACGAGGTACCGGGGAAGTCCGCCTGAGAAGACAGCGTCGCGAGCACGATGCAATCGATGTCGCTGGCTTCGAGGCCTGCGTTCGCGAGCGCAGCGCGGCTGGCGGCTTCGGCGAGATCCGCCGGCAGCTGGCCTTCGGCAATCCAGCGCCGCTCGACGATGCCCGAGCGCTGGCGGATCCACTCGTCGGTGGTGTCCATCAGGGCCTCGAGATCCTTGTTCGTGACGCGTCGCTCCGGCACGTACATGCCGACGCCGCTGATGCGCGCTCGGGTCATGAAAAGCTCCCTTCGCCCTGGCTGAACGCCGCCGCACCGGCAGCGGCCGGCGCGAGATTCGACTCGAACAGCTCGGCTTCGGCGCGCTCGAGCAGGCGCTCGAAGCCGACGCGCTGAAGTGCCGAGACCGCCACCGCGCCGTACTCGGCGGCGAGCCGCCGGCCCTCGCCCGGCGGCAGCCGATCGAGCTTGTTGAACACGAGGATCTCGGGGCGGTCGCGCAGCCCCATGTCGGCGAGTACGGCGTGCACCGCCGCCATGCGGCGCTCCAGCCCCTCGCTCGAAGCGTCGACGACGTGCAGGAACACGTCCGCCTCCCGCAGCTCCTCGAGCGTCGCGCGGAACGCGGCAACCAGCGTCTCGGGCAGGTTGCGGATGAAGCCCACGGTGTCGGTGACGATCACTTCGCGGTCGCGCGGGAAGCGCAGGCGACGCGAGGCCGGATCGAGCGTCGCGAACATCTTGTCGGCGACGAGCACCTCGGTGCGCGTCAGCGCCCGTAACAACGTGCTCTTGCCGGCGTTCGCGTAGCCGACGATCGAGAGCACCGGCGCGCCGCGCCGTCCGCGTCGCGCGCGGCGTTGCTCGCGCTGCTCGCCCAGCTGGCGCAGCTCGCGCTCGAGTCGCGTCACCCGGTCGCGCACGCGCCGGCGGTCCATCTCGAGCTTCGTCTCGCCCGGGCCGCGGCCGCCGACGCCGGCGCCGAGCCGCGAGAGCGAGGTGTCGCTCTGCGCCAGCCGCGGCAGCGTGTACTTCAGCTGTGCCAGCTCCACCTGCAGCTTGCCGTCACGGCTGGTGGCGCGCTGCGCGAAGATGTCGAGGATCAGCTGCGTGCGGTCGATCACGCGCAGGTCGAGCGCTTCGGTCAGGTTGCGCGCCTGCGTCCCTGACAAGTCGTCGTCGAAGATCACCAGGTCGACGTCGGACTGGAAGCAGCGGATCGCGAGATCTTGCAGCTTGCCGGAGCCGAGCAGCGTGCGCGGGTCGGGCTGCGCGCGGTTCTGCACGAGCACGTCGACGACCTCGACGTTCGCCGAGCGCGCGAGCTCGCGCAGCTCGTCGGCCTCCGCATCGGTCTCCGAGCGGCTACGCCCGGCCGTAACAATCACCAGCAGCGCGCGATCTTCGCCCGCGACCGCGCGCGTCCGGCGCGTGCGCGAGAGCTCGTCCTCGAGGCCGCGAATCCAATCGAGGAAGGGCAGGTCGAACAGCGAGGCGGGCTTCGGCGGCAGGTACTGGATGCCGGCGCCGTCGCCATTCGCGGGCCGCAGCGCGGCCACGTGCACGAGGCCGGGGAGCCCGTCCTCTTCGACTGCGATCGTCGCCATCGCGTCGAGATGAAGCTTCGCGAGGTCGGTGAGATCGTCCTGCGACAGCGGCTCCGCGCCGGCGAAGCGCGTGTGCAGGCAGCGCAGGCCCCGCAAGCGGCCAGGACCGGCGCGCATGCGCCCCCAGTCCGGCATCGTCAGCCCGCGGTGCCCGCCGCACATCACCTGGGTCACGGCACCGCGCCGGTCGATCAGCACGCCCACCACGCGCCGGATCTCGTGGGCGAGCTCCGTCAGCTCCCGGGCCAGCTCATGGGTGACGAGGCGGTCGGGCGAGATGGAGCGCCTTCCGAGCTTCTCGAGCCGCCGCACGTGGCTCGCCTTCAAACCGCTCGTATTGCCTTCGACTCGCACTTCGTCTGCGGCCCCGCTCCCGTTGTCCGGTCGTCCCGTTCGGCAGCTTACTCCCGCAAACGGGGGATCGCGCCCGCGGCAAGCATCACTGCCCCACGGGGCCGGTAGTTTTCGCAACGGCTGCGCTGCCACCGGCCACTACTTTGCAACCCTCGACGGCCGATGAAGCGGGCTTGCGGGGTCCGAAGGGACGCCGCTGGCGATGCGGCGAAGCAGGATGGGCGCGATGGGGCTCGCAGTTTTGGTGCTCGCGGCAGGCAAGGGCACGCGCATGAAGTCGCGGCGCACGAAGGTGCTGCACGAAATCTGCGGCAAGCCGATGCTCGCGTACCCGCTGGCCGCCGCGGCTGAGCTCGGTGCCGAGAAGCTCGTCGTCGTGATCGGGCGCGATGCCGACCAAGTCGAGGCTGCGTTCGCGGGCCGCGCGCAGTTCGTCGTGCAGAGCGAGCAGCGCGGCACCGGACACGCCGCGCAGGTAGCGCTGCCGAAGCTCGGCGCTTTCACCGGCGACGTGCTGGTGCTCTACGGCGATTCGCCGCTGCTGCGCAGCGAGTCGCTCGCGCGCATGCAGGCGAAGCGGCGCGAGACGGGCGCGCAGCTCGTGATCCTGACTTCGCCCGAGCCGCTGCCCGGCCTCGTCGTGCGCGGCGCGGATGGACGCGTCGAACGCATCGTCGAGCAGACCGACGCGACTCGCGCCGAGCTCACGATTCGCGAGGGCAACACCGGTGTGTATTTGTGCGAGGCGGCCTTCCTCGCGAGCGCGATCGCCGAGCTCGCGCCGAAGAACGCGCAGGGCGAGCTCTACCTGACGGACATCGTCGCGATCGCTCGCAAGCGCGGGCTCGCGGTCGAGGCGATCTGCCTGGACGACGCCGACGAGGCGCTGGGCGTGAACACGCGCGGCGAGCTCGCGCGCGCCGC
>Ga0187894_10001657_pt1 | contig 28084 bp, 22 predicted proteins | sample GBC1701081metaG_FD_136650 | JGI IMG/M metagenome (GOLD analysis project Ga0187894, IMG submission 136650) | White microbial mat communities from a lava cave in the Kipuka Kanohina Cave System on the Island of Hawaii, USA - GBC170108-1 metaG ...
GGCAAGCGCATCCTCGGCTCGATGATGGGCGGCAACCGCTTCCGCATCGACATGCCGAAGTACGTGAGCTTCTACCTCGACGGACGGCTGAAGCTCGACGAGATGATCTCCGGAAGGATCAAGCTCGACGAAGTGAATCAGGCGTTCGCGGACATGAAGGCCGGGAAGGTCGCGCGGCAGGTGATTTCGTTCGCGTGAGCGATACGCGCCGTCCAGCGCGGGCTCACACGCGATCGAAGAACAGGATCTCGCGCACCTCGACCGTGCCCCAGCGCGCGTGCGGGATTCGGCCCGCGAGATCGATCGCTTCCTCTCGGCTCGCGACTCGCACGACGCCGTAGCCGCCGATCACCTCCTTCGACTCGGCGAACGGTCCATCGGTGACGATCAGCTTCTTGCTGAGCGTCTCGACGCGCGCGGTGGCTTCCTCGTCGGCGAGGCGCCCAGTTTCGAGCAGCGTCGCCTTTTGCACGAGCGTCTCTCCGAAGGCGCGCATCTCGCGTCCCTTCGCGCCGTCGGCGTCGGTGAGCCCGGGCTCCATGCGGTACACGAGGAGAAATGGCGTCCCCTGCTCAGCGTCGCCGAACGCGCCTCGATAGACGAGGCGACTCACCAGCACCGTCCCCTGGCGTGCGTGCGGGCAACGCCGGGCGACCTCGATTGCGGCGGCGCGGTTGGGCACGTCGATGACCCAAAAGCCGGCAATCACCTCCTTGCTTTCGGTGAACGGGCCGTCGATGACGAGCGGCTTGCTCTCGCGCACGCGCACCGTCGCTGCGGCGGATTCGTGCGCCAGCGGCGCGCCTCGTTTCAGGATCTTCTGGCTCGCGAGCTCCTGGGCGTACTTCCCCATCTCGGCCATATCGGCCGCTTCAGGCGCCGCGGCGCCCTTTCGGTCCGTGAACAAGAGAACGAACTCCATCGCTTCTCCTTCCATGAGGTTCGTCTCAGTGGACGAACGAGGGGCGCCGGACCCGACATTTTCGACGAGCTGTCTCCGCGTCGGCCACGGGTATGATGCGCCGCCTCGCGAGGACACAGCGATGGCGGGCGTTTCTCGACGCGAATTCCTGGCCGGCGCCGCGGGCGTGCTCGCCGCTGCGCGCGTCGCGGCTGGCGAAAGCACGAAGGGCGGAGGAGCCGCGATGGCCGAGAAGCTCGACCTCGATCGCTTCATCGACGAGGTGCGGCGCGCGAATCGGGAGACCGACGCGCAGCGAGCCGTCGACGAGGTGCTCGCGCGCACAGTTTCGGATCCGGCGCGCTTGATCGGCGGGCTGGGAGCGCCGAGCGCCGCCGGCCTCTACACGCTCTATCGCGGCAAGGACTGCACGATCCTCAACGTCGTCTGGGCGCCGCTGATGATCCTCCTGCCGCACGATCACAACATGTGGGCGTCGATCGGGATCTACACCGGACGCGAGGACAACATCCTCTGGGAGCGGACTGCCGGAGCAACTGCGAGCGTCGAGGCGGTGCGCGCGGCGTCGCTCTCGGAGAAGGAAGTCTTCCCGCTGCCGAAGGACGTGATTCACTCGGTCAGCAACCCGATCCCTCGGCTCACCGGCGCCATTCACGTGTACGGCGGTGACTTCTTCGTGCCGGAAGGCCGCAGCGAGTGGGATCCGGAGACGCTGCGCGAGCGGCCGTGGGACCTCGGAGCCGCGCAGGCGCGGTTCCGCGAGGCGAGTGAGCGGTTCGAATCCAGTCATTAGGTCGGAGCGAGCGCGCCGTGCCCGAGCCCCGGCGAGGGGCGTGGAGCGCAAAGAATCCAGCCAACCCTCGGCCATGTCGGCAGGACTTCGAGGTGGGCGATTGACCGGCGCGAGGACGAACGGCTCCATGTCGACTCGAGCACCATCGACCGCGGTGATTGTGACGTCCGCTCGGCGCGAGGAGCGGCTCGGCCTCTTGTTTGCGGCGCTGTGCGCGCTGCTCGGTGCGTTCACGGCACCCGTCTCGAAGCTCAACACGAGCGGCGCCGACCCCGCGTTCGTCGCGGCGTTCGCGACGCTCTGCGGCGGCGCGCTCGCGCTTCTTCAGCTCGCGTGGCGCCGCGAGCTGCGGCTGCTCGTGAGCCGGCAGCTCGCGCCCGGCCTAGTGGCCGTCGCCTTCCTCGGCACCGGCGTCGCGTTCCTGCTCTTCTTCGAAGGCAGCCAGCGCTCGACGGCGATCGAGGCGGCGCTCTGCGTGCAGAGCGAGCCCGCCTACGCGCTGCTGTTCGCGTGGGTCGTCCTCGGTCACACGCCCACGGTCGCGCGCATCGCCGCGACGCTCGCGATCCTGTGCGGGATCGCGATCGCAGTGGGCATCGATCGGGCACGCGGCTCCACCGGCGTCTGGCTGCTGCTCGCGACCCCGCTCGCGTGGCAGCTCTCGCACTTGGTCGTGCTCCGGCGCCTGCGCGAAGTACCGCCGCACGTCCTGACGGCTGCCCGCTATGTCTATGGCGGCCTGCTGCTGCTGCTGGCGTGGATTGCACAGGGCGGCCTCGATCACCTGCCGCCGCTCGAGAATCGGCGCTCGCTGCTGCTCACGCTCCCGCTGCAGGGAGTCGTGCTCGGCTGGTGCGGGACGCTGACCTGGTACAACGCCATCAAGCGCCTCGACCTCGCGCGCGCCACCGCGATCGTCGTGCCCTCGGTGCCGCTGCTCTCGTTCGGTGCGAGCTTCCTGTTGCTCGGCGAGGTCGCATCCCCGCGCGAGTGGCTGGGCCTCGCGATCACGGCCGCGGGCGTCGTCGCGTTCGTCCGTACGGAGGGCGCAGGTTGACGGATTGTTAGGCCGGCGGCGCCAGCTCGTAGAGCCAGAGAAAGCCAGACGTCACGGCGTTCATCGGGGTCTCCCTTCCGCCTGCATACTTCCGGCTCAGCTCCGCTAGCAGCGGTCCCACGACCGGGCCCGATTCGATCCGTACCAGCCGGCGCTCATACAGCTCATCGCCGATGCGCAGCACGATGCGCGGATCCTTCGCGGCCTCGAGCGGCCAGCGCTTCCAGAGCCGGCCCCACCACGTCGTCATGTAGCCGCACGGGATATAGGCCTTCCCCCCGTGGTGGAGGATCCAAGTCGTGCGCGAACGGGGCGGATCGCGAAGCTGGAACTCCACCTCCTGGATGTCGCGCACGAAGCCCCAGTCAGGCTCGGGGCCGGTGACCAACTCGCCGCTCGCGAACGGCCCGCCAGCGACGATGCCGATCGGACCGTCGTGGAAGCGCGCGACGACCGAGAGGCACGCGATCGCGACGATAGGCAGCGCGATCACGATGGCGAGGATTCGCAGAAAGGTCTTCATGCGGGATCCCTCCGGAGCCGCCGGAGCGGCGTAGCTCAGCATACGCCGGCTCGCGACGCAGATGGCGAGTGTTAGGCGGGGACGCGTCAGCTCGCCCGCTCGCACTCGACCGCGCCGATCGCGTTCGTCACTCGTGGAGCGCGATCAGCTACTTCCGGCAGTACGAAGAGAACCCGCTGATCCGGGGCCCCCATCGCGTCAGCGCGGCCTCGTAACACTCGCCGCGACGATCGGCACACCGACGAAAGGGATGTGGCCGAGCAGCTGGATCCACCAGCGCGCCGTGATCACGGTCGCCTGCTGCGTGAAGAGCGGGATGACAGCGAGCGACATCACGAGCCAGATGAGCGGGCCGTAGAGCGCGGCGATCTTGGCGACACCGAAGCGGGAGGCGAGCGCGCTGCGCAAGCGCATCGAACGCTGCGCCACCGCGATGAACACCGCGGACCACGCGAACGCCACGCCGAAGTGCAGGAGAACTCCGAGCGCGACGAAATGCGCGCCGCCTTCGAGCGCGGCTCCGCCGAAGGGAACTGCGGCGACGCCTCGCCACAGGCGCGCGACGCTCGAATGATACGCCAAGACGCTGAGCACGCTCGAGAAGAGCCCGTCGACGACGCCGGTGATTAGGCCGGCGCGGACGAGGCGCGGCAAGAAGTCTCCGTCGACCGCGGCTCTCACCACTGATTCACGTGCAGCACGCCATCCAGCGGCTTGCGCGGCGCCGGCTTGAACTCGGTTCCCTTCGTGTACGCGATCGGAATCAGCGCGCACTGCGCGACGTTGGCGTAATCGATCCCCAAGATCTTCGCGGCCTCCTGCTCGTGGAAGAGGTGGAGCGTCGTCCAGCAAGTGCCGAGGCCGCGTGCGCGCGCGGCCAGCATGAAGCTCCAGACCGCGGGGAGCAGCGAGCCGAGCGAGGCCGAAGCCATCAGGTTGAGCAGCGGGCCACTCGCGCCGTCGAGGCGCGGCGTGAGGCAAGGAATTAGGTACGCCGGCGCCTTCTCGATGTGGTTGGCCAGATATTCGGCAGACGAGACGACGCGCTCCTGAATCTGCTTCATCGATGGATCGGCGGCGTGCACGTGGTGCGCGGCGATCGGCATCTTCTCGTAGACGGCCCACGCCTTGCGGTAGAGCTCGGCGAGCGCGAGCCGCTTCGCGGCGTCGGTGACGACGAGGAACTGCCAGCCCTGCGCGTTGCTGCCGGTCGGCGCCTGGAGCGCGATCTCGAGGCACTCGCGGATCACACTCATCTCGACGGGGCGCGTGAAATCGAGACGCTTGCGCACGGCGCGCGTCGTGGTGAGGAGCTCGTCCGGCGTGAGCGGGAGGGTTTCGGTGGACATCGTGTCTCCTTCCGAGGGGCGGCAGGCGGCGCAGCGTATCGCGATGACAACCGGCGCGCGGAGCTCCCGCGCCGCTCCGCATGCGGAATCGCGCAAAATCAATGGACGTCGCTGTCGCGCTGCAGCGCGACAGCGCCCGATCTGCATATCCTGCGCGCCGCTTTGGGAGGCCCGATGTTTCGCCGCGCGCTGACTTCGCCCGCTTTGCTCGCTTCCGCGCTCGCGCTCGCCGCTTGCTCGGACGAGCGCCTCGATCTCACTGGCCCGATCTCCGGCTGGGACGCCTATGGCAACGACGCCGGGGGCTCGCGCTACTCGAAGCTGACGCAGATTACGCCCGAGAACGTGGACGGCCTCGAGCTCGCGTGGATCCACCGCTCGGGCGACGTGCTCGACGGCAGCGCGAGCCTCGGCAAGAGCTCGCTGCAGGTAACACCGATCATCGCCGCGGGCTCGCTGGTCTACTGCTCGCCCCGCAACAAGGTGTTCGCGCTCGATCCCGAGACCGGTCGGGAGCGCTGGCGCTTCGATCCGGTCGTCGACGCGTCGAAGTACTACATCATCAACTGCCGCGGGGTCTCGCAGTGGCGCGACCCGCTCGCGGCCTACACCGACGCGTGTAGCGAGCGCATCGTGATGGGCACCGTCGATGCGCGGTTGATCGAGCTCGACGCGAAGACCGGCAAGCGCTGCGCGGGCTTCGGTACGAACGGCGAAGTCGACCTGCGTGCGGGCATCGGCGACATCGACCCGGGCGAGTACGGAGTGACGTCGCCGCCGGCGATCGTGCGCGACCGCATCGTCACGGGCGCGATGGTGCTCGATTCGCGGCGCGTCGATGCGCCCGGCGGCGTCGTGCGCGGCTACGACGTGCGCAGCGGCGCGCTCGCGTGGGCCTGGGATCCCGTGCTGCCCGACCAAGCCGAGCTCGCGCCGCGCGGCGCGGACGTCCTGTACCGGCGCGGCACGACGAATGCGTGGAGCGCGCTCTCGGCCGACGCGGAGCGCGGGCTCGTCTACGTGCCCACCGGGAATACTTCGCCCGATTATTACGGCGGTCACCGCAAGGGCGCCGACCACTTCTCGAGCGCGATCGTCGCGCTCGACGCGAACGACGGGCGCGTCGTGTGGCACTTCCAGACCGTGCATCACGACCTGTGGGACTACGACATCGCGTCGCAGCCGGTGCTGTTCGACTTCCAGGGCGCGGGTGGCCCGCAGCCAGGCCTGATCGCGCCGACGAAGCTCAGCATGTTGTTCTTCCTGAACCGCGAGACGGGCGCGCCGCTGTTCCCGGTCGAGGAGCGCCCGGTGCCTCAGGAAGGCGTGGTGCCGGGCGAGTATCTCGCTCCGACGCAGCCGTTCCCGACGAAGCCCGAGCCGCTGCAGCCGCACACGCTCGCGCCCGACGACGCGTTCGGCTTCACGCCGTGGGACAAGCGCGAGTGCCGCAAGAAGATCGAGGCGTTGCGGCATGACGGCATCTATACGCCGCCGAGCCTCGAGGGCAGCGTGCAGTATCCGGGCTTCGTCGGCGGCATGAACTGGGGCAGCGTCTCGGTCGATCCGCAGCGGCGCGTCGTGATTACGAACGTCCAGCGCATCGCGGGCAGCATCACGCTCGTGCCTCGGGAGAAAGAGGCCAGCTACAGCCCCAACAACATCCTCGGGCTCGAGCCGCAGGAAGGCTCACCCTACGCGCTCGACCGTGTGGCGCTGCTCTCGTCGTCGGGTGCGCCGTGCAATCCGCCGCCGTGGGGGCAGCTCGTCGCGATCGACACCGCGACGGGTGAGAAGAAGTGGGAGGTGACGCTCGGCACGACGCGCGACCGCGCGCCGTGGCCGATCTGGCTCCCGCTCGGCACACCGAATCTCGGCGGCCCGATCACGACCGCGAGCGGCCTGGTCTTCATCGGCGCCACCACCGACTTCTACCTGCGCGCGTTCTCGACCGAGACCGGCGAGGAGCTCTGGAAGACGCGCCTGCCGACCGGCGCGCACGCCACGCCGATGACGTATCGCCTCGCGCCGACCGGCCGGCAGTTCGTCGTCGTCGCCGCCGGCGGTCACGGCATTCTGCAGACGCCGTCCAGCGACGCGCTGATGGCGTTCGCGCTGCCCGAGTAAATCACGACTCGGGGACGTTCATACTTCCTGGTGACTTAGGTGCCAGGCTTCCCGCACGTTCGCAAGGCTGTCCCCTGAGTCACCAACAAGTATGAACGTCCCCGTCTGGTGACTTGCGCGTCGGTCGCCGCTACGGCCGCAGCAGCTCCGCGGGCGGCGGCGCGCCTAACAGCTTCGCGGTCAGCTGCGTGACGGTGTTGTTCTGCTCCATCGCGCGGCTCTGCTCGCGGGTCATCAGGCCGTACTCGCGCAGCTGCTGAGAGATGCGCATCATCACGCACGCGAAGCGGAAGCCGGCGTAGACCTGGTAGTAGTGCAGGTGCTTCACGCGGTGGCCGGAGTGCGCTTCGTAGTGCGCGATCGCCTCGTCGTAGCTCGGGAAGCCGGCGAGCCGAGGCGCTCCGATGCCCTCGCTGTGGTGGCGGTCGAGGAATACAGACCAGCCGACGTCCTTCTCGGGGCTGCCGACCGTCACCATCTCCCAATCGAGCACGGCCGCGACGCGCGTGCCCTCGAAGATGATGTTGCCGATGCGCGCGTCGCCCCAGACGAGGCCGTCGGGCTCGCCGCTCGGCTTGTTCGCTTCGAGCCACGCGAGCGCGCGCTCGGCGATCGGCTGCTCGCGGCCCTCCGCCGCCCATGCCAGGTAATTGCGGTAGTAGGCGAGCTCTTGCTCGAGGCCGTTCGCGAAGCCGGGCCTGCGCAGAAAGCCGAAGCCGGTCTTCTCGAGATCGAGGCGGTGGATCTTCGCCATCGCCTCGAAGCCGCCGAGAAAGATCGCGCGCCGTTCCTCCGGTGAAATCTCGTGCATCCAGCCGCCGACGTGATACGGAGGCTGATCGGTCGGCACGCGGCCGTTCACGCGCGCCATCACGTAGAACGGCGCGCCGAAGATCGATTTGTCGCTGGGCTCGAGCCAGAGCGCGCGCGGCACCGGCACGTCGGTCTTGCCGAGCAGCTGCATCGTCTTGAACTGCAGCCCCATGTCGTACTCGGGAAAGACCTGATAACCGATCGGCTGGATGCGCACGACCAACGATTCGCTGCGCTGCGCCGCTCCCTCGCGCCAGCTCGCCTCGCACAGCAGCGTCTCGTTCGAGAATCCGGAGCTGGTCGGCGAAATGAGCGGTGTGAGATCGAGCGAAGTCGCATTCGGGATCGTGCGCGCGAGCCAATCGCGGAACTTCTTGCCGTCGGCTTCGAGATCGCGCTTCCAGTGTGTGGGCATCGGGGCTCCTGCGAATGCGGCGCGGCACGTTAGCTGGAGCGCGCGTCACTTCCGCAAGGGCAGCAAAAGCCGGAGCGCGCTCAGAGCTGGCTCAGCACCCCGCTGCCGATCTGCCACATCTGGCCCTCGATCCAGCGCGCGCGCTCCTGCGTGTACGGGCCCGGCGCGTTCGCGCGCATCTTGCGCGGGCTCGGCAGCACCGCCGCGAGCAGCGCCGCCTCGCGCCGGGTCAAGCCGCTCGCTTCGTGGCCGAAGTACTTGCGCGACGCGGCGCCGACGCCGTACACGCCGTCGCCGAGCTCTGCGACGTTCAGATAGACCTCGAGGATTCGGCGCTTCGGCCAGAGCGTCTCGATCGCGACGGTGAAGTAGACCTCGAGGCCCTTGCGCAGCCAGCTGCGCTCGGGCCACAGGAACAGGTTCTTCGCGACTTGTTGGGAGATCGTGCTAGCGCCTCGCTTGCGCGCGCTGCGGCGGTTGTGCTCGACCGCCTTCTCGATCGCGACGAAATCGAAGCCGTCGTGCAGCGCGAAGCGCTGGTCCTCGGCGGCGATCGCCGCGAGCGGCATCGCGGGTGCGATCTCGTTCCAGTCGACCCAGTCGTGAGCGATCCAGCTCTTGCGCGCCGCGAGCCGCTCCGCGCCGTCGCGCAGCATGATCGCGCTACCGGGCGGGTCGACGAAGCGGAAGCACGCGACCGGCGCGAGCGGGCCAACCAGCAGCAGCAGCAGCACGGTCGCGAGCCAGCGGCGCCACGACCAGCGGCGCGAGCGCGTGAACCAGCGCCGCCGCGCGGCCGGCCTGCGCTCGCGCGGCCCGAGCGGTCGCCTGCGATCGAAGAGGCCCATGCTCGGCCGGGGACTTCCTGAAGGGCCCGAACAGCTAGCGAATCGCGATCGGATTGATCACTGCCTGCACGGCGCCCTTGAACTTCGGCTGGCCGAGCACGAACAGGAACTCGTGCGCGCGATCCGCCGCGAGCTCGCCGGTCACCATGTTCTCGAGGATGTAGACGCCGTTCTTCGCGAGGAACGTCTGATGCACCTCGAACGGGCGATTCGGATTCTCGAACGGGATGACCTCGACGGCGATCGTGTCGGCGCCCACCGCGACTACTCCGAGGCTCGCGAGATACTTCGCGCCCTCGACGCCGACGCCGGGGTGCTGCAGGTTCTGGTTATCAGGGTCGTCGAGCGCTTTCTTCTGCCAACCCGAGTGGAAGATCACGACGTCGCCCTTCCCGATCGGCGCGAGCTTCTGGCGCTTCACCGCCGCGTCGATCTCGGCGCGGTTGTAGGCGGTGCCGGCGGGCACGGTCAGGACGCCCTTCAGCGCCGCCATGTCGAGCAGCACGCCGCGCGTCGCGATCGGCGGAACGGTGTCGGTGCCGAGCTCCTTCAGACCGCCAGGCGCGACGAACTTCTGCGCCTCGAGGCCGTTGTAGTAGCGGTGGTCGATACCGAGGTGACCGAGCCCGTCGAGCTGTGAGCCGATGCCCATGTAGGTCATCAGGATGTCGTCGTTCCCGGTGGCGAGGTTTTCGCCCGAGCGCGCGCCGGTGCCGTCGTTCGATTGCGTCACGACGATGCCGAACTTGCGCGGCGGATAGGCGAGCGAGTCGGGCCCGGTCGTCATGCCGAGCGAATACGTCTTGCCGGTTGTTACGAGCTTCGCGGCGCGCTTGGTCGCGTCTGCAGACAGATTGTTCGCGGCGCCGACGCGGTCGTCCGCTCCGTAGCGCGAGGGATACCAGGCGCCCTCTTCCGCGAGCGAGGCGGCGGCGAGGAAGCTGGCGGCTACCGATGCGAGGACGACGAGACGTGACATGAAACCTCCGGAACGTTGGTTGGCGAAGTCAGGGACGTTCGTTGAAGAAGCCAGTATCCGGCAACGCGTGAGACCTAAACAAGGTGAAGCGGAGACGCTCCTCCTTTTTCGCGAGCCGCAGGTCGTTCCTCCCGCTTCTCCGCGACGGCCGAGCAAACAAGGAGGAACGTCCCCGCTTCACCTCGTTTTCGTCGGGGGCGGCGAGGTGCGTGCGTCACTTCGTTTCGAGCGCGTGCACCGCGTCCCAGCTCGCATCGGGCGGCGCGGCCGCGAGCCGTTCGGCGCGCGCGCGCAGGACGGTCGCCGCCGCGTCGGGCGCGAGCGCGGCGAACGCGTGCGCGGCGCGGCCGAACTCACGCGCGCGGTATGCCGCGAGCGCGTCTGCCCAGCGCGCCGCGAACGCGCGCGCGGCGTCGCTCGCTTCGCTTGCCGGCGCGAGCGGCTCGTACAAGCGCACCGGCTGCGCGCGGCCGACGACGCGCACGCAATCGACCTCGCGCGCCAGGATCGCCTCGCCCGCCTGCAGGCGCGTGACCTCGGAGATCAGGATGCGCGTGCCGTAGAACTTGTTCGCGCTCTCGAGCCGCGCTGCGAGGTTCATCGCGTCGCCCACCGCGCGGTAGGCGCGCCGCTCCTCGGAACCGATCTCGCCGACGACGAGCTCGCCGGTGTGCAGGCCAATGCGGAAGCGTGTCTCGGGCAGCCCTGCGGCGCGCCAGCTCGCGCCGAGCTCGCCGAGCGCGTCGCGGCACGCGAGCGCGGCGAGGCAGGCGCGCGCCGCGTGGTCGCGCTGCGGGATCGGTGCTCCCCAATAAACGACGATGCCGTCGCCGACGAATTCGTTGACGGTGCCGTCACGCGCGAGCACCGCGCGGCAAACTGCATCGAAGTACTCGTTCAGGCGCGCGACGATCGCCTCGGCCCCTAATCGCTCCGCCAGCGCGGTGAAGCCGCCGATGTCGATGAAGCCCACGGTCAGCTCGCGCGAGACGCCGCCCACCGGCACTACTTCGGGGTGCTGCAGGATTTCGGCCGCCACCTCCTTCGAGACGTAGCGCTCGAAGGTGCGCCGCAGCCGGTCGCGCTCGCGCAGCCCGCGCGTCATCTCGTTGAACGCGTCGCCGAGCTCGCCGAGCTCGTCGCGCGAGGTGATGCGCACCTCGGTCGCGAGGTCGCCGCCGCCGATGCGCCGCGCTGCACGCACGAGCGCGCGCACCGGAGTCGTGATGCCGCGTGCGATCGTGAACGTCACTACGAGCGTCGCGGCGAGGATCACGGTGCCCACCGCGAACAGCGAAGCTCGCATGCGGCTCACGAATTCGCGCTCCGGCGCGTACGAAGCGATCAGCACGAACTCCGCGTTTGGCTTCGAAGCCGACGACACCGGCGTCGTGCGCACCCAGTAGTCGCTTCCGAGCGGCGCCTCGCTCGGCGGACCGCTCGCGAGCGCGGACCAGCGCCGCACGAGCTCCGTCTCGGCAGAAGACGCGAGCGTCGATGCGATCAGATGCCCGTGCGCCACCAACGCGAGGTCGAGACCGGCGACACGCTTCAGTGTCGCGAGCGTCTCCTGGTCGACGCGGGCGCCGGCGATTACGACTCCGTGCACCGCGTCGTCGAACACGACCGGCCGCGCGATCACTTCGTAAACGGCCGGCCCCGCGCGCCGCGGAACCAGCGCGAGGCCGTTCGCGAGCGGATCGCGCTCCGTCCAGACGTCCGAGGCCTCGCCCGTCCGCACGGTTTGCTGAAACAGAGCGAGCGCCGAGAGATCCTCGCCGGCGCGCTCGGGATCGGTGGCGGCGTAGAGCAGGCGCCCGTCGGCCGCGAGCAGCAGCAACACATCGCTGCGCGCCGCAAGCGCGAGACCGGGCACCAGCGATTTGAGGCGCAGGTGCGCATCCGCGGTGGCAGCCTCCGCGCTCGCAACGCCGCTCGCGCCGCCGAGGCCGAGATCGGGCGCGAGCGATGCGGTCGAGAGCACCGTGCGGAACTGCGGGTTGCCGCGCGCGAGCGCGTCGATCTCGTCGGCGACGAAGCGCGCGCGCAACGCCGCGAGCTCGAGGAACGCCGCGCGCGTCTGCTCGAAGCGCGCCGCGAAGCTCTCCTCCGCGCGCTCGCGCGCGACACGCTCGAGCGCGAACAGCGCGACCGCGAGCGCGAGCCCGATCAGCGCGGCGAACGCCAGAAACAGCTTCGTCGCGAAGCCGAGCCTTGGCTCTCCGCTCGGCCTCGCAAACTCCGCCTCGCTGCGCGCGCCTAACTGGCGCTTGCTGTCGTCGGGAGCGCCGCTTGGCGTCACCGCTCTGCCTCGCTGCCCGGCGGCGGATAATCACTGCCGTCCTTGCGCTGATGAATCGGGAGCGCGCCTCCGGTCAGCTCGAAGCTCGCGCTGGCCGTGGCGCCCGCGCTCACCTCGATTTCCTGGCTCACCGCCGCCTGCGCGCCCGGCGTCCACGCATGCACGAGCTGGCGCCCGGCTGGAACGCCGCGGATTCGGAAGCTCCCGTCGGGCGCCGCGAGTGCGTACGCCGAATTCTCGAGCACGACGACGTAGGCGATCATGTGCGGGTGGATGTTGCAGTAGACGGGTACGAGGCCCGCCCGCTCGAAGCGCGCGCGCTTGGGCGTGTCGCTCGCCTTGTACTGCCCGAGGTCGAACGACTTCACGGGCGAGACCGAGAACACGTTGTGATAGATGCGGTCGCGATTCGGGAAGGCGACCTCCTGTCCTGCGACGACCGCCAACAGCCGCGGCGCGAACTGCTCGCCGCGCTGATCGAGCTCTGCGAGCGCGCCGCTCGGCGGCCCGCTCGTGAAGCCCGTCACATACACGACGACGTCGCGCACTTCTTCCGCCCGCTGCGGTTTCCCGAACAGCTTTTTGTGGAAGAGCGCCACGCGGCCCGCGATTTCGCCAGTGAGTTGTTGGGCTGGCGCAGGCTCCGCCACGCCGAAGAGCACGAGCAGAACGAGCGCTGCGCGCGCGAAGCCACGGCGATCGCGAGGCGAGCCGCTTAACATGCGCGCACTCTAACCCGTGAGCCCAATGCGAAGCCGCCTGCTCGCGCTCTTCTGCTGCTTCGTCGCCGCCGGCTCGGCGAGCGCCGGCGAGCGGCCGGCGTTCCAGGACCTGCGCTTCGACGAGGACTGGAGCGCGCTCGCCGAGCCGGATGCGCTGGCCAGCCGCGACGCACTCGATGCGCTGAAGTGGATTCGCCTCGGCGAGGGCGCCGCGCTCTCGCTCGGAGGGCAAGCGCGCGCGCGGCTCGAAGCGTGGGACGGCTTTGCGTTCGGCGCACCGGCGGACGACGAAGATGTGCTCCTCCTCACACGTTTGCGCCTCCACGGCGACCTTCGGCTGGGCGAGCGCTTCCGCGTGTTCGTCGAGGCGAAGGCTGCGTTCACGAACGAGCCCGCCGCATTCGGCGGCGCGCGCGCGACGGACTCCGACACCTTCGACCTGCAGAATGCGTTCCTCGAATGGGATCAGCCGCTCGCGAACGATGGGAGCCTTCGCTTCCGCGCGGGACGCCAGGAGCTGCGTCTCGGCAAGCAGCGCCTCGTCTCGCCGCTCGACTGGGCGAACGCGCGCCGCACCTTCGACGGCGCGACGCTGGATTGGAAGCGCGCCGAGAGCTCGCTGACGCTGTTCGCCGTCGCCCCGGTGCGCGTGCGCCCGTACGAGCGCAACGACCACATCACGGATCACGGCTTCTGGGGCGTGCACGCGCGACGCTCGTTCGCAGGAGACGCGCGCGCCGAGGCATATTATTACGGGCTCGCGCGCGAAAGCGCGGCCGGCGAGGAGAGGCGGCATACCCTCGGCGCTCGCGCGGGCAGCTCGATTCCGGGGACGCGTTTCGACGTCGAGGGCGAAGCGGCTTACCAGCTCGGCGAAGTCGGCAGCGCCGAGATCTCGGCGGGCATGCTCGGTGCGCAGCTCGGTTATTGGGTACGGGAATCGCGCGTCTCGCCGCGTTTCTTCGCCGGCTTCGATTGGGCGAGCGGCGGCGAGAAGCCCGGCGGAGAGGTCGCGCTGTTCGATCAGCTCTTCCCGCTCGGGCACGCGTACCTCGGGATTGCCGACCTGGTTGCGCGCCAGAACGTGATCGCTCCGTCCCTCGGCGTGACGCTACGACCGCTGCCTGCGCTCAGCGCCGAGCTCGCTGCATACCACTTCCGCCGAGCCGGCCGCGCCGACGGCTTCTACAACGCCGGCGGCAACCTGTTACGGGCAGCGGATCCGAGCGCGTCGCGCGAGATCGGAAGCGAGGTCGACTTCTCGTTCGCGTATCGCCTCGGCACGCATGTCCAGCTCGGCGGCGGCTACGGGCACTTCTTTCCGGGCGCCTTCATCGAGCAAACCGGCGCCAGTGAGAACGTCGACTTCGCCTACGCGCTGGTGCAGTTCACGTTTTGATTCCGGGATGCAGCGCAGAGAAAGTGCGCGCTCGAGGTGCACGCGCGAGCGACGGCGCGCGCTCCTCGGGTGCCGCTCTCGCTCCGTGGCTCGCACGTCTTCCGCGGTGTAGCGCGGGGCGGCATTCTGAAATCCGGGCGTTCCGCGAAGTCTCCTGCTGCGCTCGACCTGCGCTGCGAGCGGCCCCCGCCGTCGCGCGCACCGTCGCTCGCGGTCGCTGGTGTGCGGTGAGGACCGCGCCACGAGTGTTAGTGGGGGTGGTGACGCCGAGCGCGCCGTCGAGGCGCGCTCGGCGTCACTCTCGCGGGTCGTAGCGCGATGATCGAGGTTGGTTGAATCGTTGCGAGCTCAGCATCGACGCTGCGGTAGCGTGCAGCGATGCGACGGGGATTGGGTCGGCTCGCTCTGCTGTTCGGGGTCGCGGTCGCTGCGCTTCTCGTACTTCGCGACGCAGCCGAGCCGGCGCGGCCGCTGGATGTCGATGCGGCTTCTGTCGCGGCGCCTCCGCCGGGTGTCGGCCCCGCGCGGCGCGTGGGTCCGTGCGACGTCACGCATGTTACGGACGGCGACACGCTGAACGTGCGCTGCGGCGCGCTCGAGGAGAAGGTGCGTTTGCTGCAGATCGATACGCCGGAGCGCGAGGACGTGCTGTACGAGGAGGCGCGCGCTGCGCTCGATGCGCTGATCGCGGGCCGGCGCGTCGAGCTCGAGCTCGGCTTCGAGGACCGCGACGATTACGGGCGCCTGCTCGCCTACGTGTTCGCGGGCGGTGAAAACCTGAACCTCGCGATGATCCGCGAAGGCTGGTCGCCTTACTTCGATCGCTACGGCGCGGGCGCGTATCCGCGCGAGTTCGCCGAGGCGGAGCTCGCCGCGCGCGAGCGAGGCGTCGGGATCTGGGCGCGCGCACAACAACCAGCGGGAGGAGGTTCGCGATGAGCGATTTCACGCGCAGACAGGTCGTGGTTGGCGCTGCCGAAGCAGCCGCGCTCTGCGCGTTGCCGAGCATCGCGCGCGCGGCGACGCCCTCTGGGCTCGCGCTCCGCTGGGAGGAGTGGGCGCAGCATGACGCGCTCGGACTGGCGGCGCTCGTCCGTAACAAGCAGCTGAAGCCGCGCGAGCTCGTGCAGCAGGCGGCAGCGGGGATCGGCGCGCTGAATCCCAAGCTGAACGCGGTGATCGAGGTGTTCGCGGATCGCGTCGACGGCCTCGACGAGAGCGCGCTCGCGGATGGACCGTTCCGCGGCGTTCCGTTTGCGTGGAAGGACCTCGGCGCGGGCGAGAAGGGTCGTCTCCAGGAATCGGGCTCGCGCCTGCTCGCGGGCTTCCGGATCCCGCAGGACGCGGTGATCGCGCAGCGGGTACTGCGCGGGGGGCTCGTACCGATCGCGCGCACGACGACGCCGGAGTTCGGCTTCACGATGCAGACGGAGTCGTCGCTGACAGGGGTCACGCGCAACCCGTGGAGCCTCGGACACACGCCGGGCGGCTCGAGCGGCGGCGCGGCGGCGCTCGTCGCCGCGGGCATCCTGCCGATGGCGCACGCGAGCGACGGCGGCGGCTCGATCCGCATCCCCGCGAGCTTCTGCGGCAACGTCGGCCTGAAGACCTCGCGCGGCATGGTGACGCTCGCGCCGGACGCCGATCACCTAATCGCTTCGATCGTCTGCGAGCTCGTGAACTCGCGCAGCGTGCGCGATACGGCGGCGGCGCTCGATCTGATGTTCGGCGCCGCGCCTGGCGAGGCGTTTCCCTTCCCGAAGCCGGAACGTCCGTTTCTCGAGGAAGTCGGGCGGCCGTCCGGGAAGCTACGCATCGCGGTCGCGAGCGGCGCCTTCGGGCGCGTCACGCCGACGCCGGAGATCACCGCCGAGACGAACCGCGTCGCGAAGCTGCTCGAAGGAATGGGACACCACGTCGAGCTGCGCGCTCCGGCGATCGATAACGACGCCTATCTGAAGGCGTTCATCACGATCTGGATCGCGGGCGCAGGCGGGCAAGTGGCGGGGATCGAGGCGACCACCGGGCGCAAGGGCGGCCCTGACAACTTGGAGCCGATCGTTTGGCTCGCGGTGCAGGCGGCACGCAAGATGAGCGCGCTCGAGTACAGCGGCGCGCTGGCAACGCAGAGCGCCACCTCGCGCGCGCTCGGCGCGTTCTTCGAGAGCTGCGACGTCTTGCTCACGCCGACCGTCGCGCGACCGACGCCCGAGGTCGGCAGCCGCGCGACGCTGATGCAGACCGACCTCGCGCTCGACGCGTGGTTCGACGGCGTTCTCCAAATCGTCCCGTACACGCCGCTGTGCAATTTCACGGGCGTACCGGCGATCTCGCTGCCGCTCGCGCAGCTCGGCAGCGGAGCCGCTGCGATGCCGCTCGGCATGCACTTCATCGCGCCGATCGGCGAGGACGTTCGCTTGATTCGCCTCGCCGCGGAGCTCGAAGCCGCGGCGCCGTGGAAGGATCGGCGACCGCCGGTGCATGTGACACGAATGTGACGGACATTGGCGCCCGGCGCGGGTGAGCGCGGGTTACGATGGCCCCGCGCGAGCGTGATCTCCCTCGCGAGGAGGTCGGATGCAGGTCTTCATTACGGGCGCCTCCGGGTTCGTCGGTGGCGCCGCAGCGCGCTGGCTGCGCGAGTGCGGCCACACGATCCGCGCGATGTCGCGCTCGAAACGCAGCGACGCAGCGATCCGCGCGGCGGGCGCTACGCCGATCCGCTGCGACCTCGCGGGCGTGCGGGCGAGCCACCTGGCCGGCGCCGAGGCCGTCGTCCACTGCGCGGCGTTCGTCGAGGCATGGGGCCCGCGCGACGCGTGGTTCAAAGGCAACGTGCTCGGCACGCAGGCGGTGCTCGACGCCGCGCGCGCTGCAGGTGTTAGGCGTTTCGTGCACATCGGCAGCGAGGCCGCGCTCGTGCATGGGCAGCCGCTGCTCGGCGTCGACGAGAGCTATCCGCTCGCGCCGAAATCCCCGTATCCGTACTGCGCGACGAAGGCGCAGGCCGAGCAGCGCGTGCGCGCCGCGAATGCGCCGCCCGCGTTCGAGACGATCGTGCTCCGGCCGCGCTTCATCTGGGGGCCGGGCGACACCACGCTGCTCCCGACGATCGAGGCGATGGCGCGCGCGGGCCGCTGGAGGTGGATCGATTACGGCCGCGCCGAGACCTCGACGACGCACATCGCGAACTTGTCGCGCGCGATCGAGCTCGCGCTGACCGAAGGGCGTTCCGGCGAGGCGTACTTCATTCTCGACGACGGGACGCGCACGCTTCGCACGATCATCGAGGGCATGGCCGCGTCGCGCGGCATCACGCTGCCGAACGCGAGCATTCCAGCGCGCGTCGCGGACGCGGCGGGCCTCGCATGCGAGCTCGTCTGGCGCGCGCTGCGGCTGCGCAGCGATCCGCCGCTCACGCGCCACGCCGCGATGGTGATGTCGCGCGACTGCGTGCTGAAAGGCGACAAGGCCAAGACCGAGCTCGGTTACGAGCCGGTGATTACGGTCGACGAGGGACTCGCGGCGATGGCGGCTGCGGCGCGGGCCTGAGCGCTGGCGCGAGGCGAAGGAGGGGGCGATGGCGCAGATGAAGCTCGTGATCGGCTCGAAGAACTTCTCGTCGTGGTCGCTGCGCCCGTGGCTCGCGCTCGAGCACGCCGGCGCGCCGTACGAGGAGATCTTCATCTCGTTCGGAGATCCCGACTGGCGCGGGCAGATCAAGCGCTACTCGCCGAGCGGACGCGTCCCGTTCCTGATCGACGGCGCGCTCGGCATCTGGGACTCGCTCGCGATCGTCGAGTATCTGCATGAGAAATTTCCCGCGGCGAAGCTGTGGCCGAGCGATCCATTGGCGCGCGCGCTCGCGCGTTCCGTCGTCGCGGAGATGCATTCGGGCTTCACGGCGCTGCGCAGCAACATGCCGATGGACCTTCAGATGGACGCGCCGGGCAAAGGGCACACACCGGAGGCGCTCGCCGACGCGGCGCGCGTCCAGGAGATCTGGCGCGACTGTCGCGCGCGCCACGGCGCCGGCGGCCCCTACCTGTTCGGCGCGTTCTCGGCCGCCGATTGCTTCTACGCACCCGTCGTGTTCCGCTTCCTCAGCTACGGCGTCCCGCTCGACTCGAACGCGAAGGCCTATTGCGACGCGATGCTCGCGCACCCCGCCGTAGCGAAATGGCGCGCCGCCGCACTGCGCGAGCCGCACGTCGACCACTAAGTCACCAGCCGGGGACGTTCATACTTGCCGGTGACTTCAGTGCCAGCCCTCACGCGCGATGCTCACGAGGAGTGTCCCCTGAGTCACCAACGAGTATGAACGTCCCCGCGGTGACTTACGGTGTGCCGTCGCCCTCGATGTCGACTTGGCCGGTGAGGCGGCGGCGGAAGTGGGACCACGAGAGGCCGATGCCGAGGATCAGGCCGAGGCCGACTAGCGCGATCCAGACCAGCGCGCTCGTGTTGGCGGGATCGAGCCAGCCGTAGTCGACCGCGAGCCAGACGAGCGCTGCGATCACCGCCGCGATCAGTGCGGCGCCGACGAGCCCGATCGACTGCAGCGCCGCGCGTACGTAAAGCACCCAGGCGCCCGCCAATAACAAGCCGACGATCAGCTTCTCCGGCCCGAACGTCGCGACGTCGTCCAGCGCCCAGCGCACGTAGCTCCACGGCGTCGGATTGAAGGTGGCGAGCACGAGCGCGATCGCGGCGCCGATGCGGAGCAGCGCGCCGGAGAACGTGACGCCGGCTTCCGCCACGCCTTCTCCTACTTCACCGCGGCTCTCTGTACGCGGCTGTGGCGGATGCCGTAGAGGAAGTAGACGACGAAGCCGAGTCCGAGCCAGATCAAGAAGCGGAGCCAGGTCGCCCACGGCAGGGCCGACATCAGATAGAAGCATCCCGCCACAGCCGCGATCGGAAGGAGCGGCACGAGCGGCGTTCGGAACGGCCGGCGCCGGTTGGGATCGGTGCGGCGAAGCACGATGACACCGATCGATACGACGACGAACGCGAACAAGGTGCCGATGTTCGCGAGCTCGGCGAGCTGTCCGAGCGGAACGAAGCCTGCGATCACTGCGACGATGCCGCCAACCAGCATCGTGGAAAGATGCGGCGTCCCGAAGCGCGGATGGATCGCGCTGAACACCGGCGGCAGCAGGCCATCGCGAGACATCGCGAAGAAGATCCTCGATTGGCCCAGCAGCAGCACGAGCAGCACGCTCGTGAGGCCGGCTACGGCGCCAGCCGCGATGATGCGCGCGGCCCAGTCGAGGCCGTGGAACGTGAACGCCGCGGCGACCGGCGCGGCGATGTCGATCTTGTCGATCGGCACCATGCCCGTGAGCACGGCCGCGACGGCCAGATACAGCACGGTGCAGCCAAGCAACGAGCCGATGATTCCGATCGTCATGTCGCGCTCAGGATTTCGTGCTTCCTCGGCTGCGGTCGTGACGGCGTCGAATCCGATGTAGGCGAAGAACACCGTCGCCGCGCCGGCGACGACGCCGTTGAAACCGAACGGCATGTAGGGATGCCAGTTATCAGGCGAAACGAAGAACGATCCCACCGCGATCACGAAGAACACGGCGACCAGTTTGATCGAGACGATCGTCGCATTCGTGTTCGCGCTCTCGCGGATTCCGACCACGAGCAGCGCGGTGATCGCGAGCAGCGCGAGGCAAGCGGGCAAGTTGAAGACGGCACCGGGAACGGTGCCTGGCGAGCCGGCGATGGCTGCCGGCAGCTGAATGCCGACGCTAGCGAGCAGGTTGAGCACATAGCCCGACCAGCCGACCGCCACCGCACTCGCCGCGAGCGCGTACTCGAGCACGAGATCCCAACCGATGATCCACGCGACCAGCTCGCCCAGCGTCGCGTACGCGTAGCTGTAGGCGCTGCCCGAGATCGGGATCATCGTCGCGAACTCGCTGTAACAGAGCGCCGCCAGGATGCAGATCGCCCCGGCCAGCGCATACGACGCGCTGACCGCCGGCCCCGCCTTCTCGACCGCCGCAACGCCAGTGAGCACGAAGATGCCGGTGCCGATGATGCAGCCGATGCCGAGCATCACGAGGTCGAACGCGCCGAGCGCGCGTCGCAGCGAGCCGCCCTCGGCCCTCAGGTCCGCGTGAAACGCATCGACCGACTTCGTCGCGAACAGCTCGGCCATGGGGCCCCCTTCGTTTGCGCGTGTCGCGAAGGGGGATCGCGGCCCGGCCCGCGCATCCTATCAGCCGCATCGCAGCGCGGGAGGGGAAGGCCGCTATTCCGATGCGGGTGGCGCCCGATGCTCGAACCGCCATAGCGGCGCTAGCGCCGCCAGTGCGAGCGCGATCACCGAGCCCCCGGCGACCGCGAACGCGGCCTGATAGCCCGCGAGCCAGCCGTGATGCTCCGCGACCGCCGCGCTCACTGCCGCGCCCACCAGCGGGCCCGCGATGAAGCCGAGGCTACCCGCCGCGTTGAAGGCGCCGAGCGAGGTGGTGCGAATGCGCTCGGGCGTCGTCTCGGTCGTCATCAACATCGAGGGCATGAACATCACGGCTGCGGAGATGCCTGTTAGGGGCATCGCCCAGCCGAACACAGCGCGCGGCCAGTAGCCGAGGCTCGCGACCAGCAGGCCGTAGATCAGGCTGCCCCCGATCAGGAACGCGACTCGCGAAGTGCGCTGTGCGGCGAGCCCGAACGGGAACGAGAGCAGCGCGAACGGGAGCATGAAGCTCGCGATCAGCAGGCCGACGCGCGCGGGTGAGAAGTGATGCTCGTTCCTGACGAGGAAGACGAACGTCGACGTGAAGAAGCCGACCGTGAAGCGGTCGATGAACGAGAATGCGAGCGGGAGCGCGACCAGCGGGTGCGCGCGCACCAACCGCGCGATCTCGCCGAAGCCGGGACGACGCTCGCCGATGCGCCCGGTTTCGCGGACGACCAACGCCGCGAGCGCAGCCGCCGCGAGCACGATCGCGGCGCCGACTTGAAGCGGGAGCAGCGCATCCTGCGCGCCGAGCCGCCCGCCAAGTGGCGCGCCCAGCGCGACCCCTAACAGGAGCCCCGAGCCCACCACGCCGAGCGCGAGGCCGCGCTCGCGTTCGGGGCGCGCGCTCGAAGCGACACCCATCAGCAGCGAGAGCGCGCTGATGTGCGAGCAGCCCTCGAGGAAGCGAATCGCCATGAAAGCGGCGAACGGGAGACTCGCGGTGAGTGCCAGGAAGCACGCGGCGTCGAGCGCGAGCGCGGCGATCAGCAGCGTGCCGCGGCGACCGATGCGATCGGCAAGCGCGCCCACCAGCGGCGCCGCGAGGAACGCGCCCAGCATGTTCACGGACATGAACGCCGAGGTGGCGAACTCGGAGACGCCGAAGCGCTGCTGCACGAGCTCGCGCAGCACGGGCACCGGCAGGGTGACCGGCAGCAATACCAGCACCGCAAGCGCACCGAGCCCAACGATGCGCGCAGTGCTGTAGCGGACGACTCCGCCCTCGCCGCTTTGCGCCCTGTTCTCCGCGCCCGCGCGTGCCACGTTCGCGCCGCCTCCCTCGACTTTGCGAGGATGTGCCGGCGTGAGCGGGGCGTGCAATCGAGAATCACAGCTCGCCCCAACGCAATTTCGGCGAGGGGCCCATGTCGTTCGATGCTGTTCTGATCGCGAACCGCGGCGAGATCGCGATTCGCATCGCGCGCGCATGCGGGGAGCTCGGGCAGCGCAGCGTCGCGGTGTACGCAGAGGACGACGCGCGCTCGCTCCACGTGCGGCGCGCCGACTCCGCCGTTGCGCTGCGCGGCTCGGGACCCGCGGCGTATCTCGACGCGGCACAGCTCGTCGCGGCGGCACGCGAGGCGGGCTGCGGCGCGATCCATCCTGGCTACGGCTTCCTGTCCGAAAGCGCGGCGTTTGCCGCACAGTGCGAGCAGGCGGGCCTGGTGTTCGTCGGCCCGACCCCTTCGACGCTCGAAGCGTTCGGCGACAAGAGCAAGGCGCGCGCGTTGGCCGCGCGCTGCGGTGTGCCCGTGCTGGGCGGCACCAACGGTCCGACCTCGCTCGAGCAAGTGCGCGCGTTCTTCGCCCAAACCGGTGCGGTGATGATCAAGGCGATCGCCGGCGGCGGTGGGCGCGGCATGCGCGCGGTCGCGCGCGCGGAGGAGCTGGAGGAGGCCTACGCGCGCTGCCGCTCGGAGGCGGAGAAGGCGTTCGGCGTCGCGGATGTCTACGTCGAGGAGTGGCTGCCGCGCGCGCGACACCTCGAGGTGCAAGTTGTTGGGGATGGCGGCGGCGCGGTCTCGCACGTTTGGGAGCGCGAGTGCACGGTGCAGCGGCGACACCAGAAGATCGTCGAGCTGGCGCCGAGCCCCGCGCTCGATGCGCGAGTGCGCGCGGAGCTGCTCGCAGCCGCGGTGAAGCTCGCGCAGGCAGTGAAGTATCGCGGGCTCGGCACGATCGAGTTCCTGCTCGACGCAGCTTCCGGCGACCGCTTCGCGTTCATCGAAGCGAACGCTCGCCTCCAGGTCGAGCACACCGTGACCGAGGCTGTTACGGGCATCGACCTCGTGCGCGCACAGCTCGAGATCGCGCGCGGCAAGACGCTGGCGCAGCTCGGCCTCGCGCAGGAGCAGATCCCGGCGCCGCGCGGACACGCGATTCAGCTGCGCGTCAACACCGAGACGATCGCGGCCGACGGCAGCGTGCGGCCGACGGGCGGCACGCTCGGCGCGTTCGATCCGCCGAGCGGCCCCGGCGTGCGCGTCGATCATTACGGTTACGCGGGCTACACGACGAACCCGCGTTACGACTCACTGCTCGCGAAGGTGATCGTGCACACGCCGAGCGATCGCTTCGCCGATGCGATCGCGCGGGCGGACCGCGCGCTTGCCGAGCTTCGCATCGAGGGCGTCGCGACGAACGCCGCGTTTCTGCGCGCGATCGTGCAGCACGCGGACTTTGCAGCCGGGCGTGTGACGACGCGCTTCGTCGACGAGCGCGCGGCCGAGCTCGTGACGGCCGCGGCGCGCGTCGAATCGAGCCTGAATTTCGAGAGCGGCGACGCGAAGGGTTCAGGCAGTGCGAGGGCTGCGGGCTCGGCCGGCAGCGCAGCGCGCCCCGCTCTTGCCGGCGCGCGCCTCGCATCCGCGGACCCGCTCGCCGTACTCGACTACGGCAAGGGCGCGAACGACCTGATCAGCGACGCGCCCGCGAGCGCCGAGGCCGCGATTCTCGCCTCCGCCGATGTCGACGTGCCGCCGGGCAGCGTCGCGGTTCGCGCGCCGCTGCAGGGCACGATCGTCTCGGTCGACGTACGCGAGGGCGCGGAAGTCGCCGCCGGCCAAGCGCTGCTCGTCATGGAAGCGATGAAGATGGAGCACGTCGTCGCCGCGCCGGCGAGCGGCATCGTCCGCGGCGTCGCGGTCGCGAAGGGCGACACCGTGTTCGAGGGCCACGCGCTCGTGTTTCTCGAGGAAGCGGACGTCTCGGTCTCCGCGCAGACCCAACAAGCGGACGCCGACCTGAATCGCATTCGGCCCGATCTCGCCGAGGTGCTCGAGCGCCACGCGCGGACGCTCGACGAGGCCCGGCCAGAAGCCGTCGAGCGGCGGCGCAAAACCGGCCAGCGCACCGCGCGCGAGAACGTCAGCGAGCTGCTCGATCCCGGCTCGTACATCGAGTACGCGCCGCTCGTCGTCGCCGCGCAGCGCCGCCGCCGCACGCTCGAGGATCTGATCGCACGCACGCCCGCCGACGGCATGATCGCGGGCATCGGCAGCGTGAACGGAGACGCGTTCGGCCCTGATAAGTCGCGCTGCATCGTGATGTCGTACGACTACACGGTGCTCGCCGGCACACAGGGTCAGCAGAACCACCGCAAGAAGGACCGCCTGTTCGAGCTCGCCGAACGCATGCGGCTGCCGGTCGTGTTCTTTGCCGAAGGCGGCGGCGGACGGCCGGGCGATACCGACGGCATCGGCGTCGCGGGCCTCGACTGCCTCGCGTTCCAGTACTGGGGCCAGCTCTCGGGGCTCGTACCGCTCGTCGGCATCACGAGCGGCTTCTGTTTCGCGGGCAACGCGGCGATCCTTGGCTGCTGCGATGTGGTGATCGCGACGCAAGGCTCGAACATCGGCATGGGCGGCCCCGCGATGATCGAGGGCGGCGGCCTCGGCATCTTCAGGCCCGAGGAGGTCGGCCCGCTCGACGTTCAGTTCCGCAACGGCGTCGTCGACGTGCGCGTCGAAGACGAGCTCGCGGCGGCGCGTGTCGCGAAGCAATACCTCGCTTACTTCCAGGGACCGCTCGCGCGCTGGGAGTGCGCGGATCAGCGCTTGTTACGGCGCGCGATTCCCGAGAACCGCCTGCGCATCTACGACGTCCGCAGCCTGATCGCGACGCTCGCAGATTCAGGCTCGGTGCTCGAGCTGCGCCGCGGCTTCGGGCATGGCATGGTCACCGCGCTCGCGCGCATCGAAGGCAAACCGGTGGGCCTGGTCGCGAACAACCCGGCGCACTTGGCCGGCGCGATCGACAGCGACGCCGCCGACAAGGCCGCGCGCTTCCTCCAGCTCTGCGACGCGTTCGACATCCCGGTCGTCTTCCTGTGCGACACGCCGGGCATCATGGTCGGCCCCGAGGTCGAGAAGACCGGCCTCGTGCGTCACGCGTCGCGGCTGTTCGTGGTCGGCGCGTCCCTGACAGTCCCGTTCATGACGATCGTGCTGCGCAAGGGCTACGGCCTCGGCGCGCAGGCGATGGCCGGCGGCAGCTTCAAGGCGCCGATCTTCACCGTCGCGTGGCCGACCGGCGAGTTCGGCGGCATGGGCCTCGAGGGCGCGGTGAAGCTCGGCTATCGGAACGAGCTCGCCGCCGAGACCGACCCTGATAAGCGGAAGGCGCTCTTCGATCAGATGGTGAAGCGCATGTACGACCACGGGAAGGCGGTCAGCACCGCGTCGCATTTCGAGATCGACGACGTGATCGACCCCGCCGACACGCGGCGCTGGATTTCGCGCGCGCTCGCGGCCTCGCCGGCGCCGCTGCCGCGTGCGGGGAAGAAGCGGCCGTGCGTGGACACGTGGTGAGCTCGGCGCCGGCGGCTGGTGATAGGATGCGCGCGGGCTCCGACCGCGGGTAGATCTGCCGCGGGCGTTTCTCCTCGCGCGAAGAGCCGCGAGGAGGACACGAAATGGAACCGAGACTCGCAGGACGCGTGGTGGCGCGAGCGCGCCGTCGCGCTTTGCTCGCAGCTGGGGTGTTCACGGCAGCGCTTTCCCCTGCCGCCTTCGCCGAGGCCGGTGCGGAGCAATGCCCGACGCCTGCTCTCGTGATCGCTGCCGCGATCGGACCGACTTCCCAGGCGCCGGCGATCGACGAGATCGAGCTGCTGTCGTTCAGCTTCGGCATGACGCAGACGGGCACGTTCGCGCCAGGAAGCGGGGCTGGCGCCGGAAAGGTCGAGGCGCACGACGTCAGCATCACCAAGCTCCAGGACAATGCGTCGCCCAAGCTCTTCCAGGCTTGTGGGAACGGCGAGCACATTCCCCGAATCGACGTGCGCGTGTGTGGCGGTTCGGGATGCGGCACCAGCTATCTCGAGTACGAGTTCACCGACGTGCTGGTGCGCTCTTATCAGGCCGGCGGATCGAGCGGAGATTGCGTGCCCACCGAGATCGTCTCGTTCACGTTCGGGGCGATGAGGGTGGCGTACGTGCCGCAAAACAAGTCGAGCGGGCTCCAGCGCGTCGGGGAGCGACGCTGGAAAATCACGACGCCTGCTGGCGGCGGGACCTGAGGCATCCGCGTGCGGGCCGGTCTGGCGGCCCGCACGCTTCGAAGCCTGCCGCTAGTAGTTGATGCGCGTCGAGAACCCGTACGTGCGCGGCTGATTCGTCAAGAAGCCGACGCGCGCGCGGCCGCCGCGCTCGCGGTCGAGCGCCAGCTCGGCGCGCTCGTCGGTCAAGTTGTTGATGTAGAAGGCGAGCTCCCACCTCTCGTTGCGCACGCCGATGCGCGTGTTCAGAAGGTTGTAGGAGCTCATCTTGGGATCGAAGCAAAGCTGGCTGCTCACCGCAGGAGGAGGAAGATTTGGGCAACCAGGCGTGACTGGGTTGCCGACGGTGGTGATCAGGTTCGTCGGGTTCAGGAACGCCGGATCCTGATCGCCGGTCTGCGTCCAGCGCGAGCCGACGTGCTGATACGAGAGCGTCGCGAAGCCATCCATGTCGCGAACTACACCGGGCATCGTGTAGGTGGCCGCTGCCGCGAACTGGTACTTCGGGATCGTCGGCAGGCGGTTGCCCTTCTCGAGGCCCGCGACGACCGACGTCACGGGAACAGCCGGAGGCGCTGGATTCGTCGTAGAAGTGATCGTCGAGCGCAGCTCCGCATCCGTATAACTGAACGACGTCGAGATCACGAGGTTCTCGGTGACGTCGGCTGCGAGCTCGAGCTCTAAGCCCAGCGCGCGTGCTTCGGGCACGTTGAAAATGATGCGCGACGAGCAGGTGCCGGCTTCGACCGTGGCCTGGAGATCCTCGATGTCGGAGTAGAAGAACGCGCCGTTCGCAGTGACACGGCCGTCGGCCCACTGCGTCTTTGCGCCGAGCTCGTAGTTCCAGACCGTCTCGTCCTTCCAGGTGCCGAAGCCGCCGAACGTGTCGAGGTCTTCCGGGCTGCAGATCGGGACGTTGAGCGGATCGTTCACGCCGGCGAGCCGGAAGCCTTTCGCGGCTTGAACCGAAACCTCGATGTCCTCGGTGGGCGTATACGACAAGATGAAGCGCGGATTCACGCCATCCGAGCTCGAGTCGCCCGGCTGGTCGATCGTCAGCGCGGCGAAGACGCCGCCGAAGTTCAGCGCGCGTTCTTCTTCGAAGTCGTAGTAACGCAGCCCGACCGTGGCGTGAAACTGTTCGGTAATCGACCAAGTCCCCTCGCCGAACAGCGCCCATTGCCGGAAGTCGTACGGAATGTGCGAGAAGAAGAGCACGTCGGTGCTGGCGAGCGCGTCTTCGGTGTTGATCGGTGTGCCTGCGGCCGCGGTCGCTGTCTCGAAGCCGTCTACGAACAGTGACTGTCCATAGGTGCGCTCGATGTCGCTCCAGAAGAATCCGCCCACCCACGCAACGGGCCCGACTTCGCCGGACAGCCGAAGCTCTTGGGTAAACACTTGGATGTCCGTCGAATCGTCGAGCGGCGCGTCGAGCGTGTAGACCGATGCCGGGAAGCCCCCGGGCACGAAAACGCCGTCCTGGCCCGTGATGCTGCCCGTCAGCTGCGTCGCATCGCGCAGCATCAGGATCTCACGATCGGTGTAGGAGCTGACCGAGGTCAGCGTGACGAACTCATTGATGTCCCAGCTGGCAGTCAAGTCGACCAGCAGGAACTCGTCCTCGAAGCGTTCCTCGAGCTGACGGAACTGCTCGCGCTTGCCGATCGAGCGCGTCGGCTGAGTGGTGGTGAACGGGTTCGCGAGGATGTTCCAGTCGTCCTCACGATTCATGCCGTCCACCGAGAGATCCTGGAAGAGGATACGCGGCGTGATGCGGATCGATTCCGTCGGCTGAAAGAGCAGCGATGCGCGGATGCCCCAGCGATCGCCCTCGTTCACGTCGTGGTCCTTGCCGGTCGGCGTCAGCGCGTCGATGAAGCCGGGATAGGCGGTCCAGTACGCCGCGACCCGCAGCGCGAGCGTCTCTTCGACGAGCGGCATGTTGATCATGCCCTTCAGCTCGCCGCCGCGGCCGCCGTTCTCGACGAAGTTGATGCCGCCTTCCATCGCAGCCTCGATCTCTTCGAGATTCGGCTGGTTCGTGATGTATCGAACCGTGCCGGAGACCGAGCCCGAGCC
>Ga0187894_10001658_pt1 | contig 28052 bp, 16 predicted proteins | sample GBC1701081metaG_FD_136650 | JGI IMG/M metagenome (GOLD analysis project Ga0187894, IMG submission 136650) | White microbial mat communities from a lava cave in the Kipuka Kanohina Cave System on the Island of Hawaii, USA - GBC170108-1 metaG ...
GCTGCCAGCCTGTCGCTTTGGGGTACGACGGGCTGCCAGCCTGTCGCTGTTCTTTTTTCTTTCGCATTTTTTCGACAGGCTGGCAGCCCGTCCTACTTTTACACCCAATAACTGACCGATTACAGTTTGTTTTCAAATCCACTGCCGCATTAACGCTCACGACCAATGTAAATACGAAGCGATGTATAAGGTAGATGCGATCTGTAATCTTGCGAGGTCTGAAACTTTTCTTTGTAGTTGTAAAACTTATATCCAACATTCCAATCAACGCGCTTTCCTAATTTCACAGCAAGACGCATTTCGGGAAATTGAAACTGTAACGGATACGAGCCAATGATTGTTGCAGGCGAAGATGAAATTGTATTGCCTTGTCCATTGTCTTTGTCAAAGTAGTAACTCGCAAACAGCGTGACGCGCGTATGAAGCGTTACAAACGCATCAACAAAAACGAACCTGTCACGGACAAAATAACGGCTTAAACCGCGTGTTTGTATGCCTTCAATCGGAAGAAGAATAACCGCCTCGCTTGTTAAATGCTGATATGTGTAGCCGCCGCTGAAAGAGAAATTTTGATTCGGTGACCAATCAACCGACGAAGTGTAAATTCGGTTATTGACATCAACGCCAAAATTTTGGGTCGGGTTATTATTGTCTTTTGTGACGACTGAAAAATTCAGTGCAAGTTCATCCGTCGGCGTTATTCGATTCCTTACGCGAAAGTTTGTGAACTTAAAATTATTCAATCGTGTAAAGACGTAATCAGCTTCGCCGCGTTCAATATCGAAATAAGCAGTCCACTTTTCAACAGGGCGTAATTTTCCGCCGACAAAAAAAGTGTTCGTGTGATTATTGAATTCGTAGGGCGCAGGGTTAACGGGCGACGGTTGTGCAAAGTTACGGTCAAAATCGTCCAAAATAATTTTCAAATCCGCGTAACGATAACCGAAATGTAGAGCGTAATTTTTTGTAAATTGATAATCAGCTTCAATCGTATCTGCAAATCTGCGATAGCTTTGTAAACGATGTGACAAGGTATTTAAGAACACAGTCGGAATAGTCGTACCGAGCGGTGTTCTGCGTGCAAGGGAATCGGACAAAATATTTCCGCCCGTCGTGCGATAAGAATTAACGCTGAATGTATTTGAGAATTTCAATTTGCTTGTTGCGAAAAAAGTTAAGCCCACATCGCCAATACCATCAGGTCTTTTTGAATCGCCCGAAGAATTTAACTGGTCAAGTGTGATTGTGTTTCCTACAAAATCCTTTCCGGTGATTCTTTCTGATAGTGTGAAGTGCGAGGTCGAACTTGAATAGACAAAACGCCCCGTAAAATCCAAACGCTTTGCAAAGAGCCTGTGAACCGACAGGCGTGTGAAAAAAGTGTTTCCTGTAAACGGGACTTCTCTTTGAAAAGTTTCAAGCGCACTTCTGAAAGGGGTATTGCCTGTTTGAGTAAAATCAACTCTGTAATTTGTGTTGTCGTTAAAGCGTTGAAATCCTTGCGTCAGTGATAGTTCAAAGCCCGCAAGTTTTGCATCAAACCCGCCGCGAAATTCGTCTGAACGAAACTTCACATTTGAAAGAATCGGAAACTCGTTAAGTTGATAATAGTAAGTCGTTGTTGCCGCACCGCTGTTGCGATTAAATGAATACGAGAGATAAAATTTAATACGTTCATTTTCAGGCAGAATGGTTAAATCAAAATCACCCAACGTGCGTTTTGTGTTTGACGTGTGTTGGTTGAGCGCGAGATTTGAAAGACTGTTGAAATATGTAAACCGACGTACTTTTGCGTCAAATTTATACCATCCGGGTTTATCAACATTGATGCGGGTAAATCCGTCGGGGTCTGCGCCGAAACCCGTTGACGAAACAGACAAATTGTCAAAGATTTTTCCTTTGCCATCCACAGATTTCATCAGAAAACCCGAATCGAAAAGACGAAAGCCTGGTTTGTAGTTCAAATCGCTTCGATACTTGTTATCGTTTCCGTCAACAGAGATTCCGCGAACGCCGAACTCAATACTTGATGTAATTTTATAACCGCCAATCTCTTCTTGATTACTTGGTGCCGGACTAGGCGAAGGTTTCGGATTTTGCGCCTGAGCCGCATTCGGGAATAAAAAGAACAGAAGCAGGCAAGAAACACTGAGAACCAAAATGTGGCTTGCTAAATTTTTGCTTTTTGCTTTTTCCATTTTGCTTTTTAATCTCATATTCCGCCTCATCGAAGGAAATAACGATTTGTGTGTGAACCGTGAATAGACGCATGACAAACCGTGCAATTCTGGTATCTCAATGTAGCAAGATTATGCGAATCGGAAACATTCGACACGCCCGCGCTCATTACGTTGCTGTGGCATTCCAGACAAAGCTGATTCACCTGATTTCGTATCAACAGTTTTGAATTGCTTGCACCGTGCGGGGCGTGACAAGACATACAGCCTTCGATTTTTACTGTCGCGTGTTCAAACGTAAATGGTCCCTGTTTGTCCGTGTGACACTTGACGCAAGCCGCATCCGTTCCAAAAGCAAGCCGCGTTTGTTTTGTTTCAAAACCACCGTGTTGATTGTGACAATCACTACATTTAATTGTGCCTTCCATGACGCGGTGATGAAACGGTTTGGCAAACTGTGCTTTCATTTCCGCATGACATTTCAAACAGAGTTGCGGCTCGCTTGTTCTAAGCATATAGAGAGTTGAAGAGTCCTGTTTTAATTGTGATGCGGGTTCGACAAAGGTTGTGGATTTTTCTTTTGTCGTGGCGACGTGCGTGTTATGCGGCGCATGACAATCGGTACAACTTATATCGTTACGCCAATGCTCGCCGCGACGGAAATTGTGCCTCTCTTCTTTTCCCGTGTGGCAGGTTAAACAACTTTCGGAAATCTGTTTTGGTGATTTTTTACTGAACGCTATGATTTTTGTGATGTCGCCGTTTTCTTCAACATGGTCTTTGCCCGGACCGTGACACGATTCGCAACCTTGCACTTTGTCTTTCCATTTTGAAAGATTCTTGAGCTTTGCGTGCTTGGTTTCAGAGAAACTTGCAAACTCTTGTTTGTGACAAACCTGACAGCGTTCGCTTCCGACATATTCGCCGCTGTTTGTTACGGGAAATGAATATTCAGTTTGAAATGTAAAATCTGATTTGGATTTCGATGTTGAAGCCCACAACAAAAAAAGACCAAACCCCCAAACGCATATCAGTAAAATTTTCGTAGCCCGTAACGAAATCATCATCTTTCTTTCACTCGCATGGAATTTGTTTGGAAGATCTTATTTCGGTACAAAGTTTCGTTTGTGCTAGCTATAAGAGTTTTGGTCTGTTGATTTGGCTTGAATTTTTCGCCTACTCAAACTGTTTTTTGAACTCTTCAAATTGTTGTTTCAAATCTGTGACCTCTTGTTTCAAAGTTTCGACTTCTGTTTCAAGCTTTGTGAATCGCTCGTTTTCTGCACGGGCTTGGAGCATTGCTGTCTCGGTGCGAGGCGTGTGGTGCGAAACAAATTCTTCTGCCTTAACTTCACCGGAAAGAAGGTGTGCATTACGCCCCTCTTTCTGTCCGGGTTGACGCTCCAATCTTACAATCAATGGACGTGGTGGTTTATCAATTAAATTTTGCAGAGCGTCTTCGACTTGGTTTAGTTCCGTAAAAAGATATAGACGCGAAGTTCGGTTGCGGAGTTCGCCGACGGTCTGTGGTCCGCGAAGCATTAGTTCGCACAACACGGCAGATTCAGCATTTCCGAGAATGAAATACTCGGTCAATGTTTCTTTGTATTTCGGAACGCGACTGTCTGCGGCATGAACCACGCGGGAAAAGCCTTTGTCACGCAAACGCTCAAGCGCACTTGCGACAGTCTTTTCGTCAAATGAAACAACGGGGTCGCGGTTTGACGATTGATTACAAGCGTTCTTCAAAGCGTTGAGCGTCATCGGATAGTATTCGGGGGTGCTCATCTTTTTTTCGAGCAACGCAGAGACAACACGGACTTCCACATCATCGAGTATTTTTTCTTCTTGCATTTTTTTATGACAGGATAGACAGGATTATCAAAACAAATGAAAAACTTTTCATGTAAATCTTGTTAGCCCCGCCTGAATAAATAAGTTGTGTTTTGTGACTTGCTGTTAATACTTAGCTTCGCTATGGTAACGGTGAAATTCAATCAAGACAAATTTTATTGGACTGAAGCAACAATTACGAACGGTTCGGTCTTGGAATGCAGGCATTCTTTCTTTCTTTTCTTGGTCTATGTCTTTAATGTAATTTAAGCGTTACGGATTGTTGTTCGACTTAGGGTTGAGGCTTCAAATATAAATTTTATCGCGGAGAAATTTCTAAATGAACACTAAATCTGATGCTAACCAGAGCGAAAGCGAGTTAGGAAACGTATTACTGCAAAAAAGAGGTATATCTAATATCTCGTTAATAATAGCGTTTGTAGTTCTGTTGTTCATTTTAATAATGGGTATCCGTTCGCCATATGTAAACGCATCATATACGGACGTTATCTTGTTTGTTGCATTTTGGCTCGCTGTCTTTCTCATACCAATTACGCTTAAATATCGTCGAACAATTTCCATATATGAACGTGGAGTTGTGCTTACCACTGTGCTGAAAAAGCGCACACTACTTTACAAAGATCTTGCCGGTGTCAGATTTCTTATTAAAAGCGGAACGATAGGTTTTGTGCCAAGTTCTGTAATCTTTGCATTTCTTCCAATGGTTGATAACGAAGTGAAGTTCGCAATTAGTGGTAGCGTTCGTACTGTCACGGAAATTGCTCAGGTTGTGATAAGTGTTATTCACACCTATCCCGATATACAAATATACGGGGATAGGATGACAGTAAAAATAAGCGGTTTGGGAAACAAAATTACGGTTGAAGAAGAAAAAGGAATAGTAGATCGGAAGATAAAATTTTAACTTCAAAACAAATTGCTTTCTTTGAAAACTATTCCAAAAATCATAGAACAGTTTTCAATCTAACCATTTCTCTAAGTAACGGTCTGAGTAGAATCTTGAAATGGCAATGATAAAGACAAAATTTTAATCGAACATGAAGCAGTATCACAACTTACTAAAATCAATCTTAGAAAACGGTACGCCCCACGAAGACCGCACGGGCGTAGGAACAATCTCGCTTTTCGGCTATCAAACGCGCTTTGATTTGCGCGAAGGCTTTCCGATTGTCACGACAAAGCGTGTTCCTTTCCGTTGGGTTGCAGAAGAATTATTTTGGTTCTTATCGGGCGACACTAATGAGAAAAATTTAAGAGCCAGAGGCGTTGATATTTGGGCGGAGTGGGCTGACGAAGACGGCAATTTAGGTCCGATTTATGGCGCACAGTGGCGGCATTGGGGGACGATACATGATATTGAGCCGCGTGTTTGTGAATACACCACGCCAAAAATTGAAACTCCGTTTGATAAAACAATTCTTTTGGATACGAGTAGCAATCATCATGGCTTAATCGGAAAAGAATTTAATTCTGCGACGGGAAAGTTTGTTGTTATTAAAGAGTACAAAGCCCTGCGAAAAGATGCGACATCTTTATCAAGTGGTTATTGGCGATATGATGTTAAGTTTATCGAAACAGGATTTGTTCAGACTCAATGTACAAAAGAAGCAATTATCAGCGGACAGATTAAAGACCGTTACGCGCCGACTTCATTTGGTGTCGCTTGTTTGGGTGAACTTGTGTCAAGGGAAGATTACAAACTTCTATATCAAACCTGGCATGGGATTCTGAGTCGTTGTTATGACCCACAACATCTCGGTTATACAAATTACGGTAGTAAGGGCATATTTGTTTGTAACCGATGGTTAGTATTTAGCAACTTTGTTTCTGATGTTAAAAAATTAAAGAATTGGTTATTAAAAAAAGAGTATCCAAACGAATACTCATTAGATAAAGATTTTTTTCTTTCTAATTGCTACTCGCCCGATACAACTATTTGGTTATCAAAGAATGAACAGAACCTAAATACAAGCAAAGTTTCTCTGATAGAAGCCACAGACCCACAAAGTAGAAAGTTAATGCGAATGGGGATCAAATCGCTCTGCAAAGAATTTGGGTTTAAGTCTGTTTGTGTCAAAAACTGTCTTGATGGAAAAACAGAAACGCATCAAGGTTGGAGATTTCGTTACTTAGACAAAATCAAAAACCCTCGTGTCCGCATACATGACCAACTCAAAACAGTTATAGCCCAACTCAAACATGAACCAAACTCGCGTCGCATTATTATAAACGCTTGGAACGTAGGCGAGCTTGATGAAATGTCGCTTCAACCTTGTCATTCTCTCTTTCAATTCAAAGTAGAAAAAGAAAAAGTTTTGCATTGCCAACTCTATCAACGCTCGGCGGATGCCTTCTTAGGCGTGCCTTTCAACATTAGTTCTTACGCCTTACTAACACAGATGGTCGCGCACGTTTGCGATTTGCAGGTCGGCGAATTCATACACACATTTGGCGACCTTCACATTTACTCCAACCATATTGAACAAGTAAACGAGTTGCTTACACGCGAGCCGTTACAACTTCCGAAATTGGAAATTGTTGATGCGGAAAATAAATTGAAAGGCTTGGGAGGTTTACTAAACTTTCGTTACGAACATTTGAATTTAATCGGCTATCAATCGCACGGTAAAATCGCCGCGCCTGTGGCTGTTTAGGGGTAAAGTCCCAAGTCCCAAGTCTCAGGTGTTACGTTCTTAGTCGAATCTCCTTAACAATTTAGACTTGGAACTTGAGACTTGGAACTTGGGACTTGGGACTTGAGAGTATGCTTATCGGCATCATCGCAATCGCAAAGAATTTCGCTATTGGCAAAGACGGAAAACTTCCGTGGCACTATTCGTCTGACCTTAAATTTTTCAAACAGACCACAGGCGGGAACGCTGTTGTGATGGGACACAACACCTGGCTTTCGCTTCCGAAAAGACCACTGCCAAATCGTTTGAATATTGTTTTAAGCAGAACGGCTCAAACCGAATCTGAACCAAATGTTTTAATCATGCGCGATATGGAATCTGTTTTGGCTTTGAAAAATTATCTGGCGTGCGATTTGTTTGTAATCGGCGGCGCGAAGGCTTACGAATCTTTTCAAAACGTGATGGACAAATGGATTGTCACAGAAGTCCCCATTGAAATTGAAGACGCAGATACATTTATGCGAAAAGATTTTTTAGATGGTTTCCAGCTTAAAGAAACTATAGAACTTGACGACCAACTAGCCGTCAGGTTCTACGAAAAATAAGTCAAGAACTGTTTAATAAAATTCTTGGATTCAGACTCTTTAATCTTAATTGTGTTGATGTTTTTACAAAGAAAAAAGCACTTTGATTTTAATATCTTGAGTTTACTTTCTTGCTACCTGAAAATAATAATCCAGGGCAATATCAATCCCGTCGTCGGTGCGTCCCTGTAATGTTAATTTATAATTTTGGGCAGTCAGTATTTTTACAGGTATCTTAAAAACAACCTTGCGGTTTCTGTCTTTACCACTTGGTTTCAAATTAAGTTTATCGAAAATTATTCTGCCGTTTCCTTCATTAATCTGAATCAAAGCGCGATAGTTTGGGATTTGTTCTCTTGAGTCAATCAAAACACTGATGGAAACCTCTCGGGTTTTGGGCGTAAGTTCGAGTTTATCTACCTTGCCTTCCGAGCGTAACGCGGGTGTCAGAATCAAAGAGACTATTGTTGAAATCGTAACAGGCGTTTCATTTTCCGGTTTATCGTTTTCTTTTCGGGCTTTTATTATTGCCAACTCTTCTTCGAGTTGGCGTATTCTCTCTTGTTGCTCTGTCTGTTGTTGCTCTGAATGCTGGGTCTGTTGACTGAGAATCTCTTTTTCCCTTTCGATTTGTGAAGTCCTTGCCTGCAATTGCTCATTCTCTTTCTGCAAATGTCTTTGATGAATATAAAAGTAAACAGTCAAAGCCAGAACAAGGATAAGCGCAAACGATAACCCGTATTGTAAGAGAGGTTGTTTCCCAAAAAAAAGATTTTGAATTGATTGGCGGAACGATACAAACTTTGCCTTTGGTTCTTTCCTGATTACCGTTGCAGTTGAAGTAGAATGCAAAATAGCTTGCGCTGTTGCAAGTTTGGCAGTTCCGTCCGGCAAACTCTGTATGTAACTTGCAAATTGTTTTTTCTCTTGTGCCGATAATTCATCGCGTACACATTGGTCAAACAGTTCATTCTCAACGTCTAGGAGTTCGTCAAATAGTTCTTCGTCAATGAAATATCTCGCGGCTAAATCTTCGCGCTCTTTTTCGTCTAACGCTCCCAACAAATAATGCCGCAGATGTCTGCGTTGTTCTTCTTTCATTTACTTAACCCGACTACCAACCCGTTACAAAACAGTGTTGCAATTAAAAGAATTCCGAGACTTTCTGAACATTGACGGTCCTATCAATTTGTTTTGTTCTGACAAGTCTCGCAAAGTTATTCCCCGAAAATATCTCTTGATTACACGCTCTACAACACGTTATGGGGAATTCCCGACTACCTACTTATGAGGCTTTTTCAATTTTGTTCCGTCAGCGTCCAAACAATTTTTCATGCAATCTTCCAATCGCCTGCGAAGTCTGAAGGCTCTCTTTTTAAGAACTGCCCGTGAAATACTCATTTGCAATGCCTGTGTCTCTCTGGCTTCTTTTAGTTTCTCTTCGTGTCCGGTGGCGTAGTAACCAATAAGAAGTCTTTGTTCGTCGGCTGAAAACTTTTCAGAGAGACATTTTTGTTCACACTCAAGATACTCTTTGCGTTCCCAAGGGGCTAAATCTTCTTTTTCCAGCGGGTTGGTATGCGGCTCTTTTTCGGGTGTAATTTCATCAAGCGGCACAAATTGACGATGCCTTTTCACTTCCATTAACACAAATTTAGCAAAGCCAAAAATATAAGCCTCAATTACGGTGTCAACCTGCTTGCCATCGTTCAATGCTTTTATCACCCGTAAGATTGTTTCATCGGTATGTTCCTGAGGATCGGGGCAACGGTTGGCGGCAAAATGCCGAATCAGCTTTTCCCTTGTGCGGAGTAGTTTTTCGCCCGCGATAATTGAATCCGGGTCATATAAGGAGAGCAATCTGTCACCGTCGGATGAGTCGTCTTTAGCCATCTATTGCTCCCGGAATTTTATCTCCACTCGCCTTGAATGATGAAAGCTGACCAATAGAATGGTTCTATTTTCTGTTGCCACATCTGTTTCTGGGCTTCGCGCAGTGCGGCTGCTGGTCGCAAATGTTTTGTGCCTAACATGGCTTTGTAAAAATTCTGCATCAACTCCGAAGTCATTACATCGTCAACTTTCCACAAACTCGCAACTACGCGTGGTGATCCTGCGTACATAAAACCCCGCGTTAATCCTACTATCCCTTCGCCTCTGACATCCTTGCCCAAAGCAGTCTGGCATCCGCTCAACACCACTAATTCGACGGGCAGTTTCAAATTATAAATATCTCCCAATCGCAGTAGTGCCTGAGTTTGCGGTTGCCCTTCAGTATCAACCATTGAAAAAAGAATACCGGAAGTTTCAGGTTGTTTGGTATTTAGCAAACCATGTGTCCCGAAATGAACAAACCTATAATTGCTTAATTCTGCGTTTGTAGCGTTCGTATAGCTTGCGTCAAAGTCAAGATAAATTTTGCTCTGTGATTCCGGGACAAGTTTTGTTATCAGCGTAGCTTCGCGTCTTGTATAAGGAAGGCGCGGGAGGGATTGTATAGTTTCCAATTCGCTTTCGCCGTTGATTGTCCGCAAAAAGCTATTAAAGGTTTTGTCGGACAAAGATGTATTTTTTGCTTCTGTTTTTGCCAAATCTTTTTTCAAGCGAAGGTCTGATGCTTCAAAAACGGGGTCGGCTAAAACGGCTATGACTTTTTCATTTTTATTACGGACGCGTGATTCGTCACGCAAGACTGCAAGAGTTGATGCTGACGGCAAACTGATGATTTCGTGTCTTACTATTAAAGGCTGTTCATCATCCTTTAACTGAGACTGTTGACCTTGGACTTTTGGCTTTGGACTCAGAAGTGCCGCGAAAGGAATGTATTGCAGGATGCCATCACCGACAATCAATAACCTTTTGTTGTTTTGAAGATGTGCCGTGGCGGGTTTGAGCAATATATCACTCAATGCCTGTGCGGTTGTTCTATATTTTTTGTTGGTTGTTTTTGTCGGGCGCGAAGAAATTACTTTGAAGAAAGTTTCAGCAGTTTTTTGAATTTCCGCGCCGTTCGGTAGCTCATAACTGTAAAGCGCGTCTTGAGTAACAACCCAGAGATAACTTCTTTCCGCACCGAGTGCGTATTCCAACAAAATCGTGTCTTTATCCAAAACTAAAGTCTGAATATCTTTTAAGGTGATTGGTTGCGGTTGCGATAAGGCGGCATAACGCGGGCTGTTTGCACGAATTCGCGTCTCAATCTTTTCGAGTTCGTCCGTAAGTTCTCTAATCTCTTTGTTGATTCGTTCAATCTGTTCCTGAGTATGTTTTGTGTTGAGCAATCTGATTCGGGCATCGGTTCTCGCACTGATTCGTTGCCCAAGTTCGCGTTCATGCTCAAGCAGTTTTTCATCAATGCCTTGACGAAAGTTTACTTTTGCCTCTGACAATAACTCAATCAAACCGCGTGCGCGGGCGCGTTCGTTTGCTTCTAAAGCCTTTGTCGCCCAATCTTTATTCGGTTTTTTCTGATGTAGCATCATCAGCAAATCAATGTATTGCCGATAGTAACTTTGAATCGAAGCGAAGAAAGTTGTTCGCAGCGTTGGATTTGCGACGCTTGAGCGAATTGATTCAAGTATCTTTAATGATTCCTCTGCATATACAAGTGCAGATTCATAGTTTCCGCGTTTAATTTCGATTTGGGCTATCGCAAAGCGTGTATCCGCTTCACCGCGACGATCTTGGGTTTTCTGCTCCATCTTCAAAGCTTGTGTGAGGTTTTCAAAGGCTTTGTCTAATTCGCCCAATTTGAGATAGGCGATACCGATTCTGCGAAGAGCAAGTGCTTCGTCATCCAGGCTTTTTGTTTCACGAGCGAGCGTAAGGGCTTGTTGATAATAGGTCAAAGCTTTTTCTTGTTGGTTCAAATTGAGGCTATAAACTGCGCCAAGATTGCTAAGAGTAGTAGATAATCCCGGACGGTCTTGAATCTTTTGGTAAAGCGGTATTGCTTTTTCGTAGCTTTCGATTGCCTTATCAAATTTTTCCAATGCTTCGTAAACGACGCCGAAGTTGTTGTAGATTCTTGCCTCACCTTGTGTGTAGCCTAACTTAATAAAGAGGGGAAGAGCTTTGTTGTAGTAGTCAATAGCCATTTCGTAATCGCCAAGACTTTCGTACATAGTTCCGGTGTTGTTTAATGCCTCTGCTTCGCCCCGTTGATCTTTTGTCTCTTTATAAAGCACAAGGGATTTTTCGATAAAGTCCAAAGCCTTCTGCATATCGCCTAAGTCTTGATACACAGCGGCGTTATTCAGATAGGCACTTGCCTCACCGCGTTTATTGTTTGTTTGCTGAGACAGGTTCAATGCCTTTGTATAACTATCAATAGCCTGTTTCAAATCACCCGTGAGCTGATACATATAACCAATCTGATTCAACATTGATATTTCAAGAGAACGCGCCCCAAGATTGTGCGCCTTTGTCAGAACGTCCTTATAACTTTCCAAAGCTTTAGGAACGTCTTCCAATTCGCGGTAAACGTCACCAAGATAAGCGAGAGAAATAAGCTCTGTTTGAGTATCCTCTGTCTCACGGCTAAGCGTCAGTGCTTTGGTGAAATAATCACGGGCATTGGAAAAATCGCTTGCCCGCAGATAAATGATTGCCATGTTCCCCCAGTGTTTTTGCTTCGCCGCTTTTGTCATTTTCTAAACGCCAAAGCGGTAAAGCCTGATTGAGAAACTCTATGGCTTTTTTTGTATCTCCGTTATCTTTGTAAAGGTCTCCGATGTTATTGAGTGTTGATGCCTCTTTCTTACGGAGTTTAAGTTCTCTGTTTAATTGGAGTGCTTGGTTAAAAATTTCCAAAGCCTTTTCTTTATCGCCAATATGGGAATAGCCAACAGCCAAATTATTGAGAGATTCCGCTTCGCCAATCCGGTCTTTTATTTCTTTTCTTAAATTGAGTGCTTGAATTGTGTACTCGATATATTTCGCGTTATCTCCAAACAGGTCGTAGATGTGTGAGATGTTGGAAAGAATGTTTGCTTCCTGAGCCTTATCTCCGGTTGCCTTTAAGTGCGTTATCGCCTCTTCGTATTTGGTGATGGCATTTTTATAAGTTTGGGCAGTTCGTTTGGCTTTTAACTCGTTTGCCTCTTGAATTGCTTTTTGTGCGGCGATGCTGTGTTTGTCTTTTTCCGTTGAGGTTCTGAGTTCTAATACCTTTATTTCATAACGACCTGCCGGAGCGTTATTTTCAAGCGAACGCACTTTCAAAAAATAGTCGCCATCAACCGGCGTAATTGTTTCAATGGGTTCAGGTCCTTGCGTTCCGTTCGGGCTGTCAACTTCCAATAATTTCTTCCCGTCTGGAAAATAGAGTTCGGCGACAATATCAATTCCTTTCTGTTCAATAATAATTTTCAAGTATTGATTCGCAGAGGCTTTTATTTTGTAGCTATGCGATGCGCCGCCGGAAAGTTCGGGTTCTAAAGTCTCTCCCGCCGTCAATGTACGTGCTTTATCTTGCTGAAACACAAACGTCGGAAATGTCTGCTTGAATATGTCCGATAAATAATTATCTGTTCTTGCCGATACACTGTTGGCAAGATAAACAAACAGGCAAAGGACGATTACAAGATGACGTGAAAAATTTGGGACGGATTTCATAATTAAACCTCAATTCTTTCTAACCCTCCCTTTGTTCGAGTGAAATAAATTCAAGACAGAAGCAATGCGAAATGACTGCCCGTTAATAAATAAACGAGGTGTGAATAAGCAAACTGTTTTGGAACAACTCTGATTATTTAATCAACTCTTTTATGTCAGTTGTTGACGGGCAATCTAACACGATTCAAACAGCCTTCAAAATTTTTTATTCAAACTGCCGGAACACTTTTCAGTTTTCTTCATATTCACAGTGAAAGCAGATTTCAACAACCTAAGCGACAATCAAATCGCCAGCATAAACAATAAATTTTGAGTTGAGGCTAAAAGCCATTACTTAAAATCCACTTTCTTTAGGAGGAAACCATGAAAAGCGAAAAGAGATTTTTGACCATATCGTTAATATCCGTTTTAGGGATTATTTTTATTGCAACATCGTTTGGTTTTGTAAATCAGGCAAACGGACAAACAAAAGCCCGTACACTGAAATATGAGTCGGGTTCATTTCAGTTAAGACGTGAGACCAAAACTAAAATAACCATAGACCAAGAAAAAATCACCTGTCAGCCCGAAGGCGGGCAACAATTCTCAATCCCGTTCAAATCAATTACAGAAGTGGCTTACGATACCAAAGCACAACGCAGAACCGCAGAAGCCGCCGCGCTTGCCGCCTTCAGCCCGCTCGGTGGACTCATACTTTTTAGTATGAAGAAGACCAAACATTACGTCAGCATAGTGTGGGAAGAAGACGGCGTAACAAAAGATGCAATTTTCCTGGTATCAAAAGACGAACGCACGCCTTTGCTTAATGAATTACAGAGGGCTACGGGCAAACCGTGGCGGGATTTGGACAGCGAACAGAAAAGAACCATTCAGGAACTCGAAACCGCAAAGAAAACGGGCGTCTCTTTGAAATTAGACCGCGCCGTAAACGTAGGTAATGTTCAGTTAAAAGCTGGAAATTATCAGATAGTCTATTTGGAACGAAGCAACGGCGCGGGCGACCTTCATTTTTTTGAAGGAAATAAAGTGAAGCCGGAAAGGAGCATAGCAGTCGCAAAAGCGGAGACCGTGAATCAAACTTCAAATACAACACAAGTCAGCTACACAGAGAATGCCGGCAAATCTTTTATTTCTGAAATTCAGACGCCTGCAAGAACATTCAAGATAGCTAACTGAAACCAAGTTGCATTAATTAAGGCGAAGGCGAAATCAAAACAGTCTTCGTCCCGTAATTAGTTTCATCTGCAAAAAGGACTCATGTACGACAGGCAGCTTGCCTGTCGCATCATGTACGACAGGCAAGCGGCCTGTCGTACACCCGGAAACAATGAAAAGTGCGACAGACTAGCAGTCTGTCGTACATTTTCCGCAGGAGATTCAAATGAAAAGATTTTTCTCTGTCTTAATCGTAACAATCGCTTTGATTTTCGGTATTACGGCTTGTAAATCCGAAAAAGTCGTCAGCCAAACGGAAACAAACAAATCCGCAGATAAACCCGCCGAAATCACGCCAGTCAAAGTTTTGATTCAAACTTCTGACACGAGCAATTGTGCCGCAGACGGCTATCTTTTTCTTGCGAATCTCCAACTTACCGAAGTCAAATGGCGTGCGGAACAACCCGATTTGGCAAAAGGTCTTTCGCTGGAATCTACAAACGGGATTACGGTTGTTGAAGAATATATTGAGAACAAAGGTGACCAAAAAAAGGAAAAAGGAAAAGAAACTTCCGAGACCCCGAAATCAAACCCGAAAGATTTTGATTTTCTGATAAAGCGAGAAGTGGATTACAAGGAACATACAAAGAAATCCATGAACGCCCCCCTTAAAATAACAGTGAAAGAGGTTTGGACGGTTGAAAAAGTTTCCGACCCAAGCATTAAGACAATTCAGACAGTAACATACATTCTGGACGGCGGAAGCAATATGAATGAAATGGAAAAGATTGCCGAAGAACAATTGAAAACCGTAACGAATCCTTCGCTCGCGCCGCTTCTAAAAGAGGTTCGCGCTTTTATCGAAAGCAATAACAGAAAATAAATCAGGGAGAAAAGCTATGAAGCAAATATGTTGTGTAGTTTCAATCTTGATATTGTTTGTTGTAATTGGCGGGAACAATACAGTACTCGCCCAAAACGCTCCGCAATCAGACCAGGAGCGTGTTGCAAAACTTAAACAAACCATTTTATCCCGTATCGTAAGAGATAAAGTTGAATATCGCGGAGACCCAGGTAAAGTAAGAATAAAATGGGAGTGGGTTAATCAGGTTCTTGCCAACTATGTGTATCAGAAGAGCGTTGTTTACAGAGAGACATCGGTTGGAGAGAAATATGATTTGCGTCAACTTTGGGTTTTCAAAAACATGAAGATAACTTTTCAAGAGGTATTCAATCTAAGTACGGAAGATGACGATAAACTCTTCCCCTTGAGCTATCGAACTGAGTTGCTCAGTCTTACCCCTAATTCAACCTTTGAAGGATTGACTTTGCTGGGTAAAAATGGCGAGGTTAAAGGACCTTTCAAAACCAGAATTGTTATCAATGGTTTTCTTTCCGCTTACTATTTCATATACATAGGAAGCATACTTCAATACACAAACAAAGAAGGCAAAGAAAAATTAGCATTGGGTGTTGCAGACGACGCATATACCATGCGTTGGAAAGATATTAAAAACCGTCTTCTTGATGATATGACGGAAGAAAAAGCACTCGAAGATTTGCGGCTCGAAAGAGATAAGCGTTCGGCAGATACCATTAAAGACGATAACTGAAAAGTAAAAAGTAAAAAGTAACTATGACAGATGCTCTGTATTTGTTTTACCTTTTTACTTTTTACCTTTATTTCCATTCACCTTGAATCGTAAACGCCGCCCAATAGAAAGGCATATATCCGTTTTTTATCATTGCCAATTGTGCTTTTTGTAAAGCCTTTGCGGGCGGCAAACGGTCAGCGAAAATTCCCTTGTAAAATTCTTTCATCAGTTGCGCGGTTGCGGCATCTTCAATGCGCCACAGACTTGCAACCACACGCGGAGAACCTGCGTACATAAAACCCCGCGTTAGACCTACGAGTCCTTCGCCTCTTACATCTTTGCCTAGTGCTGTTTGACACGCGCTCAACACAACCATTTCAACAGGGAGTTTCAAATTATAAACTTCACCAAGCCTTAACAGAGATTGCGATTTGGCAATTCTATTTTCGTCAATCATTGAAAATAAAATTCCCGTCAACTCAGGACGTTCGCTGTTGAGTAATCCGTGTGTTGCAAAATGAATAAAACGATATTGTCCCACATCAGCGTTTGTAGCATTTACATAATTCGCATCAAAGTCCAGATAAATTTTGCTCTGCTCTTTTGGCACGAGTGCCGCTATCACAAGAGCCTCGCGCCGTGTAAACGAAAGCCGTGGAATCGGTTGTGCTGATTCAACTGTCGTCGTTTCATTGTTCAGCGTTCTCAAAAAACTTTGCAATGCTCTGTCTTTGTTTGTAACTGTTGAAGAATCATTCTTTGTCTCGCTCTTCAAGCGAAGGTCAGACGATTCAAAAACAGGGTCTGCAACAACTATTATCTCTTTTGCATTCTTAGGACGAATATTCTTCTCATCTCGCAACACTGCCAAAGTAGAAGCCGATGGCAAGCAGATGATTTCATGTTCAGCTATTAAAGGCTGTCCGCTGTCCGATGTCCGATGTCTGCCGCTTTTTGACTTTGAACTTTGAACATTGAACATTGAACTTGGTAATGCCGCGAACGGGATGTATTGCAAAACCCCGTCGCCGACAATCAAAAGGCGTTTGTTGTTTTGTAGATGATTTACAGCAGGCTTTAGAAGAATGTCGCTCAATGTTTGTGCGGATGTTGCGTATTCTTTTTTTGTTGTTGCGGTCGGGAGCGTTGAAATTGATTTGTAGAAAGCACGCGCGACATCATTTATCGTTTCACGTTTTGGCAGTTCGTAACTGTAAATCGCCTCTTGTGTCACAACCCAAAGATAACTTCTTTCAGCACCAAGAGCGTACTCCAACAAAATTGTGTCTCTGTCTAAAACTTTCTTTTGAATGTCTGTTAAAGTTAGCGGCTGCGGCTGCGCTAAAGCCGCATAACGCGGGCTTGTCGTGCGTATCTGTGCTTCTATCTTTTCGTATTCGTCTGTAAGTTCTTTAATCTCTTTGTTGATTTTATCTTCTTGCTCTTGAGTGTGTTTTGAGTTGAGCAATCTGATACGAGCATCGGTTCTGGCACTGATTCGTTGTCGAAGATTACGCTCCGTCTCAAGCAATTTTTCATCAACGCCCTGACGAATATCAGTACTTGCTTCTGTAAGCAATTCAATGAGACCGCGAGCCCGGGCGCGTTCACTCGCTTGAAACGCTTTAGCATCATAGCCTTCTGACGGCTTCTGTTTATGAAGTTGCATCAGCACATGAATATAAAGTTCGTGATATTTCTGAACAGTGGCGAAATACGAAGAGCGTAATGTCTGTCTGCCAATTTTAGTGCGAAGCGATTCAACTATCACGAGCGAGGTTTCGATGTTTTTTAATGACTCGGTGAAGTTGTTGGTATCACGTTCTGAAACCGCAAGATTAAACAATGTTCCCGCTTCACCGTTACGACTTTCAATAGCACGATAGAGCGCGAGTGCTTGGGAATAATAATCGTATGCCTTCTGCTTTTCGCCAGATTCATCATAAATTGAGCCGATGTTATTTAATGTAGTTGCTTCGCTATCGCGGTCACCCACAGTACGCGATAAAGACAGAGCTTGTGTGAAGTAATCAAGTGCTTTCTTCTTATCGCCTAATGAGTCATAGACAGTGCCTATCTCTGCAAGCATGTTTGCCTCGCCTCTATGATTCTCTTCTGCGCGTTGCAGTAACAAAGCTTGTTCGTGATATTCGAGTGCCTTTTTCTTTTCGCCTAATGAAAAATAAACTCTGCCAATATTGCCAAGCGTGTTTCCTTCATTTATACGGTCTCTGATTGAACGCAAAAGCGGTAGAGATTGCTTATAATAATCAAGTGCTTTTTTCTTTTCGCCTAACGAAGAATAAACAACACCGATATTATTTAGGGTTGCTGCTCTGCCATTGACATCACCGGCAACGTCTCTGAGAGGCAGTGCCTGTTCATAATAGTCTAGTGCTTTTTGCGTCTCGCCTAATAAATAATAGACCCAGCCGATGTCGTTTAATACCTCTGCCTCACCAAAAACATATTTGACAAGACGGATGAACGGAAGCGTCTGAAAAAAATTATCAAGTGCTTTTTGGTAATAGCCCAAATCCATAAAGATTCTGCCCATGTAGTAAATCGTCAGCGTCCCGCGATATAGGTCTCCGATAGCGCGAAAATTTCGCAAAGCCTCTTCGTATTTGTTAAGCGCACTTTGAAGTGATGGTGCTGTCCCTTCCGTTTCTAGTTGCTGTGCTTGTGAAAAAGCTTGTTCAGCAACAAAGCGTGTCTTATCTTTTTCGGTAGCCGCCCGCAGTTCTACAATCCTAGCTTCGTAGCGACCCGCCAGTGCCGTCTTTTCCGATGAGCGCACTTCTAACCGATAATTTCCCGTAGTTTCAGCAGTCATTGAAAGGGGTTCTGGTCCTCGCCAGTAATTTGGGCTATCAACTTCTATCAATTTCCTGCCGTCAGGTCCGAAGAGTGACACAACAACATCAATACCGCGTTGGTCAACAACAACATAAAGATATTGTCCTGCAGTGAGAGCAATACTGTATGAGTGCACTTGATCTCCCGCGAGTTCACGTTCAATGGGCTTATCAAGTTCAAGGATGATTGGTTTGTCTGTGGTTTGCGCGTTCGCAACAAGTGCAAAACAAACTCCAAGAACAAAAAAACAAATATAGAAACGGGCAAAAATTGCGCTTCGATTCATGGTGTCACCTCGTTTGAACATTGAACGTAGAAGAAGCCCGACATGAGAATGGGCGTTTGAATTGCGATTGGAAAACGCCCTCCCACAAGGTCAGGCTAATGCCATTGGTTTGGTATTGCTACATCTCTCGATGAATTTAGCAGGGCGCAGTCTAGCACAAAACTTACACCAGCCTAAAATTTTTTCTTCATATAAGAGGAACACTTTTCAAATCCGGTCATAAACAAACAAGAGCGCGAAAAAAAGAGATTTATGTAGAACAGACTGCTAGTCTGTTCACACACTGAAACGATGAAAGCTATTCGACAAACTTCAATTTGTCGGACTTTTTCTAAGGAGAACAAAATGAGCCAAACGATAAAAAGATTTCGACCAATAGTTAAGCCTATTCCGCGAAATTCGACTCTTGTCATTCTGTTATGCGCGGCGTTATTGAGCGCGTGCGGCGGTTCTAAATCAGTGGAAGACAAAAATCTTGCGTCGCTTCAAACTGCGTTAAGTCCGCAACTTTCAGCATCCGCAACACCGAAAATACTTGCAGGACCTGTTAGCGACGGCAAACTCGAAATAGTCATAACAAGCGCGAGAGAAGCAAAAACATTACGCGGCGGAGATAGTTATAACGAGACACAATATGCTCCGAAAGTTGGTTACACCTTCTTGGTTGTGGATGTCGTGTTTCGCGGTTTGGACACTTCGCAAGAGAAGTTAGAAATCTTTTCTGATAAAGGTTTCATCGTTGCTGAAAACGGAAAGAAATTTGAAGCCGAAGGTGCGGGACAAAACAGAAGCACAAGCGGCAGAAGCGAAAGGGACGAAAAAGATTTTTGTGTTAGCTGTACGCTCTCTGTTTCAAAATTCAACCTTGATAAATCCAAAGTCGAAACCGATTTCAGTTTTGTCTTTGTTATCAAACAAGAATCAATCAATCAAAAATTCAAATTTGGCTACGACAAACTGCCAGTCGTTGAATTTTCTTTTTAGGTCAAAATGCCGCAAGCCTGCACGAATTAAGGGAGCAAACACACCTTATACAAATGTAGCGGGTTTCCACAAAGAAAAGGAGTAAAGCAATGAAATCCCAAGCTTCAAAATTTCCTACGCATCGTTTGGTCGCAATAATTGTTTTGGTTTTGATGTTTTTGATATTGCTGACAGGTTTTATTTTTAGCCCGCCCGATTTGACCAAAACCGAAGACGGACGCGCATTGTTAAAGGCGCGACAGATTGGCACGTCACAGGCGCTGCGCGAAGTGATGACAAAACATCCGAATACTTACGCTGCAAAACTCGCTTACAAAGAATTGCCGAAAGCAATGTTGAATGAGGCTGAAAGATATTCAAAGCCGGATTTGTATCGTGATTTGATAAAAGAATTTCCCGAATCGGACTCAGCAAAAGAGGCGCGAGATAAATTACCGAAATTGATATTGCGTCAAGCGCGTTCTTCGCAGTCCGTGATGGCTTATCACAGCTTGCTTAATGAGTTTCCAAACATCGCTGAAGCCGCAAGTATCAAAGATGAAATCCATAAAACTTACCAACAGGCAGTGGTAAATTTTCGCTCGAATTTCCCGGACACGCCGCCGCAACAGGTAACATTTATCGAACGCCTTGCCGAGTATCTTGAAACGAGCAAGAACCCTGTGGTTGAAGTTCGCTTTGTCGAATACGTTGAATACGAAAGCACTCAGCCTTTCAATTTTGAAAGAGAGTATGTAATCAAAGAACTCCAAAGATTATTTGTTAATTTTCGCAGTGGTTCTCTGGAATTAAAAGAAGGCTCACCGCTCAAAGACATAAAAGAAACGGGCGAAATAACAAGACCAACAATAAACGTAAAATACAAAAGCAATTTCAACGGAACATTTTACAGCGGCAAAAACGGTGAATCAGCATCGGGCGAAACCGTGACGCTAAAACTGATACTGCGAATCCCGAATGATCCGACCGTTATTGAACTCGCTTCAACGGGCAGAACACCGTCACGATTTACCATCTACGGAACAGAAAACGGATATACAAAAGCAAGCGAATTAGCAAAAGAAGCCGCCTTTGAAAACCTCTATAAACAGTGGATTCCTGCGGATAAATCGGAATGAGAATCCGGCGGTTGAAACCCGAATGTTTACTTCATTTCTTTTATTCTGTGCCTGATTTTTGAAAAGCTTGTACGAATATGCTGTTGGGTATAGTATCCAAGCCGTTCATAAAAATTCTGGCACATTTCATCTGCAATTCAAATCGTTCGATTTCATACTATCGAACACATTTCAATTCAAAACGCACGAACCTGGGGGCGGGAACACTTTTTGGTTTTCCGCATAAAGAAATAAGACCGTAATCCTAAGCGAAAACAAACCGTTTGTTTCAGAAAAGTGTCGTTTCGCTTTTCTATGTTTTGCTTCAGAAAAGTTTGTATCAACCAAGCGCATCGGCAACGGAGAATTTCAGATGAAGATAAATAATTTCTTACCGCCTTCTTTTACCAAATTCTTTTTTTATATTGCTTTACTCGTTGCTTTCTTATCTATGGCTTTTGTTGCGACCCGACAGAGTTCGGCAAGCGATAGTGATGAGAAACAAACTGTAAACAAAAATACGGTTGCCCCAAACAATGCGTGTGAAAACAATAATGCAAAACGAAGCGGGAGTATCAGAAATCTGTCCGCCATAAATTCAATTGCAGGTTATTCGGCAAGCCCATTGAGTTTCTCGCAATCAAAAGCTCCTGACAATCTCTGGGAATTTATTGAAGAGGAGACGGTTCGCAGTAAAGACAATCGTATGATTGTGCCAAACGTCTATCAAACCGTTAAATTGAATCAAAACAGATTGAATTGGATTCTGGGCAAAACCCCGCTTGAATTTACACAATCGGCAAAAAAGAATCAGGTACTTATTGCCCTGCCTTTGCCTGACGGACAGTTCAATATGTTTCGCATTGAAGAATCTCCGATATTGGAAAAAGAACTCGCCGCAAAGTTTCCACAAATAAAAACTTACAAAGGGCAAGGCATTGATGACCCTACTGCAACCGTTCGTTTCGATTGGACGCCACAAGGCTTTCACGCAATGATCCTTTCACAAGAAGACACAATCTACATTGATCCGTATTCAAAAGATGAAACGGAAAATTACATCAGCTATTACAAAAAAGATTATCTCAAAGATGTTGAGCCTTTTCATTGCCAATTACATAATGAGAAAGCTATTTCCACGGCTTCAACTGATGACAAGTCAATAGAGGTAACTAATGGAGCAACTCTTAGAACCTATCGTTTAGCTTTAGCGGCAACAGGCGAATACACACAGTTTCACGGCGGAACAACGGCATCTGCACTTATGGCAATGACCACTACTGTCAATCGTGTGAATGCAATCTATGAACGCGATTTAGCAATTAGGTTAGTTCTTATTGCGAACGAAACAAATATCATATACACAGACCCAAACACAGACCCTTATTTCAATAGCATTAGTTCTTTACCAAACGCAAATCAAACAAATCTTGACTCGGTAGTCGGTTCGGCTAATTATGATATCGGTCACGTTATAACAAAGCTATCGTTAGCAGAAGGTGGTGCAAATGGTGCAGCTTTTCTAGGCGGGGTTTGCAACAACACCATAAAAGCGAAAGCAGCATCAGGTACTCCTAACCCTGTTGGCGACGCATTTGATGTTGATTATGTTGCTCACGAAATAGGGCATCAATTCGGAGCAAATCATACCTTCAACGGTGCTTTTTGTTTTAATAGCAATTCAAACACAGCTTATGAACCCGGAAGCGGTACAACAATTATGGGTTATGCCGGTATTTGCGAATGTCAAGATATTCAGCCTCACAGTGACAGTTATTTTCATAGGAAAAGTGTCGAAGAAATAATCACTTTTGTAACGAATACAGGCACTTGTTCTGTGCAAACTTCTACGGGCAATACGCCACCTACCGTAAACGCGGGCTCAAACTACACAATACCTAAACGCACAGCATTTACTCTTACTGCTTCAGGCAGTGATCCGAACGGAGATGTTTTAACCTATTCGTGGGAAGAATATGACATCGGCGTATCGTCACCGCCGGATACTGATGAAGATGGAAACCCACGACCGATATTTCGCACATTTCCACCGTCAATAAATCCTTCGCGGACTTTTCCGAGAATGTCCGATTTACTGGGTAACATCTCAACTTACGGCGAATCACTTCCTACTATTTCCCGCATAATGAATTTTGAAGTAACGGCACGTGACAATCGAATCAATGGCGGTGGAATTAACACATCTTCAATGCAGGTCACGGTAAGCGGTAATAGCGGACCGTTCGTAGTGACACAACCCAACACGCAAGCAACTTGGACAATAGGCACTCAACAAACTATTACTTGGGATGTCGCCAATACCAACATAGCACCTGTCAATACCACAAACGTAAAGATTTCCCTTTCAAATGATGGGGGACAAACATATCCGATCGTTCTATTAGCAAACACACCAAATGATGGAACGGAAACTATTACTGTACCGAATTCTCCAACTCCCGCGGCACGGATAAAAATTGAAGCCGTGAACAATATCTTTTTTGATATATCAAACACTGATTTTGTAATTGCTCAGTCAAGCGGTGGTTGTAACTACTCATTAAGCAGTACAAACCAAAGTTTTCCTGATGAGGGCGGAAGCGGAAGCGTAAACATACAAACCGGAAGCGGCTGCGCGTGGTCAGCAATAAGCTACAACCATTGGATAACAATAACCTCTGGCAATAACGGAACAGGAAACGGCTCTATTAGTTTTACAGTTGAGCCAAACTTAAAGTCAGCACGAAACGGCAGAATATCAATCGGAGGTCAAATTTTTACAATTATCCAAAATGCACACGGCGGGTCTCTTGATTATTCTTTTGGAGCTTGTGGGTATATTCAAACAGGAATTAGTTTCCGCGATGTTGGTAATGATGTTTTAATTCAACCCGATGACAAAATAGTTGTGGCAGGATACGCTGACACAGCTAACTTCCGCGATTTTTCGGTTACTCGTTTCAATAATAACGGAACGGTTGATACCAACTTTGGTACAAACGGAACTGCTATCACAGATTTTTTCAACCGTAATGATGAAATCAGAGGTATTGCTCTTCAATCAGACGGAAAGTTTGTGGTAGGTGGATTAGCATTTGTAACCGCCTCTGATAGTGATTTTGCTATAGCCCGATATAATTCTAATGGTAGTCTGGATAGTTCTTTTGGAAGCACAGGTAAAGTAACAACTATCTTTTCCTCAAGTATTGACGGAGCAAGTGATATTGCAATACAAAACAGCGATGGGAAAATTATTGCGGTAGGATTTTCAGATAATAGCAATGGAGCTTTAGCTCGCTACAATTCAGATGGAAGCTTAGACCCTACGTTTGGAACGAGTGGCAGAGTTTTTGTTCCCAACTCTATTTTCCAAGCTATTACCCTGCAATCTGATGGAAAGATTCTGGTCGTAGGCTTTGATAAGGTAGCTCGTTTTAATACAAACGGGACTTTAGATTCAACCTTTGGAGCAAACGGAATCACAACACTGGCTAATTATAATTTTGGCGATATTGCCCTTCAACCGGACGGGAAAATTATTGTTGCCGGAAGTGTTACTAACAATTCCCAATCGGATTTTGCTTTAGCCCGTCTGACAAGTAATGGAACTTTAGACACCTCTTTCGGGAATAACGGCACAGCCTTTACAAACCTTGCAAATTCAGGAGACAGTGCAAGTTCGATTGTAATTCAACCTGACGGGAAAATCGTTCTTGGCGGTTCTGCTTACTACCAAACTTTTAATGACTTCGCACTAGCTCGATACAATAACAATGGAAGCTTGGATACAACCTTTGGAAAAAACGGACAGGTTTCCACGCATATTGAGTTTCACGAGATTCTTTCTGGCTTGGCTCTTCAACCAAATGGCAAGATTATAGGTGCAGGATTCTCCGGCGGTCTGTCTTCTAGTACTTCAGCCGCTCTTGCGGTGGCACGTTATGAAAGTGGTATTGTTCAAACACAACCAACAATTCAATTCAGTTCAGCGACTTACAATGTGAATGAAATCGGCGGTTCGGCTACGATAACCGTGACGCGAAGTGACGGCAATGGAACTGCATCTGTCAATTACGCTACGAGTAACGGGACTGCAACGGCGGGTTCGGATTACACGGCATCATCGGGAACTTTGAATTTCGCAAACACTGAGACAAGCAAAACTTTTAACGTGCCTATCACTGACGACTCAATTTTTGAAGGTAACGAAACGGTTAATTTAAGTTTGAGCAATCCGACGGGTGCAACGCTCGGTAGCCCAAGCACTGCGGTCCTGACAATCACTGATAACGAAACGCAACCGACGATTTCAATCAATGATGTTTCGCAGAATGAAGGAAACAGCGGAACTACGAATTTCACATTCAACGTGACTTTATCTGGCGCAAGCAGTCAGACCGTAACGGTCAACTATGCAACTGCAAACGGAACTGCAACTGCGGGGAGCGATTACACAGCCATTTCTTCAACTCAATTAACATTTAATCCGAATGAAACAAGCAAACAAGTTATGGTTTCAGTTAACGGTGACACGACGGTTGAACCGAACGAAAACTTTTTTGTGAATCTTTCCGGTGCTGTAAACGCGACTATCTCGGACAATCAAGGCGTGGGAACTATTCAGAACGACGACAGCGCGAATCCGGGAACATTACAGTTCAGTTCAGCTACTTACAATGTGAATGAAAACGGTGGTTCGGCTACGATAACTGTCAATCGCACGGGAGGAAGTGACGGGACTGTTTCGGTCAATTATGCAACGAACAACGGAAGTGCAACGGCAGGGTCGGATTACACTGCTACATCAGGGACTCTCACTTTCGTTCAAGGCGACACAAGCGAAACTTTCAATATCCCGATTCTTGAGGATTCAGTTTTTGAAGGTAACGAGACTGTGAATTTGACTTTGAGTAATGCAACAGGAGCGACATTAGGAACGCCTGACACAGCGGTTTTGACTATCACCGATAATGAATCTCAACCAACTATTTCTATAAATAATGTAACGCTCGATGAAGGTAACAGCGGAACAACTAACTTTGGATTCAACGTGGCATTATCAAACGCAAGCAGTCAAACTGTTACGGTTAATTTTGCTACTGCAAACGGAACTGCGACTGCGGGGAGCGATTATATTGCTATCGGTTCGACACAACTGACTTTCAGTCCGAATGAGACAAGCAAGCCAATCAACGTCACTGTCAACGGCGATGTGGAAATTGAAGCAAACGAGACATTCTTGGTGGATCTGACGAATCCGACAAATGCAACCTTTTCAGATAGTCGGGGGTTAGGAACAATTCAGAACGATGATAGTGTGGGTTGTACATTCGTACTTACTCCGAGAGGTATTAGTTTCAGCAATAGTGGCGGGAACGGAAGTTTTTCAGTAACGACGGGTGCAGGTTGTAATTGGACTGCTACGACAAACGATAATTGGATAACGATTAACTCTGGAAGCGGTAGCGGAAACGGAAATGTGACATACACAGTTGCGTCAAGCGCGTTACCTAATTCAAGAGCGGGAACAATAACTGTTGGCGGGCAAACGTACAGAATCGTTCAGGGAATGGCGGGTAGCCTTGATACGAGTTTCGATGCTGACGGCATTGTGATTACTAATGTCGTTCCTACTTTTGCAAGCTACGGTCACGCAGTTACGCAACAGACTGACGGTAAAATTATTGTTGCTGGTCAGACACTTAATTTCGGTAGCGATTATGACTTTGCCTTGACTAGATATAACACTGACGGAACATTGGATACGTCTTTTGACGGAGACGGAAAAGTTGTAACACCCATAGGTACACCGCTAACCGGCGTCTGGGATTGGGCATACGATGTCACACTCCAGACAGACGGGAAGATAGTCGCCGCAGGCCAAGCGGGCAATGACAAAATCGGTATTGTCCGTTACAACCCGAATGGCTCGCTGGATGCAGCCTTCGACGGCGACGGCAAAGTTACTATAGATTTGACAGTTGCGTCTTTTTCAGATTACGCCCGTGGTGTTGCAATCCAATCTGACGGAAAAATTGTCGTCGTCGGTGTAGTTAACGATGGTTCAGGTGATGCTGATGTTGTAGTCGCCAGACTCAATTCCGACGGTTCACTTGATAGTAGCTTTGACGGTGACGGCATTGTCACAACTAAAGTATCTACATCTAACGATAAAGGCGAAAAAGTCGCAATTCAATCGGACGGTAAAATTGTTGTTGCAGGATATAGCGGGTTGTTAGCTGATTTTACTGTTATCCGCTACAACACAAACGGTTCATTGGATACAGCCTTTGACGGCGACGGCATCGCTATAACTCCTATTGGCACAAAAGGGGATTATGGCAGGGACATTGTCATTCAATCGGATGGAAAGATTCTGGTCACGGGTGAAGTAGATACGGGTATTTCAACCTCAAGTTGGGAGGTAGGGATTGTCCGATATAATTCAAGCGGAACGCTCGATACAACTTTTGATGTTGACGGCAAATTAACCTCTAATTGGGGAGGCCATTCATATCCGAGTTGCGTTGCGGTTCAGCAAGACCAAAAGATTATTATTGGCGGAAACAGATTTAGTTTCACAACATCCAATGATTTCGTTATTGCACGATTCAATTCTGATGGCTCTCAGGATACATCATTTGATTTTGACGGACTTGTAGCAACGCCGATCATAGAAAACGGTGATGATTGGGGTAGTGGTATTGTCATTCAGTCTGATGGCAAGATTGTCTTAGCAGGTACAACAAACTCCAATACCATCGGGCTAAACGTCGCGCTTGTGCGTTACAACGGCGGCGTAACTTGTAATTACTCACTCAACCCGACATCACTTAATTTTACTGCATCAGGCGGGAATAACTCTTTCAACGTAATATCACCATCAACTTGTCCTTGGACAGCCACGACAAACAATAACTGGATAACAATAACAAACGGCTCATCCGGTTCGGGAAATGGTACGGTGAATTTTACAGTTGCAACCAATACGGGCGCGTCCCGAATTGGACAGATAACCGTCGCAGATCAAACGTTTACGGTATTTCAGGATGCCGCGCAACCGGCGATATCAATCAATGATGTGTCGTTGAATGAAGGGAATTCCGGGACAACTAACTTTGGTTTCAACGTGACATTATCAAACGCAAGTGCTCAGACCGTTACTGTAAATTTTGCGACTGCAAACGGAACTGCTACTTCGGGGAGCGATTA
>Ga0187894_10001659_pt1 | contig 28051 bp, 28 predicted proteins | sample GBC1701081metaG_FD_136650 | JGI IMG/M metagenome (GOLD analysis project Ga0187894, IMG submission 136650) | White microbial mat communities from a lava cave in the Kipuka Kanohina Cave System on the Island of Hawaii, USA - GBC170108-1 metaG ...
CGCAGCTGAACAAAAGAGCGCTATAAACCTCAGCCGACACCTGTCAGGAGTAAGCATGACGAGCCGCCGGGAACACAGACAACAATCAGGCACGATTACTCGGACAGGCTCCTAGCCCGCTTCAGGAGCACGTAATGCGACCCCTTCGGTATTCCATCAACGTCACACTGGACGGCTGCTGCGATCATCGTGCAATTCCCGCGGACGAAGACTTGCATCGTCACGCGGTGGAAAACCTTGACCAGGCCGATGCCCTCCTCTTTGGCCGGGTGACTTACGAAATGATGGAGGCAGCGTTCCGGCCGCCGGCGCCGACTGGCGCGAGGCCTGAGTGGATGGAGCCCTTCGCCCGGGCAATCAACGCGGCAAAGAAGTACGTCGTGTCGAGCACCCTGGAGCGGGTCGATTGGAACGCGGAGCTCCTGCGCGGGGATCTGGGGCAGGCCGTTCAGCAGCTCAAGCGGGAGCCGGGTAACGGACTGTTCATGGGAGGCGTGAAGCTCCCGCTGGCGTTGGCGGAGCTGGGATTGATCGATGAGTACGAGTTCGTCGTGCACCCCAGGCTATCGGGCCATGGGCCGACGTTGTTCGCCGGGCTATCGAAGCACATCGACTTGAAGCTCGTAAGCCGGCTGGAGTTCGGCTCGGGAGCGGTGGCGATGCAGTATGTGCCGAGAAGGTAGCCATCGAATTCACCGCCGCTGGTCTCGATGACTCTCGGGGCGAGCTGACGGACCGCTCGGTTTCCAACCAAGACGATCTGGTGGGGATACGACACGACTCAGGTCGACGATCCGGACGGTAACGAGCTGCTGTTTCCCGTGCCTGAGTGAGGAGCGAGTGCGAAGCCACCTGTGGTGGCCGCGCATTATTCTGGTGTCGGCGGGTGATCAGGGACAGGGGGATGGCCTGGGATTCGGCCGCCCGCCAGAGTCCTGCCCGGGATTCGATTCCCCACTGTCGTCGACGCGAGTGACCGGGTAGAAGAACATCGTGTCGATCGAGGGGTTTTCCCAATCCGTCGCGCTCGATGCAGCGATGTGCGAGTGATGGCACATCTGGTTATAGGCCCAGGAAGAGCTGCCGCTCCTCGTGCCGCGGTAATCGCTGTAGGGGCCGCGCGGGGCGATCCAGCGATCGTCGTCCCCGCTCCGTCTCCAACGAGACTCACGCTGGCGCTGACCGCCGGCGGGAGGACCGGCGTGCCGTCGCCGCAGACCTCACCGCGCGTGCAGACGTTGCCGTCGTTTTTTATCCCGTTCCATCGGCCCGGGGCAGGTGCCGGTAAGCGAGTTGAACGCGATGACGTAGACGCGCCCCTAGTTGTAGCCAACCGACCCGACAACGGTAGATGGAAACTATGAGCTACATTTCGAAGTCCGAGAAGGGGTGTGTGTCAACCTCCCTGATCAAAGGTGAGATGGTGGTAGGCTTCATCCGGACTCAGGCGGCTCGATAGGCAGGAGAGCAAACGATGGCGAGGATTACGGGAGTCGGCGGCGTCTTCTTCAAGAGTAAAGGCGACAGCGCTGCACTGGCAGCGTGGTATCGGAAGCACCTGGGCCTGGTGCTGGAAGAGTTTGGCGGCGCCATCCTCAGATGGCCGGACGACAAGGCCGAGGATCGAGGACTGACTGTGTGGCATGTTGCGGAGAAGGACAGCCAGTGGTTCAGCCCAAGCAAGTCTTCCTTCATGATCAACTACCGGGTCGACAACCTTGGCGAGCTGCTGGAGCAGCTGCGTGCGGCGGGTGTGGAAGTCCTCCAAGGACCCGAATCGCACGAGAACGGCAAGTTTGCCTGGATCATGGACCCAGACGAAAACAAGCTCGAGCTGTGGGAGCCGAAAGCCTGGGACGACAAGAACAAAGGCTCCTGAGGGTGATCGAGGAAACACGACGCGTCGTGGACGGAGCGAAGCGTGTGAGGCACGCAGAATAGGGATGCGTCGGATGCCGACGAGAATCATGCTCTCTTTGCTCGTGGCTGGCGGAGGCTTACTTGGGGGCACCGACGCCTTACCGCAGGGGCCTCTGTTTACGCAGCATGAGCGCCAGTCGCATGCGGCCGCCCGTCCGAACCCACTCTGCAAGCCTGAACCGTACGAGACCCCGATCACCTATTCCGCATTAACGGTGTTCGATACCCGTGAGGTCGTGTACGAGCTTTCGACGGTGGTTCTCTGCCTGGGCCAAGTGGGCGATCCCCCGTTAGCACTTGGATGGCAAGCGCCGGGCAACACAGCGGCTGTCTTCCGATACACCCTCTCTGCTACGGAGTTCGAGCAGCTCAAGATCTTTCTTGATCGCGCGGACGTACAAGGCATTCACTCGTTCATGAACGCCGGTCCGGGCGTGGGTGATTTCAAGATCGCCATCGCCCGGCCTGCTGGTACGCAGCATATCGAAGTGGCTTCTCTAAGCCCGGACCACTTCCAGCTTGTCAATGACCCCTCCCTGATCCACCTTTTGTGCAAGGCCAAGGAAATGGCCCGAATCGCGTCAGGCTCGGGTGCGCTTCCAGACTGGTGTAGAAACGCCCGGCCTCTTAACCCAGTGAACGGGCCGAAATGACGTTCTTGCGGGAACGATTGCATGGAGCTGCGCGACCTCAACGGCCGGCCTCACAGAGTCCCTGGCGTGCGGCAGCGTTTCCGCTCCCGTGTTCCGCAACGCTCCCATGAAGAAAACCCCCGCTTGAAGGAACGCTGTCACATGAAAAGCATGGCCTCGGTCATCATCCTTGCCTCGGGCGTCTTTGCCTCTACCGCCATGGCCTCGATGGCTCAAGGGCGGCCGCGAGCACGCGACTTGGGTGTCATGCCCGGCGTCTATCCGCCTGGTCCGTTGAACGCGATCACCGATGTTGGCGGCGTACGCGTCGGCCACACCACGGTCATCGAGGGTGATGCCGTCCGAACGGGCGTGACGGCAGTGTTGCCCCACTCCGGGAATGTCTTTCAAGACAAGGTAGCCGGTGCTGTCTTCGTCGGCAACGCGTTCGGGAAACTGACCGGGTCGACGCAAGTCGCTGAACTCGGAACGATTGAAACGCCGATCGTACTGACCAACACGTTGAGCGTTGGCGTCGCGGTGGACGCCATCGTGCGCTACATAGTGGGCCAGGCGGGCAATGAACAAGTAAGGTCGGTCAATGCGCTCGTCGGGGAAACCAACGATGGCGGTCTGAACGACATTCGCGGCTTTCACATCACCCGCCAGCACGTTCTGGAGGCGATTGCGAGTGCGAAGGCGGGCCCGGTGGAGGAGGGTACTGTCGGTGCAGGCACCGGTACCCGGTTGTACGGGTGGAAGGGAGGAATCGGCACGTCATCGCGTGTGCTTCCAGGCGGATACACCGTTGGCGTGCTGGCGCAGACCAATTTCGGTGGGTATCTCATCATCTCGGGGACGCCGATCTTCAGCCGGCTCCAACCGCCTCAGAGCGCCGCCACACCTTCCCCGGGCGCCGGGTCGGCGTCCGCAGCGGGTGACGGATCGTGCATGCTCGTCGTCGCCACCGATGCGCCACTCGATGCGCGCGACCTCGGGCGGCTGGCCGCGCGGGCGGTGTTTGGCCTGGGTCGGACGGGGTCGTCATTCAGCAACGGGAGTGGCGACTTTGCGATTGCCTTCTCCACGTCACTTGAAATGCGGAGCCGTTTCGGCGACACCGCACCTCGGGCCAGACAGGTGCTGCCCACTGACGCCGTGTCCCCCCTGTTCCAGGCCGTGCTCGAGGCGACAGAGGAGGCGGTCTACAACTCACTGTTTCGAGCAACGACGGTGAGATCCAGATTTGGTGTCGCGGAGGCGATTCCCATTGAGCGTGTGCGCGAGCTGCTCGCACAGTAAGGGGGACCGATGAAGCTGGAGATCTGTATTGATGTGGACGACGTCGAAGGCGCAGTGAAGTTCTACGGCCAGGGGTTGGGCCTGACCGTCGTTGAACAGCATCCGCAGTGGGCGCACCTGACGTTCAACGACCAGACGATCTGGATCATGAAGATTCCGGCGGGCCCGCAGGGACCGATCACGCGCACATACGGCCGACACTGGACGCCCGTTCACTTCGATGTCGTAGTCAAGGACATCGAGAAGGCTGTCGAACGCGCCCTGGAAGCAGGGGGGCACCTGGATCGGCCCATCGCACGCAATCCAGAGCGCGGTGACCTGGCGAATCTATCGGATCCGGCTGGCAACGGTGTGGATCTCATCCAGCGTCATCAGTAGCCGACGGTTCACGAGGGTGCGAGCTGACTCGTGATCGTCAGGCCGGGGCTTTAGTCGACAGTGGTTCGTCAACAGGTCGAGGTGCGAAGCGTCATTCTGGACTTGACCTCGCCCGGCCCAAGTAAGTCCGGTGTTCATGTCCAAACAAAAGGAATCCAGGCATGACGATCGGTAAGGTCACGCGAGTTGTCTATTGCCTCCTCGGCATTGTCTACGTCCTCCTCGGAGCTGGCTCCATGTTGCTTCCGACAGGCTGGTTGCCTCAAAGTCTGATGGGCGAATTCCTGGACGGGGAGATCCCGAGTTCTTTCGTTGGGCACATCCTGCAGGAATTCGGCACAGTGCTCCTGACGCTAGGTTTCGTGTTTCTCTGGTATGCAAGCCGCAAGGAGCAGAGCCCCGGTTTTCACTGGGCAGTGACCGTCTATTTCTCGCTGGACGCGCTCATTCACTGGGTCGGACCTGAAGGCCTCATTGGCTCATGGAAACGCGGAATCGTCAATTCCATCCCACTTGCCGTGATGCTGCTGCTCGGCCTGCTGCAGGTGCGGGCGTCCCAGTCGAATCAGGTTGCACGTGCCGCCTGACATGCGCGTGCACCTGCCACAGCCGCGACGACGGTTATCGTCCCCGAACCGCTCGCGCACGCGGCCTTGCGGGTTATTCGCGGTGGTTAGGAATGCCACATGTTCCGGGGGTGCGGCAGGCCTATGCCGTAGGCTGTCAGGAGAATCTTCAGCGAAGAGGAGACCGCGATGCAACGTGTGTTCACGGTCGGGTATTTTGGGTCGTGGGCCATCACAGCTGCCCTGCTTATGTTTGTTTCGATAGCTTTACTCTGGGAAATGGGACATATCTCCTCTCTCACTGGTGTGGACGATGACATCACTCTGCTGGCCATGCCGATGGGTGCTACGCTCGGAGTCTGGGCCGCGTTTCGCACTCGTCTGGCACACGCCATTCACCGGGCCTTTTCCATTGCCGGTGTGGTGTGCACGTTGATGGGAACATTGATGGCAGGTCGGTTTCTCCAAAGTTCTGAGCGAGCAAGCGGATCGGGGCCATTCGCTGGTCTCGGAGAACTTGTTGGCGTGGGCATGTCGCTCGGCGTCGTCGCGATCGGCGCATGTATGTTCGGTATCTGGGCGTTTGCCAGATTGGCGCACTTTGATGATGGACGAGGGTCACATCGTACCAACCAATGGCAGTGACGCCTGACTCGCCGCTGCTGCCCGCGCCACTTCGAGGGGCGTACGCCTCCCGAGCTGCGCCAGCAGGCGGGGTCGGTGATACGCTCGGCTTGCCGTAATCGAGGCTGCCGCCGGACGCTGCGCGGGAACATGCGTTCGTAACGGAGACACAAGGATGGCAGGCAGGCGTCCGGCGACGATCGCCGAGTATATCCAGGCTGCACCGCGCGAGGGCCAGCCGCATTTGCGCCGGCTCTACGCGATCCTCAAGAACGTCGCGCCGGAGGCCGAGGAGGCGATCAAGTGGGGCACTCCCTTCTTCGTGGAGCCCCGGTTCCTGTTCGCTTTCTCCGCGCACAAGGCACACTGCAACTTCTCGCTCACAGCGGGGGCGCTGGAGCAATTCCACAAGGAGCTCGAAGAGCACAAGACGACCAAGAACCTGCTTCAGCTTCCCTACAACAAGCCCCTGCCGGAGGAGCTGATCCGCAGGATCGCTGAGTCCTGTCTCAGGGATGTGCGTGAACGTGACGACGACGCCTTCTGGTGACTCCATCCGGACAGGCACGGACGGCCTCAGCACGCAAGCCGTGTGATCCCCATTCTGTCGGAGCCCTGTGATGTCTAACGTGAGCCGCAAGAAACAAACGAAGCGGAAAGAAGGAAACGTCATGAAGAAGAGCGGGCCTCAGAAGGGAGAGTCTCCATCCCGGATGATAGACGAGAGGATCAAGGAGCTGGGCGACTGGCGGGGCAAAATGCTCTCGCGGCTCCGCACATTGATCAAGCAAACCGACCTCGAAGTGGTCGAGGAGTGGAAGTGGGGGGTCCCGGTTTGGTCTCACGCCGGATTGATCTGCACCGGCGAGACCTACAAGAACGCCGTGAAGATGACTTTTGCGAAGGGAGCCGCACTCCAGGATCCATCAGGCCTCTTCAACTCCAGCCTCGAAGGCAACACCCGGCGTGCCATCGACTTCCACGAGGGCCAAAAGATTGACGAAGAGGCATTGAAGGCTCTTATTCGCGAGGCCGTGGTGCTGAACGCGCTTCGCACCCATGACTGATCGACCGAGATGAGCATGGGCGTCATGCGTCCTGCCGGCTTCGTCGCACTTGCCATGCTGTCGCTTGGTGTCGCGTCGTACGCCATCGGCGTCTACGGGCTCATGCCGCTGGGCACGCTCGTGCACCCGGACATGCGTGCCGTGTTCCAGGCACATCCAACAGGCATCTACGCCCACATCTTTGCCTCGGCCGTTGCCCTCGCGCTGGGCCCATTCCAGTTTTCATCCCGGTTACGCGCTGCACAGATCGAGCTGCACAGGTGGTCCGGCCGCGCCTATCTCGGTGTCGGTGTTCTCATCGGTGGCCTGGCAGGTCTGTACATGTCGCTCCATGCCTTCGGCGGCGCGGCAGCCCGTTCTGGGTTTGCTTGCCTGGCGCTTACCTGGCTGTTCACTGGTCTGCGCGCTTTCCTGGCAATCCGTCAGGGTGATGTGGCGTCACATCGTCGCTGGATGGTGCGCAACTTCGCGCTCACCTTCGCGGCCGTTACTCTCCGGCTGTACCTTTCGTCCTCCATGGCGATAGGCGTTGCATTCGATGTTGCGTATCCGGTCATTGCCTGGCTATGCTGGCTGCCCAATCTCCTGGTCGCCGAGCTGCTCTTCAACCGGACGCACAACCCCTTCGCTGCAGCCTCCTGAACATCTCTCGAGGGACCTTTGAGATGACAGAGCAGATCTCCAGAGCCTCGCCGCGCCTGCATGCCCGCATCGCCGGCTTGATGTACCTGATCATCATCGTCGCAGGCGGGTTGGACTTTTACAGCGGCTCGGCGCTGATCGTCTGGGGCGATGCTGCGGCTACAGCGGGCAACATTCTGGCGTCGGAGCACCTGTGGCGTCTGAGTTTCGCGGCCCTGCCCGTCATGCTCGCAGGCGACGTCGCGGTCGGGGTTCTCTTCTATGTGTTGTTCAGGCCGGTGAGCACGAGCCTGGCCCTCCTCGGGTTTGCTTTCAGGCTTGTTCAGACAGCCATTCAGGGCGTCAACATGCTCGCCCGCTTCGCACCCTTGCTCCTCTTGCGAGACGGCGCCTCCCCGGCAGCGTTCGAGACCGATCAGATGCAGGCGCTGGCGCTTCTATCCGTCAGGCTGTTCGCTCTTGGCTTCAATGTCGCGTTGGTGTTTTTCGGACTGGATTGCCTGGTGATCGGCTGGCTCATACTCCGCTCAACTTTCCTGCCCCGGTTTCTGGGCATGATGATGGCGGTTGCGGGGCTGTGCTACCTGACCAACAGTTTCGCGGATTTCCTCTTCCCCGCGCTCGCACTGTCCCCTTACATCCTGCTGCCGTCCTTTCTCGCCGAGCTGGCGCTGTGCCTGTGGCTCATCGTGATCGGCGTGAACACTGAGAAATGGAAGGCCCAGGCCAGCGCGGCCAGCGGGCACCAGGTGTAAAATTCAGCCAGCTGGCCGCGCCGCCGGTGAGCGCGTCCGTCATCTGGAAGGAAATCCTCATGCACTCCGCCGCAGCACGCCGTCGAGGGTGGCTCCTGATGTTCGCGTTCACCGCGACGACGGTCTACGCCACCGCGCTCGCGGTAGTCAGTCAGATGTCGCAGCTGGGGGAGCGTTCGGGCGCAGTCGCCATCGCCCTGACGCTCGACCTGGTCGTCGTTGTGCCGCTCGCGTTCTACCTTCTCGTCGTGCGGCCCTGCAGGCTGCCTCTGGTGGCGCTGGTCCCGGCCATCCTGCTCAGCGCCCTCGCCGCGTCACAAGTCCTTCCTGCCGATCGGCAACAGACACTGCATGTCCTGGGGGCTCTGGCCGCACCCATGGAGCTCGGCCTGATCGGCTGGATCGCGTGGCGTGCCGCAGGGGCCTGGCGGGAGGCGCGGCGCGATGCCACCGCAGACCCGCTCGAGCAGATCCGGAGCGCGGCGTTTGGGTTGGCGCGCAACGACCGGGCCGCGGCCGTGTTTGCCACCGAGGTCGGAGTCTTATTCTACGCGATCGGATCGTGGTGGGCACGACCGCACGCACCTGCAGGCGCGTCTGCCTTCACCCATCATCGCCGCAGCGGGCACGCCGGCATCGTCGTCGGCTTCATCCTTGTCATGTTCGTCGAGGGGCTCGCCGTTCACTTCCTTGTGCGCACCTGGAGCGCGCCCGCCGCGTGGCTCCTCTCAATCGGCACTGCATACGGCGCGCTGTGGCTGATCGCCGACTACCGCGCGACGGTGCTGCGTCCGATCCTTGTCGGCGATGACAGTGTCCTCATCCGGGCTGGGTTCCGGTGCACCATCCAGGTGCCGCTGGCGCGCATCGCTGCAGTCGGCTTCAGGAAGCCAGGGCCTGGGAAGGAGAACGTCAACCTGACGTTCCTGGGCTCTCCGACGCACTGGCTGACCCTTTCAGAGCCGATGGTTGCCGAGGGTCCGTACGGCTTCCGCCGCCGTGTGCGTTCCATTGGGATTGCCCCCGACGCCGCGGAGGACTTCGACCGGCTGCTTCGTGAGCGCTTGGTGGAGCTGACGCCATGATGTCTCGAGGCCTCTGCTCACGCCTGGCTCTTTGTGCAGCGATCGTCCTGTGTCCCCTCTCCGGCTGGGCTTCGCAGTTGGTTCCCTGGCCACAGCTCCTCCTGCTCAAGAAGGGTCTTGGCGTGATCGACCTCGAGCGCGGCGTGCGCATCGAACAGCTGATGACCGTGTGGATGAACTGCAGCGGTTCTCCCTGTCTTTATGAGGCGTTTCTCCATTCGGTGAAGGGTCGCGAGGATCGAACGCTTACTTTCCTGACCACGACTCCAGTGATCGAGATCAACGGTGTTGTGGGCATCGCGGTGACCTCATTGGAATATGTTGAGAAGGAGACTCCTGGCTACTTCGAGCTCGGGCTCCAGGACATGAACACCGGCAAGAAGCAGCGCCTTCGGGTGTCGCCGCAGCGCTTCGAGCAGTACACGGTGCAGTATGCGGAGTGAACGTGCACCGCGATGACACCGGGGCTCGATCTGACGGGGATGCGGGTTGGCAAGGAGAGTGGTCGCGCTGCTGCGCGGGGTGAACAACATCGGATCTGCGAAGCGGATCGCGATGGCGGACTTGCGGGCGCTCGTCGAGACCCTCGGCTTCCGCGACGTTCGGACGCTGCTCAACAGCGGCAACGTCGTCTTCTCGGTTCCTCACGACAGGCGTGGAGATGTGGCTGGCCGGATCGAGAAGGCGCTTGGATCACGCTTCGGCATCAACTCCCGTGTGACGGTCCTTTCAGGGGCCGAGGTTGCGGCTGTGGTTCGTGACAACCCATTTGCGGATGTGGCCGACAATCCGTCATGCCTGCTCGTCATGGTGATGCGCAGACCGTCCGACCAGCGGCGGCTCAAGCCGCTGATCGAGAAACCCTGGCAGCCTGAGGCGCTGGCGCTTGGAAAGCGGGTTGCCTACATCTGGTGCGCACACGGCGTCCCCGATAGTACGCTCTGGCCGGCAGTCGACCAGGCGCTGGAGTGCACCGGCACGGTACGCAACATGGCGACCATGACCAGGCTGCTCGCTGAGGTCGAGGGTAAGTAAGGACATACCAGATGAGAGCGGCTCGCGGCGCGAGGGAGGCTGCCCATGAAAGCCATCATCCATCACGATTACGGACCGCCCGATGTGCTCCGGTGCGAAGAGATCGACAAGCCTGCCGCCGGGGACGATCAGGTGCTGATACAGGTCCGCGCCGCTTCCGTCAATCCGCTCGACTGGCGCATGATGAGGGGCTCTCCGTATCTCGGCCGCATGGCGTTCGGACTGCGCAGGCCCAATGACACGCGCCCCGGCCGGGATGTGGCGGGCCTGGTCGAAGCAGTTGGAAGGAACGTGACACAAGTCAAGCCGGGCGATGCGGTGTTCGGCGCCGGCCGCGGGAGCCTCGCCGAGTACGCCTGCGCCGCTGCGTCTGCAGTGGTCATCAAGCCGCAGAACGTGACCTTCGAGCAGGCGGCTTCCTCTCCGGTGGCGGGCCTCACGGCATTGCAGGCTCTGCGCGACAAGGGGCAGATTCAGCCGGGGCAAAAAGTACTGATCAACGGCGCGGCGGGAGGCGTGGGCACCTTCGCCGTGCAGATCGCCAGCTGGCTCGGCGCTGAAGTCACCGGCGTCTGCAGCACGAGGAATGTCGAGATGGTCCGCTCCCTCGGCGCGGCCCAGGTCATCGACTACACGCGGGAGGATTTCACGCGCCGCGGAGAGCGCTACGATGTCGTGCTCGACTGCATCGTGAACCACCCGCTGTCGGCATGCCGGCGCGTCCTGAAGCCCGGGGGAAGATGCATCATCGTCGGCGCGCCGCACAGTCCGTGGTTGATCGGATTCATAGCGCGCTTGATCAAGGCGCTTCTGACATCGCCGTTTTCGAGCCGGAAGGTCATGCTGTTCATGGCGAGGTCGAGCAGGGAGGACCTGAGCCTCATGGGCGAGCTGATGGCAACCGGCAGGGTGATCCCGGTCATCGACAGGCGCTACAGTCTGAATCAGGTTCCTGAGGCGATGGGGTATCTGGAGAAAGGACACGCTCGAGGCAAGGTCGTTATCAGCGTGGATCATGGCAACACGGCCTGACAACGCACTGAGCCGTTCGTTTGCCTCCGCTCTCGTTGCTTTCGCGGCGCGCTCGCACGAGCCTTCGGTGGTCTTCGTGCCAGGCCCGTCGCAGAGTCGCCGCGGTGAATCACCAGGAGATCAGATGGCTGGCAATCTCGAGATCGTGCGTGGAATCTACGAGTCGTTCGCCCGGGGGGACGTCCCGGCGGTCCTTGCCGCGCTGGCCCCGGACATCAGGTGGACCGAAGCGGAGGGCTTTCCCTACGGGGGCACCTATGCGGGTCCGGAGGCGGTCCTCCAGGGTGTCTTCGTGAAGCTTGGCACGGAGTGGGAGGGCTTTTCAGCCGTGCCGCGTCAGTTCGTGATCCAGGACGCCACGGTCGTGGCGCTCGGCCGCTACAGCGGCAAGTACAAGAAGACTGGCCGGAGCTTCTCGGCTCCCTTCGCCCACGTGTGGACTCTCCAGAACGGCAAAGCGGTGACTTTTCATCAGCACACGGACACGGCAGTCGTTCGGCAGGCGATGTCGTGAGCCACAGGAGGATCCTCGCGGCGGTGACAGTCGCCGCCGCGGAGAGCGTGTTGGCATGAACGTGCCTGGCTTCGACAATCGTCAGTTTGCTCTCAACATCCTCCACTGGCCGTCTCGAATCACGTAGTGTCGTGCGAGGGAGAATCCCGTGACGGCACGCCAGGCACTCGCATTCGTGCGCAAGCACGGCATCGTCCTCGAGGCGGCGTCCGGGCCCGTGCCCTCGCTCGCTGGAGCCGTGACGGGTGAGCCGATCCGCGGGAGCTGGTGGGCCCATCCCCGCGGCCGCGAGATCTTCCAGCTCACCCGCGCCGTGCGCGACTCGAAAGATGTTCTCGTGTGCCGGCTCGTCGCCGGAAAAATCACCTACGTTCATCGGCGCCTTTGGGCGCCGCTCGTGCGCGCGGCGAAGCAATTTCCGCGCAAGCACCTCGCTCAGATCCACGAGACGCACACGGCCTCCGGCCGTCATCTCACCCGGGAAGCGCCCTTCCCGAAGTGGGTTCCGGGTGAGGTTTCCACGCACGCAGCCAGATTGTCCGAGGAAGAGGCCCTCGCCAAACTGAACGCCACCACGCTGAGACGCCGTGACGTCCTGAAGGTTCTGCTGCTGGCGCTCCTGCCGCCGCTCTCCTCGGCATGCGGACTGCGCACGGAGGGGCCCCGGCTCTCGCACGGTCCGCTGCTGGGCGGCGTCACGGAATCGATCGCTGCCGTGTGGCTGCGAACGGACCGGCCTGCAGATATCGAAGTGAGCCTGGTGGCATCTGGCGATGGCAGCGAAGTCGCCCGGAAGAGAACACACACCAGCGCCGAGTCGGATCTGACATTCACGGCGCGGTTCGACGGACTGAAGCCTGACGCGGAGTACCGGTACCGGATCTGGCTGGAAGACCGGCCGCAGCTCGAGGCGGCCTTCAGGACACCGGGACCCGGCGCCAGAGACAGGCCGCTGCGGATTGTCTACGGCTCCTGTTACAAGCCCGCGCTACAACGTCAAATGGGGACGTTCCATCTTCTCCCAGATGGCGCAGCTCGGGCCCGACATCGCTCTGTTTCTCGGAGACTTACCCTACACGAAGCAGGGGCGGCTGGAAGAGCTCCGCGAGATGCACAAGAAGATCCGCTTCGATGCTGGCTTTCTCCACCTCACATCCTCCACACCCACCTTCGCGATATGGGACGACCATGATTTCGGCCCCGATGACACAGATGGGACGCATCCCTATGCCGCGGAGGCGCTGGGAGGTTTCAAGGAGTGGTGGCCGAATCCATCGTACGGCCTGCCCGGCACCGACGGCATCTTCACCTCGGTCCGCTGGGGCGACGCAGAGATCTTCCTTCTCGACGATCGCTTCCATCAGCGCCAGCCACCGTCGGCTCCGGCGCTTCTCGGAGAACAGCAGCTCCGGTGGCTCCTCGAAGGGCTCGCATCGTCCACGGCCCGCTACAAGGTGATCGTCTCGGGGACTCAGTTCGGCCGCACGAAGCGTGACGCGTGGGCCGCGCCACACCACGTGAAGGAACGAGAGGCCTCGGGCTCCTCGCCAGGCCACAGACAACCGGTGTCGTGTTCCTGTCCGGCGACTCGCACAGGGTGGAGATCTACCGGTTTCCGATCAGACCGGGCCTGTATCTTTACGACCTTACCTCCTCACCCCTCGGAAAACGCATGGAGCCCCCGGATGACGCCGACACGCGGGTGGGCGAGAAGCTCTACTCCCACAGGGAGCAGGAATCTCTTCTGCGAGCTGGAGCTGCGCCCGGCCGCGGACAGGGAGACCGCGCTGGTGCTCCGGGTCTACTCCGGAGCCGACAGTCAGATTCACAAGCTCACACTCTCCCCTGCCGATCTGGGGCTGTGACCTGCAGGAGGTGCACGTGACACTCACTCTGAAAAGCTTGAGCTGCATTCTCATGGCCGCGGCGGGTCTGGCTTCGCATCCCATCGCGGCCGGGAAACCGCCCGCGACAAATCGGGCAGCTGCCTCCTTCGAGCTGGAGGTCGTCAAGTCGCAATCCCTCAAGAAGGGGATCAGCCGGATGCAGTGCCAGAGAGCGAGCGCCTCACTGCTCAGTCCCGGCAGACTCCAGGTCCGGCTCTCTGCGAAGCCTCTCAAAGACAGCCGCACGCCTGAAACAGGGGATCACGCAGTGCTCACACTTCTCCTGGACAAGGACCACAGAGTCTCGCAGGCGGACCTGCTCTATGTAATCCCCGGAACATCGGTCGGCAGAACGATCGCCTGGAAGCCCGAGGACCTGCAGCACTACTTTGCGCAGGCGCGCTATGCCGGCGATCGGCTCGTCCTCAAGAGCAAGGGAAGCTATCGCGATGCGGACTCCGAGGCAGATGTGGCGGCCCTCGCCTGGGATGTCGATCTCGATCTGCCGGTCGCAGGCTCACCCGGCAAGTGACCGCCGCGCTCAGCCCGGCAGCGAGGCGGAGCGCTCGCGCGCGATCCTGTTGGCCGGATCGTCCTGGAGCACGATCCGGTAGCATGCGGCCGCCTCGGTGAACCGCTGCATCCTGAACAGCACGGCGCCGAGGTTGCCATAGATCTCGTAGTAGGCGCCGCCCGACTCGAGCAGCGCCGAGGCGAAGAAGGCGCGCGCCCTCTCCAGATCGCCGGAGTAGAGATGGAAGATGCCGCGGTTGAAATCCTCCGCCGGGAAGCGCTGCCGGCGGACGAACCCTGAAAGCCACCGCCCGACACCGCTCGCGCGGGACGCCCCTCCCAGGCCGGGCAGGGTATCGAACCGCGCTGCGGCTTCCGGATAGCGCGGGGCGGCGCTCGCGACCCGATCGCGTCTCGCGCCAGCGGCCTGATCGGAGCGGATGTAGAGCGCTCCGACGGCGTCCATGCTGGCCAGCCGCCAGCGCGCATCCTTGCTGATCCTCCCGGTGAGACGCGGAGCGATGACGTAGGGGAACGCGAGCGACTGGATGCCGTACCTGGCCACAGCCGCTTCCATGGCCGATTCCGAATCGAGCACCGCGCGGTACTGCTGAAAGAACGTCTCCCCTGCCACCTCCAGCCTTCCATCGATGAACACCGGCGCATGGCGGGCCCACATCAGATAGCCGCCGAAGTTGAGGTGATTCAGGACGCGCCCGGTCAGTCCTTCCTTGTTCATGTAGCCGGCGATCCCGATCGGCAGCGTCGTCTCGCTCCAGCCCAGTCCGAACCGCTCCGGGCGCCGGCTGTCCACGTAATACGCGTCATTGATGACGCGCAGCCCCATCCCGACGCAGACAAGGGTGACGAGAACGGGCGCCGCCAGGGCCGCGAGGCGCCTTCGGGGCCGCGGCGGGCGGCCGCCAGGCAGCGCGTGCGGAGTCAGGGCCGCCGCGACCGCCGGAAGGGCCCCCACGACCAGCAGCGGGATGTTGCGCACCATCTGGAATGAGAGCGCCGCGAACAGCGCCGTCAGCGCCGCGGCGTGAAACCGCCGGCGCCACAGCATCACCACGAGCGCCGCGAGCGCGGTGGCGCCCAGCGCGCGGAAGGTCCAGATCGGCAGGCGCGGATAGAACGGGAACTGATCCGAGAGCTTCAGGTCGAACGGTGAGACGAACTCACCGATCGTCTGTCCGAAGAGGTTTCCTTCCTGCATCCGCGTGGCCAGTGTGAACGGGAAGATCATGCCCCGCCACCCGTACGGGTTGATCAGGGCCACGGCGACGCTGGCGAGCCCCCAGCCGGCGAGCCGCCGATCCAGCGTGCGCTCGCGCGCCCAAAGGCCCGCCGTCACGCAACCGATCGCGGCCCAGCCCAGAATGAACAGACTGTGCATGTTGGCCCATGCCAGGTGGATCACCGGCAGCAGCCAGAGAGACGACGCCAGCCCCTCGGCCCGCCGGTGCAGCAGGTGCAGCGTCGCGGCGAGCAGCAGCCAGGAGACCAGCTCCGGGCGCAGCTCGTAGCGCATCTCGGAGGCCACGACCCCGGCTGCCAGCAGCACGACGAGGACCGCGCTCCCCGCTCCTGCCAGCCGTGCCGTGCGATACACGGCAAGGAAGGTAATCAGGACCAGCGCCGCATGAAACAGCACGAGCCCCGGCGCATCCCAGACTCTCTGCACGAGCGAGATGACGACCTGGTATCCCCAGCTCGTGTCGATGTAGGGGTGATCATTGATGGTGTACGTGAAGGGATCGGTGAGCGGCCAGCCGTTGCCGGCCAGAATGTGCTCTCCGGCGCGCAGGTGGAACCCGGTGTCGAGACTGCCGGCCTGCCGGCAGGTCAGCACCGCCGCGAGCAGGAACAGGGCGCCGAGGGCCAGCCTGTGACCCGGCGCATCGCGCTGTATCACCCGCTGCTTCCTTCCGGCAGCCCTTCGACCACCTCGATCAGATCGAGAGCCTCGTCGAGGCCGGGCCCCTCCCCAGGTGCGAGAAACGCGTCCCGCAGCTTCAGGGCGCGGCGCAGGCGATCCGCAGCGCCCTTCTCTCCTCTTTCCACCAACCGGGCCTCGGCCGACTCCACGAGGCTCGTGAGCGGCTGGCTCCGGTCGTGGGGACGCGCGGCTGCCCGCAGCCGCCGCTCCATCTCGGCTCCCGCAAGCGTGCCGGCCAGCAAGGGATGCAGCACCGCCAGCGCCCGCGCCAGCTCGAGATGGCCGCGCATCCCCGCCACGTCAGCCAGATCGGCCAGCATGTTCGCGGCGATGCGGCGCGCCAGCCAGGCGTCGTCGCGGAAAGCGCGGCGCAGATCCGGCTCGCTCCAGGAAGACAGCACGCGCTCCTGGATGACCCACAGCGCCATGTCGGCGTCGGCCGCGCGCGGCAGATCGTGATGCCGCGCGATCTCGCGCAGATCCCGCAGATAGTTCAGGTAGGTCGTCACTTCCGTGCGTCCGCGCCGCACGGCGAGGAGCTTTTCGACGGGAGGGCTGATGATGCCGTAGTGGCGCGGCTGGATGAAGCGCAGGAGAACCGAGACATTCTCGATGAACTTGAATGCTGCGTGGAGCCGCTGCAGCGTCTGTTCCTCGTCGGACGGAAGCTTCACGATGAGGCGCGACATTTCCGCAAAGTCGGTCTCGAGCATCAAGTCGCTGGCGACGGGGAAGCGCCAGAACTGACGGAAGTCCCAGAAACGGCGCTGCTGGATCGTGTCGAGATCGCGGGCGCAGAGCTCCCGCCGGCCGGTGCGCACCTCCAGCATCTCCGCTTCCAGCCCGGGGTAGTCGGGCTTCCAGCCGTGGCGGGACTCCATCGTGTCTTCAAACAGCTCAAGACAGCGGCGCAGATACGTGTCAGACATCGGCGAAGCGCGCGGGATCCACTTGCGAGCGCGCCGAGAGCAGATCTTCGGGAATGGGCCGGTCGGCCAGCAGCGCCGCCGCCAGCTCGCCGGCCGCCAGTCCCGCGCTGGCACCGCTGCCACCCAGCCCCGCCACCCAGAAGAAGCCGGCCACGCGAGGGTCCGGGCCGATGACGTAGCGATCGTCGCGAGCGAAGGTCCTGAGGCAGGCGCGCCCCGATGCGATCGCCAGCCGCGCGGCCTCCGGCATCGCTGCGGCGAGCTTTTCTGCGAGCATCGTGGCTGCCTGATGGGAGACGGAAGGAGGCTCGGCCGGGTGCGGGTCGTGATCGCAGGGGCAGAGCATCAGCCCGCCTTCCTGCGCGCGCAGGTAGACATCCGCATCGAGGTCCCAGAGAAAGGGAAGCGGAGGCGCCTGGGCTGCGGCTGGAAGCGGGCCCGTGAAGAACAGATGACGGCGATACACCGTGAGCGTCTGCGTTGCGGCGCCCGCCAGCTGCGCCACGCCGGGGGCCCAGGCCCCGGCTGCATTGACCAGCAACTCGGCGCTGAAGCGGCCCGCGCTGGTGCGCACGGCCGCGACTCTGCCCGACTCGACGTCGATCGCCTCCACGCGCGCCCTCGTGATGAGCCGCACACCTTCGTCGCGCGCGCGGCTGAGGATGTGAGACAGCAGTCCGTGCGGCTCGATGGTGGCGTCCGACCGGATCCAGAGGCACGCGGGGGCCCGTACCCCTGAAAGCAATGGCCAGCGCCGCGCCATCTCCAGGCTGGGGTGGATGGAAGCCGGAAAGCCGTGCGCCTGCGCGCGTGCGGCCAGCCGCGACAGGCGGCTCTCGTCCGATGAGAGCTGCACCGAGCCGCAGGCGATCCGGGGCGCCGCCTCCTGCTCGAGCAGGCGCGCGCCGCGCGCCGTCATGGCGCAGGTGATGTCGTCGTCGACCACCGAGGTGATCAGTCCTGCGTTTCGCCCCGAGGCGTGCGCGCCGGTCTCCGGCTCCCTTTCCAGCAGGATCACCCGATGACCCAGCCCGTGACGGCCCAGCCACAGGGCCGTGGCGGCTCCGGCATACCCCGCCCCGATGATGACGATCATGCAGACATCTCACGCAGCATCAGCCTGCGCCCCCGGGGATGGCTGGCCTCGATGACGAGCTTGAGCCGCGCTCCCGTCCGGTGGGTGGGGCGGGCAGCCAGCGGGACGGTGTAGAGCGTGTCGGCCAGCTCCACCTCCGTGCGCCTGCCTTCCGCCCAGACAATGGTTCCGTCGATCGTCTCGCCGATCCGCCCTGCATAGTGTTTCAGGATCCAGTACTCCGTCGCGCCGCGCTCGGCGTCGCGGGCCCCTTTTTCTGCTTCCTCCGTGGTGGCCGCGATGCGAGCCAGCGCTTCGGCATCATAGGGTGGCGGCGCTCCGGCGAGCGCCGCGCGGATCTGCCGGTGCAGCACCAGATCCTGATAGCGCCTGATGGGAGAGGTGGCCTGCGTGTAGGCCTGAAGACCCAGCCCCGCGTGGGGCCCGGGGCTGAGGCCCGACTCGCCGCGGCGCATCCGGCGCCGCAGCGCCCGCACCGCGACAGGATCGTACCCCTGCGCGCCGGAAGCCGCGGCCGATGGCGCGGCCCCCGCGATGGGATCGTCCAGCGGCGGCGCCTGCCGCCTGAAGATGGCCGGTATGGCGCGCTGCACCAGAAACGCCGCCGCCTGTGCGTTGGCCAGGATCATCGACTCGGCCACCAGACGGCGGGCCGTGCCCCGGTCCTCGACCAGGCGTATCTCGACGGCGCCACCTGGCCCGGCGCGCACGGAGACTTCCGCGGCGCGGATGATGACGGCGCCGGCGGCGACACGCTGCTGCTCGAGCAGCCCCGCCAGGCCGGCAAGCCGGCGCAGCAGATCGGCCTGCTCGCGCTCCGGCATGGACAGGGCCTCGACCTCCCCCTCGGGCATCTCGAGCAGGCGGTCGGCATCCTCGTAAGTCAGCCGCGCCCGGGCGCGGATGGTGGAGGGAATGATCTCCGAGCTGATCACCTCGCCAAGCCCCGAGAGCGTCACCATGAAGGAGAGCGCCGGCCGATCCTCGCCCGCCACGAGGCTCGCGGCCCTCTCCGAGACCAGGGGCGGCAGCATCGGGATGCGCACGTCGGGGAAATACCACGTGGCCGCGCGCTGGAGCGCTTCGCGGTCGACCGGATCGCCGCACTTCACGTACATGCCGGGGTCGGCGATGTGCACGCCGACGCGCGTCGCCGCCCCGAGCGGCTCCACGCTCAGGCCGTCGTCGATCTCCCGCGTCACCTCGTCGTCGACTGTGAGCACGAGCAGCGATCGCAGATCTCTGCGGCCGTGATCAGGACCGGGGGCGGCCTGCTCGACGGCGCGGCGCGCCGCCGCCTCGACTTCGGCGGGGAAGGCGAGCTTCAGTCCGAGTCTGTGGATGTAGAGGTTCTCGTCCTCCTTGAAGACTCCCAGGGCGCGCAGCAGCCCGAACGCGCGCTCGGCGGGCCGGCCGGCAGGAGCGCCGGCATCGTCCAATAGCGTCAGAGCGTCTTTTTCCCCCGGCGTCGCAGGCGACTCGGTCTCCATGAGAGCCAGCTCCACCAGGTCCGCCACGAGATCCCGGTGGGCATCCGCCGGAACGCGAGAGGCGGGCGGAGGCGGCGCCGGGGACGCGGCCGGTGTGCGCAGCGCGGCGCGCGCGCACTCGAGAAACGCGGCGCGCCGCTCCTCGCGCGAGCGCTCGGCTTCGATCCGCCGCTGCGTCTCTTCCACCTGCTCGCGTGAGCGTGGCTCGAAGGAGTCCAGTCGGCGCACAAAGAAGACCTTGTCCTCATGCAGCGCGCGCAGCATGGCCGAGCGGGCTTCAGGGCCATCCTGACCCAGCGCCAGCGAGGCGAGGCTGGCCAGGTCGTGACGCCGGGGGGCATCCGCCAGGACATCCCAGAGCGCCGGAAGGTCCATTCCCGACAGCAGCGACACAGCCGCCTCGCAATGGCGCAGCGCCGCCGCGGCGGCACGAGCCGCCGCCTCGCCGGCATGCGACGGACCTGCCACGTGGGCGATCCTCGACGAGGTCACGCGCAGCTCCTTGCCCGCCTGGGTGATGACTCTGTGGCGCCCCTTGTCGGTGCCGACGGCGACGGCCGACACCAGCTCCCCCTCGTCGTAGAGGTCCAGAAGATCGCCCACGTGGATCGCGGTGTCCCGGGTCATGTGAATTGACAATCTTCTGAATTGAGCGGCTTCAGAGCTGAAGTCTTCCGGGTTGAGATTCCGACAGGGTCCGGGAAGGCTACGGCAGCGGCGCCGTGGCGTCAATGCACCATTCAGAGACTCCTGACCAGCTCCTCGATGCCGCGCGAGAGTCCCTCGAGGTCTCCCGCCTCGCAGACCACGTCGCACCAGGGAAGGTACTCGGACAGATCGGAGTCGCCGGTGTCCCAGCGGGCAGCGGGCTCGGGCGAGAGCCAGATCACGCGCCGGCATGCCTGTGCGAGCTGCTCGAATGCGAATGCCTGGGGGTCGCTCCAGTTGCCGCGCGCATCCCCCAGGACCACCAGGATCGCGTCGCGTCGCGCCGCGGCGCGCAGAGCGTGCCGCGCGTGCGCCGCCTGGTAGAAAGCGCGGCCGTAGTCGCTCGCGGACATCAGATCCAGGTCAGGGATTCTCCTGATAACGTCGGACAGCTCGCCGTCCGGCTGCCGCAGCCAGGCAGCGAGCTGCTCGGTCGCCTCCGCGGCTCGATCCACGAACAGGAAGACCCGGGCGCGGCCCGCATCCTGGACGAAGCCGAGGGCCATGCGCAGGAACAGCGACGACGCACGCAGGACCGACCAGGAGACATCGACCATCAGGACGATCCGGGGCCGCCGTTGCCGGCGGCGGCGCAGCGGGATCAGGAAGGGCACACCCCCCGTGCCGACGTTGGTCCGCATCACGCGGGCGATCCAGGGCCGGCCGGCGCGGGCGCGGCGCCACCGGCGCGAGGACTTCAATCTGATCTCGCGGATCAGCCGGGGCACTTCGCGCTCCAGCATCTCTTCCTGATCGCGGGTCAGCCTTGCTGCGAGCGGCAGACGCCTGGGAGAGGCCGGTTGAGCCGATTGAGGACGCGCGGCCCGCCCGGCCGCGGAAGCGCGCCCCGGCGCGGCGCGGCGCGGACGGGGTGCGCTGGATGCCGCCTGACGCTCGCTCGCGGTCCTGAAAACAGGGTGCTGGCCGGCGAGGATCGTCAGCCGTCCCGGGCGCGCGCGGCGGGGCTCGGCGTCAATCAGCGAGGGCTTACGCGAGGAGCCCGTTCCCGCCTGAGGCCCGGCGTGAGGATCGGAGGGGTCGGTGCGGCGGCCCCCTCCCCCTGCGCCCCGCGCGGCGGAGCGCTTCCGCCGGCGGCCGGTTGCACCCTTGGGCGCCGCGAAGAAGGCGGCGAAGAGACGCTCGAAGCGATCGGCGCCCGCGCGGGTCTTTGCCAGCGTGGCGCGCAGCGCCAGGCGCACGTCATCGCGATGTCCCACATCCACGACGGCCAGCGCGCGCGCCGCGTCGATCGCTTCCGCCGGCGACACCGGCACTCCGGCTGCCCGCAGAGCCGCGATGAACGTCTGCAGCGACTCGATCACTTGTGACGGACGGCGTCGCGAAGGACCCGCTCGAGATCGTCACGGTTCTTGATGAGCGCTCCGAGGCTGCGGCGGAGGGTCTCGACATCGAGCGCGCTGGCGCTCAGCGCGGCCAGCGCCCGGGCCCAGTCCACCACCTCGGCGACCCCCGGAGCGCGGCGCACCTCCGACTTGCGCACGCTCGCCACGAAGGCGACGACCCGTCGCGCGAGCTCCTCGGGCAGCTCGGGGACGCGGGCCCGGACGATCCGCAGCTCTTCCTCACGGCCGGGGAAATCCACGTAGAGATAGAGGCACCGGCGCCGCAGGGCGTCGGACAAATCGCGCGTGTCGTTGGAGGTGAGAATCATCCGCGGGATCTGGCGGGCGCGGATCGTGCCCAGCTCGGGGATCGACACCTGGTAGTCGCTGAGCACCTCGAGCAGGAAAGCCTCGAACTCTTCATCGCTCCTGTCGATCTCGTCGATGAGCAGCACCACGGCGCGCTCCGACAGGATGGCGGCCAGCAGCGGCCGCGGCAGGAGAAAATCGCGCGAGAAGAACTCGTCGGCCTGTCCGCGCAGCGCGGCCATCGACCCGCGCAGGTCGGGGGCCGAGGCGATCAGGTCGCCGACTTTTTCGCGCAGCAGCTGCGCGTAGAGCATCTGCTTGCCGTAGGACCACTCGTAGAGCGCCCGCGCTTCGTCCAGCCCCTCGTAGCACTGCAGCCGGATCAGATCCGCCGCGTGAAACCCGGCCCAGAGCTTGGCGATCTCCGTCTTGCCAACGCCGGGCGGCCCTTCCAGCAGGAGCGGCTTGTTCAGCGCCTCGGAGAGGCGCAGCGAGGTGGCCACCTCGGGCGGGCAGATGAACCCGCTCTTTTCGAATGCCGACGCGATGGCTGCCGCGTCGGGCGCCAGCGGAGATCCCACCGCTCAGCGCCGCGCGGCGGTGCGCTTTCCCCGGCCGCGGCCGCCGCGCCGCCGCTTTCTGCGCCCGTCGCCGCGGGGGGGCGCACCTCGTCCGGCTCTCTCCGGCTGGGCTTCCTCGCGTTCCCCGGCCGTCTCCTGCCCGGCGTGCTCCGGCCCGCCATCACTCTTTCCGAAGCGCGTCAGTGGGAGATCGAGGCCGGTGAGCTTGCGGATTTCGCCCAGCCCCTTGAGGTCCCTGGCCGTCACGAATGTGATGGCATGGCCGCGCCGGCCTGCCCGTGCGGTGCGGCCGATGCGATGGACGTAATCGTCGGCTTCCATCGGAAAGTCATAGTTGATCACGTGGGTGATCTCGCCGATGTCGATGCCGCGGCCGGCCACGTCGGTGGCTACCAGAACATGCACCTCGCCACGGCGGAACATGTCCATGATCCCCTCGCGGTGCCGCTGCTCCTGGAGCGATGACAGCCGGGCCGCCTCGAACCCCTTCTCGCGCAGGCGGCGCATGATGTCGCCGGTGGACTCGCGCCGCGCCGTGAAGATCAGGCAGCGCTCGGGCTGCTCGGCGCGAAGAATCTCCAGAAGAAGCGGCATCTTGCCGTCCTCCCGCACGCTGTAGAGCGACTGGTGCACCCCCTCGGCCACGACGCGGCCCGGCGAGACGCTCACTTCGACGGCATGCATCATGTAGGCGGTGGCGATCCGCGCGATGGGCGGCGGCAGGGTGGCCGAAAAGAGCATCGTCTGCCGCGACGGCGGCGCGCGACGGCAGAGGAAATCGATGTCGTCGATGAAGCCCATGTCCAGCATGCGATCGGCCTCGTCGAGGACCAGCCATTTGATATAGCGCAGCCGCAGCACCGCCGACTTGACGAAATCGATCAGCCTGCCGGGCGTCCCCACCACGATATCCACACCGGCGAAGATCGTCTGGCGCTGGTGGCCCGTGGATGTGCCGCCATAGATGGCGGCCGTCCTTACGCCCATGTGGCGCCCCAGCTTCTCGGATTCGCCGCTCACCTGCACAGCCAGCTCGCGGGTCGGAGTGACCACCAGCGCCTGGACCTCTCCCCCATGCTGGATCATCTGGAGGATGGGGATGAGGAACGCGGCGGTCTTGCCGGTTCCCGTCTGCGCCATCCCGGTGATGTCGTGGCGCTCCAGCGCGAGCGGGATCACCTGCGCCTGGATTGGAGTGCATTCCACATAGCCGGCGGCCGCGATGGCGGCCTGCAACTCGGGCTTGAGGTCAAGATCGGTGAACTTCAGGAGGCTCCCTCGCGAAAGAAGCGGCGCGAGTGTAGCACATGGTGGATCGCATCCATTCTTCGGACGGCGGGTTACGCGCGCGCGTTCTTTGGTATAGACTGACTTCGTCCGCTGCGTTGCGAACCCGCCGCTGCTGACAGGCACGGGGGAGAGATGTCCGACCTGCTCTGGTCATTCGATCAACTCTCGCGCTTTGCCCGGTACGAAGATCCCGAAGTCAGGTACTGGGCCGCAGACCGCCTTGTGCTGCTCTACCCCAATGAGGCGCCGAATGTCATCGCCGACCTGATCCTGGACGAGCACGAGGCCACGCCGGGGCTTGTGGCGGACCATCTCGGCGCGCATGGCAGCGCGCGGCACGCCCCCATGCTGCTGCGGGGTTTCCGGGACGGCACGGGTCTGACTCCCGGCCGGTGCCTGGAGGCGCTGGCCCGGCTGGGATACGAGGCGGCGCCCGACATCGCCGAGACGGCGCTGCATCGCCGCGGTCTTTCCGAGGGGTGTCTCGCCGCGATGGTGACGGGCCTGGCGGGGATGGCCTCGGCCGGGGATCACCCGAAGGCCGCTGACAGGGCGCGTGAATTCCTGCTGCGCCGGCCCGAGCTGTACGCGGAGCCGGCCGCGCTCAAGGGAGCCGTGGGGCTTTTCGCGCCGGCCGACTTCGGCGACCTGCTGCTCAAGTGGGTGACCGCGCTGCACCTGCGCGGAGCCGGCCAGGTGGATGCCTGCGTGCGCGTGCTCCTCGAAGAGCTGCAGCTGGAGGATTGCGGCTGGTGCGTGCATACGGATCGCTCCGGCCGGCTGGATCTCGAGCGGACATTCAAGGCGATCGAGAGCGGCTTCGACCTGGAGATTCGCTCCCGCTTCCCGGCCGCCGCCCGCGCGCGGATCGCCGAGGGAATGCAGAGCGGCCAGTTTTCGGAGATCTCCTCGTCGCTGGGCTCCTACATCGCGCGCCGCGCGGGAGAGATCCAATCCGCCGATCGGGATGAGCTTCCCGCAAGGCTGAGCGCTTTCGGGGAGGCCTGGACCTCTCCGGCTATGCTGCAGCTGGCCGGCGGGCTCGAGCCGGCATCCCAGCAATGGCTGATCGGCCTGCTCATCGCGGCGACGATCAAAGTGACGCAATACCGCAACTACCTCCTGGAGCTGGAACGGGCTGAGGGCGACCTCGACATGCTCTTCGCGCTGGCCGATGTCGAATCCTCCTGCCTGCTGCGCCACCTTCCCGAGAGGCTGGCCCGCGCCGCCGGCGAGCCGGGCGGGCACGCCGCGCGCTCGCGGCTCGTGGACTGGTGTGCGCGCACGCTGGAAGCGCGCGGGCCCTTCTTTCCCAAGGCGCTGGCCCTCGACACGCTCGGCCTCCTGGAGGCGGTGGACCTGATCCCCGAGATCGCGGCCCATCTGGAAGACGAGAACCCGTACATCTACAGCGCCGCCGAGCGCTCGCTGGCGCGGCTGGGTGAGCCCGTCGTGGACCACGCTCGGGCGATCGTGGAGAAGGGCTCGGTCCATCCCGAGACCGTCCTGTCGCTGGTCCGGCTCGCCTGCGAGATGAGCCGCGAATCGTCGCTGGCCATGATGCTCGAGCAGTTCGATCAGATCTGCGAGATCGTCGGACCCGATGCGGCCGCGGAGGCGGCCGGCGTGCTGGCCCGTGCGGAGCTGATGCCGCACCTGCGCCGGTGGCTGCCGCGCGATACCGCGATGGTGGGACACGCGATGCTGCTCGTGGGCGCGGTGAACAACCTGCCGATTCCCGAAGAGGAGTCGATCCTCAAGGCGATAGACGACTACTGGAAGGGCAGCGTCGAAGAAGCCGAGGAGCGGCAGGACCCGGAGTCAGCCACGGGCCGTTACCTGATGTAATCCCCGGTCAGGGGGCCCCGACCAGGTCGGGCTCCAGCAGGATGGCCCGCTCACGGGAGAGGGCGACCATGCGGCCGGCCTGGCGCAGGGCGCGGACCATGTCGGCGGGAAGCTCGAGGCGGGCCGAGGTCTCCTCTTCCTCGCCGCCGCCGAAGAACTGATCCCACATCGAGGGCTTTTCCGGCAGGAAGACGAGGCGCACGCGCTGCGTCTCGGGGATCCCGGCTTCCTTCTTGGCCACTTCGACGGCCCGGATGAACCCTCCCAGCTCGTCAACCAGGCCCAGATCCTTGGCGCGCGCCCCGGTCCAGACGCGCCCCTGGCCAATCTTGTCCACATCCTCGGCAGACATCCCGCGCCCCTCGGCCACGCGCGTGGTGAACTGCCCGTAGATCTTGTTCATGATCCGCCAGTAGATTTCCTTTTCCTCGGCCGAGTACCGCCTGCCGGTGTAGTAGAAGGATGCGTGATTGCCGAGCTGGATCGTGTCGCGGGTCAGGCCCAGCAGATCGTAGAGCCCCTCGGTGACCAGCTTGCCCGACACCACGCCGATCGAGCCGGTCACGGTGCCCGGCTGGGCGACGATCTTCGTCGCCCCGGCGGCCACGTAGTAGCCGCCCGAGGCGGCCACATCGGACATCGAGATGATCACCGGCTTGGAGCGCCTGGCGAGCTGCGTCTCGCGCCAGACGAGGTCGGAGGCAAGCGCCGACCCGCCGGGCGAATCAACCCTGAAGACGATCGCCTTGATGCCGTGATCCTCCCGCGCCTCCCGGAACGCCTCGACCACGGTGCGCGAGCCCATGATCGTGCCGGCCCACGGGTCGTTGACGCTGTGTCCGTTGATGATCACTCCCATGCCCGTGATCACCGCGATGCGCTGACGGCCGTGTGACTGGCCGCGCGACAGGTACTCCCGGTACTTGACCTGCGATAGGTTCCCGCCGTTTCGCTGCCTGGCGGCCTCCTCGTATTCGTCCTCGTACGCCAGGTGGTCCACCAGGCCCCGCTCCAGCGCCTGCTCGGCGGTGAAGGGACCCGCGTCGATGTGCGCCCTGGCCTGCTCCGGCGTGATCCTGCGGCTCTGCGCGATCCCCGCAGTGATCTGATCCAGCCAGTCCTGCAGGTAGGCGGTCGTGGCCTCGCGATGCGCGGCGGTCATCTTCTTTTCGGTATAGATGTCTTTGGCGTTCTTGTACTTCCCGATGCTGTCCATGTCGGGATAGACGCCGATCTTGTCAAACAGTCCGCGCATGAACGTCGTGGAGCCGAACAGCCCGTACAGGTTCAGATCGCCGGCCGGAGACAGCGTGATGTCGTCGAACGCGGTGGCGAGGTAGTACATGGAGTTGCCGCCCGAGAACTCACCCGCGCCATCCATGTAGAGATGGGTCCACTTGCCGCTGTCGCGGAACGCCAGCACGGCGTCGCGGACGTCCTGGATCTTCGCCAGCCCCATCGTGTTGGACCGCAGGGTGACCATCAGCCCGGTCACATTCTTGTCGGTGCGGGCGGTGTCGATCGCAAAGAGGATCTCCCGCAGCAGCGTGGGGCGGCCAACCAGCAGGCGGGTCATGAAGGAATCGTCGGCGTCCTCGACGATCTCGCCGGACAGCGTGACCTGGAGGACGGAGCCTCTCTGGACTCCGCCCGCGAGCAGGATGACCGCGGAAATCAGCACGAGCACGAACACCATCGCCATCGCGGCCAGCAGGCAGCCTCTGGCGCTCTTCGTCATGTTTGATGTCTCCCTGGGTGAGATCTGAGCGCAACCTTACCAGAAACCGGCCCTATAATCGCGCCGCGATGAGCCGCAAAACCGGGATCGATCAGGTGCGGGCGATGGGTGTCTGCCTCTTTAACGAAGCGCGGTACTTCGAGTCTCATGAGGCGTTCGAGGATGTCTGGCGGCTCTCCACCGGTGCGGACCGGGCGCTCTACCAGGGTCTCGTCCAGGCCTGCGCCGGCCTGCTCAAGCACCAGCAGGGCCGGCGCGCCGGGGCGCGGACCCTGCTGGCGAAAAGCCTCGCGAACCTGGCCCGCGCGGGAGGGCACGGCTGGCCGGAGCTGGACCTGGCGGGACTTGTTGCGCAGCTGACCACCACTGCGCAGTCGCTCGACCAGGACACGACTTGCTCATCTCCCCGCATCTCCCTGTCAACCTCCCGTTAGAAATGCTCTTCCCGCAGGCCGGGCAACCGCAGCGGCGAGACCGCGAGGCGTATCTTGACGATAGGTTGAGTGGCCGAGCCGCGAGGACGCCCGGCCTGACGGCATCTGCGCGGTCTCGCGACGGAACCTGGTGAGAAAAGCGGGCTAGGAGCCTGTCCGAGTATTGGGTTGGGTCGCGCAGCCGGGTCTTGCGAGCCGCAGCCGCGAAGCGAGGAGGAGAGCTTCCATGATGGTCGCCCCTGCCCAAGATGCGAGAGCGACAAAGGAAAGCGGCCGCAACCCCCGGCTGCCCGAAGGGTTGCGGCGGCGCGGCACCGTCTGCTGCGTTGCCGCTCCTCGACGACCACAACGGTCGCCGTCGTCGCGGCGCCTTGCATCCGGTGCCGCGGCGC
>Ga0187894_10001660_pt1 | contig 28042 bp, 22 predicted proteins | sample GBC1701081metaG_FD_136650 | JGI IMG/M metagenome (GOLD analysis project Ga0187894, IMG submission 136650) | White microbial mat communities from a lava cave in the Kipuka Kanohina Cave System on the Island of Hawaii, USA - GBC170108-1 metaG ...
CTCGCCGAGCCACAGCTCTACACCGAAACCAACATCAACGGCACCGTCAATCTCCTCGAACTTGCGCGTCACCACGGAATAAGACAATTCGTCTTCGGTTCTTCGTCATCTGTCTACGGTATCAACGCCAAAGTCCCATTCAGCGAAGACGATCCGATTCGCCAACCCATCTCGCCCTACGCTGCGACGAAAGCAGCAGGCGAACTTCTGTGCCACACGTATTCGCATCTTTACGGACTGCGTTGCGTCTGTCTGCGCTTTTTCACCGTTTATGGACCACGACAGCGTCCCGATCTCGCGATTCACAAATTTGCGAGACTGATCAGCCAGAACAAGCCGATTCCCGTTTTCGGCGACGGCGCCACGCGCCGCGATTACACTTACATCGACGACATCATCGACGGCGTCGTCGCGGCGATTCACTACGACAAGAGCAACTACGAAGTGTTTAATCTCGGCGAGTCGCGCACGGTCGAACTGCGAGAGCTAATTCTACTGCTCGAAAAAGAGCTCGACACACACGCCGCCATCGATCGCCAGCCCCCGCAGCCCGGCGACGTGCCGCAGACGTTCGCTGACATCACCAAAGCGCGCGCTCTACTCGGCTACGACCCGCAAATACAAATCGAAGCGGGCCTGCACCGGTTTGTTGAGTGGTTCAGGGGAAACTGGTCTAAAATGCCTGCGCAATGAAAGTCCTCGACGAGACCGAAACCCTGAATCAGCCCGTGCCGGAAACAGGAGCCGACGAGACGCCCGAAGTCTCGGTTTTTCTTCCCGTTTACAACGAGGAACCCAATCTTCACCCGCTGCACGCAAAGCTCGACGCGGCGTTGAAATCCCTCGGACGTTCGGCAGAGATCGTTTACGTCGACGATGGTTCTAACGATGGCAGTTTGAACATTCTGCGTGAGATCGCCGAGATGGATTCGCGCGTGCGCGTGGTCGCGCTGCGACGAAACTACGGACAAACAGCCGCGATGGCCGCGGGCATCGACGCCGCACGCGGCAACGTGTTGATTCCGATGGACGCCGATCTGCAAAACGATCCGGCAGACATCGAGCGGTTACTCAGCAAGCTTGACGAAGGTTACGACGTCGTTTCCGGTTGGCGCAAAAATCGTAAAGACAAGATGGTCACGCGCAAGATTCCGTCGATGATCGCGAATCGTTTGATCTCGTGGATTGGCGGCGTGCCGCTGCATGATTACGGCTGCTCGTTAAAAGCTTATCGCCGCGAGTCGTTGCAGGACGTTCGACTCTACGGCGAGATGCATCGCTTCATTCCGATTTACGCGTCATGGGCCGGCGCGCGCGTCACGGAAATTCCGGTCGAACATCACGCGCGCACGATGGGCAAATCGAAATACGGTTTGTCGCGCACGCTGAAGGTCGTTTTCGATCTGATGACGATCAAGTTCATGGCGTCGTATCAAACGAAACCGATCTACGTGTTCGGCTCGTTTGGCATGCTGGCGTTTGCGATCTCGGTGTTCAGTGGGCTTTACGCACTCTTCCTCAAAGTGATTCACAAAGCAGATTTTGTGCAGACGCCTTTGCCGGTTTTGTCGATCGTGATGTTTGCTGTAGGTGTGCAGTTTTTGTTGATGGGTTTGTTAGCTGAGATGCTCGTGCGCACTTATCACGAATCGCAGGCGAAGGCCATCTACGCCGTGCGTGAACGGGTGGGATTTAAGGACTAGATATGTGCGGAATTACCGGTTGGGCCAACCTCGACTCACACGCGCCGCCTCCCGAGGGTGCGAAGGATCTGCTGCAAGCGATGTGCGAGCGCATGGTCCATCGCGGGCCGGATTCCGAAGGCCTGTTTGTGACGACCGGCGCTGCGCTCGGCATGCGCCGCCTCGCGATCATCGATCTCGTCACCGGTGAACAGCCCGTTTTTAATGAAGACAGATCCGTCGCCGTCATCCTCAACGGCGAGATTTACAACTATCGCGAACTTCGCTCGTCGCTGGAAAAGCGTGGCCACTCGTTTCGCAGCGCTTCAGACACGGAAGTGTTGCCGCACCTTTACGAAGAATACGGCGACGAGATGGTACGCGAGCTCAACGGCATGTTTGCGTTTGCGTTGTGGGACAGCAAGCGACGCCGTTTGTTGATAGCGCGCGATCGTTTCGGCGAGAAACCGCTCTACTGGGGCGTGTTTGATAACACATTGCTCTTTGCTTCCGAGCCAAAGGTGCTGTTGGCTCACAGGGACGTTAAACCATCACTCAACCTGCAAGCACTGCGGCACTACCTGTCGTTTGACTACGTGCCCGCGCCGCTTTCAATCTACGAAGGCATCAACAAACTTCCCGCGGCACACAAGCTCACGCTCGAGGCCGGTCGCGTAAGAGTCGAACGCTACTGGAAACTGTCTTACAAAATTGCCGCGCCCGTTCCGAGCGAGCACGAAGCTGCGGATCAATTGCGCGAACTGCTCGCGGATGCGGTGCGGATGCGTTTGGTTTCCGACGTGCCCCTCGGTGTTTTGCTTTCGGGCGGCGTCGATTCGTCGACAGTCGCAGCCTTGGCGGTGCGTGCTTCGTCGGAAGCGGTGAAAACGTTTTCGATCTCGTTTGCTGAGGCGTCTTTTGACGAATCAGCGTATGCGCGCGGGGTCGCGAAGTATCTCGGCACGGATCACCACGAAGAGCGACTCAGCGCAAACCTCGCCGCGAACCTGGTAAGCGAGATCGGAGCGTGGATGGACGAACCGTTCAGCGATCCGTCGCTCGTGCCGACGTATCTGCTGTCGCGCTTCACGCGTAAGCACGTCACCGTCGCTTTGGGCGGTGATGGCGGCGACGAACTGTTTGCCGGCTATCAGATGTACGCGGGTCATCGTTGGGCCGAAGTTTACAAATGGGTGCCGCAGGCGTTGCGCAGCAGAATCGTCGAACCATTTGTGCGCTTTTTGCCGGTGAAGACCAGGAATCTCTCATTTGATTACAAAGCGCTGCGATTTGTGACCGGCGCGAATTACGACACTGTGGCGCGGCACCATATCTGGTTTGGTTCGTTCACGCCGGAACAACAGGAAGAGTTGCTGACGCCTGAAGCACGGGCAGCAAGCGATGGCGAGATCTATGCCGAGGCGCGCCAGATCGCAGCGGAGTGCGACAGCGACGATCTGGTGACGCAGATGCAGAGTATCGACACGCGTTTGTATCTTGCGGAAGACATCTTGACGAAGGTCGATCGAGCGAGCATGGCAGTGTCGCTGGAAGTGCGGGCGCCGTTTCTTGATCCGCGAGTGGCGGAGTTTGCGGCGTCGTTGCCCTGCAACTACAAACTGCGTGGACTGAAGACAAAGTACATTCTGAAAAAAGCCGTGCACGACATGCTGCCGGATTTCGTGACGCGTCGTGGGAAGAAAGGTTTTGGCGTGCCCGTAGCGGAGTGGTTGAAGTTTAAGTTGCGGCCGCTCGCTCGCGATCTGTTGTCGCCGGAGCGCGTACGGCGCGCGGGCGTATTCAATGCTGATTACATCACGCAGTTGCAGGATGAGCACGAACGCGGCGTGGCCAATCACCGCAAACTACTTTGGACGTTGCTGATGTTTGAGCTTTGGCACGAGAGCTTTGTCGAAACGCCGCGGCGGATCGAAACGTCAGTCGGGAGCCGGTGAACCACAGATTTCACAGATTTTGCAACAGGTTTACGATCAACTTCTCGCCTGGTGCCGCGAGCACGACTTCGCCGGACACGATCCTTTCGACGCGCTCAACAGTCGCCTGTTTCAAGCGACGCCTTTTGCGAACTCACGCAACGCTCGTCTGCTCTGGACTCAACTCGTAAAAAGATCGCCAGCGGATCTGCGTCCGCTCGCGCGCGTGCCTGTGCAGCGCAACGCGAAAGGCATCGCGCTCTTTGCATTGGCCCAACTCGCAACCTACCGCCGGTTAAGATCCGAAGAAGCAGAACTCCAAGCAAGGAACCTGCTCGCAGTCTTGCTGTCGATGAAAGCCGAAGGTTTCAGCGGCGCCGCGTGGGGATACAACTTCGACTGGCAAAGCCGCAACTTCTTTGCTCCGCGCGGCACCCCGACCATCGTTCCCACTGCGTTTGCCGCTCGCGCATTCATCGAAGCAGCGCGCGCATTCAATGACGATGAATATCGCAACATTGCGCGCAGCGCGTGTGACTTCATTCTTAACGATCTGCCACGAACGGTCGAAACCGATACAGAACTTTGTTTCAGTTACGCGCCCAACACTGACACGCGCATCTTCAATGCCAGCCTGCTTGCGGCCGAGGTGTTCGCTGAGGTTGGCAGGCTAATCAATGATGAAGCATTGTGCCGCGAGGCAGAACGCGCCGCTCGCTACGTCATCAACCAACAACAACCCGATGGCTCGTGGACTTACGGCACCGATCCAAACCAATCATGGATCGACAACTTCCACACTGCTTACATCCTGTTTTCACTCAAACGAATAGTCGCGGCGTGCTCGTTTGGAGCAGACTTTCAGCAGGCTCTGGAACACGGGTTTAGCTATTGGAAGCGGACTTTCTTTCTTGCGGACGGCTGGCCGAAATACTACCATGACGACCCTTATCCGGTGGATGCGCACGCCGCAGCCAGCGCAATCGTGACTCTCGTTGAGTGTCGTGACCTGGACGAAACTTCATCGACGATGGCTCACCAGATCGCTTCGTGGACCATTAAAAACCTGCGCGACAAGCGAGGCTTCTTCTACTATCAACGCCGGCGTTTCTATACGGTGCGCAAGCCGTACATGCGCTGGACGCAGGCGTGGATGCTGTATGCTCTAGCACGTTTGCTCGAGGACGTGCCCAACTAAATGCCAATCGCACCTGACGTAATCCTCGGACGCGACGTCCGCATTTTCCAGCCTGACCTGGTCAACCTGTACGGCTGTTCGATCGGGGATGAAAGCAAGATCGGCGCCTTTGTCGAAATTCAGAAAAACGCGATCATTGGCACGCGGTGCAAGATCTCGTCGCACAGTTTTATTTGTGAAGGTGTGGAGATCGAAGACGAGTGTTTTATTGGTCATGGCGTGATGTTCACAAACGACGTCTATCCGAGCGCGGTCAATCGCGATGGTTCGTTACAAACGGAAGCGGACTGGCAAGTAATCAAAACGAAAGTTAAGCGGCGAGCGAGCATCGGCAGCAACGCCACAATCATCGCCGGTGTAACTATCGGCGAAGGCGCATTGGTCGGGGCCGGAGCGGTAGTAACTAAGAACGTGCCTGACTTCGCGATTGTTGCGGGCGTGCCGGCGCGTGTGATGGGAGACGTTCGCAAGCATACAACATGATCAAAGTTGGTGTAATCGGCTACGGCTATTGGGGCCCGAATCTGGTGCGAAACTTTATGTCTGCGCCGGATTCGGCGGTGACGCGCGTTTGCGATCTGCGCGAGGAGCGCATCGCGCCTTTGGGCAAGCTATATCCGGGCATAAAGACGTGCAGCAACTCAACCGATCTTATAAACGACCCGCAGATCGACGCGGTGGTGATTGCTACGCCCGTGTCGTCGCATTTTGATCTGGCGCTGGCGGCGTTGCGAGCCGGTAAGCACGTGCTGGTCGAGAAGCCACTGGCCACACGATCCGATCACGCACGCCGGCTAATTGAGGAGGCGGTAGCGCGCGATTTGGTGCTGTTGGTGGACCACACGTTTGTCTACACGGATGCGGTGCGCAAGATTCGCGAACTGATCGCGTCAGGCAAGCTCGGCGAGATCTATTACTACGACGCCGTGCGTGTGAATCTCGGTCTGTTTCAACACGACGTCAACGTCATCTGGGACCTCGCGATTCACGATCTGTCGATCATGGATTACGTTCTGCCAGCCAAGCCCGTGGCTGTTTCGGCTACCGGCATCAGTCATATTCCCGGCCAGCCTGAAAACGTGGCGTACATCACGCTCTTCTTTTCCGGCGCGCAGATCGCACACGTGCACGTCAATTGGCTCACACCGGTGAAAGTTCGTCACACGCTGATCGGCGGCAGTGAAAAGATGATCCTCTACGACGATCTCGATCCGAGCGAGAAGCTGAAGGTATACGACAAAGGCATCAGCGTCACGCCGCGACAGGAAGACGTTTACAAAATGCTCGTGAGTTATCGCTCGGGCGACATGTGGGCGCCGCGGCTCGATAACACGGAGGCCTTGCAAACCGAAGCGCTACACTTTATCGATTGCATCGAAAACAATCGTCAGCCGGATACCGATGGCGCCGCGGGCCTGCGCATGGTGAGCATGATCGAAGCCGCGGAAACATCGCTGCGCGATCGCGGCAGACTAATCGAACTTCAACTTTAGCCACAAAAGAGGCACAAGAAGCACAAGCCAGAAGACAAGACAAACGAGGCAAGACGTACGAGTAGAACCAACTTCCCATCTGTCGTTACCTCTTGTGCCTTTTGGGCCTCTTTGTGGCTACTCTATTAGCGATGCGTCTCTGGATCGATCTCGCAAACTCACCGCACGTTCCGTTTTTCAAGGCGCTTGCGGCAAGGTTCGTTGAACGTGGTCACGAGATCGAAACGACCGCGCGTGCGTTTGCCGAAACTGTGCCCCTCGCAAGCGCCGCGGGTTTTGAAGCGCAGGTAGTCGGCGCGCACGGCGGATGGCAAGTATCGGCCAAGGCCGGCAACCTCATGAGCCGCGCGTGGTCGCTGGCCACTTGGGCACGTGGGCGCAATTTCGATCTGGCTATCAGTCACAATTCATATTCACAAATCCTCGCCGCGCGTGCGTTACGAATTCGCCGCGTCACGTTGATGGACTATGAATACCAGCCGGCGAATCATCTCGCGTTTCGTTTGACGTCGAGAATCATTGTTCCGGCGAGTTTTCCTGCACGACGGTTGCGGCGTTACGGTGCCAGTGTGGGCAAGGTGCGCCGCTATCACGGGACCAAGGAAGATGTTTATCTCGCCGATTTTCAGCCCGACCCGGCGTTCGCCAAGGAGTTGTGCGAACTCGGCGTTCGCCCGGATAATGTGCTGGTCCTGATGCGTCCCCCCGCGCACGATGCCTTGTATCACCGTTTTCAGAACAAGCTGTTTGATGAGGCGTTGGCGTTGTTGTTGGGACAGCCAGAGGCACAGGTGGTCCTGCTGCCGCGCAACGAGACGCAACGAGCCACGTATGCGGCGCAGGCGAACGATCGGTTGATCGTGCCGCCAAGGCCTTTGGACGGAGCAAATTTGATTGCGGCGAGCGATCTCGTGATCAGTGCAGGCGGAACGATCAATCGCGAGGCCGCGGCACTCGGCGTACCGGTGGCTAGCATCTACGCGGGTCAATGGGCCGCGGTCGATCAGGAGTTGGTGAAGGAGGGCCGGTTGCAACGGATTTCGACTGCGGACAACTTTCGCAGCCTGGTCGTTGAGAAAAAGAAGTCGTTCCAACCACGGCGTGCCTCTGCGGTGATCGATGAAATCGTGGAACTGATCCTGGAATGAGAGCAGAACGCAAACGACAACGATTTACCGAGGCGAGCGCTGTTCGTGTGCCCGGCCGCGCGCCGAAGTGGATCATTCCGACGGTGAAGACGTTGCTGGTGGTGATTGACGCTCTGGCTGCGGCTGGTTCGTTCATGCTTGCCTTCTATCTTCGTGAAGGTGTTTCGGTATTTGCGGGAGGCGGCACTTTCGCCTGGAGTGATCGGTTTGCACCGTATGGCGCGCTGCTATTGTTTGTGATCGGCATTCGGCTGCTATGTTTTCGTTATTGCGATCTCTATCGCTTGCGCGGCGAGTTTTCGTTTGTTGACGACGGTATTCGCCTTTTCAAAGCAACAGCGATCGGCTCGCTGTTGATTGTCGCGGCAGCGTTTTTGTATCGCGGTGGTTTTGAGTTTCGGGCGTTCTCGTACGCGCGCGGTGTGTTTGTCGCCGACTTCTTCCTCGTACTCGTCAGTGTTGGCGCGATCAGGTTCATCGCGCGTTCGGCTCAGACGCTTGCACGGCAACGGCAGATTAATTTGATCCCGACGCTGGTGGTCGGACGCGGTCCGGAAGCCGCGCTGTTCATTCGCGAGATGCGTGAACGGCCGGCGCTGGGCTATCGCGTCATCGGCGTAGTTGATACGCAGACGCCGGGGACTCATCAGATTGGAAGCTACGAAGGCGTACCGGTGATTGCGACGCTCGAAGGCTTACCGGAAGCGATTCGCGATTCGGGCGCGAACGAAGTGATCATTGCCGATCCGCAAGTCAGTGGCGACGCGTTGTTTGAAGTGATGATGCGCTGCGGGCGGCGTCGCGGCGTCGAGTTTCGCATTGCACCGAGCTTGTTTAATTGCCTGCCACGCAAGACTGAGATCGATCAAATCGGCGTGTTGCCGATGATTCGCCTGTTTCGCGAACCTCTCTCGAGCGGCGCGCGAATGCTGAAGCGAACTTTCGACCTCGTGTGCGCGGCGCTGGCGATCGTGCTGCTGCTTCCGCTGTGGCTATTGCTGGCACTGCTGATCAAGGTCGGCTCAAGAGGGCCGGTCTTCTACACGCGGAGCGCGTGGGCATGGATGGGCGGCTGTTTCTGCTTTACAAGTTTCGCACGATGATTGTCGATGCCGATCCCGATGTGCATCGTGAGTATCAACGGGCGTTTATTGCCGGACGCGCGGAAGCCAATCTCGGCGACGCGCAGCAGCCAACTTACAAACTCCTGGCCGATCCGCGCATTACGCGTGTGGGAAGACTTTTGCGGCGCACGAGTCTCGATGAAGTCCCGCAACTGCTCAACATTTTGATGGGCGACATGAGTGTGGTTGGCCCACGCCCGCCGATTCCCTACGAAGTCGAGGCTTACGAGCTCTGGCATCGCAAACGTCTCGACATGAAACCGGGACTGACCGGACTGTGGCAGGTCTCGGGGAGGAATCGTCTGCCGTTTGAAGAGATGGTGCGGCTCGACCTTTTCTACATTGAGAACTGGTCGCTATTGCTCGACCTCAAAATCATCTTGCGCACCGGCTTCGTGATGATTGGCCGGGAAGGTTATTGACTCTGTGCCTCTGTGCCTCAGTGGTTCCAAAATGACCACTGAGACACTGAGGTACAGAGAAAGCCGACCCGGTTATTGAGATAGTTCCGCGAGCGCGATCTCCAGCAACAGAATCTTCTTTATTCCTTTATAGAGCGGCTCGATCTCGCAGTTTTCCGTCAACGCGTGTGAATCGCTGCATGGACCAGCGCCGGTTGAGATGGAAGTGATGCCCTGCAACAACGCAGCGCTGGAGTTGTTTGAGCCCGCATTTCCAATCGGTGGATTGAAACCCATCGCGCGATGAACCGCCTCGGCAATCTTCACCAGGCGCGATTCGCGATTGCCCGGCAAAACCGCCGCCGGCGACGACGAAATCACGTCCGTTTTTACAGTCACGCCCGCGCGTTTGGCTTCCTCATCGAGAATCGAGGCGATCTGTTTCTCCAAATCGGCGATGACTTCGTTGCTGGTTGAACGGAGATCGACTGTAAACCACGCGTCGGCCGCTTTCGCGTTCACGACTTCCGAACCGCCCAACATGCCGATGTTCAGGTTTGATGACGGATTCGTGGGAACCTTCAACTCGTAAATCCGCGAGATCGCACGCGCCAACGGCAGCGACGCCGAATAAGGCGGCGTGCGCGAACGCGTGTGACCGCCCGGACCAATAAAATGGTGGCGATACCAGTTGATGCCGATGCCGGCATACGTAAAACCTTCATAACCACCGTCGAGCGCGACGTAGTAATCGACCTTACCTTTGTTATCTTTGGTGTATTGTTTGGCGCCGGTCATGCCGGCTTCTTCGTCGGTGGTGAAGAGAAAGACGAGATCGCCTTTGGTCTTGATCTTCGCGGCGTCGAGCGCGCGAATGGTGGCGAGCAGGGCCTCGATGTTGCGCGTGTCGTCGCCGACGCCGGGCGCATAGACGCGGCCGTCGCGAACCGTGGCTTTGATCTTCAAACCAGGTTGAAATACGGTGTCCATGTGCGCGTCGAAGACCGTGACGGGCTTTCCGGCGGTACCTTTGCGCGTGGCAATCAGATTTCCGGCGCTGTCGTAACGAATCTCGAGTTTGTGTTTGCGCAGTAGACTCTCGAGGAATTTCGCGCGCTCCTGTTCGTGTTTGGAGGGCGCGTTGATCTCGGTGATGGCGATCCACTCGCGCAAGATTTCGTCGCGGTCCTTGTCGATGTGTTCGAAGGCCGCTTTCACGCGCGGGTCATCTTGAATAGCTTTCACCTCATCGGCAGGTGAGGCAGACTGGGATAGGACCGGACTTGTCGACGCACAAACCATGGCATAAACCATGGAGGCACAAAACACCAACGCAACAATGATTCGACGCATGCAATTAACCTGGATGGAATATAGTAGACCACGAACATTCTAATGCAGGCGATGCAGAATTCGAATCAGGGATTGTCTGGATGGTGCGAACGCGCCATCATCGGTTGCATCTTTCTCATCGCGGTCTTCGCGCCTCATTCGATCGCCGCGACGCAAACCGCCTGGCTGCTGGGATTGTTTTTCTGGCTGTTGCGGTTTGCGTTCTATCCGCGTCCCGCACTCTTTCGCACTCCGGTTGATTATCTGTTGCTTGGGTTTTTTGTGCTGAGTGGATTGTCGGGAGTGTTTTCTTACAGTCCGATCATCTCGATCGGGAAGATGCGTGCGGCAAGTCTGTTCACGATCGTTTATCTGCTGGCGCAGAACGTTCGTTCGTTGCGGCTGGCGCACATGCTCGCGCTGACGTTGATTGGCTCGTGCATGTTGAATGTGTTTTGGACTGCGGGACAGTTGATTGTTGGGCGCGGTGTGAAAGTGCAGGGCGTAAGTGCGGAGAGTCCGCTGACGAAAGCCGTGTTTCACACGCGGACGGTCAGACAGCCGACGCCGATTGTTGCTGGCGACACCGTTTGGGAGGTGGATGGAAAACCGATTGGAAATCCGGATGAGCTGGCGGCGGCGCTGGCGCAGGGCCCTGGATCAGAAACACGTTCTGAATTAGCAAAGGTCAGAATTTATCGTGTTGAGTGGATGCCGGAGCTGGAGGTGCCTCGTGGGCAGTTGTTACCGGGGAGCAGTGCGTTGGACCAGTTGGGAATCACGGGTTGGACGCGCGGGCGCGATTGGCGCGCGACGGGCTTTTACGGCCACTGGGTGACGTACGCGGAAGTGTTGCAACTCATCGCGTCGCTGGCGTTGGGACTGTTTCTCGCGCTGTCGCGGAAGAAGAGTTTGTTGGGATTCTTACTGCTCAGCGCGGTCGTTGGACTTGTGTTTGCGCTCGGCATGACGGTGACGCGCGCGTCGTGGATCGGCTTCGCGGTTTCGGTGGCGATGATGTTGCTGATGACCGTGTCGCGGCGCACGTTGCTGATCGCCGGCGCCTGCGCAATTCCGCTGGTTCTCGGTGGTTTAATTCTTTTGCAGCAGAAGCGCAGCATCGGGTTAATCGATGCGCGTGACCAGTCGACAAGCTGGCGCGAGATGGTCTGGCGGGAAGGATTTGAACTGCTCGTCAGCAAACCGCGGCACCTGCTGGTTGGCGTGGGCATGGATTCCATCAAAGGCCACTGGCAGGAGTGGGGCCTGTTTGATAACGGCCGTCAGCCGATCGGTCACATGCACTCAAACCTGCTGCAAATTGCGCTCGAGCGCGGCGTACCGGCGTTGATCGTTTGGTTATTGTTGCTGGCGGTTTATGCGCGAATGCTGATCGGGATCATTCGTGCCTCGGTTGACTTGCCTGAAGCTCGTAGCATCGCCCTCGGCGCGTACGGCGGTCTCGCCGGCTTTTTCGTCAGCGGTCTGGTCCACTACAACTGGGGCGACTCCGAAGTCGTAACAGTCTTCTACTTCATCATGGGTTTAAGCCTGATGTTGGAAAGAACCTTGCGGCGGTAGGACAGGCATTCCTGCCTGTCGCTGTTCGGTATCGACGGTAGGACAGGCAAGAATGCCTGTCCTACTTTAGGGTTCCTGGTCCAGTGGATGTTGATAACGTTCGATGTCTTCGCCGTCGTACGCTCCTTTGTGGAGACAAATCGAGCACTCCACAACGTACGTCGCGCGAATTCTTGCTTCGCCTCTCGAGAGATCCGCGAACAGTATCTGCTTCGCCTCGCACTGCTCACAAGTGAAACGAAGATACCACTGTCCGGGGGTAAGACTGCGCATCCTAATTCTAGCCTCAGCTCGGAATACGTTAGGGCGATGAGGGAATGGGGCGAATCAGTGACCTCTTATAAGCGACAACTTGGCAGGCGTCAAGGCAAACAAGTCAGCGTCTTTTGGGCCGTGTGTTTCCCACGGAAACGATGCGTTCGATCAGCTTGGGATCGTCTGGCAACAGGCCGGATTTGGGCAGTCGCGGCGTGAGCGTGAGCCAGTTGCGGTCCATCGCAAACACCTTGCGAAACAGCGGCAAGGATTCGTCAATGCGGCCCATGTTCACCAGCGCAACCGCATGCCAGTAGATCATTTCGGCATTGTCCGGCACCAGCTGTTCGGCCGCGGAATACTCACGCAGGGCGCCTTCGTTGTCTTTCTTCTCAACGGCGAGGTCGCCGGCGTTCATGTGGTTGTAGGCACGTTGCAAACGCACGAGACGGCGGAGCTCTTTTAGAGGTTCCGGACTGTCGTCGACGCGCAGATCAAACGTGCGATCTTTCCAGGCCTGACCGGTCGGTTTTCCCGTGACCACGATCAACGCGGCTGATTGGCGTCCACGAATGTCGCCGCCGGCGGCTTGCGCGGCGTCGAGTGCGGCGAGCATACGTTCCGCGAGGTCGCCGCGCGTGTTTTCGAAAGCACGCGCCATTGCCGGCCACACTTTGTCGTTGAGCATCAAGTTCGCTTGCACGGAGAAATCTTTGCCGACGATGTGTCCGGCGGCTTGGATGTCGTTCTTTCCGGTCCACGCGTCGACGCGTCCTTGCGCATCGATCATCGCGACCTGGCGTACTTCGCGTCCTTCATCTTTGGCCAGCAGTTCTTTCAACGTTTCCGGTGCGCTTTTGCCGGCACGCATCAGGTCGAGGCCGTTCTTGCCGTAACTCGGATCGACAAACGACTGTGTTGCCACCGCGCCGACCCCGGCTTCGGCCCACGCCACGATCGATCCAACCGAAAACCAGTGAGACTGAACTGCGACGCCGAGTTCGCCGGTTGCGGGATCGCGGGCCACTATCGAATAAGTGTGAACGGGCCGGGTGGGTGTCGCTGGGTTCTGCGAGGCGCTTAGCGTGTGACCAGTTGTATTAAGAATCAAGGCCGAAAAAAGAACGGACAAAAGAACAACAAAAAAGATGCGCATAGTGGTGGTCTCTAAGAAATAAACGGGTACAAGGATGTATTTCGAAAGACCCAAAAACCAACGATGACAAAAAAGATCGCGTAAATGTAAGGCGCGGGAAGCGCGTTTCTCGTTGGCATACGGCCGCGCAACGCGATCGCGCTGTAACGCAAGAATGCGTAAAGCAAAAACGGCAACGCGACTACGAGCAGCGGATTCAACATGAACGCTGCCAGAAAATGACCGTGCATCAATTCGTGAAGCGCTCGCGTCGTGCCGCAGCCGGGACAGGTAAGTCCGGTAAAAAACCGAAAAGGACACGCCGGAAAGAAACCTGATCGCCCGGGCTCAAACACAAAAACATAAACCGCACCGGCGATCAGCAGTAACCATAAGCCGATCACAGTCGAGCGCCGGTACATGAACTCGGTCGGCATGACGCAATTAAGCTACAAGAGAGCCGTAGAAATAAAGTGAGGCGGCGCGTTCGGGAGCTCGCTTCGTAAACAAAAGCGCGACGCGTTCTTAGAACCAGCCCTTCTTGCTCTGGATGTAAGTTCTCACGAATTCTTCGTCCGACTTAGTGAGGTACATAATGCCTTCGACGATACCGATGACGCTCGGAATCACCGCCAGCATGCCGCAGCTCAAGATGCTCACCAGCAGCATGATGACTCCCTCAGTCGTGTAGCCCAAAACAAATTTGTGAATGCCCAGACTGCCGAGGATGATGGCGAGTATTCCAGCCATGACCTTCTTGTCGGCGCCCATCGCTTTCCAATCAGTCATGGCGCCGGGATTGACAGCCTGCATCGGTTGATAGCCGCTGCTAACCGGAGTTAGGGGTGCCTGGCAGTTCGTACAGTACTGCGCTGTGTCGTCATTGATTGCGCCGCATTTCGTGCAATATCTGCTCATCTCTTTCAGGTCTCCACACTCAGCTATGAGTTGGCAAATATGCTAAGGCCGCCGATCACGACCCACAAAATGATGTAACCACCCCAACCGAGAATCGCGAGGCCGAGGAAGATGTAACTGAAAAGCTTCGCCTTCTTCGAGGCGTCCATTGCGCCGGCAATGTCACCCGCAGCTACCTTTCCATTTACCTGTGCAGCGAAAATAACGCCGATGATTCCGAGTGGGAAACAACAGACCGCCGAGATTATCGCCGGGACGAGATAGTTCGGCACCTTGTCGGGCGTGCCCGAGGGTGGCGGGGGAGTCCAATCTTGAGACATTAGTTTCTCCTGAATACAGTTATTGAAAGATTCCGCGAGATAGAAACCAAAAATTGCGCCTGAGTTAGAACACCAGTCAGATCACGCGGCGTAAGTGCCTGGTCCTCCGGTAGCTGGTGGAGGAGGAGGCGGCTCGCCTGCTTTGCGCTTTTCAAAGATAGGTATCGACAGGAGTCCGCCGAGTGTCGCAAGCAGAAGCAAGCACAGCGCGGCAATGAGACCGCCGAACACGAGCAGCAGAGTGCCCGATAACGGCACCTGCACGCCGGAGCGCCTCAATTGCGCTTCCATCTCCGCGGCTCCAAACAACAATGCGATAGGAAGTCCAAGGATAAGGTAAATCAAGCCGCCAACCACGCCGGCCAGAGCACCGACGATAGCGCCGTCGCCTGTTGGCACGGGTGTTGGAGAACTCTTTATATAGAGAAAGCCCGCCAAAGCGCCGCCGCCAATGGCCCAGATACAACAGCAGTAATTAATGAAAGGAATGGCCGAGAGCAGTCCAACAATTAGACCGCCGAGCAGTGCAGGCTTAAGTTTATTATTCATTGCACTTGTACTAACAAAGCGGGCTTGGATTGTCAATAAAATTGCCGATTTTTGTCGGCAATTCCTATTTGGAAAGCTCTATGCGATCGCCGGGTTGAAGTTTGGGATCCTCGACCGTGCCGCCTTTGATGTCCTTGATGCGATACGTGACTGTTGTGAGCTTGCCGTCAGCTCCGGCACGCGAGATCTCGACGCGGTTTTCTTTCAGCGGAACGCCGCCCGCGGCGAGAATCGCCTGGAGCAAAGTGATGCCCGGTTGAAATACTTTCTGTCCCGGGAAATTGATCCGTCCGCCGATGTAGTAGAACTCTTCCGGCTTGTTCGAAACGGTAATCACGTCGCCCGACTGAACGATCAGATTGAGAGTTTGCGGATCGTTCAAGTCGAGTGGCTGTCCACTGGAACCGCCGCGCATGATCACAATGCGTCCCGCGTCGTTTCGCAGTTGCGACTCGGCCAGCACGACGTAAAGCGGCACTGCCTCGCGTCGTAAGTAGCGCGTGCCGGGATTCACGACGAGACCGTTAACCATCACCGAATGACTCGCATACTGGCGCACGCCAACGGAAACTTGCGCGTTCTCTTCGATCGCGCGTCTCTTAAGCTCGGCCGCAATGCGAACCTGAATCTCTTCCGTGGTCATACCACCAACCATGATCGCGCCGCCGAGGACCGGAAAATCGATGGCGCCGCTCGGCATGACTGTGAAAAGAGTCGATTTATTGTTCGGCGAATTAATTAGCCTGACGTCCAGAACGTCGCCAATACCGACGCGGTAGATTTCGGTCAGCAAAGGCCCTGCGGGTTTGTTGGCGTCGGCGGTGTCACTGAGCACAGGCCGCACGGGCATCGCGCCGGCAGTCTCCTGCGCAGCAGCCGAAACAAGGGACGCAAGAACGATAAGAGCGAGAAACGTTAGGGAGATTACTTTTTTCATAAGCCGGGGCAGAAGCTTGAAAATTGGTTACTCGGTAAGATTGCTAACGCAGTAATACTTGGCAGCGTACTACTCAATGGGCTGCATTATATACCATTAGACTTTCAATCCCACGGGTTTTCCGGCTTCCTGCCTGTTCTGTTATAGTTCCCGTTTCGCTGAACTGCGAAATTCGGCTCTACCATGTACGAGTTTGCCGTTACGCCAGCCGTTACCAATATTCGCCGCCGCGGGGTCGAGATCTGCGAAGTCGCGCCCGAAAGCCTCGGCGCCGAGATGGATCTGGAAGCCGGCGACAGAATAATTAAGGTCAACGGCCGCACGGTTCGCGACTACCTCGATTTCCGTTTCCACACGTCCGGCGAGACTGAACTGACCCTCGAAGTCAGGAAAAAGAACGGAGACGACTGGGAACTCGAACTCGAACGCGGCGAAGGAGAAGACTTCGGACTCTCGTTCGAACAGATCGTGCCACGGCAGTGTGCCAACGCGTGCATCTTCTGTTTCTGTAACGGCAACCCCGCCGACGCGCGACCATCGCTCTTTATTAAGGACGAAGACGTTCGCCTGTCGTTTCTTTACGGCAACTACACTACGCTGACGTCGATCACTGAAGATGAGCTGCGCCGCATCGTCGAGCAGCGCTTGTCGCCGCAGTACGTTTCCGTGCACGCCACCGATCTCGACGTTCGCGCTTACCTGTTGGGAATCGACCAGCAGCGCGCTGACATCTCGGCAAAACTCGCGCGTCTGCTCGATGCCGGTATTGAAGTGCACGCCCAAGTAGTGCTCTGTCCGGGCATCAACGACGGCGAAGTTTTGCGTAAGACGATCTTCGATCTCGCGGCTGAGTATCCACGCATCACGAGCGTCGCGATCGTGCCGCTTGGTCTAACTCGCTACAACACCGATGAGCGACTCAGGGCGGTCACGCCAGAATCTTGTCGCGAAGTGATCGAGCAAGTGAATCAGATTCAGAAACAACTGCACGCCAAGCTCGGCACAAATTTCGCGCTGCTCGGCGATGAGATCTATCTTCGCGCCGCCCACTCGATTCCCGCGACGGCTCATTACGGCGACTATCCGCAGATTGAAGACGGAGTCGGCATGGTGCGATCTTTCGTGAACGAATTTGCGAAAGTTACAAAACGTATCGAACGTAACGGCGGCGGCGAGTTGCGAAACAAGCGCGGCACGATTCTAACGGGAACATTATTCGCGCCGGTGCTGCGCAAGATGGTCGATAAGCTCAACGATCGATTCGGCAGCCGACTCGTGGTTGAGCCGGTTGAGAATGGTTACTTCGGCGGCGACGTTTCCGTGGCCGGATTATTGACCGGGCGCGATCTGTTGTCGGCGCGTGAACGAATCACGGGCGAATTTGTGTTGATACCGCGACAGATGCTGAAGAGTGATGACGAGATCATGCTCGACGGAATGAGAATCGCCGACGTGGTGCGGGAGATCGGTTTGCCGGTCCACGCGATCGCCCTGGACCAGTTTGCGAGTTTGTTGACTGGGAAAACCTAATCGCATGTCCGAACCCACCAAGCGAGTTCTGGACGTTGGCTGTGGCCAGAATAAGTTTCCCGGCGCAATCGGCATCGATGCTAATCCGCGCAGTCATGCCGACGTCATCCACGACCTCGGCGTCTTTCCGTATCCATTCAGCGACGACGAGTTTGAGGAAATCGTTTGCCGCCACGTGATCGAGCACGTGCCGGACGTGATCGGGTTCGTGACCGAGTTGCACCGGATCACGAAACCGGGCGGCAAGCTAAAGATCCTGACGCCGCATTACTCAAATCCCGACTGGCCTACCGATCCGACACATCGAAATCATTTCAACAGCTACTCGTTCACCTGCTTTGTTCCCACGCAAACGCCCTTTCCGTTCTACACCTCAACCGAACTGCGACTGCTGACGACGCACGTCAGCCTGGCTAATCTCTGGCGCGCGCTGGGGATGGAATTTGTAGTGAATCTCGACCAGCGCTGGCCTGCGTTTCGCTTCACCCGGAAGTTCTGGGAGTTTTACCTGTCCATGATTTTTCGGGGCAAAGAGCTCTATTTTGAGTTTGAAGTGGTCAAGAACTCCCAAAAAATCGTACCTTCCATTCAATAATTTGAATCTTCCTTCAAAAAGATGTAAGCTGAGCGGCATATCGCCCAAGCACTGCTAGAGGCGGGCACTCCATTCTTACCAGACACAGTTATAGGGTTCGGCTTCTTTCTTAAGAAACGCGTTGCTCGGTCGAGGTCTTCCTCTTCCCGGCAATGGCAAAAACCATTTGGAGGATCCGCGATGAAAAACCGTGCCCCAATATCCTTCCTGGTGCTTGCTGTTTTTGCGCTGTCTTGCCTGACAGCATTCGCCCAGGGAAGTTCGGGCTCACTCTCCGGCCTGGTCGTTGACCCAAAAGGAGCAGTAGTTGCTGGTGCGACAGTCATAGTCAAGAACGTCGCCACCAATCAGGAAAACACCACCCAAACGAGCAGCGACGGTACGTTCAACGTTCCCTCCCTCTCGACTGGCATGTACACAGCCATAATCAATGCTGCGGGGTTTAAGCAGGCGGTTGTGACTGACATCAAGATCGATGTCGGTAAACCTTCAAGTATCCAGGTTGACTTGGAGGTCGGCGCCGCAACGGAGACTGTCACTGTCGTAGGCGGTGGCGAGTTGTTGCAGACACAATCCGCCACGGTCGGCACCACGCTCACCGGCCGGCAGATTACCGACTTGCCTACAGCTTCACGCGACGCCCTGGATCTCGTGCTCGCGATGCCCGGAACGACGACGGTTGGACGGCCACGTCAATCCTCCGTCAACGGCTTGCCCAAAGGCGCGCTCAACATCACGCTTGACGGCATCAACGTCCAGGACAACTTACTCAAGTCGAACGATGGTTTCTTTACTTACGTTCGTCCACGCACGGATGCGATCAGCGAAGTGACCGTGTCGACGGCGACACCGGGCGCTGAGAGCTCGGCTGAAGGCGCCGTGCAAATCAAGTTCGTGACCCAAGGTGGAACGAATGATTATCACGGCGGTGTGTACTGGTATCATCGCAATCCTGCGCTCAACGCAAACTACTGGTTCAACAATCGTGACCAGCCGCCCGATCCGGTAACCCACAAGGCGCCACAAGCGCGAATTCTGCTGAATCAACCTGGCGGCAAGTTTGGTGGTCCAATTCGTATTCCCGGTTTGTTTAATGGCCGAGATAAGGCGTTCTTCTTCGTGAACTACGAAGAGTATCGTCTGCCGGAAAAGACTTCGCGCACGAGAAACATTCTGAGCCCGCAAGCGCAGTCGGGTATTTTCCGTTTCTTCGCTAACACCGCATCGAGCGCAAACAACACGACGTGCTTAACTGCGCCTCCAGGTTCACCGGCGGCGCTGCTGTGCTCCACGAATGTGCTTGCGATGGCGGGTGTTCCTGCTGACTGCAACCCCGCGGTTACGGGCAATCAGCCGTGCTTGACTACTGCTGATCCGACAGTCTCGAGTCTGCTATCAAACATTCGCAGCTCCGTGAACGGGTTTGTGATCAGAGAGACGGGCGATCCAAACATTCAACAAGTGTCGTTTGTGAATCCCGGTGGCCAGGTGCGCAAGTTCCCAACGGTTCGCTTCGACTTCAACATCGGAAAGAATCATCACCTCGAGAACGTTTGGAACTACCAGCAGTTCAGATCGAGCGTCGACTTCCTGAACAGCGTCGATCCTTCTTTCCCCGGTTTTCCGAACTTCGGCAGCCAGGATTCCAATCGTTTCTCCAACTCAACTGCGTGGCGTTGGACCATCAACCAAAACCTCGTCAACGAAATGCGCTACGGCTTTATCGGTGGCACAAGCTTGTTCTTCGCCGGCGTGAATAAAGCGCAGTTTGAGAACCAGGGCGGCTACAACCTCGGTTTGGGCAACTTCGCTTCCGGTGGTCTGACTCTTTCGACCGCAACCGCGACAGCAGCTCCGAGCCGCAGGCATACGCCGGTAAGACAGTTCACCAATAATCTAAACTGGATCAACGGCAGCCATTCCTATAGCTTTGGTGGCAATCTCACCAGAATCACTTACTGGAACCAGGCGCTGACGGTTGTGCCCAGCGCAGTGTTTACGATCAGTCAAACGCTGGATCCCGGTGGCTTTGCTCCGTTCTCCGGTTTACCGTCAGCACAGCAGACCGCAGCCGCTCAACTTTATTACCTGCTTTCCGGACGGCTGACGGCAATCAACGCGAATGCGCGCTTGAATGAAGACACGCTCAAGTACAGCTACCTCGGCGATCTTGAAAGCCGTGCGAAGCAGAAAGAGTACGGGTTTTACGGTCAAGATAGTTGGCGCGTTGCGCCGTCGCTGACTCTCAATCTCGGACTTCGGTGGGAAGTGCAGGGTCCGTTTACCGGATTGAATGACACCTTCGCCACAGTGCCGATTGAGGATCTCTACGGCGAGTCGGGTTTTGGAAACCTGTTCAAGCCGGGAACGTTGACGGGCCATCCGTCGACCTACGCATTGTTTGGAAACGGCTACAAGGCTTACAAGACCGACTACGGCAATTTCGCACCGACGATCGGCGTTGCGTGGTCGCCTAATTTCGAAAACGGATTTCTCCGGCGTATCGCCGGCAACTCCGGCCAGACAGTAATTCGTGCCGGTTATTCCGTGGCGTTCAACCGCGAAGGCGTCGGTGTGTTCACTGCTGTCACCGGCGGCAATCCCGGTGGTACGTTAACCGCGAATCGCAACCTGACGTTGGGTAACCTTCCTGTCGGGACGTATCTGCGACAAGGTCCATTTGCACCGCCGAGTTTTCCCTCCGAACCAATCTATCCCAACACCGGTTTGATTACAGACGCAGTCAACGCATTCACTCCGGATCTGAAGATTGGCAGGATCACGTCGTGGACCTTCAGCATTCAACGCGAGCTCACACCGAATACGGTTCTTGAAGTTCGTTACATTGGCAACCGTGGTAAAGATCTCTGGCGCCAATACGATCTGAACGAGCTCAACTTGATCGAGAACGGTGTGTTGGCGGAGTGGCAGTTGGCCCAGGCAAACCTGCGGGCGAACATATTGAACAACCGTTGCCAACCTGGGTTTGTCAGCTCGCCGATAAACGTACCGGTTGGGTCTACGTTCCTCGCCGGCTGTCAGGCGAACTTCGCTTACATGGGACCAAACACGGGAACGTTCCCACTGCCAATCACGCTGGGCTACTTCCAGGGATTGGCGGCGTCCGCTGCGGGTACTGCTTCCAGCTACACCAGCACCAACTTCAGAAGCAGCACGTTCTACAACACGATGAACCCGTTGAATCCGGCTCCGGGGACCTTCGGAAACAATTTAGCGGGGACCGCGTTTGACAACCGCCGCACCGGGGCGAGTCCACTCTTCCCGTTCAACCACTTCCTGGTAAATCCGGGTAAGCGTGGCGGCGCGTTCATCGTCGACAACTCTGGTGAAAGCTTCTACGACGCGATGACGATCGAACTTCGCCGTCGTCTATCGCACGGTTTGCTGATTCAGGCGAACTACACGTTTGGTAAAGCTATCGCCAACACGTATCAGAGCAGTTCGTCGGTATTTGACCAGCCCAGCACGCTGCGCAACTTTGGTCTGCGCCGCGGGGTGGCGCCGTTTGACATCACGCACAGCATCAAAACCAACTTCATTTACGAACTGCCGTTTGGCCAGGGAAGAACATTCTTCACGGGCGCGAGAGGAATCGTGAATGGACTGGTTGGTGGTTGGGGCTTCAACGGGAACATCAGAATTCAGAGCGGCAGTCCGTTCTCGATGGGCAACGTGCAGCTAATCGGTATGTCGAAGAAAGAACTTCAGGAAGCCGTCGGTATCTACCGAGAAGCGGACGGTTTCATTTACGTCTTTCCGAAAGACATTCGCGAGAACACTGTGAAGGCCTTCAACAGCTCCATCTCAATAGTGGCTCCCAGCGGGCAACCCAGTTCTGTGAACATCGCTTTCACACAGGGCGCACCAACCGGAAGGTTCATCGCACCGGCGGGATTCGACAACTGTGTGCAGGCGTTTACCGGCGGATGCGGATTCGCGATTCTCGTGCTCAAAGGTCCATCGTTCTTCCGTTCTGACTTGAGTATCGTCAAGAAGGTCCGGTTCAACGAAAGGATGAACCTGGAGTTGCGCGGCGAATTCCTGAATGCCTTCAACAACATCAACTTCCTCGTCGGCGCAGCCGGCAACGACTTGAACACGCTTGGCGGGTTCACCTCGCCTGCTTTTGGCCGCATGGCAAATGCTTATCAGGATTTGTCGACGACCAACGATCCCGGCGGCCGCCTGGTCCAACTCGTAATGCGTTTCAACTTCTAGTTAGTCTTGCACAAAAGGGCAGTCAGGGAGAGCAGATCATTTCTGCTCTCCCTTTCTCATCAGTGACCATGTGGCGGCGCAGTTTTCTTTCACTGATCTCACAGACCGTTGGAGCAGTGGCCCTGCTTCCCGCGGCCAGATCCGCCGCCGCGCCTTGCTGGCTCGATGTTTGTGCGCCACTGATCATTCAGGACACCACGCTCGGCATTGATTCGGAAATTGTGCTCACTGCGGACAACTTCGTCGGCGCAAACGGCTACGCGGATGGAGCCGATGCCACTGACTACGAGATCTATCTTTACGATGCCGCGGGCCGTTCCTTTGGTGAGAATGGAATCGCCCGTCGCTTAACCGCGAAGGCGATGCAGACGACGGTTATTCCAGTTAGCGAACTGGTTGGACCAACGGCCAGCTTCTGGGGTGGAATGAGAATTCGCCTGCGGCCGCAGACGCGCACGCCGACACACGCAAGCGATCTTTTCAGTTCTGCTTTCGTTCGCTGGAAGAGCAGAGACTCCTTCACCAACGTGCATGCCAATCCCGATCCTTTGGAGTGGCAACGCGCGGACAGTTTCTTCTATTCAATGCCGTTTCCACCGCTCTCGTCGTACGACGGTTTCTACAGCATCTTTAATCCTTACGACGAACCCAGCACGGGCACGCTCACGCTTTACGATCAACTCGGCGCCAAACTCGCCGAGCTTCCTTACGACCTAAAACCCCACGCGTCTCTACTCGTCGATTTGCGACGCGGCGATTATGTGCGCGACGTCAAAGGAGCGTTGACTCCGCGAGACAACAGTCGTGTTCGCAATCACGCAATGCAACACAGCGCCGCAATGCAAGGCGGCGGAACGATCGCCGTCACCAATCGCCGCGCTTCGCTTAAGAACTTTGGTTACCTCTTCATCAAACAGATTGCCGGTCCGAAGTTCAGCGTTGAGCATCCGATTCATCAGCCGCCTTACAATCCGGCGCCGGCGCGAACTCCGTTCGACGCCGCCGGCCGTTTCAAAGCACAGAACATTCTCTACACGCCGTTGCTGTTTCGGGCGAAGAAGTTAGGCGGCATCACGCTCGAATCGCGCTTCCATTTCAGTTCGGGCGCGCCGGTGGAGGAGGTTCTTTGGCTCAACCCTTTTATTACTGACGGGAATGGCAGTGTCGCGTGGCAGACCGGCGACGGTTCAAAACTTCCCGCGTCAATTTCAGAAAAACAGATCGAACGCGGCGCGATCAGACTGCCCGGACAGCAAAGTTGCATTTTCGATTGCGCGCAACTGACGCTGCCGAAAGGATTCTCGGGCGGACTCTCGCTCGCGATCACGCCGCTGTCGAATCACACGCTCATGAAAGTGGAGCTCACTGCCGTTGAATGGAAGGCAACTGCATTCACTCACTTTCGTCCGGGACTCGCCGCTGCACGTTCTTATCAAAAGCCATCATCGCGTGCAGGACTCGCGACTGATTACATCGTCTCGGGCGCCTCACTGATCGGCGAATCGGGGAAAATGCGGCGCGACGAAATCATCGCGGTGATAAACATCGACGACAAGAACACCGCCGGCAATCCAACGCTGGAGATCTTTTCGTCAAACGGTTTGCTTGCTCGACAACCGCTCGGCGCAGTGCCTGCATTTAGTTGCCGCCATTACTTGCTTTCGCAGTTGCTATCTGAAAAGATTCGCGCCCACGATTTAAGCCTGCGATTGGTTGACGAACAAGCCACGCTATTGATGTCTGTCTTACATCTCGATTACGCGCGTCGGGATATCGCCGCCGATCACGGATCGGATCGTTTTTCGACTTTCACCGAATTCACCTGTAAATCCGAAGGAGCCTGACTGATGAGATTGATTCTCGTGTGTTTAGCCACACTCCTGCTTGCCAATGTTGCCCTGGCCCAAAAGCAAAAGCCCTGGACCGAGTGGACCAAGAAAGACATTGAGAAGACTCTCAACGACTCAGCCTGGGGACAGACGCAAACTGAAGGTAGCGAATCGTCGTCGAGTGACAGCTCGGGTGCAATCACGCAGGTCGCTGCGCCGCGCGCCGCCGATCGCCAACTCAGCCGCACGGGTGAAACGGGTGAAGCAAAGCCGTCGACAGTGGTGAAGTATCACGTCCGTTTCTTGTCGGCGAAACCGGTGCGCGCGGCGTTCGCACGCATGGTGATGTTGTCGAAGCAACAACCTGACGACGCACTGGCCGGTCAACTGCAAGCGTTCATCGATCGCGACTTCGCGGATTACATCGTCGTGTCTGTTGGCATTGAAGTCGCCGATCAGAAAATGGCGCCGCCGTTGATGCGTGCTTTCACGAACGCCGCAGTGGAAGAACTAAAGAAGACCGTCTATCTGGAACGCAAGGACGGCAAGAAACTGTTTTTGATGGACTATCGTGCTCCGGTTGAAGACGGCATGGGCGCGAAGTTTGTTTTTCCCCGAACGTTTGAAGGCCAGCCGTTTCTCAGTGAAGACGACACGGTGCGATTCGTGGCCCAACTGAACGACAAGATGAAGCTCAACACCAGGTACAAACTCTCCGACATGCTCTACGAAGGCAAGCTTGAGTACTAGGTGAATCGCCATGAAAAAATTCTGTTTCGCCCTCCTGGCAATGACTCTCGTCGCGAGCGTTTCCCTCTCACAGGAAAAGCCGTGGACCGACTGGACCAAGGCGGAAGCCGAAAAAATTCTGAACCACTCCGGCTGGGGACAAACGCAGACTGATACCGACACGTCGGAGATGGTCTACACGCCCACCTCAACTCCTACTTCGCGAGCGAACAGTGTGGATCGCGCATCTGTGAATAGCGATCGTGTCTCTCGTGGAGCTGTCAATCAGGCTGTATCCACTAGTTATCACATTCGTCTGCTCTCCGCCCGGCCGGTGCGACAGGCTTTCATGCGAGTCATCGAACTCGGCCAGACAAAACCGGATCCGGACCTACTCGAAGGACTGCGGGCGTTTGTCGAGCGCGACTTCAGCGACTACATTGTGGTCGCGGTCGATTTCGATTCTTCCGACGGACGCTTCTCCGGACCTGCCCTTCAAGCATTCCAATCTGCTACGCTAGGCACGCTGAAGAATAAGACTTACCTCGAACGAAAAGACGGCAAGCGGATCTTTCTGATGCAGTATCATGCGCCGATCAAAGACGGCCTGGGCGCGAAATTCATTTTTCCGCGCAACGTCGACAATCAGCAATTCATCGACGCAAACAGCGGTTCGTTACGCTTCTATGGTGAGGTAAGTGGCCAGATCAAACTTAACGTTACCTTCAAAACGGCCGAAATGATGTATCGTGGCCAGCTCGAATACTAGTTGTCCGGGCGTGCACGTTGCACCGTACATTCAAAAACTCTCCTGCCGAACGCAACCTAACACGATGCGCCACATGATGACGTGATCACCGAGAGCTGAGTTGCCGCTTTAAAAAATACACATACCGATCTGTATTAACGACGCTCTCGACCGTAACCAGTTCCCAACCCTCGGCCGCGAAATGATTGATTTCAGTCTGAGCCCTTGAGCCACGTTCATACTCGACGATTTTATATTCCCATCGCTGAGATTGGCGCCGTTGGCTGTACACGCTCCAAGTTCCTAAAAGGCATAGGGTAACAATCGCGATCAGAACTAACTGCACTTTGGATTTCATCGTTCTTTGCCTTACTAAAAGTAATTCGATTCTTGAACCAAGCGTTCAGGAAGCGACTAGTATGGTTCATCGATGTCGCTTCCTGATCCGCCTAACCAAAGAGGCGCTAAAGGCTCTCCTCGCTCGTGGCTTATAGAGGCCAGCGCTGGACCGTCAATTGATTTGAGCTGTCCTTCTCAGTTCCCGCTCCTGGCCCGAGTTCATATAGTGTTCCTTCCTTGACTAACTTCGCGTGCCCATTCAATGTCACCGAGGCTGCCGGGTTAGCAGTAGCTGTGAAGGTTATCTCCTTGCTTATAATGATAACCTGATTCGGGTCGCCAAAATTGTTGACCTGCTGATTCGCAGGTGACACCGAGAGGCTAACTGGGCCACTGGCACCAGTAACAGTCACTTGAAGTGTAACCGTGGCGTTAACCGGCACCGAACTAGCGATGATTACTACAGTTAGTTTCGCGGAGTCGCCATTTCGGATCACAGTAGGATTCGGTGAGGTGAAAGACACGGCTCCGAGAGCGACTGTCGGTGGCACGGACGCTTGACCCTGGACGTTCGTCTGGCCGGTACCGTTCTCGATGCAGTCAAAGGTGCTGGTATCCCAAAAGTAAAGCGGGTATTCAACCGTCGCATTCAGGGTTGTACTTCCCACTGCAATTGCACTAACAGTCCCGGAACTAAGGGTCGCCACGTTTGTGTCTGATGACCACCACGACAGTACGTTCGAACTATAAGGTCCATACTCGTTGGCAAAGCTGTCAACGTTTATCTGAAGTGCGTCTACTTGATCAGAGGCTCCCACAGGCAGCTCTGTCGGATCAGGATCTACCCAGCCATGATCAAACGAAGGCGGACACGTAGTACCACAGCTATAGCTACTGCTGATGCCCCGCGAGACGCTCAACATTTCCGCTCGGCCGATCAGTCGACCGATGCCAGGACCGAAAACAGACCATCGAAACTGCCCACCTTCAATCGATCGCGGAATTGTGTTGCCGTCTCTGTCGGGAACCTGCTGGTCTCGTATCCTTCGCAGATCAAATGTCGCCGTTGCGCCGGCAAGTAGCGTTTGGGGATTCAGCACGTAACGACCATCGGCATACTTGATCTGGACAATAAACTGAGTAGGTAACGGCGATACATTTGTAATCGATGCTATCGTTGAAAAGTCACCATCCAGCCGCCATGGATACGCTCCTGTCGAAGTTCGCGTCCTCCCGCTATCCCGCAACGGAACGTCATAATTCAGGCCCGTGGTCTCATCTCTGCCGTTAAGCGCTCCGACTAAACTGCCCTTTGTTCCAGTGTTTATGATTTCAATACTCACGTTCTTGAACGCCGGGTTGTGTTGAGTCGTTTGGGCCAATTGAGTAAGGTCAATTCTTTGCATTTCGTTAGCCCTCAGGGTTACGGCGGCAAGATCGATGAAATTGTTTGGATCACCGCTCACTGGCCGAATCCGCGGAGTTGCGATTAAATCCGCGCTTCCCACATTACGGAGCACCAAATTCGAGTTCACGTTATGCAATCGGAAGTTTGTCGCAAAAAGGTTTTGTTGCGCGACAACTTCCGTGTCGTAAAACCGAATGCTACCGGTGAAGTCGTGATTACCCGAGAGAACAGCCCCAGCAACAATCAGATCGACGCTCCCATCAGCAGACCTGACCGTGACGCCGTCCGCCGATAATGCTTTGTGTTGTGCAGAACGTCTGCGAATGATCTCGGTTCCAAAAGGCGCAACCTCAATCTCTTCAACCTCTCCGTTTGCAAACTGGATCAGTGCTTTGGTCGGAGTATTGCGCGGATTCCCAATCGCGATCACAGCCGTATCCTTAGGCGTAGTGGACCAAACGGCATTTCGCACCGCTGATCGCCGATCCGGTAGGTAAATGAAAACTACATCAACACTACCACGGTTTTGAGTGCCGAGCAGGCGTAGCTGCCCCCACATTTCGAGCGGACGGCCCGCGTAATTAAGCGACATGCCACCAAGGTCTTTGCGATTACGAA
>Ga0187894_10001661_pt1 | contig 28031 bp, 17 predicted proteins | sample GBC1701081metaG_FD_136650 | JGI IMG/M metagenome (GOLD analysis project Ga0187894, IMG submission 136650) | White microbial mat communities from a lava cave in the Kipuka Kanohina Cave System on the Island of Hawaii, USA - GBC170108-1 metaG ...
CACGCGGAGGGCGGGCACGCGGAGGGCGGGCACGCGGAGGGCGGGCACGCGGAGGGCGGGCACGCGGAGGGCGGGGGGGAGCGTGGCGTTCTTGTGGCCGGAGACGAAGAGCGTGGCCTCGGCCAGCCCGTAGCAGGGCAGGAAGGCTTCCGGGCGGAAGCCGCTCGGCTCGAATGCCTCCGCGAAGCGTTCGAGCGTCGCCTGCCGCACCGGCTCCGCGCCGTTGAAAGCGACCGTCCACGAGGAGAGGTCGAGCGCGGCGCGCTCCGCCGGCGTACTCTTCCTCACGCAGAGGTCATAAGCGAAGTTCGGCCCGCCGCTCGTCGTCGCGCGCTTGCGCGAGATCGCCTCCAGCCAGCCGAGCGGCCTGCGCACGAACGCCGCCGGGGACATCAGGATGCACTGCGCCCCGACGTAGAGCGGGTGCAGTACGTTCCCGATGAGCCCCATGTCGTGATAGAGGGGCAGCCACCCGAGCACGACCGTCTCGGCCGAGGTCGCGAACGCCGCGCGCAGCAGGCTCTGGTTGTGCAGGACGTTGGCGTGGCTCACCATCACGCCTCTGGGCGTCGCGGTCGAACCGGAAGTGTATTGCAGGAAGGCGAGTGACTCGCCCGTCAACTCTGGCCGGCGCCATTGGTCGGCGGCTTCGGCGGCTTCGGCGTCGGGCGCCAGCCAGTCAAGCGCGGACAACTCCGGGGCCTGTGCGCGGACGGACTCGCCGGCGCGCAGGAGCGCCGAGGTGGTCAGCACAACCCGCGGCCGCGCATTGTCGGCGACGCCCCGCACACGCGGGAGCGCGCGCTCGGGGCGCGCAAGGCTCAGCGGGTAGCACGGCACGGCCACCACCCCGGCGTAGAGGCACCCGAAGAAGGCCGCCACGAATTCAAGGCCCTGCGGATAGAGCAGCAGCGCGCGCTCGCCTTGCCCGACTCGCCGTTGCAGCGTCGCCGCAATCGCGCGGGCGCGAGCGTCCACCTCGGCGTAGGTGAGCCGGAATTCTTCGCCGTCGTCGGCGAGGTAGGTGTAAGCGAGCCTGTCCGGTTCCCTGCCCGCCCGCTCTCGCAGTAGGTCTACGAGAGTGCGCAGTCCGGCAGTGAGGTTTGGCGCTTGGTTGTTCATGCTTATCCCCTCGCATTGTTCTTCACAACCCGCGCCTGGCCGCGCTGACGGCCGGCGTCAGGACGATGTCCTTCGCGCCGTAGAGAAGTTCCGCCACGAGGCCGCGCCGGCGGCACTCGTCCACCAGCCTCCGTGCCTCGCGGATGGGCAGAGACTCGTCCGTGTACTTGATGGACGTGACGTAGGTCAGCCATGGCTCCTGCCCCATCGCGTAGATGTAGACATGCTTCGGCTTGAGCCGGTCCACGATGTCGATTGACATGGCGTAGTTCGAGGCGTTGGTGCGCCGCGACTGGTCGTTCCGGCGCGCCAGCGGCTTCGTCGCCAGCGGCCCGTAGAGCCAGCTCATCGGGGCGCCGTCACATTCGAGGCCGATGAGCAGCGCGTCGATGTCGCCGGTCAGGCCGTGCAGGTGGCCGTACAACTCCGGCTCGATGTTGTTGGAGTCGGCGGCAAGGACGACCGAGCGCCCCTCAAGTCGCACGTGATAAACGGACTTCGTGCGGATGTTCAGGTCGCAGTGTTCGCCCAGGAACGGGAGGCCGGTGATGACGCCACCGTCCACGGGGATGCTCTCCATCTCGTCAATCTCGAAGACGTTTTGGAAGCCCGTATGGCGCAGCGCCAGCTTGAGCGACGGGTCGGCGAGTGAGCCGCCGTTGTTCTTCGGCGCGATGATGTTCTTAATCTTATGCCTGAGCGGCAGGAGCGTCTCGAACATCAGGTGGTCGGCGTGATTGTGGGTGATGACGACGTAGTCAATGCTTTCGGGCAGGTCGTTGAGGGAGTAGCGCGGGAGTCCTCGGCCGTGTTCGTAGCCGATGACCGGGTCGGACAGGATGCTGACGCGCTTCGACTCGATCAGCGCGCACGCGTGGCCGAAATACCTGATGCGTACGCCGTCGCCCTCGAACTTGTCCGGCCGGCGCGGCTCGGCCGCGGTGAACATCTCCCTGAAGGATTCTTCCTGCGCCGCCTCGATGCGGCAGACCTCGCATATCCGCTCGAAAGAGTCCGCGCTGAACCTCATCCGAAACAGCGCGTCCCACGACTCATCCGCGAACGGCGTGCGGAGCCGGAGCCGGGATTCGTCATCGAGCCGCGGCGTGCTGAAGACGAAGGGGCGGTCGTCGCCCTCGACGGGGAAGAGGAGCACGCTCTGTAGCCTCTGGTCATAGTAGAGGCTCCGGTACAGCAGCCCCTCGATGAAGCGAACCGAAGGGTGATTGTTCAGGTCGTAGAGCAGCTCCACATATCCTTTGAGCGGGGCGGGCACTTTCGCGTACAGGGGCTCCAGCGAGTACCCGTTCGCCTCTTCGCCGGCGAGCAGCTTTTCGAGGGCGGCGACCGCCTTCGCCAGTTCGAGCAGCGTGGTCTGCTCCCTGATGGTCTTCTGCATCAGCGCCCGCACGTCGTTCACCCTCTCGGGAGGGTAGTTAATGTACGGCCCTCCGATCATCTCGGGGTTTTTGAGCGCGTTCACGTGAAGCTGCGGCGCCGAAACGAACGACTGCATAATCTTCAGGTGAAAGTTTGCGACGTACATGGCCGCCGTCACGGGCGAGATGAGGTAGGCCCACGCGTACCAGTCGTTGAACAAAGGCTCCGCGACCACATTGGGTTTGAGATAGACGGGTTGGCTCGTCACGGCTGCTTCCCTCCAGATCGAACGCTTTCTGACATGCCTTGCCTATCAACAAAGAAACGGAAGAATTGAAACGCATTCTCGACAAACATGAGTACGCTAGGTTGAAGGGCCGAGTGTGGGCCTTTAGGGCGCAGATACAGGCAATTACTATGCTAAGTTCGAGCAGGATTATTGCCAGTCTACAAACATTGTGACTCCTCTACTTAACGGAACGTCAGAGGTTGAAGACATATACACCCAGGCTACTACCATCACGGTATTTCACGGATCTGTGATATTTCGTGGTGGAACGCTAATGTCAGAACACATAATTAGGCGTTTCGTTGCCAAGTCACCGAGACCCCTAATAGCAAAAAATTTCCTGAAAGGCGACGCAACGCCTATAATGGCTCGTCCGATAGATTGCCAATCTTCCAAAAATTCGCACGTGGCGCGCCAGCCGCGCCGAGACGTTTCGCGGAGCGCGCCTCGTAAGTCATCGCAAAGCGGCGCGGGGCAGAACCGCCATGGTAAAGAGTGAAAAACCTGTCTACGTCTTGGGAACCGGCCTCTCACACGACGGCTCGGCCTGCCTGCTGAAAGACGGCCGCATCCGTGTCGCCATCGAGAAGGAGAGGCTCACACGCCGCAAGCACGACGGAGGCAACGACACGGAAGCCATCAGTTATTGCCTGGAGGCCGCGGGGATTACTTACAACGACCTTACGCTGGTGGTTCAGAACGCGAACTTCAGCATGCTCCGGCAGGGCAACGACTGGTGGCAGGGGCCGCGCGCGCTTAACCAGACCGTGCCCGTCGTCACCATCTCGCACCACCTAGCTCACGCCTACAGCGCCATCGGCACTTCCCCCTTTGAGGAAGCCGCCGTCATGGTGATAGACGGGTGCGGCAACAGTTTCGACGACTGCACCGATCTGGAAGGCGCGCTGGCGCCCGAAAATCCGAGCCCGGAGTTGCGCCACCTGTACTTTGAAAAAGACAGCTACTACGTTTTCAAAGACAACAAGGTGACAACCGTCCACAAGGACTTCTCCCCGTGGGGCGCGAATTTAAAAAACTACCCGATGCGCCCGAACACCACGCTGCACTCCATCGGCGGCCTGTACCTGGCCGCCAGCATGTACGTCTTCAGCGGCTTCGAAGACCCCGGCAAGCTCATGGGCTTGGCCCCTTACGGCCGCCCGGGCATTTACGACTTTGAGATTTTCGAGCTGAAGGACGGGCGAACGTTTGTCCGCTACGACTGGATGGAGGCGTTCAACCGCCCCTGCCGCAACTACGAACAGTTCAAGCAGGATTTTCAGTACTACGCCGATATCGCTTACTGGGTGCAGAGGGAGTTGGAGCGCGCTATCCTTTACGTCATCAACGCCCGTTATGAGCTGGCGCCGTCGAAGCGCCTGGCCTACGCGGGCGGGGTGGCCCTGAACGCGGTCGCCAACCGGCTCATCTTGAAGAATACGAAGTTCAAGGACATTTATATACAGCCGGCGGCCGGGGATAATGGGCTAGCCGTCGGGTGCGCCTACTACGGCTGGATGGAGGCGCTCAAACAGGAGCGCGTTCTTCATAGCGGCTCGATGGCGCTCGGCCGGCCGTACCGTGGCAGGAGAGTGGCGAAGGCGCTTGAAGCCTACAAGGAGTCCGTGAGTTTCGCCGCGCCGGACGACTATATTCAACAGACGGCGGCGCTGCTGGCCGCCGGAAAGACCGTGGGTTGGTTTCAGGACGGCGCCGAGTTTGGGCCGAGGGCGCTCGGGCACCGCAGCATCCTCGCAGACCCGAGGCGCGTAGAGATGCGGGACTTCATCAACGCCAAGATCAAATTTCGCGAAGACTTCCGCCCCTTCGCGCCGTCCGTTCTCGCCGAGGACGCGTCCGTTTACTTCGACTGCGACTACGAAAGCCCTTACATGATCCTCATCGCCCCGGTCAGACCCGAGTGGCGGCAGGTAATCCCGAGCGTGACGCACCTGGACCAATCGGCCAGAATCCAGACCGTTAAGGCGTCAGTCTCCCCCAAGTATTACGAACTGCTCCGCGCCTTCAAAGAGCAGGCCGGCATCTCCGTGCTGCTGAACACGTCTTTTAACCGCAGAGGAATGCCCATCGTCGAGACGCCCGAGCAGGCCCTCGACTTCTTTCTCAACTGCGACTTGGACGTTTTGGTCCTGGACAATTTCATCGTCCGCAAACTTCCCCAGGGCATGCCGGAGCCGGCGAACCTGACTGAACAGTTCGTCGCCGATATCCGTGGGGTCTTAGAGCGCAACGTGGATGCCGCACGCAAGATCGGCGGTGTCTACAAGCTCAACGTTACCGGGGCCAGAACGCTCATAATCGACCTGTCAACTGATAAGCCCACGATGCTTGAGGGGGCGCCGGCGCCGAACCCCAGCGCCGTGATAAACATTACGGAGAAGGACTTGCAAACTCTACGGACCGACCCCGACAACGAAGGCGTCAAGCTATTCTACGCCGGCAAAATCAAGGTGGAGGGCGGCGCCGAACACGCCATGAGGTTCACGCAAATTTTCAAGCTTAAATAAATCCCAGTCCTAGGTTGAAAACTAGTGGGGGGTTACAGCTCAATGGGAAATCTTCTTCAGGACACCAGGTATGGGGCGCGCATGCTCGCCAAGCACAAGGGCTTCACCGCGGTCGCGGCGCTCACGCTCGCCCTCGGCGTCGGGGCCAACACCGCCATCTTCTCCGTCGTCAACGCTGTGCTGCTGCGCCCGCTCCCGTTTGAGCAGCCGGAACAGCTCGTGAGAGTCTTCGGCGCCAGCGCGAGTCGGAACGACTTCTCGCGGCCGCACTCGTACCTGAACTTCTCCGACCTGCGCGCCCAGAATCAGACGCTCGGGGCGTTGGCCGCCTACACGGGGTCCACCGCGGCGCTGAGCGGCGTCGACGCGCCGGAGCAGATCACGGGCGTCGTCGCCTCTGGCGACATCTTCCGCGCGCTCCTGACTAAGCCGCTGACGGGCCGGCTGCTGGCGCCCGAAGACGAGCAGCCAGGCGCGCCCGTCGTCGTCATCAGTCACGGGCTGTGGGTACGCGGCTTCGGCGGCGACCCGCAGATCGTCGGCCGCGTGATCAAGCTCGACGGGCGCGACCGCGAAGTCGTCGGCGTCACGCCCGAGGGCTTCCGTTTCGAGTTCGTCACCGGCGCGACGGACTTCTGGCTCCCCATCGACCCGCAGGCGAGCGGATACCAGCAGCGCGGCGCAATCTTCCTCAATGCCATCGGCCGCCTCAAGCCGGGCGTCTCGGTCGAGCAAGCGAACGCCGACCTGAGTGTCGTGGCGGCGCGGCTCGAACAGCAGTACCGGGACTCGAACGCCGGGGTCGGCGTCAGCCTTGCCCCGGCGCGGGAGGAATTGGTCGGCGACCTGCGCCCGACGCTGCTGGTGCTGCTCGGCTCGGTCGGGTTCGTGCTGCTGATCGCGTGCGCAAACGTCGCCAACCTGACGCTGGCGCGCGCCGTGGGGCGGCATCGGGAACTCGCGGTCCGCGCGGCGCTCGGCGCCGGACGCGGGCGCATTGTGCGGCAGTTGCTCACGGAGAGCCTGCTACTCGCCCTCGCCGGCGGCCTGCTCGGCCTGCTCTTCGCGCTGTATGGCGTCAAGGTCCTCTCCGCCTTCGTCCCCGGGAACGCGCCCCGCTTCGGCGAGACGAGCGCCGACCTGACCGTACTCTGCTTCACCCTCGGGGCGTCCCTGCTGACGGGGCTTCTCTTCGGCGTCGCGCCGGCGCTCCTGTCCTCCAGGCTCGACCTTAACGAAGCTCTCAAGGAGGGCGGGCGCGCCGGCGCGGACGGGCGCGGGCGCAAGCGCGTCCGCAGCGCGCTCGTCATCTCGGAAGTCGCCCTCTCGCTCATCCTACTCGTCGGCGCGGGTCTGCTGATAAAAAGTTTTATGAAGCTGAGTAACACGGACCCCGGCTTCAACCCCGGCCACACCCTGACCGCCTCGATCTCGCTCGTCACCGTCCGCTACGACACGAATGAGAAGATCGTCGACTTTTACCGCCGCCTCGTCGAGCGTGTCCGCGCCCTGCCGGGCGTCAGATCGGTCGGCGCGGTCACGCCGCTCCCCCTGAGCGACAACAACACGTCTTTCTCCTTCGCGGTCGTGGGGCAGCCGCCGCCCCCGCCGGGCCAGCGCCTGTCGGCCTCGACGCGTGTCGTCACGCCCGGCTATTTCGTCGCGCAGGGAATCCCCCTGCGGCAAGGGCGCGTCTTCAACGAGCAGGACAAGGCGGGAGCGCCGGGCGTGGTCATCGTCAACGAGGCGTTCGCGCGCCGCTACCTGCCCGGCGCCGCGCCGCTCGGCAAGCGCCTGCGCCTCGGCATCAACAGAACTGAGGGCGAGATTGTCGGCGTGGTCGGCGACATTCGTGGCGCCAGCCTCTCGCAGCCGGGCGCGCCTGAATATTACATTCCCGAGGCGGCCGTCGCCTTCGGCGACATGACGCTGGTCGTGCGCACGGCGAACGACCCGGCGCCTTTGGCGGCCGCGCTGCGCCAGGCCGTCGCCGAAATGGACAAGGACCAGCCGCTCTACGACGTTTGGACGATGGACACGCTCATCGCCCGGTCGGTCGCGCGTCAGCGCTTCAGCATGATCCTCGTCGGCGTCTTCGCCGTCCTCGCGGCGCTGCTCGCCGCCGTCGGCATCTTCTCGGTGATGAGTTCCCTCGTCGCGCAGCGGACGCATGAGATCGGCGTGCGCCTGGCCCTCGGCGCGCAGCCGCGAGACATCCTCTCCATGGTCGTCCGCCACGGCATGACGCTGACGCTCGTCGGCGTCGCCCTCGGGTTGGCGGCATCTTTCGCGCTCACGCGGCTGATGTCGAGCCTCCTCTACGAGGTGAGCGCGAAGGACCCCGTCATCTACGGCGGCATCTCGGCGCTGATCGCCGCGGTCGCCTTCGCTGCCTGCTACTTCCCGGCGCGTCGCGCCACGAAGGTCAGTCCGCTGATCGCCCTAAAGTACGAATGAGGCCCGTCTCGGACTTGCCGAGGGCCTTATAGCCGAACCGCAGGAACCTGAAGTGATCCACCCATACCTTGGGACAAATGTACAAACCACGAAGAGCGCGAAGAAGGAGAAGGAGTCAGCGTGTTCTTCTCGAAATCGTAACGTTACTCCGTGGTTTGTACTTATCTTTTCTGCGTCGATTTAGTGGCTGGTTCGCCTTCTTAACCGCCACAATCATTTGGGGCTGCTGAGGTACGAGCTGGTGTCAGAGTGATTTCTGTCTATATCAAAGTATGCCGGTGTTTTCGTTCTCGGCCAGATCAACGATGGCGCCAGGACGCGAGATCGGGCGTCGCGCTACAAGGCGACTGCCGCTATCCGCCCCGCCGAGAACGGCGATTCGGACGGCGAAATTTTCTCGTCGTACATTGATACTTCCATCCCTGACCTCCGGCGGGCGATTCTTGCGGCTTCCATACCCATAGGGTACAGTTGGGCTAACGTTTTCTCTTCTTCCTTACTACCAGGAGAGCGCAAAAGGTCCTGGAGAATCGTCAGCGTCGTGGCGCATTCGTCACAAGCGAGGCAATGAACTTCAAACTCTAGCCCCTCCGCCAGCGAACAGGAATCGGTTACGTAAGCGACCATCAGATCTCTTGCAGCATCCGCGTCCGCGCGGTTACAGGGCGTCGGCAGTTCCAATATACTTTTTGTTTTACTTCGTCCCGGCACGTTGGTTGATGATGGAAGACACCTTTCGCTTCTGACGATTACAAAGCTTCATTGACAGCGTTCGAGAACAAATAACGAATTCCTGATGGCGCGTCATAGCGGGGAGATATAAACTTATATAAAATATTCGCGCGGACGATAAACCTATATGAGATATATTGCAAGGGGCAAGTCAGGCATTCGCGGGACAAGCGTTGGCAGAGGGATTGACTGATGCGTAAAGGCGCGCGTCGAAGACCTATTTACCTGGGGCTGAAGTTACGGGCGGTACGCGCCGGCCTCGGCGGTCTGTCGCAACGCGAGTTAATCGAGCGTCTGGGCCTTAGCGGCTATCTGAATCAAGGAGAGATATCGGCTTTCGAGCAGGGAGTTCGCGAGCCGGACTTGCTCACCTTGAAAGCCTACGCTGATGCGGCAGGGATCTCGACTGACGACCTGATCAACGACGAGGTTAAACTGCCCCCAAAACTCCCCGTCAGGCGAGCGACAGGGACGAGCGGGAATCCGCGACAGCAACAGGCGAAAGCGGCGATCAATACGACCGCCGTCACGCTCTTCATCCTCATCCAGAGCGACGAGGGATCCAGACTCGCGGAAAATCGCGCGCGCAAGACTATCGAGAAGGCTTATTTGGAGCAGTATGGGATGAAGAAGTTAAAAGATCATGAGTACGAACTGACATTTTCCTACGAAGACGACGCCGACCTGGACGATCAAATTTATACTTTACTCGGGTCGATTTACACAGAGGCCAGGAGGCGCAAATGTTCAATCAAAGTCAACGCGAGAGAGAAAGGCGCGGACCGATATTGGTAAGCGCGCTCACTCTTCGCGCAAAGCCTTGATCGGATCGACCCTGGTAGCCCGGAGCGCCGGAAAGAAACATGCGGTTAACGCGACGACCGCCAGCAGGACGGCGGCGAGCGCGAAACTCGCCGGATCGGTCGGGCTTACCTGGTAGAGTTGGCTGGTGATCAAGCGGGTCAGCGCATAGGCGAGGATCATGCCCAAACCCAAACCGATCAGAACCAGAATCATTCCCTGCCGAATCACCATGCGTAAAAGGTCCTTCGGTTCGGCCCCGAGCGCCAGGCGGATGCCCATCTCGTGTGCGCGCTGGGCGGTCGCATGCGTCAAAACCCCATAGATTCCTATCGCCGCCAGCGCGAAGGCCATCGCCGAATAGATTCCGAGCATGAGCGTAGCGATCCGTCGGGGCGCGAGGGATTCGCCCACCAACTGTTCCAGAGCCATCACTTCGAAGACTGCCATATCTTTATCCTGTTCGCTCACGACTCGGCGTAGCGTGTGTTCGTATCTCATCGGGTCGGACTTCGCCCTAAGGACAATGTTAATGCGCCCCGAATCCTGAAAGTACGGCGAATAGACCTCCGGATGGGCCTCCTTGTCCAGGCCATCGTTTTTTATATCATCGACGACTCCGACGATTTCACGCGGGCCCCATTCTTTCATCATCAACCCACGAGCGGGTTCGATATATTTACCCAGCGGGTCTTCGCTCGGATAATGCTTGAGCGCCATACTGCGGTTGATAATGACTACCGGCTTAGAGTTCTCGTTGTCGTTTTCGGTGAAGAGACGGCCCGTTCGCAAACGAGCGCCGAGGGTCTTGAAAAACCCGGAGGAAATCGTGACCCAATAGATTCTGGGCCGGATGTCGGCCCCCGTTTGTTTTCCCACAAAAGAAATCTGAGCCCAGCTTGTACCGGTCACGGGGAACTTCGAACACACCGCTACGCCTTCGACGCCGGGGACCCGTTCGAGTCCGGAGATGATTCCCCTGGCCAAACTTCTTCGCGACTCCACATCCGCATATCTCTTATTGCCCGTCACAGCGAGGCGCGCGGTCAAGACGCCCTCAATATCGAAGCCCGGGTCTACGCCGGTCAATCGATTGAAGCTCCTGATCATCACGCCGGCGCCGGCGAGCAGGAGCAAAGCCAGCGCGACTTCAAAGATGACAATCAGGTTACCGGCGCGAAAGCGGCCTTTGATCCCGCGCCCCGCTCCCACGCTCTTCCCGCCCCGCCCTTCCTTGAGCATTTCGGAAAGATTCGCCTTCGACCCCCGCAATGCCGGGACGAGTCCGAACAAGACGCCGCACAAAACGGAGACCAGAAAAGCGAAGCCGAACACTCGCAAGTCAAACGGAATTTGCTCCTGAGGGGGCCTATAACTCAGTTTAGGGAAGAAGCCGGGCAGAAACTTGGTGGAGCCATAGGCCAGCGGTAGCGATAGAATGCCTCCGACGAGCGAGAGCATTACGCTTTCGGTCAGAAACGTTCTGACAAGACGCCATCGGCTCGCGCCCAGCGCCGAGCGGATCGCGGTTTCAGACTCCCGCGCGACGCCCTGCGCGAGGAGCAGGTTTGAGACGTTGGCGCAGGCGATCAACAGCACGAAACCGACAGCGAAGAAGACCGTCAGCAAGGCCGGGCGCAGGTCTTTAATGGCGTCTTCGATAGATTCATGAACGAGCGTCTGCCAGTTCCTATGAGTGGCTTTGAATTCCCGCTGCCAACGTTCTCCGACGGGTCTTAAAAGGCTTTGGGCCTGCGCCGCCGGGACTCCGGGCTTAAGCCTCGCGGCCGCAATCAACCCGCGCTTTACTCGATCGGTCCATTCGGCCTGACTGTACGCAAGAGGGGTCCACAGTTCGCTGATCGAGCGAGGATAAGTACAACCGGGCGGCATCACGCCGACCACTCTGTAGCTCTCGCCGTTGATCTGAATCTGCTCGCCGATGATATTCGGATCGCCGCCGAATCGCCGCTGCCAGAGCTTATAGCCGAGCAGAGCCACAAACTTGCCGCCGGGCTCGTGCTCTTCGGGTGTGAATAACCGTCCGAGTTGCGGCTGAACACCTATGATTTTGAAGTAATCCGCCTGAACTTGCCAACCGACGACGCTCTCCGGCTCTCGCCCACCCGTTAGATTATAGGTGCTGTACCAAAAAGCGGCTATCGACTCGAAAGCCGCTCCGCTCTGTTGTTTGATGTCGAGGAAATCGGCCGGCGAGAGCAGGTATTGATTGCCTTCGTCCGCCGGGTCTCCGCCGATCAATTCAACCAACCGGTGCGGCTCCTTCATTCCCGGCAGAGGGTCCAACAATACGGCGTTAACCACGCAGAAGATCGCCGTGTTGGCGCCGATGCCGAGGGCTAAAGAGATGATGGCGATTAGGGTAAGCGCCGGCTGCTTCATCAGACCGCGCAATCCGTGGCGTAGGTCTTGGTAGAAGGCTCTCATATATTCGGCTCTTTGATGGCGGCAATGACGGCCCAGTCATCTCCTTAATCGAACCCAAAACCATCGCTCTTGCCGAGACCTACAGATGTACAGGGAATTCGGCCTCCCCGTAACGCAGGGAGTCCGTAAGGCTCAATAAGTATCTTTGGTTCGTCGCGGTTCAACTCGAACGCGTCATAGTAATAATGGAAATCGCCGCCGGCGGGCGCTCGGGGCGTATCGACGTTCTCAACTGTGATTTCGTAGGTCGTCCCTTCTTCTTTGTTCAGCCTCAGCAACTCCGACCCGTCCCGCCCCGCCCTCAAGACGAGCGCCTGATTCGGGTGTGTGAGGTAGATGTTGGCGCCGACATATTCGGCGATCTGTCCCAAACTGCGGCCTGCCGAGGCAGTTCGCGCCGCCCCTTTCGCGGTGATCGGGATCGTCCGGTAGAAATCCGAAGTCAGTGTGTCCGTATAAAACAGACCTTTCGCTACGAACAGGATCGGCCTCAGAACGCCTCTCTTCACTTTCAGCGGGCGGTTATAAAAATGCTCACCCTCCAGATCTATGACCCAGCGGAAGTCTTGTGGGTCACTCGGAGGTTCATTCAGGTCGCCGGCGATGAAAGGTTCCGCGGTTTGTTGTTCCGGGGAAGGCTCGCCCTCCACGTTCAGCCACAGGTCTGAAGGCTGGCCGATTAGGTTATGAGGGAATGTCAGCGTCTGTTCCGATTCGCTCTCCGGATCAGGCCCTCTTTTGACCAGGCGAAATCTCAATTCATGATCGTCCTTGCTGAGGGCGCCGATCTGACAGATTTTGCGCCGTTTATCAAAGCAAAAAGCCAACAGTCCGGTGAAGCGAATTGCGACGGCAGGGTTTTGCGGCACAGGCATATCCACTTCCTCCTATGGGGATAGGTGACTGGTTAATGGGATAACGCGAAAAGTCGCGCAGAAATCAGAAAGCGGCGTGACCGCCGATAACAGTATATGCGGCCCAATGGTACGGATTGCGGAACTCAGGGGAGCGGCTTCTGATCATATCGAGTTGCGCCTGCCGCAACGCCTGCGCGGTGGATAACCCATCGCTCTTGCGATGCCTGTGAAAACTGATCATCAATTCCTTGGTCGGGTAAGAGTCTACGGGCCACAAGCTGGCCACGACGAGAGGGATTCCCGCCGCCTCGAACGGGCGGGCCAACCCCACGGCCCCTTCTCCCTTGTAGTTTTGCTCGATCCCGGTCTGGCAGGCCGAAAGAACCACCAGGCGCGGACGCGAAAGGTTCATGCTGTAGAACTCGAAGGTCTGCAAAGCGCCGTCATCCTCTTTCGACGCCGATCTCCTCTCCCCGGCCAGCGGCAACAGCGAAAGCATGGGAGACCGTTCGTCCGCGATATAGTGCGCCGCGAAGTGTACGACGTCCGACTTCTGAATCTCTCTTCTGACGTCCGGCTCCCTGGCGTCCCTTTCGAGGAGAGCTATCGAGTTTTCGTAAAAGCCCTTTATTTCCGAAGCCTGAGTGGCCGCCCAGGGCAGGTGTTTAAGGTCACGGAACGCGGCGGCGTCGAACAGTGGGTTGCCGACGGCAAGCAGCCTCTCGGTTTGAACGCCTTCTTTTCGCCTGGCCCCGTCACTGGCGACAATGAACATGTTCGCGCTCGGCGCGGTGAGAATCGCATGGTTCTCGATCAGGTATTTGCCGGAGCCGGGCGAAAACAGAGACGCGAACGGCAACCGGTTGAGGGCCTTGTCGGGGATAACGCATATCTCCGCGTCCTTATCCAACAGGTTCTCGACAGGCTTGATCAGCAGGTCGTACAACTCCGAAGACCTACCCCTGTAATCATCTACCTGGGCAGCATAGAGTCCGCCGGCGAGCGACCGCAGATAGTCGTTCACTTTGTTATCCAGCGTTTCCCGTCCGATTTCGACGGAAAAGCTCTTGAGATCAGCGCCGGACACTGCCCAGATGATAAGGCGCTTGTCCAACACTGAATATTGCAGCAACCGGGTCTTGTCGGGAAGCCGGCTTTGAATCCCCGCCAGATCGAGCGGCCTAGTCGAGCGCGGAAGACGTAAGCTGGGCAGCTTTTCTTCAAGTAATTTTCCCGGTGGCATCTCGATGGCGTCGAGCAGCGAGCGCGCGCGGCTCATCTCAGAGAAGTTGAAAGCGCGGCGCGGGTCTTGCCGTTTGAAATAGGCGTACTCTATCGCCGTGTCATATACCCCCTGTTCATTGTCGAAGAAGCTGTTCCGGCTACTCTCGTCCTGGATGTTTTGGCGGTGCTGTTCGTAGAGTTCTATGACTTCTTTCAACGCCGCCTCCACCGCGGCCGTATCCCCACGCTTGATGTGGGACACGAGCATGCCTTTTTTCGCCTCGAAACGCATCTGTTGTCTGTTAATATCGTTCTCATCGTAAAGCCGAAGGGCCTCTCCATAGCTCTTCACAGCGTTGTCGAGATCGTCGGTCTCTCGATAAACCCATCCCAGGCTCAACTGCGAAAAGGCCATGATCTCCCTGCCCATTTTCTCATCACTCAATCGCCTCCCGACCTCTCCGCTCTCCCGAATGAGCTTGACCGCCTCGGCGTTGTTATTGAGCTTGTGATAGGCCATTCCCAGAAGAGCCTGATGGCGGGAGACAACCCATGGGTTATTCGTTTCGAGGCTCAATTTAAAAGCCTCCTGCTGATAATCCAGGGCGGCGAGCGTCTTGCCCGAAGCCATATGACATTTAGACGCCTTCGCATGAAGTCCGGCGACCTGCCCCGGGTCCACGTTAATTGCGCCGGCGACCGATAATCCCTCCTGGATCATCGGTAAGATATCCTGGTACCTGGCCAGCTCTAGATATGTATCCGTCGCTCGACTTATGCCGGCCAAAACGCCGTAATCATCCTCAATTCGTCTTGCGAGCGCCAGTCGCTTCAGACTGTAGTCGAGCGCCGTTGAATACCCGGTCAGATCGGCGTTGACGTTAGCCAGGCCGTTAAGGAACAGTGTTAACGCCCACATATAACTACGGGACTCGGATTCTTGCCGGCCTTTCGTGAGCACGGGTAGGCTGAGCGCGGGGCTCGCCTGCTAGTAATAGCATTGACCCAGCAGACTTCGGGCCACTAAAGATTCACAGACGTCGCCGGTCTGATCAAAGAGATCTATGGCCCGCAGGTAACCGTTTATGGCCTCGCCCACTCGCGATCGTCGCAGGCTCTCGGTGGCCGCTTTGGCCAAATCGCGAGCGCCGGAAAGTTTACTCAGTTGTTGCGGCGCCGCGTCTCGGTAGAACTGCGCGAGGTCATAGGTGAACCGGTCCCCGACCTTTCCCAGCCCTACGCTCCCTATGAACAGTAGCGCCGACAAATACTCCTCAGCCTCAGTTGATTTGCCCGAAAGCGACAGCAAGAGATAACTATCGATCAGCCTCTCGGCGATGAAACTACCGGTACTTACCCGGCTCCGCTTATACGCGCCCCAGGCCCGTTCCGCGTCACGCGCTTGATAGGCGCTCATGAAATCCCGATAGACGTTCTCTCGATTCCCACCGGCCTGCTTGATCTTTTCCGTGATCTTCGCCAGGTTGCTCTTCGCCTCTTCAGCCCAGGGGGATGAAGAGTCCTTTTCGAGATACTTCTTCCAGTCTTCTTCGGCTGTCCGCCACAGCGCCTGGTACTGGTGGCAAAGGGCGAGATTCCACTGAGCCTCCAGCAGAGAGCCGTCCAGCTCGACTGCTCGATGCAGGTGTTCCAAAGCCAAGGCCATGTCCTCGCCTGTGGCTTGGCTGGGATTCTTCGCCCTCTCCCTCTCCATCAGGGCGACGGCGAGGTCGTTGCGCAGTTTCGCGTCATCCGGATTTTGTCGCAAGGCGAGATCGAAGCGCGCCACGGCTTCGTTGAAATCCCTATAAACCAAATAGGCCTTGCCGAGGGCCTGGTAGTCGGCGGCGTTTTTCTCCTCGTTGGCTCCGCGGATAATGAGTCTGAAGGCTTCGTCGCGCTCGTCGTTATAGAGTTTAACTGCGCCTTGATTTTGAGTGACGCGGTATGCCGCATAGCCGAAGCCTGTGAGTCGAGCCTCGACCGGACGTTCCTGCGCATACTTCGCATAGAGGATGTGGAGGCCTTTGCTGCCAGGAGACTGGTAGAAGAACAATGCCCAGATGAGCGCGCCTGCGCAGATGACCGATACAGCGGCCAAGGGTTGCCAGATCGGGCGCGAGACATTCCGGTCCCCTACCAAAAGGCTGACGGGCTTACTCAGCCATTGCCGGATCCGGTCGAAGCCCCTCGCGCCTGCGTCCGCCTGAGCTGTGACCCATTCAATACACTCATAGTAGGCGCATACCGATTCGGCGAACTCAAGTAGCTTTACCCCCTCTTCGGAACTCAAGAATTGCCGCTCGAAACTCTCGCGCTTGGCGTCGGACAGTCGCTTGAGAGAGTAAGCCGCGAACAATTCGTGTCTGACGGTTTCCAAACGCCTCCTGAGAAGTTCGTTGCCGAGCAGTTTTTCCTGGACCTTCAACTTCTCTTCCGAACTCATCTCACCCAGAAAATAACGGTGAAAAGGGGTGTTGACGTCGAGGAATTTGGCCGCGCCGGCCTTAGCGTACCCGTACAACAGTTCGGCCAGCCTGAGTTTTTCGAGCCTTTCCTCAGATCCCAAGAAATGTTTCTCGAATCTCTCACGCTTATCCAGAGTGAGGCATCCGGAAACGTACGCCGCAAACAATTCCGACTCAGCGCCTTGAAACCGCTCTCTGTAATCGTCGTCAACAAGCAGTCTTTCTTCGACCTGACGCTTTTCTTCGTCTGACAACTCACCGAGCAGGTAGCGACAGAAGAGAATGTTAGCGTTAGGAAATGCCATATCCTTGTCCTTCCATCACGATGTCGTTGTTTTGTAGATATTATCCCGCCACTAAACGCTTCTCGTTGTAGGGGGGAATTTCAACCAGGCCGTTTGGTTGGTTCTCGTCAATTCATATCAATCTGCGTGCGCACTTACGCAAAGCAGGGCTTTCCATTTGAGATCGAGATATGTGGAAGGGTAGAGTCAGTAGAACCTTCACAAGTCACTACGCTGAAGCTGATCCGCGGAGAAATCTGGGCAACGTCATGACTTCTCGTTTGTCTTGCTCGATGCCTTTCCACGGAAGCGCGAAGGACAGCACAGAGTCTATTGCTTTTTTATATCAACCTCAAGCGATTTGGATCTGTGGGGATTCGCGGAGACAGGTCCCCGACAGTGTGGCCTGAATTAATCGTTCGGTTCCTGCCGGAGATCATAAATTTCTGCCGCCGCTTTTTGTCCTTATCGCTCATTCCTCATACCAATCAAGCTTATCGCCCAATCCCCAATGTTTTAAGGAATACCGACAATGTCTTTCCTGTCGGGTCATCGGCAGGCAACTTGCCGTCGAGGAAGCGATTGACCTGGGTCGTGCTGTATCCGTAATCGTTGGCGAGATCGCGCGCCATATAGCCCTTCCTTCTCAGCTCCGTCCGCAGATCGCGGAAATCAGGCATAATCACGTTGAGGATCGTATCACGCGAAATCTGCTTCTCCCCCTCCTGGTATCCTTGCTTGATTGCCTCCCAACAGATGCGCTGCACCTGGAGCGGCGTACGGCACAGTTGCTCGATCTCTTCTCGCGCTTCCGGAGAGAAGATTTCGATCTTTCCTTTCGCCTCTTCGATCAGCCATTCCAGATAAGAACCGACTTCACCGGTGAGCCCTTGAAGTTCCAGACACTCGCACCGCTGTCCGATCTCTTCCATCAGCCCGCGTTTCAGATTGGGCCAGTCCGTCATGCGTGAGGCCCAAGGCGAGGATGACGTTCTCCATCTCACGATACAACCAGTGCAGCAGCCGCCAATCGGCGACATTCAGTTTGATCCGCGCCGGTTTCGTTGATTGATGGAATCTCTTGAGCAAGGTCAGACGATAAGATTGCCCCGGCGACGGCGTGGAATCCGGCCCGGTATCCTTTTCCAGCAGTGAATCGAGCTTTTGTTTTTGTTCGGCTGAGAGCCGGCTCCCGACGATTTTGACCAGATTGCGCTTGTGTCGATTGGTTTCGCCGGCGATCAACCCGGCCAGTGTCGTATAGCTGGGTAAAGCTATTTTATGATGAGCGAGAAATTGGATCGCCTCCAGGAGAATCAATTTAGGCCGCAGGCGCAACCTGACCAGGTCCGCGATTTTGCGCGAGACCAGCGGGGTGGAATCGTTTGCCGAAAAATTTGTTCCGGGCGCGGAAATATCCGGTCATCAGGATAAAGCAGAGGCGATTGGTCGGTGTCCGAAAGCCGTCGCACAAAACCTGCAGGCGCGGCGGGAGAGTGAAGAATTTTTTCCGCTCGACGCTGTTGAAATCGGGAGGGGAGTCAAAGGTCTTGATCTCCAGCTCATTGAAAATTTTCATTCTGGGCACGAAGCTGCTCCTTTGCTCCGCGGGAGGCTCCCAGATCACTCCCGTCGGTGGGGACAGGCACTCGGATGTTTCTTCCGATGCGCGGTGAAGAATTCCCGTACGACGCGGCGATAAGCGCGTCGCGTGTGTTCCGAAAGGGATTTGTCATAGAAGTCGTCCATCAGGCGGTAATCAAACTGCTCCCGAGTTTTGCCGGCGGAAGAGGAACGACTCGAATGCTTGATTTGTTTGCCTATCAAGAAACACCACCTGAGTTCAGTTTGTTTCAAATGCAAAATTCCTGAAATTGCAATCAGAAGAAGGACATGACGGGTCGAAATAATACTGCAAACCATCGTTATCGGAAATGCCATCATGAAACCGGATTGACCTTGATCAATGGCCTGGAGATGGAACGCGCCGGCCAGATTTTGACCGGATTTTAATAGAGGGCCTCCGAAGGGAAACTCGGGGAGGAAATGAGAGGGAGATTGTTTACCGACAATTTGGAAAAACGGGAGTTGAAACGAGCTTTAAGCGTCTGCCTTCACCCTAAAGCCTATGGGACTTTTAGTTCCTTTGTTGGGAAATACCCCAGGAGGCGATTTTTGGCGTGGGCATTATTGAAGAACTTGCAAGGCATGGTTACCGGCTGAGTCCGGGCACCCTCTACCCGCTTCTCCACGGGCTGGAAGAGAGAGGGTATTTGCGTTCATCCGGGAAAAGTAGTGGAGGGCACTCGTGCCGCGTCTATCGGGCCACGCCGAAGGGACGCAAGGCGTTGGCCGCCGCCAAGCTGAAGGTCCGCGAACTGTTCTCCGAATTGTTGGAGGAAGGGCATCCGGAGGATAGCCCGCTGCGCGAAACCGCGGGGGCTAGAGAGTTGATGAAGGAATTGACCGCCCAATTGCGTGAAGGCGTGAGTAAAGCGCGGGAGCCTGTGGCGCAGACATTGCTCGAAACCTCACTTGAAGTAGTCAGAGGCCTGATTAAAGCCTTCGACGAATACGAAAAGAAAAGTTAGGAAGATGACGATGAAGCGTCAATGGATGGCTTGGATTATTGCGACCATTGTGACTGTAGTGTTGAGCGCAGCGGTGGCCCGTTCCACTCGCCTCCCCGGAGATGCGCCCATAACCGGATTCCTGCAATCAGTGGTTCCGGAAGATAACTCTTGGGCTGAAGCGATCACCACGAGCGCCAGGATTCCTTGGAATTTCATCCTGCTCGCAATCACACTTCTTTTCTCATGGTTGATCGCCGGTTGGCGCGCGGCGGTGTTCGCCGCCGTCTGTTTCCTGGGACTGTTGTTGCTCGGGCCTTGGCTCCAAACGGTGATCGCCCGGCCACGGCCATCTCCCTCCCTGGTCCGCGTGGTGGGATCGTCGTCCGGGTATTCCTTCCCTTCAATCTTCGCGCTGACCTATGCCGCCACCGCCGGCTATTTGGCGGTCCTGGCTTGGCGTACGTTGGCGGGGCGGGCGCGGTGGGTCGTGATCCTGGTCTGCGCTTTGTTGATGCTTGTCGGCGGGAGCGCCCGCGTCGTCCTGGGAGCTCATTGGCCGAGCGATGTCGTGACTTCTTATTTGATCGGCCTGGTCTGGGCGGCGTTGTTGGTCTCGCTGTCTCAAACTCATAAACAGCGTACGCGAGGGCCGATTTTTTGAGACCCTCAGCGTAATATTTTGGTCCATATCCTCGATTCACCAATACATTGCAAACGAGATGCAGCGCGTGAACCGCGCGGCTAACGCAAGGCGCTCAGGGCTACCGGGATGAAGGTGTGCGGATCGTTCGGCGCCTTAATGTCGTCTGGAAAGCGAATTGGCGAATCGAGAGAAATGCAAACGCCTGATGAGAACGCCTAAAACGTCTTTTTTTCTTCTCTCGTTGGTTTTTCTGTCATTGGTCGCAGTCGCCGGGTTGGCGCAGGACCGGCCGCCGCGGACCTTGAACTTTGAGCAGGCGGTCGAACTTGCGCTGAGAAATTATCCGGCGATCCGCGCGGCGCGGGCACAGCGACAGGCCACCGAAGCGGGCGTCGAGATGGCGCGCACGAATTATCTGCCTCGCGCCGACATGTTGTGGCAACAGAACCGCGCGACTCGCAACAATGTTTTCGGGTTGCTGCTGCCGCAATCCGTGGTCCCGCCGATTTCAGGCCCGCAGCTCGAAAGCGCGTCGCTCGAAAGCGCGTGGGGCAGCGCCGGCGGCCTGATGCTGTCGTGGGAGCCGTTCGATTTCGGATTGCGCAAAGCGAACGTCGAATTGGCGCGGGCGATCGGCAGGCAGGCGAACGCGAACGAGGCCGTGACGCGGCTGGACGTGAGCGTCGCCGCGGCCGACGCCTTCCTGACGCTGCTCGCCGCCGAACAGACCATGGAGGCGGCGCAGGCCGGCGTCGAACGCGCGGAGACATTGGCCAGAGCCGTTCGCGCGCTGGTCGAGAATCAACTGCGCCCTGGTGTTGACGCTTCGCGCGCGGACGCCGAACTGGCCGCAGCAAGAAACCAGTTGATTCAGGCCGAGCAGAACGCCGAACTCGCTCGCGTGAATCTGGCCGAAACGATTGGAGAGGCTGGGGCGAACATCGCTATTGAACCTGGCCCGCTGCTCGAACTTCCACCGGCCCCGCCCCTGCTCAGGGTCAACTTCGCTTTGCACCCGCTCGCAATCGCGCAGACAGCGGCGGTTGATACCTCGCGCTCACGTGAGAGGTTGCTCGATCGTTCATACTTTCCTCGCTTCAACTGGCAAATGGCTGTCTTCGGCCGAGGCTCGGGAGCAAGGCTCGACGGGACTTTCGACAACGGCAATGGCTGGCGACCGAACACCTTTAATTGGGCGACGGGGTTAACGGTCAGTTTTTCGGTCTTCGACATCTTCGGGCTGCGGGCGAGACGCCACGCCGAAGCGAGCAACACCGCCGTCGAACAGGCGCGTTACGATCAGGTGATCAACACGCTCAAGACGCAGGACGCTCGCGCCCGCGCGCTGATCGAGTCGGCCCGCCGCATCGCCGAAAACATGCGGGTTCAGATCAAAGCCGCGCAAGAGACTCTGACTCGCGCGAAAGCGCGCTACGACTTCGGCCTCGCGAACATCACCGAAATGGCCGACGCGCAGCGTCTGCTCGCGCAGGCCGAGATCGAAGACGCGGTCGCCAAACTCGCCGTCTGGCGCGCAATGCTCGCCGCCGCAAAACTACAGGGCGATCTAAAACCGTTTCTCCAACAAGCTTCGGGGACGAAGTAAGACTCGCTCAACGCGGCTCCGGACTCCAGACCATAAACCTTTATGTGGCTCATCAACACCGCGCTCCGTCGCCCCTTTACCATTCTCGTCATAGTCATCGGCATCGCTCTTGGATCGGTTCTGGCGATCACGCGAATGCCGGTAGACATCTTTCCGAACCTCAATCTGCCGGTGATCTACGTCGCGCAGCCCTACGGCGGAATGGACCCGGCGCAGATGGAGAGCTTTCTCACATCGTATTACGAGTATCACTTCCTGTACGTTTCCGGCATCGAGCATGTCGAGTCGCGCTCGATCCAGAACGTCGCGTTGCTCAAACTCTTCTTCCATCCAGGCACGGACATGAGCCAGGCGCTGGCGCAGGTGATTGCTTACGTCGAACGCTCGAAGGCCTTCATGCCGCCCGGCACGGTCAATCCGTTCGTGATGCGCTTCGACGCGGGCAGCGTGCCCGTCGGCCAGCTCGTCTTTTCGAGCGAGACGCGCGGCGTGGCCGAGATTCAAGACCTGGCGCTCTTCCGCGTGCGTCCGGCCTTTTCTACTTTACCGGGTGTGTCAGCGCCGCCGCCGTTCGGCGGCAACCAGCGCACCGTAATCGTGCGCGTTGACCCGGCGCGACTGCGTTCTTATTCGATGTCGCCGGAAGAGGTAGCCAAAGCCATCGCCGCCGGGAATGCGATTCTGCCCGCGGGCAATGTGCGCACGGGCGATTTGAACCGTCTGGCGCCGATGAACGGCGTGGTGCGCGACATCCGCGAGCTGGCCGATTTGCCGATCCGCAACGGCGCGGGGCCGAACGTTTACGTGCGTGACGTCGGCGTGGTCGAAAACGGCAGCGACATTTTGACCGGTTACGGTCTGGTCAACGGCCGCCGCACCGTTTACATCCCCGTCACCAAACGCGCCGAGGCTTCGACGCTCGAAGTCGTCAATCGCGTCAAATCCGAGTTGGCCCGCTTCCAATCGCTCGTGCCCGAAGACATCAAGGTCAGCTTCGAGTTCGATCAATCAACCATTGTCAAAAATTCTATCCGCGGGCTGATCTTCGAAGGCGTGCTGGGCGCGCTGCTGACTGGCCTGATGGTGCTGCTGTTTTTGCGTGACGTGCGGAGCGCGTTGATCGTCGTGACGACGATCCCGTTTGCGATCCTGGCCGGGGTTGTCGGGCTGTGGCTGACTGGGCAGACGATCAACATCATGACGCTCGGCGGATTGGCGCTGGCCATCGGCATCCTGGTTGACGAATCAACCGTCGCCATCGAGAACATCCACACGCATCTGTCGCGCGGCGAACCGGTGCGGCGAGCCGTCTGGGACGCGACGCGCGAAACGATCACGCCGCGGTTGCTGGCGATGCTGGCCGTGCTAGCCGTATTCGTGCCTTCACTCTTCATGGTTGGCGTGGCCAGATCATTGTTCGTCCCACTTTCGCTGGCTGTAGGCTTTGCGATGTTGGCGTCGTACTTCCTGTCGAACACGCTCGTGCCGGCGCTCTCCGCGTGGCTGCTGAAGCATTCACACCCGGAGGAGCGCAAACCATCCTTCTTCGACAAAATCCGCGCGCGATACGAAAGGCTGCTGAACGTGATGTGGCGACTGCGCTGGATAGCGCTGGCGGTTTACGCGGTGGTCGCGCTCGCCGGGATTTTTCTGATCGGGCGCAACCTTGGCACGGACATCTTCCCGCAGGTTGACACCAGCATGTTCCAGCTCCGTCTACGAGCGCCGACCGGAACCCGGGTTGAACGCACCGAGATCGTCGCGCTCAAAGGGGTCACCCTAGTAACCGAACCGAAACGCGCGCTAAGCAATTAGGCTACCTGCCATCCTGCAATTGAGTCTCTCAACTCCGCCCCTGGCCATACCCAGAGTCCCGCTATAAAACCACCCAGTCAGAGCGTTCCACGATATGTTCCACGGTCAAGACAGGTCATTCTATTGGCCGTTTGGGAAGGCTCCCGGGCTTTCAAGATGGTATTTCCGCTAAACACCCTTTTCGGATATAAGCTCGAAAAACGCCATCCAGTATGGTTGAAAATCCACCATTGAGTCGTTGATTTTCAGCCATTAAGCGGATAATCTTCAAGCATGTATAAGCGTTTTCTACGCCCAAAGCTCCTGGCGGCTCTCGCCGACACCCCGGTGGTCTTCCTTAACGGCGCGTGGCAAACCGGTAAAAGCACTCTGGTCAGAGATCTGGCCGAGGGCGAGCGACCGGCGCGCTACCTGACTTTTGACGACGCGACGGTCTTGGCCGCGGCGCGCCATGACCCAGCCGGCTTCGTCGCGGGCTTGGAGGGGCCGGTGATCATCGACGAAGTGCAACACGTTCCCGACATCTTTCCCGCGCTCAAATTAGCCGTTGACCGTGACCGGCGACCAGGCCGCTTCCTGCTGACCGGATCGGCGAACATCTTACTGCTGCCGCGCGTGTCGGAGTCACTCGCCGGCAGAATGGAGATCCTCACGCTCTGGCCGCTCTCACAAGGAGAGATCGAAGGGGTCGAAGAGAATTTAATCGATCGTCTCTTCTCCGCCCAATTCGCGCTCCCCCGAACCCCGTTGAAGGGCGCGGGAACCCGAGTCGATCTCCTGGACCGGGTGGCGCGCGGCGGCTATCCGGAGGCGCTCGGTCGAAAGACTGAAGAGCGCCGGCGGGAGTGGTTCGGCTCCTACATCACGACCATTCTACAACGCGACGTGCGGGAGATGGCGAACATCGAAGGCCTGACTGAGTTGCCGCGGGCGTTGACGTTGCTCGCGACTCGCGCGAGTTCGCTGCACAACCTGGCGGACATCTCGCGCAGCATCGACATTCCGCAGACGACTCTCAAACGCTACCTCACACTGCTCGAAACCACGTTTCTACTCTCGCCTCTGCCGGCCTGGTCTTCGAATTTGGGCAAGCGGCTGGTCAAGGCTCCCAAACTCGCGCTGAGCGACACAGGATTGCTGACCTACCTGCTCGGCGCGGACAGAGAGAGGTTGGAGGAAGACAGTTCTGCGCTCGGCCGGGCGCTGGAGAATTTCGTGGTGACGGAGTTGCGTAAGCAGTCGTCGTGGAGCAAGACGAAGCCTCAGCTCTTCCATTTCCGAACGCAGAGCGGTCAGGAAGTGGACGTGATTATGGAAGACGCCGCCGGACGTCTCGTCGGGGTTGAGGTCAAGGCGAGCGCCACGGTCACGAGCGGCGATTTCAAGGGGCTTCACGCCTTGCGGGAGATGACTGGAAATCGTCTTACGCGCGGAGTCGTGTTGTATGCCGGAGCCGAAGCCGTCTCTTTCGGTTCCGACCTTTTCGCGCTCCCGCTCGCGAGTCTTTGGCGCCCGCTGTCTTCTTAAAGTTTTATTCTCAACTGTTGGAGGAAAGGCCGATGACTAAGGATCTGATCGTCACATCCGCCGCGACGCCAGCCGCGCCCGGCCAGGCGCTCGCCCGGGTGGGCCGCTTCGAGTTGCCGAGGGCCAAAAACTTCATCGAGAAGTCTATCTCGGAAGACACCCGCCGGGCATACACCCGCGCGCTGCTCGATTTCTTCTCATTCGTCAGTAAACTGCCGGCGCATGTGACGGTCGAGGACGTCATCGCGTATCGGGACGACCTGGTGAAGAAGAAGCGCAGAAAGGCCCGAACCGTAAACATGAAAATCTCGGTCGTCCGCGCCTATTTCAGCTACCTGAAGGCCGCGGGAGATCTCACGCTCAACCCGGCCGACACCGAGATCGTGAGCGTCCCGCCAACGCCCGACGACATGGCCGGCCGCGTCCTGACGCCCGAGGAAGTCGTTCGCCTGATCAACGCTCCGGATCGAAGCAAGCCGGAAGGCGCGCGGGATCACGCGCTGCTGCTCGTCCTGGCGCGGACCAGCCTGCGGGTGAGCGAGGTCAGGAACCTGCGTGTCTCCTCGATCGTCTGGAGTCACGGGCGCTGGACGGCGCGGGTCAAGGTCAAGGGGGGCCGCGAAAGAACGATCCCCTTGCCGAAGGACGTCAAGGGGTCTCGGTGACATAGTGATTACGTCACAAACGTACATTTCCTGAAATTCGACCTGATTAAGCCAATTTCCCACCTCCGGGCGAGTCGGCGTTCAAAGGCTTTCTAAAGCATCCTCTCCTGTCTGAGAGGTTCGTGACAACATTCTACTGACCAGGAACGAACCTCTCAGACAAGGAGTCAGTGATGTCAAAAAAGAAGCCTCCGCCGGCGGTAGCGCTTCACTCAGTCTTTGTCCGTGATCACCAGCGTCGATTACGCCTGGTGATCGATCTGCTCGACCTCGAAGCGCGCCGCCAGCGCATACCGCCGACAACTTCCCAATCACAATCAGAACTAGAAACGCCGCGCGCCTTCATCGCCGCGCAGCGCAACCCCGGAGGAAAGTCATGAAAATCGCCGCTCTCTACGCACGCGTCTCCAGCGCCAAACAACAGCTCAACGAGAATATCGCCTCACAAATCGCCGCCATTGAGGAATACGCGCGTCAGCGCGATTACCACATCAGCCCGCAACACATCTACAAAGACGACGGCTACAGCGGCGCTCGTCTGGATCGCCCCGCGTTGGATCGCCTGCGTGACGCCGTGGCGCAGGGCGAAGTGGAAGCCGCGCTGATTCTCTCGCCCGATCGTCTCGCTCGACAATTCGCCTATCAGTACATCGTCGTCGAGGAGTTCGAACGGGCCGGTTGCGAAGTCGTCTTCACCAGTCACAACTTCGGCGCCTCACCTGCGGAGCGGATGCTCCAAGAAATGACCGGCGTCTTCGCCGAGTACGAACGCGCGCTGATTACCGAGCGCTGCCGCCGGGGTCGTCTGCATCGCGCTCGCCAGGGACAGGTCTGGATGAGCCAAGCGCCTTACGGTTATACCTATATCCCGCGCTCTGAGAACTGTCCCGGCAAACTCGTCATCAACGAGGCCGAGGCGGAAGTCGTACGGATGATCTTCCGCTGGCTGATCGATGAGCAACTATCCACTTACCAGATCAACAAGCGGCTCAATGAACTGGGCGTCCGCACACGGCGTGGTAAAGATCGATGGTGCGGCGGCACGATCATCAACCTGCTGCGCAATCCGGTTTACACCGGCGCCTACTATTACAACAAGCGGCAATACGTTCCGGCCAAGCGCAGAAATATGCCGGGCGACGCTCCCCCACGAAAACACAATTCCAGTCGCGTTACTCGTCCGCGAGAAGAGTGGATCGCGATTGAAGTTCCACCGATCATCGATCAGGAGGCGTGGGAACAGGCGCGCGAGCAATTGCAACGGAACAAAGAGCGCGCTCCGCGCAATAACAAAAAGCACGACTATCTGCTCAAGGGGCTGCTTGTCTGTGGTCGCTGCCAGTTGCGGATGCTCGGGCACGCGGGAGATCCCGTCCGGCGTAAGCGCCGCTATTTGTGTTCACGCAAGGAGACTCTCCACGCCGGCCCCAAACCATGCCCGAATCGGACAGTGTTGGCTGAGACGATTGAAGAACTCGTCTGGCAATCAGTGAGCGAACTGTTGCGCGACCCACAGCTTTTGACCGAGCAGTATCGCCTGCGACAGGAACCCGGCTACGAAACGCCTGAGCAGCAGGAACAGCAACGCTTTGAGCGTCGCCTAGCCGCGTTGCGCCGAGAAGATCAGCGCCTGATTGACGCCTACCAGGTGGGCGTAATCGAGTTGGATGATCTCAAAGAGCGACGTGAACGAGTCACAGAAGAATGCCGGCGCTTGGAAGCGAATGTAAATTCGCTCCGACAGCGACAGCAGGAACAACAGCGACAGACGGCGTTGGCAACGACTGTTGAGGAATTTTGTCGTAATATCAGCGCCGCGCTCGATAATCCGAGCTTTGAAACGAAACAGAAGATTTTGCGCCTGGTGGTGGAGCGAGTTGAGTTTGTTGAAGATCAAATCACGATCAAACACGTGATTCCCGTCTCGGATGTACGATTGCGACGTAATCAACTTGTCACCGAAACCCCATTTTGGATATTTGGGGATTCCTGGAGACAGGTTTCCAGCTTCGCGCATCGCCGCTCACCGCTAGGGATCGCCAGCGGACGCGGCCTCCGCAGCGAAGGAGAAGGGGTGTGTTGCAAAAATAGGCGATTTGTTTTCGATGATGATAGACTGACCCGCTTCTTATTTTCGTCGGGGGGCCTGCCGTGATTAAATCCAACCCGTTCAAGTGGCGACACTACCAATCCGAGATCATTCTCCTGCGGTGTACGCTGGTATTTGCGTTACAGTCTGAGCTATCGCGACCTCGAAGAAATGATGCGGGAGCGCGGCCTCACGGTCGATCAGACGACGATCTATCGGTGGGTTCAGGCGCATGCTCCGGAACTTGAGAAAAGAATTCGCCCTCACTTGAGACCGACGAACGACTCCTACCGAGTCGATCAAACCTATATCAAAGTGAAAGGCGCGTGGAAATATCTTTACCGCGCGGTTGATTCGACCGGCCAAACGATCGACTTCATGCTCAGCGCCAAAAAGGGATACGAGGGCCGCCAAACGCTTCTTCCGAAAGATGCTGAAGGCTCCCAAACATCAATCCCCACGGGTCATCAACGTCGATCGGAACAAAGCTTATCCGCCCGCCATCGAAGAGTTGAAGAACGAG
>Ga0187894_10001663_pt1 | contig 28023 bp, 7 predicted proteins | sample GBC1701081metaG_FD_136650 | JGI IMG/M metagenome (GOLD analysis project Ga0187894, IMG submission 136650) | White microbial mat communities from a lava cave in the Kipuka Kanohina Cave System on the Island of Hawaii, USA - GBC170108-1 metaG ...
CCATCCGGCGCCCAGGCGGGGAATTTGCCCTGACCGGCTTCCGCGAAGAAGAAGGGCCCCGAACCGTCAGCCCTGACGATATTGACGTATGTAGCCCCGTTATCCGAGGCGACGAAGGCTATGCGTCCGTTCTTCCTCTCCGTGAAAGGCGGTATGACAGTCGTAGTCGTCGTGACCTGATTGTTGGCGGGGTTCGGATCGGATGAAGCCGGGCTGACGCTGGCGGTGTTGTTGATGTTGGTTCCGGCTGCGACATTGTTGACGGTCGCTGACAAGATGACGGATACGGAGGCGCCGATCTCGATCGTTGGAATCGAAACAGACCGATTGTTCCCCGCGCCGCCGCAAGTCCCGCCACTCACAACCCGGCAGGAGACGAATGTCGTTTGGGGCGGCAGATTGTCGTTGACGGTAACATCGGTTGCTTTTCGGGGGCCGTTGTTTCTGACGGTCAAAACCCACGTGAGCTTTCCGCCCGCCTCGATTCGCAAATGCGACGGCGTAACGTCAAGCGAGAGGTCTGTGAATTCCACTTGAGTGGTCTCGGTCGCCGTGTTGTTGCCGCTGATGGGATCCGGTTCGGCGCCGGCGACTGTCGCGGTGTTGGTGATGGTGTCGCGCGCCGGGGCTTTGATGACGATCGTGATTGTAACGGCGCCGGCCGCGTTCAAATTGCCGATGTTGCAGGTGATCGTGGCCGCGCCGCCGCAACCGCCCTGGGTGGAGTTGGCCGAAACCAGCGTTGATCCGGCGGGCAGCGTGTCGGTCATCGAGACTCCCGTGGCGTTCAACTCGCCGTTGTTTCTGACCGTGATCGTGTAGGTCAGATTTTCGCCCGCCACGACCGGGTCCGGCGCGTCGGTCATCGTCACGGCCAGATCGGTAGCCGGGGCGAGCTTGGCGATGAACCCTTCGCTGATCCCTTTGAACTGCTGCGCCGGATTGACGACGGGGAAATCCGCGGAGGTTGTCGAACCGGCGACGTAAGCCGCGCCGCCGGCGTCAACCTCGACTCCGTTGATCTGTTCGTTGGCGCCGCCTCCGAGAAAAGTCGAATAGAGCAGCTTCGACCCGTTGGGATTGATCTTCGCGACGAAGCCGTCGTTGGCGCCTTTGTACGGTTGCGCGGCGCCGAGCGCGGGGAAATTCTGCGACGAGGTCGCGCCCGCGACGTATGCGTTCCCGGCGGCGTCCGCGGCGATCGCAAAAGCCTGATCGGTGTTCACGCCGCCCAGATAAGTCGAATACTCGATTGCCGAACCGTCGGCTTTGTATTTTGCGACAAAGGCGTCGAAGAGACCGCCGGCAAAACTGCTGTAAAGCGGGTTGACCGTCGGCAGATCGCGCGATTGCGTCCACCCGGTCACGTAAGCATTGCCGGAGGCGTCGAGCGCGACGCCTGAGCCCATATCAATAAGTGTCCCGCCGAGGAACGTCGAGAAGAGCAATGACGATCCCGCCGCGTTGATCTTCGTCACGAACGCGTCGCCGCTCGAACCGAAACTGTTCTGAGTCGGATTGGCCAGCGGGAAATTGGCCGAGCCGGTCTGCCCCGTGATCCACGCGGCGCCGGCCGCGTCGACGGCGATGGCGCGCCCGGCGTCGAATTCATCGCCGCCCAGGTAGCGCGAATAGACCAGCGCCGATCCGGACGGATTGAGCTTGGCCGCGAAGGCGTCGCTGCCCGCGTTCGTTCCGGCGTGAATCGTGGACGGGCTCGCCGGATCGATCAGCAACGCCGTGATCGTGCGCGTGGTCAGACCCGTGACGCTCAGTGTCCACCCGACGCCCGCGTCAACGCTTTTGAAGACGCCGACCGGCGTTCCCGCATAGACCGTCGCGCCGTTGGCCGCCAACGCCGAAGCCGGATAGCGGAGGATGTTTCCGTTGACCGTCACGCCCAGATCGGGATTGCCCGCCTGCCAATTCGCGCCGCCATTGGTCGTCTTGAAGATGATTCCCGCGGCGGCGACGCTCGAAACGTAAAGCGTCGCGGGCGAAACCGGATCGATCGTAATCGAGAGTATGTCAGGCCCCAATCCGCCTTGGTTGAAGGGCAGCCCGGCGTTGGCCGGCGTCCAGGCGCCGGCGCGGTCTGTGGTTTTGAACACGCCGCGCAGCGTTCCCGCATAGACCGTCGCCGGATTTGCCGGGTCGATCGCCAGCTTTCTGACGAACAACGGAGGGCCGTTTGGCAATCGGTCCGTCAATCCGCCGCTCGCGAGCGCCCAACTTTCGCCGCCATTCGTGGTCTTGAAGACCCCGCCCGGAGTTCCCGCGTAGATCGTGGCCGGCGTCATCGGATCAACGGCCAGCGCGTTGATCGGTCCCGCCGTTATTCCCGCGGTTTTCTGTTCAAAGCTCTGCCCGCTGTTCATGCTCTTGAACACGCCGCTGAACGTGCCCAGGTAAATCGTCGCCGGATTCTTCGGATCGATGGCGAGCGACGTGACCACGGGCTGAGCTCCCAGGACAGGCGGAGGCGCGCCCGCGAAGCTCCACTGATTGCCGCCGTCCGTGGATTTGAAGACGTAGAAGTTCGAAGCCGCGTAAAGATTGTTCGCATTCGCCGGATCAAGGGCTACGGCCTGAATGAAGCTGGCGGTCAACCCATTGCCGCTCGCGTTCCAATTCGCGCCGCTGTTCGCGCTCTTGAACACCGGCGTCCCGCTCCTGGCTGTCGCCGGGCCCGCGGTCGGAAAGTTGGTCGAATCGGTTTGTCCCGCCAGGTACGCGCCGCCGCCGCCGTCAACGGCCACCGCATAAGCGCGGTCAATGCCATTGCCGCCGATGAAAGTCGAATAAACGAGCGATGAGCCGGACGGATTGAGTTTGACGACGAACGCCTCGTTCAGCCCGGCCGAAGCTTGCTGAAGCGCGCCGGCGGTCTTCGGGAAATCGCCCGATAAGGTTTCGCCCGCGATGTATGCGGCTCCCGACGCGTCAACGGCTATGGAATTGGCCGTATCGTCCGCCGCGCCTCCGATGAATGTGGAATATACCAACCCCGAACCGCTCGCGTTCAGTTTGGCGACGAAGGCGTCAAGGCTGCCGGCGCTCCCGGCTTTGTTCGGCTGAGCCGCGTTGAGCGATGGGAAATCTGTGGAGGCCGTGGCCCCGCAGACGTAAGCCGCGCCCGTCGAATCCACCGCGATATCGAGCGCGGTATCAAAATTCGCGCCGCCAAGAAAGGTCGAGTAAACGAGCGCCGGATCGATCACCAGCGGGCGCCCCGCGTCGTATTGTCCGAGCGCGAATTCGATCTGCCGCCGGGCGTTTATTTTGTACTCGCACGAAACGCCTCGGCGCTCGCCGTTGGTCTCCTGCCACGCGACCGGCTTCCGCCAGCGCACATCGCGACCCGCGACGCTTAGAGCAAGATCGCCCCGCTCGTCAATCTTCATCTCGTCAGCGCCGCTGAAATCGAGCTTGATCCGGCCGGCCTTTGCGCCGGGCGCGACGATAAAATCGTATTCGAGCTGCCGCTGGTTTCCGTAATAAACCAGATCAACGCCCGGCCAGACTTCATCGAACTTCACGCGGCCAAAACCCGCTACGCCGGTGCGCCATCGCCGCGGGTCGTCGCCGATCAGGTAGTTGCTTTCGGTCCGGAGTTGTTCTTCGCCCGAAACCCGCGGCGCCGGATTCGACCCAACCAGCCTCATTCGCAAGATTGCGGATTGCGGATTGCGGATTGCGGATTGCGGATCAGTACCGCGAGCGGTAGCGAGCGAGTATCCATCAATAGGCTGGCTCAGGCTGCGGCGCTCGCTACCGCTCGCGGTACTGATTCGCAACGCCGCTTCATCAGAGGTCAGAAACAACGCGTAACCGCTGCCGCGCGCAATGAACTTCACTTGCGCGTCGGTCTGTCCTTGATTGGCTTCGAAGCGCAAAGGCAACTGGCCATAGCTTCGGCTGATTCGCGCCCGCGCCGCCGCGTCCGTCTCCTTGCGTTGGGCGTTTGATTGAACATTGACCCGCGCCGCGACCGGCGACGGCTTAAAAAGATTCAGCAAGGCCGCGTGTGAATGAATCACGGCGCAGACGACGCCGGCGAGCAGAATTAAGGCGAACGAGCGAACGCGATGATGATTGAGTTTCATGAGCCACACACTCCGGATTATCTGATATGGATTCTGACGATATTCGCCGCCTTGTTCTCCACGGTCACGGCGACATCGACCTCGCCTCGATCGAGCGCGCGGAACAAACGCACATTGACTTGATCGAGTCCGGCGAAGTCGCCCTGCGCGCCGGCGAAGGGCACTACGAAGTTTTCGGCGCCGACCTTCGCCGTCACGTTCACCAGCCCTCCGTGTTTGCGAATGCCGGAGCCGAAAAGAATCAGAAAGACCTCTTCCGACGGATTGTCGAGATCGATCGGGACGGCGACGAATTTGTTCTGCGCGGGGTCGAACCGGACGACAGGCTCGTAGACCTGCGATCTATCGGCCTTCACGCGCAGAACGATCGCGGCCGCGAGTCCTTGCCCGCTGGCGTCCGCCGAGAAGATCCCGGGCGAGATCGCCGTGATCAACGCTGTTCCGGAGGCGACGGCGGAAGAGCCGTTCATCACCGTGATCGTCGCGGCTCCGGGCGCGGTTCCGGCCGGAATCAGAAAATTGATCTGGCCGGGCGAAATGAAGAACAGCGGAGCGTCGTACGCCGCCCCACCGCTGTCCTTGATTTGCACACTCGTGACGCCGAGCGCGGTCGGCAGCGGCAACGTGTTGGCCGCTCTTGTTTCGGTCGCCAGATTGAGGCCGAAGATAGAGGCGACCGACTCAACGGCGAGTCTCAGACCGTTGAAACTCGCGGCGGAAGTGGCGGCCAATCCCCTGGACGAGGGCGAAATGCAAGTCCCTCGGTTGAGCAGTATCGTCGCGTTGTTTACGCCGGACGCGCCGGAAATCAACAGGTCAGTGGCCCCGTCAACGTTGAAATCGCCCGGGGCGATCAACACGGGGCTTACCACGGGCAAAGGCAGATTGGCGGCCGGATTGAAACTACCGTCGTTTTTGCCCATCCATAAAAGCGCGCCGCTTGCGGACCTTTGAGCGGCGATCAGGTCAAGCGCGCCGTCGCTGTTGAGATCGAGGGCGAATAACGATTGCGTTTCCGGCGAGGCCATGAAGTTGTTCGGCGTAATGAATTCTTCATCGAGCGCTCCGAAGCGCCCGGCGCCTCTGGAGAGCGCGATTGACAGACCGCCTTGACCGGGAAAGAGACTGGTATAAGCCACGTCCGTGCGCCCGTCGTTGTTGAAATCTCCAGTCCGCACGAGCGGCTGCGGAACGGTTATGTTCTGAATGACGGGCGCGGCGAAATTGCCCTGCCCGTCGCCGAACAGGACGGCCAGGGTCGGAGGACTGATTTGCGAGACGACGGCGAGCAGGTCCGGCTTTCCATCGCCATTGAAATCGCCGGAACTGAAAGCCGTGTTGTTGATTTGGATCGGTAGGTTGACGGGCGTTTCCGTAAAACCGGCGGCGCCGTTGCCCGCCAACAACTTCACGCCGCCCGATCCGCTGATCATCAGATCGGGGGCGCCGTCTTGATTGAAATCTCCCGAGATGAGCAATCGCACGCCGAGGCTAAGACCTGTTCGCGAGCCTTCAACGAAGCGATTGGCGCCGTCGTTGATGTGGATTGTCAGCAATCCCGCGCCGCTATCCAACACGCCGATGTCCGGTCTGCCGTCGCGGTTGAAATCGAAGCCGGAAAGAGTGGTGGCGTTGGAGGGGATTGGAAAGTTGATTGGCGGGAATGGCGCGCTGAAACCGCCCTGTCCATCGCCAAGGTTGATCGAGAGCAGGTTGCTATCGATCGGTCTGACGGATCTGACAACCATGTCCTGGATGCCGTCGCCGTTGAAATCGGCGGTTCCCACGACTGAACTGGCGATCAGCGCCGTCGGATCTGTGACCAGCGCGAGGCTGCGAGGGAGCGCGAATTTGCCGTCGGCGCGTGTCACGAGCGCGGCCAGGGCCGAAAGATTCGGGCCGGACTGCGCGGCCACGAAAACGTCCGGCCGCCCGTCGCGGTTGAAATCGCCCGTGGCCAGGTGGAGTCGTCCGCCCGGATCGGCGGCGAATCTCACCGGGCCGGTGAAGTAGCCGACCGGCGGAGCAGGCAGGCCGACGACGTCGGTCGTCAACACCTCGACGCCGCTGCGATTGAGCGCGATCGCTTCCGCTCGCCCATTGCCGTCCAAATCTTCAGCGATCAACCCGCCGATCCATCCGTCGTTGCTGATCTGCCTGTTGAAATTCCGTATGAACAAATCGCCGTCTCTGTCGGCCAGACGAATCACCAGTTCGCGTTTGCCCGGATTGCCGGAAGACGCCGGCTCCTGGCGGAGAATCGCCAGATCGCTGAGGAGGTCGCCGTTGAAATCGCCGACGGCCATCAATGTCCGGTCCAGCGCGGTGATCGGGTCTCTGGTCGGCGCGGGCGCCAGATCAAAACCTCCCGCGCCGTTGCCGCGCAGGATGACGATCTCGTTTTGGTTGTTGATCGAGGCCAGGTCGAGCCGGCCGTCGCCGTTGAAATCGCCGGGCCGCAACCTGGGCGTGTCGCCGGGTCTTTGCGCAATGCGCGTGACCATCGGCGCGCCGAAACCTCCGGCGCCATTGCCCAACAGCGTAACGACGTTTTGATCGATCGGCGGAGCGCCGCCGACCGCGCCGCAGGCGATATCGAGATTTCCATCACGATTGAAATCGCCGGTGAGCAAGCCGGAGATCGCCTGTCCCACGTTGACCTCGACCGGCGCGGCGAAACTCCCGCCGGCGGCGGTGGAAGTATTGAGCGCCACCAGAACCCGATCCTGCCTGCTGACGGCAAGGTCAGGTTTGTTGTCGCGGTTGAAATCGCCCGCGACGAGTTCCGGCGCCGGCGCCGTCGAGCTGCCGGGCACGGCCGTGACCGGAGCGCTGTAACCGCCGGCGCCGTCGCTGCCGTCGCTGCCGTCGCTGAACGACACCTCAACGCTCAGGTTCGCGGTCGCTATCGCCGGATCGGCGCGCCCGTCGCCGTTGAAGTCGCCGAGAACGAAGCGCGGCCGGTCGCCCGCTCCGACGCCATTGGGCGGGATGAGCGGCGGCAGCGACCGAAACTCAGGCTGCGGGCATGGATTGAACTCCTGCTGTACGACGAAGACCTGGTTGGCGACCACAATCGTTCCGCGGCGCGCGTTGACGGTGGGCGCGACGGTGAAACTCAACGATCCGCCACCCGTCCCGCTTGTCGCCGAGGTCAATCTGATCCACGGCGCGTTGCTGCGCGCCGTCCACTGGCATTGCGGATCGGCGGTCGTGAACGTCACGCCGCCCGTCCCGCCGATGACCGGGAAAGACTGATTGCGCGGGGTGATGGTGAATTGACACGATCCCTGGCCGCGAACGGCGGCCTTTGAGGCAAGGGCTCCCGCTTCGACGTGAAAATCGCCTCTCGCGAAGAAAGCCACCATCAGAAAAATAACGAAACAGAGCTGTGAACGATATATCTTCGACTGCATATAAATCTCCAAGCGTGTGCGCTAAGGGCGCGTAAAAATTTAAGTTCCCGAATCCCCCCAACGGCAGTTGGGGGATGGTTAAGGTCCAGCCTACAAAAAGCGCGCCTGCTGCCCGAATCCCCCCAACGGCAGTTGGGGGATGGTTAAAGTCCAAGCTTTCTGCGGCAGGCGGCGCGGTTACTCACAAAGTCCGGAGGCCGGACTTTAACCATCCCCCAACTGCCGTTGGGGGGATTCAAAGAACAAACAGCTTGCTGGTGTAGGTCGGACCTTAACCATCCCCCAACTGCCGTTGGGGGGATTGCAAAACGGGAAGTTGTTTTTTTACGTCCCCTAAGCAATACAACAAGACGGACGCGTTCAGTTCAGCGCCCAAGCCCTGAAAGGGCAATGGCATTGAATTAAGTCATTGGGGCGAACCCTGGGAGCGCACGCGGCTCGCGTGCTGGGCCTGAGCAGACGGCCCTGACGCTTTTCAACGGCCCCTCCGGAAGCCCCGCACGCGAGCCGCGTGCGCCCCCAGGCGGGCCGGCCTCTTAATTCAATGCCATTGCCCTTTCAGGGCTGCTACGAACAATCACCACGTTTTCCCAGCGCGTTGCGCTGGGCTATTGCATGCCGCCCCGTTGGGGCTGAGCAGTTACTTTGGGAATTCACTTGATGCTGATCCGAACCGTGTTCGCGGCTCTGCCGTCAACAGTCACGACAACATCAACGGCGCCTCGTCCCGCCAGGGTTCGTGGCAGCAGCAGGTTCATCTGATCCAGCCCGGCGAACCCGCCCTGCGCCCCGGCGTAGGAGACCTCGGCGTTTTCGCCGCCGATCTTCGCGTTCACATTCGCCAGCGCGCTGTGGTTGCGAAGCCCCGTGCCGAACAGCAGCAGGAAGGCTTGTCCCGCCGCCTCGCTCAGGTCAATCGGGATGGCGACGAATTTGTTCTGCGCGGAATCGAATCTGACCATCGGCTCGAAGCCCCGCGAGTTGTCCGGACGGACGCGCAAGACCACCGCCGCCGCCAATCCCTGGCCGCTCGAATCGGCGGAAAACAGTCCGGGCGTCGTTGCGGTAATCATGGCCGTTCCCGTCGCGACGTTGTTTGCGCCGTTCGTGACCGTGACCAGCGCGGCGCCGGGAGCGGTTCCCGGCGGGATCAGATGATTGATCTGGCCGGGCGAAACGAAGAAGAGCGGCGACAGGCGTTCGACCCCCGCGCTGTCTTTGATCTTCACGCTGGCGTTGGCCAGGGCGGTCGGCAACGGAAGGGTCGTTGCGGATTGCGTCGTCGTGGCCAGATTGGCGCCGAACGAAGCGACGATGGATTCGGCGGCCACGCGGTATCGGGCGTAATTGGCCGATGAAGCCGCGACGACGCTGTTCGGCGCCAAACATCCCGTGCGGTTGATCAAAGTGGTCAATCTGAACGCCGCGACCACCGCAAGGTCGTTTGCGCCGTCGCCGTTGAGATCTCCGACGGCTACAGGGCCGCTCAACCTGGACAGGGGAATTACCACTGGGGCGCTGAATTCGCCTGTTCCTTTGCCCAACCGGACGAGCGGGCCGGACACATTGCCTCTGGTCTCGACAATATCCAAAAGGGCGTCGCCATTCACATCGCCCGTGACGATGTAACGCAGCCCCTGGATGTTGAACGTCTCGTACCTGATGGGCGCGCCGAATTTTCCGTCGGCGTTCGCCAACATTCCGTACAGCCCTTCGTTTGGAGTACAGGGGCTGCTGACTATCAAGTCGGTATGCCCGTCACCATTGAGGTCGGCGGGCCAGATCCCGTCCGGCAGCGATTGCAGGATGAAGCTGATCGGCGGGCGGAATCCGGCGCGCCCGTCTCCCAGCAGAAGCGTTGCGGGGTTGATGTCCGGCCGGCAATCGGAGCTCCCGAGCGGGAATACGGCGACGTCGGAATTGCCGTCGCCATTGAAATCGCCGACGGCGAAGAGGGGATCGGGGTAACTGCCGGCGACGCTGGCGACGGCTTCGGTGAAATCTCCGCCGCCATTGCCGATCAACAATGCCAGACCGGCGGTCTTGCTCTTGACGATCAAATCGGGCTTGCCGTCGGCGTTGAAATCGCCCACGCCCAGCGCGCGCCCGTTGGAGCCGGTCGTAATCTGTTTGCTGTCCGGAAATCTCCCGGCGCCGTCGTTAAAGAGAATGGTCACGTTGGCGGAGCCGTAATTCGGAACGGCGATGTCCGGTTTGCCGTCGCCGTTGAAGTCGCGCACGACCGCGGCCTGCGGGTAATCTCCGACCGTGTATTTGACCGGCGCGCCGAACCCGCCGGCGCCGTCTCCGAACAGAGTCTCGACCTGGTTGTATGCGTGTGGGACAACGGCGTCGAGATTGCCGTCGCCGTTCAGATCACCGGTCGCCAGTTGGATCGCCGGGAGACTCAAGCCGCTATTGATGTCGAAAAACGGCGATCGAACTCGCGCGGCGATGAAATCACCACTTGCCTCAGCCACCATCACCGACAGCGAAAGCGCGTTGCCCACGGCGGCCGTGACTCCCATAAGGTAAATGTCGCGGCGGCCATCACGGTTGAAATCGGCGGCGGTTATCCCGGCGAAGGAAATTCCGGAGAAGACGCCAGGGAAGTAATGGATCGGGGCGTCAAAGCTTCCGCGTCCGTTGGCGTAAATGACGGCGACGCTCTCGCCGCCGGGGACGACCCAATCCGGACGCCCATCGCCGTTGAGATCTTCGGCCAGGATTGTCGTTCCGCTGTTGCCGTATGGATATTTGATGGGCGCGTCGAAGCTGCCGTCGCCTTTGCCCGGCAAGACGCGAATCTCCGATGTGCTCACGGCCACTACATCGTTTTTGCCATCGCCAGTGAAATCTCCGACAGCCATTCCCTGACTGTTAAATGCGAATTCAAGCGTTTCTTGACTGACGAAACCGCCAAGGCCGTCGTTTCGCATAATCACGACCTGATCCGCCGTTTGGCTCAAGATGGCAAGATCGGGTTTACCGTCCGTATTGAAGTCAGCGATTTCAATTTGCAATGGAACCGTAAATGGGTTGGGAAAAGGAAGTGTGCGGGCTTCGTTCAATTCGCCCGAGCCTTTGTTCAACAGCACAGAGAGAGTACCGTTGCTTGAATTGTTGCGATTGATGGTCACCACATCAACCTTCCCATCCCCGTTGAAATCCGAAACCGCGACGCCGATCACAAGCGGGCTGACCGTGTAATTGCTTGGCGCGGCGAATTTGCCCGTCCCATCGCCGAACGCGACCGAAACGCGGCTGTTATTGCCGAATCCGGTCGCGCCCGCCGCGACCAGGTCGAGTTTGCCATCGCCGTTGAGGTCGCCCGCCTCGATTGCGACGTACTCCGAAGGCAGCCCGAGGTCGGGCAAAACTTTGATCTGAGGCTCAAATCCGCCTCGGCTGTTGGCGAAGGCGATGGCGACGTTGTTCACGCCCCCCGAACCGCTCGTCGGGAAGACTACGTCGGGCAGACCGTCCGAGTTGAAATCGCGCGCCAGCAGGCGAGGCGTGCCGAAGCCGCGGGACGGGTCGCTCATCGGAAAGAGCGGCGCGCTTCTGAAATCAATACTGGCGCAGGCGTTGAATTCCTGCCGCACGGTGAAGGTATTGCCGGCTATCGTGATCGTCCCGCTTCGCGAACCGACGGACGGTTCGACACTGAACGTGAGCGTCCCATCGCCATTGCCGTTTGCAACTGATGTGATTTTGATCCAAGGCGCGTTGCTCTGCGCCGTCCACGAGCATCGTGCGTCGGGGCCGGTAATCGCCACGGAGCCGCTCCCGCCCGTCGCTGAAAACGTCTGAGTGGCGGGCGCAATAACGAACACGCACGCGACTGCCGTGAAATCGGCGCGCCCATCCATTGTCAGATTGTTGAAGCCGCGGTTCGCGGGATTGAACACGTAACCTTGCCGCGACGGCGTGACCGAGTAATTGGCGCCTGCCGGAAGCTCGGCGAATTGATAACCGCCGTCATTGCCGGTGACAGCCGGAGGCTTTTGCGCGCCGGTCAACGCGACCGTCACGCCGCCGAGCGCTTCGGCGTTCGGCGTGGTCACACGTCCGAAGATCGAAGGGGTTGATCCGACCCTGGTTTCCTGCGTGACTGCGTTGTTGGCGGCGTCGCCGTCGGGCGTGGCGGCGGTCGCCTCGGCGCGATTGGTGATTGTTCCCATCGCTGTCGGTGTGACAATGATCGTAACCGTCGCCTGGCCATTGGGGACGATTGCGCCGAGCGAGCAGTTGACTGGGCCGGCGCCGGCGCAACTGCCCTGGCTTGCGGTGGCCGAGACGAAATTCACTCCGGCGGGCAGCGTATCGGCCACGCTCACGCCCGCCGCCGCGTCAACGCCCTTGTTGACGACCGTCAACCTGTAGGTCAGTTGATTGTTGACCATCACCGGATCGGGCAGGTCGCCGATCGTGATAGCCAGGTCGGCGTTGATCGAAAGCTTGCTGACGAACGAATCGATGGATCCCGGGCCGCGCAGCGGATTCGGAGTCGTCGGAAAATCGATTGATGACGTGAGGCCGGTCAGGTATGCGGCGCCGGCCGCGTCCACCGCTATGCTGTTTCCCTGATCGAGCCCGTTCCCGCCCAGATAAGTCGAATAGATCAGACTCGATCCGTTAGCGCTGAGCTTCGCCGCAAAGGCTTCCTGATTGGGGAACTGCGAGTCGCCGCTCCGCTTCGGCTGCGCGGCGTAGAGCGTGGGGAAGTCCGCCGAATCGGTATAACCGGTCACATAGACGGCGCCCGCGCCATCGACTGCGACGCCACTGGCCAGGTCGAAACTCGCGCCGCCGAGGTAGGTCGAAAACTCCAACTTCGATCCGCCGGCGCTCAACCGCGTAATGAACACGTCTGACGTAGCCGGGCTGACCGATCTGTTCTGCGGTTGAAGGGCGTTGGCGGTTGGAAAATCCGTCGAGTTGGTGGTCCCCGCGACGATGACGGAATCAGCCGGACCGATCGCGATATCACTCGCGTTATCGAAGCCGGCGCCGCCCAGGTACGTTGACCACAACACAGCAGTCCCTGCCGCGTTGATCTTTGCGACGAAGCCGTCTGACATTCCCTTGAGCGACGGTTGATAAGAGCCGGCGGACGCGAGATTCCCCGATTGCGTCGTCCCGGCGACGTATGCGTTACCGGACGAATCAACCGCGATCCCGGCGGCGGAATCATTCCCGCTGCCGCCCAGATACGACGAATAGATCAGCGCTGTGCCGGTTGGGTTGAGCTTGGTTACGAAGATGTCCGCGCCGCTGCTGGTCCCCAGGTAAACCGTCGAAGGCGCGTTGGGATGAATGGCGATTGCGCGAATAAGGCTGCTGCCCAGCCCGTTGTTGATCATCCTCCACGTCGCGCCCCCGTCAGTCGTTTTGTAGGCGCCGAAGCCCGGCGTGCCGGCGTAGACGGTGTTGGCGTTCGCCGGGTCAATCGCGATCACAAGTTGAGGGAAGAAGGGGAGTGGGAAGTTAGCGACGCTCCAGTTGGCGCCTCCGTTGGTGGTCTTGTAAAAGCCGCCGTTGGAAATGAACGCGAACATCACCGCCGGGTTGCTGCGGCTGATGGCAAGCCTGGCAACCGTGAATGAGAAACCGGTTGGGAATCCGTTGAAGAGCGGCGTCCACGTCGTTCCGCTGTCCGCGCTTTTGTAAACGCTCCCTGTGCCGCCCGCGTAAACGACCGAAGAGTTGGCCGGATCGAACACGAAGCTTCGGATCTGCGCAAAATTGGAGCCGAAGGGAACGCGGATGTTGAACGGCGTCCACGTAGCGCCGCCGTCAACGCTCTTGAACGGCTGTCCGCTGGTACCGGCGCCGAAGAGCGTCGCGGGCGCCGCCGGATCGATCACCAGCGCCTGGAGCGTTGGAGCGGATGTAAGCCTGCTCCAAGTGGCGCCGCCGTCAACGCTTTTGTAAGGCAGCGATCCGGCCAGGGCGTAGATCGTCGCCGGCGTGACCGGATCGATCGCGATCAGCGTAATGAAGAAATTGAATTGGTCGCCGCCGATTCTCGTCCACGAACCGCCGCTGTCCGCCGATTTGAAAAGACCTCGCTCCGCGCCGGCGTAGATTGTCGTAGGAGTCTTCGGATCGATCACGACGTCGTTAACCTGCGAGACGATCATTCCCGCGCTGGATTCGTTCCAACTGTCAGCGCCGTCGGTCGTCGAATAGACCACGTTGCCTTTCTTCGCCGGTTGAAAGGCTCCCATCAGCGGGAAATCGAATGAATCCGTATTGCCGGTCAAATAAGCGGCGCCGCTCGCGTCGAGCGCCAATCCGGCGGCGCTGTCGGCGAGAGAGCCGCCCACGTATGTCGAATAGACCAGGTCGTTGCCCGCCGAATTCAATTTGGCGACGAACGCGTCGGTCCCGCCTTTTCTGATCGGCTGCGGCGCGTTCTTCGTCGGAAAGTCGTCGGAATTGGTGACGCCGGCGACGAAGACATTACCCGCGGCGTTGACGGCGATTTCATTGCCCGCGTCGGCCCCCTGTCCGCCGAGCCACGCGCCGTAGACCACGGCGGAGCCCGCCTGGTTGATCTTCAGCACGAAGACATCGGTCTGCGCGCCTTTAGCCGATTGGACCGGACTCGGGCCGGGGAAGTCCGTCGAATCGGTTTGCCCGGTGATGTAGGCGAAGCCGTCACTGTCCACCGCGATGTCAAACGCCTGATCCACGCCCGCGCCGCCGATGTAAGTCGAATACGCGAGCACGGGATCGATCACCAGCGTCCGGCTGCGGTCGTAATCGCCGAGCCGGAATCCGGCTTCGCGCGATCCGGTAATCTCAAAACGGCATGCGATCTCGCGCCGCTCGCCATCCGCTTCCTGCCAGGCGACCGGCTTGAGCAGTCGCAGGTTATCGCCATCCTCATTGCCATTTGGGCGCAACACCAACGCGCCCTCGCCGTCAATCGTCATCGTGTCCGCGCCCGCGAACGAGAGTTTGATCCGCTTCGGATCGGCTCCGGGCGCGACGATGAAATCGTGTTCGATCTGCCGCTGATTGCCGTGCCAGACCAGATCGACGCCGGGATAGACCGATTCGTATTTCACTTTGGCGAAGTTGGCGACATTCGTTCGCCACTTGCCCGGATCATCGCCGATGAAGTAACTGCTCGTGGCCTGAAGCGGCTCGATGCCCGAAACGCGTGGCCTGCGATTGGCCCCAACCAACTTCATCCGCAACACCGCGGATTGCGAATCAGTACCGCGAGCGGTAGCGAGCGCCGCAGCCTGAGCCGGATTATTGATGGATACTCGCTCGCCACCGCTCGCGGTACTGATTCGCAGCACCGCTTCATCAGGGGTTAGAAACAATGCGTAACCGCCGCCGCGCGCGATGAAGTTCACCTGCGCGCCGGCCTGCCCGCGGTTGGCCTCGAAGAGCATCGGCAATTTGCCGTAGCCCTTGCTGATTCGCGCCTTCACCGTTGCGTCCGGCTCCTTGCGTTGGTGTGGTGATCGAACGTCCGTTGATGTTTTCCGCGCCGCAAACGACGACAGTTTGAAGGCGCCCGACAACGCCGCGGGCGGGAGCATCCCGGCGGCGATGAGCAAAATGAAAACGAACATGCGCGCGCAATGACAGGTGGGGTTCATAGTCATATCCTCTCGGTGATTATTTGATGTTGATTCTGACGGCGTTCGCCGTCTTGCCGTCCACCGTCAACTCGACGGAGACATCCCCGCGCCCTTGCAGAATCCGCGGGAGTTGCAGGTTGATCTGATCGAGTCCGGCGAAACCGCCCTGATCGCCGGCGTAAGAGACCGCGGCGTCAGCGCCGCCGACCTTCGCGTTCACCTTCTCGATTGCGCTGTAGTTGCGCAGCCCCGTGCCGAACAGCAGCAGGTAGACCTGTTCCGACGCCTCGCTCAGATCGATCGGGACGGCGATGAATTTGTTCTGCGTGGAATCGAATCTGACCATCGGCTCGAAGACCCGCGAGTTGTCCGAGCGAACGCGCAAGACCACCGCCGCCGCCAACCCCTGCCCGCTCGAATCGGCGGAAAACAATCCGGGCGAGGTCGCGGTAATCATCGCCGTTCCCGCCGCGACATTGGTCGCGCCGTTCATCACCGTGACCAGCGCGACGCCGGGAGCGGTTCCCGCCGGAATCAAATGATTGATCTGCTCCGGAGAGACGAAGAAGAGCGGCGACAACCGCTCGACGCCCGCGGCGTCTTTGATCTTCACGCTTGTGTTCGCCAGCGTGGTCGGCAACGGAAGAGTCGTTGCGGTTTGCGTCGCCGTGGCCAGGTTCGCGCCGAACGTTGCGGTGATTGATTCTGGCGCCAACCGGTAGCGCGCGTAGCTGGCGGCGGAGACGGCGGTGGCGAAATTTGCGGGCGCGCAGACGCTCTGATTGAACAGCGCGGCGGCGTAACCTGAACCTCCTTGCGGGAGAACCAGGTCGATGGCTCCATCTCCGTTGAAATCGCCCACGGCGACGGGGTTGGCCGGCGCTCTGACGGAGCCGCCGGAGTTGAAACTCCCATCGCCTTTGCCAAGGTGGAAGAAGAACATGCCCGACCCTTCGTTGCTCATCATCACGTCGAGTTTGCCGTCGCCATTGAAATCGTTTATCGAGGCGATTCCGGCGGACACGCTCACCTCGTATTTGACCGGCGGGGCGAGGCCGCCCTGAGCGTCCGCCAGCATCACGAAAAAGCCCCTGTCTTCGAGACAAGTCCCGGTGAAGATCAGATCGGTTCGCCCATCGCGGTTGAAATCGGCCGGCTCAATGCTTCCGATTCTTTCTCTGAGATTGAGAGTGATCGGGGAACTGAACCCGCCTCTCCCGTCGCCGTGCAGAATGGAGAGCGGGTTCACGCCGAAGCCACAAGTTGGCTGATCGTATCTGAAGACGGCCAGGTCGGGATTGCGGTCGCCGTTGAAATCGCCAACGACGACGCGCGCCGGATTGATGTTGACGTTGAAGGTCGCCGTCGCCTTCGTGAAATCGCCGCGGCCGTCGCCTAGATACAGATTCAGCCCGTTCGGCTGGCCGAAAGCCTGATTGCTGACGATCAGGTCGAGATTGCCGTCACTGTTGAAATCGGCGAATTCGGTCGAATAAGGATTGGGGCCGAGTGAGATGGAGGTCTTCTCGGTGAAGCCGCCGGCGCCGTCGTTGAGGAACATCGCCAGCCGTGGGAAGTCCGATCCTCTATTCAACAAAAAGACGATGTCCGGTTTGCCGTCGCGGTTGAGATCGCGGATCGAGAATCTATACGGGTCGCCAATGATTCGGGAAGTGACTGGCGATATGAAATCGCCACGTCCATTGCCGAACGCGACGGCGATCTTCCACTGATCCTCTCTGAAACCGACGACCAGGTCTTCGACGCCGTCGCCGTTGAAGTCCTCGGTCAAAGCGACGGAGGCGCCAATAGGAGACGACGCTGAAAACGGCGTTGCGAATCTGGAACTGCGTGGGGCGTCAAACTCGCCCTGCGCATTCGCCGTCAGGATGGCCAGATCGGCTGGCGCGGATGAAGATGATGAGGATTGAACCGGAACGAACAGGTCGTCGCGCCCGTCCCGGTTGAAGTCCGCCAGAACAAGATCGCCGGAAGCGCCGGGTGTCAAATAGCTGACCGGCTCGGCGAAATTGCCGTCGCCGGTCGCGTACACCACGAGGACGCCAACACCGCCCGGCGCCGCAATGTCCGATCTGCCGTCGCCATTGAAATCGGCGGCGACGATCCCCGAACCGAAGATGGCCGATCTCAATGGCTGCGCGGTTTGCAGCGGGCCCGCGGCGGTCGAAAGATAGAGCCGTATCTCACCGCCTTGCGCTATGGCTATGTCGGTCTTCCCGTCGCCGTTGAAATCACCCGTAACCATCGCCCCATGCGGGCCGAAGAAACCAAGCCCGCCCGTCGTGAAGTTTCCCGCGCCGTCGCCATAGAGGATGACCGTCGAGCCGAAAACGCTGATTACAGCCAGGTCCGTTTTGCCGTCGCCGTTGAAATCCCCCGCTTCGATTTGCGTCAGATACGACCCGGCTGATGTGTTTATGGTGACGTTTTTCGGAGCCGAGAAACCGCCCGCGCCGTCGCCGAAATGAATCGAGACGTTATATTCGGTCGGAGGGATCGGGGGGAACGTTGGAGGATTGAGAGAGCCTGTGCCCACGGCCAGATCGAGTTTGTTGTCGCCATTGAAATCCGCGATTGCCGCAACGAACGGGGCTGTCCCGGTCGGGAGATTGACCGGAGCGGAAAACCCTCCCGCGCCATTGCCGAGTAGTATGAGCAAACGCCCGGAGGTCTCGCTCGTGATCAACACCAGATCGTTCTTGCCGTCATTGTTCAGGTCGCCCGCGCGGAATGAACGCAGCGCGCCCCTGTAGACCATCGTCGCGGCGTCATAACCGCCCGTGGGATTGCTGAGTGAGATGATGGCGCCGGCTTCGGGCTGTCTGAGGTATTGGACCAGGTCGGCGGCGCCGTCATTATTGAAGTCTTCCACCATGAGCCTCATCAGCGCCAGATCCGTCCTTGCCTCGCTCAGCGTGGAGACGACCGGCGGCGTTTTATATTTGACCGTGTCACAGGCGTTGAATTCCTGCGACACGGTGAATGTGACGCCTGCGATTACGACCGCGCCGATTCGCGCTCCCACAGTCGGCTCAACGCTGAATGACACCACCCCGTTGCCATTACCGGTCACAGCCGAGGTGATCTTGATCCACGGCGCGTCGCTGCGCGCAGTCCAGGGACAGCGTGAATCGGGGCCTGTAATCATCACGCTGCCCGTTCCACCGGTCGCCATGAAAGATTGATTACGCGGCGAGATAGAAAAGCTGCATGCGACGGCCGCGAAATCGGCCCGCTGATCCGATTGCAGATCATTGATCACGCGGTTCGCCGGATTGAAAACATAACCCTGCCGCGAAGGGGTCACAGTGTAGTTTGCGCGCGCCGGAAGCTCGGGGAATTGATAGCCGCCGTCAACCGCCGTCGTGGCCGTTGGGCGTTGCGCGCCGGTCAGCGCGACCGTGACTTCGCCCAAGCCCGCGCCATTGCCGGTCGTAACGCGGCCGAAGATGGAAGGTAGCGTGGAGACTTTGGTCTCCTGCGTTGCTGTGTTGTTGGCTTCGTTCGCGTCGGGCGTGGCGCTGGCCACCGTGGCTCGATTGGTGATTGATGCCGTGGCCGCCGGTTTCACGACAATCGTGATTGTCGCCTTGCCGTTCGGCGCGATTGGGCCGATGGCGCAGGTGATCGGATTGCTCGCGCCGCAGGAGCCTTGAGACGCGTTGACGGAGATTATGGCGACGCCGGCGGGCAGGGTGTTGGCGACTGTTACGCCATTGGCCGGATCAGGGCCGCCGTTGGTCACGGTCAGCGTGTAGGTCAGATTGTTGTTGACCATCACGGGATCAGGCTGATCGCCGATCGTGATCGCCAGGTCGGCGCGGATTCCAATCTTGGCGATGAACGAATCGCTGAATCCTCCGGTACGCAGCGGGTTTGGCGTCGTCGGAAAATCGCCTGAAGAGGCGAGGCCGGTGACGTAGACGTTGTTCATCCCGTCCGTCGCAATACCGTTGCCCTGGTCGGAGCCGTTCCCGCCCAGGTATGTCGAATAGATCAGCCCCGCGCCGTTCGTATCGAGCTTCGTTACGAAAGCGTCCACGTTGTTGAACTGCGGTTCGCCGCTCCTCGCCGCTTGCACGGCGCTCAGAACGGGGAAGTCGGTCGAATTGGTCGCGCCGGTCAAGTGGACGTTGGCCGCGCCGTCAACTGCAATCGCATAAGCCAGATCGGTCCCGCTACCTCCGAGATAGGTTGAGAAATCGAGCCTTGCCCCATCGGCGCTCAACCGCGAGACGAAGGCGTCGGCCACGGCCGGGCTTACGGATTTGTTGATGGATTGAATCGGTCTGGCAGTCGGGAAATCGGTCGAGCCGGTCGAACCGGCGACCAGTACGGAATCCGGCGCGTGAATCGCGATGTCGCCGGCGTTTTCGGGTCCGCCGCCGCCCAGATAGGTTGACCACAGAATGGCGGCGCCGGCCGGGTTGATCTTCGTGACGAAAGCGTCCGAGAGCCCTTTGATCATTGATTGATAAGCGCCGACGGCGGGGAAGTTAGGAGACTCCGTCGTGCCCGTGACGTAGACGTTGTTCGCCGAATCGAGCGCGATCCCCACGCCCGTATCGCCGCCGCCGCCACCCAGATACGATGAAAAGACAAGTTCGGAGCCCGCCGGATTAATCTTGGCGACAAAGGCGTCGGCCCCGCTGCCGGTCCCGGCGTAGAGGGTCGAAGGAGAGCCCTGAGCCACCGCAAGCGCGCGCACGTTGTAGCTGCCCAGCCCGCTGCTGGCTGTGTTCCACGTGACACCACTGTCAACGCTCTTGTAAACGCCGTATCCCAGCGCCCCGGCGTAGAAAGTGGTCGCGTCGCCCGGATCAATCGCGAACGCGAACCTTGCGGAGGGCGGCGTGGGCAGCCCGGCCGCGGCCCAATCGCTCCCGCCATTCGTGGTCTTGTAGACCCCGACGTTGAAGACCTCGGCCAGGATCGTCGCCGGATTGCTCTTGCTGATGGCCAACCGGGAGACGCTGAAGGATCGGTTTTGCGGAAGCCCATTGGAGAGGATCGTCCACGTGACGCCGCTGTCGGCGCTTCTGTAAACGCCATTGATGCCGCCCGCGTAAACGGTCGCCGGCGCGGCTGGGTCGATTACCACGCTGAAGACTCGCGGCGGGCTTCCACCGGACGGCGGCAGATTGATGGGAGTCCAGTTCACGCCGCCATCGACGCTCTTGAAGAATATGTCCGCCGTCGCGGCGTAGATTGTGGCCGTTGGAGTCGTGGGGCTGACGCCAATCGTCTGAACGCCCTGAAAAAGGGCTATCGGGTTCCACGTGGCGCCGCCGTCGGCGCTTTTATAAATGAAGCCTCCAGCCAGGGCGTAAACATTGGCCGGCGCCGTTGGGTCAACGACGATCTGAAAGACCAGGGAACTGAAGGATGCGCCGGCCTGCGACCACGAACCGCCGCCGTTGACGCTCTTGAATACGCCGCGCTCCGTGCCCGCGTAGATCGTCGCCGGGGTGGCCGGGTCAATCGCAATGTCGTAAACCTGCGAAGCGCTCAGCCCGTCGCCAGACGCCGTCCAATTGCCTCCGGAGTTATTGCTGGCGTAAAACGCGCTGCCTTGCCTGCGGGGCTGAAACGCTCCTTTCAAAGGGAAGTCGAGCGAATCGCTGCCGCCGGTCACATAAGCGTTTCCGTTCGCATCGAGCGCCAGCGCGTTGGCGGCGTCTGAAAGCGAGCCGCCCAGGTAAGTGGAATAGAGCAGATCGTTCCCCGCCGAATTCAATTTGACCACGAACGCGTCCGTCGGCCCTTTTCTTGCCGCTTGCAGCGCGTTCTTCACCGGAAAGTCGTCCGAACCCGTGACGCCCGCAATGAAGACATTGCCCGCGGCGTCCACCTCAATCTCCGCGCCGGTATCGTTTGATCGGCCGCCGATCCACGCGCCATAAACGACAGCGTTCCCCGCCTGATTGAGCTTCAGCGCGAAGGCGTCGAACTGCGCGCCTTTGTTCATTTGAACCGGGCTCGGTCCGGGAAAGTCCGCCGAATCGGTCTGGCCGGTGATGTAAGCGAAACCGTCGGCGTCCACCGCTATGTCCAGCGCCTGATCCACGCCCGCGCCGCCGATGTAGGTCGAATAGATCAGCACGGGATCAATGACCAAAGGCAGTTTCGCGTCGTACCGGCCGAGTCGAAACTCGACCTGATTTTTTTCAACGATGCGGTAATCGCAAGCGACTTCGCGCCGGGCGCCGTTCTCTTCCTGCCACGCGACGGGTTTGAGCATCCGTACCTTCTCGCCATCCTCATTGCCATCCGGTCGCAACGACAGCGCGCCTTCATCGTCAATTGTGATCGCATCCGCGCCCGCGAACGCGAGTTTGATCCGGCGCGGATCGGCGCCGGGCGCGACGATGAAATCGTATTCGAGTTGCCGCTGGTTTCCATACCAGACCAGATCAACGCCCGGATAGACCGATTCGTATTTCACTTTAGCGAAGTTGGCGACATTCGTTCGCCACTTGCTTCGATCATTGCCGACGAAGTAATTGCTTGTTGCTTGAAGTTGCTCAACGCCCGAAACGCGCGGCCTGCGACTGGCCCCAACCAACTTCATTCGCAACACTGCGGATTGCGGATTGCGGATTGCGGATTGCGGATTGCGGATTGCGGATTGCGGATTGGTGAATATGGTTGAACGGTAGTCAATCTCTTCAATCCGCAATCCGCAATCCGCAATCCGCAATCGCAACACCGCTTCATTCGCCGCCAGGAAGAGTGAGTATCCGGCGCCGCGAGAGATGAATCCGGCCTCCCGCCCTCGCGGCTTTTGGACGGCTTCGAAACGCATGGGCAGTTTTCCGTAAGCCTCGTGAATGCGCGCGCGCGCGGCCCGGTCAGGCTGCGAGCCATTGCCGCGCCGCGATGACGATGAAGGTTGGGGCTTGCCCATATCCGATCGCTCGCGCGAGCGTTGGTTGCGTGAATGGTTCGCCGCGACTCCGGCAATAACCACGATTGAGACGGAAACGCATACGGCGAAAATTGCCGCACGATTCCGCGCGCGATTGAGCGTCGCTTTCATTCAGCCTCCTGAAAGGATTGTTCGTTTTGAAAGAGATTGCGGGCTGCTTCCCGCAGGGATTGTCCACGGACCTGTCTGACAAGGCGCGAGGAGCTTATCTCATTGGCATGGCATTAGCCATCAACCATTGGTCATTAGCCATTATTGGTCAGAGTCAGCTTTAGCGGCGGCGCTGATTTCACCTGACACTGAAATCCACCCACTGTTCGGCGCGCGAATACTTCTGTTTCGCAAGCGGGTCGGTGACGACCAGACGCATAAGGTAATCGCCCGGAGGGAAGCCCGTAAGCTTCAATCTTCCGCCGCACTCCATTCGCTTCGGATTGGTTCCCGCGCCAGGATCAACCGGTCTCGGCGGCAGTTGGTGAAGGATTTTGCCGTCGCGGTATATCTCCAACTGCATAGTCAATTGATGCTTGCCCGTTTTCGGATCGAGCGTGGGATTGTAGATGATCGCGCCGTAATCAATCTCGCTATTGCGCGAAAACCGCCGCACGTTGGGCGTAGCCTGTATATCGTCACGCTCTTCCGCTTTGGGCTCTCCGGTTTTGGGCTCTCCTGCCTTGGTTTCTTCTGCCTTGATTGATTGCTGGCCGGCTTCCTTGGCCGCCCCGAACAGGACCAATCCGGAAAGCGCCAATCTGTTTTTGGTCAGATCGGGAACCTGAATGAACTGGCCGGCGGAACCCAACCGCCCGGTCTCGGCGTCGCGGAACACGGCGCGGAACTGGTAAGCGCCGGGCTTTTTGATCACGAAATCGTCGGTGTAATTGAAGCCTCTCTTGAGCGCCACGCGGTAGCGCGCATCGTCGAGTTGCATCTCGAACGCGCGCCCGTGCTGCTCGACGATCGCGCCGTTTTCATTGAACGTGAAAGTGGCGATGTCCAGCTTCAATATCTTCTCGCCGGCGCCGGCGTCTTTGAATGTCAGGTTTGACGCGTCAATGTGGAAGAGCGAGCGGACGAACGAGACGTTTTCGGGATCGTTCTTCTGTTTGCGTTCCGGATTGGGAGAGTTGAAGAAGAACGAGGTCATCTGCAGCGACAGATCGCGCGCGCCGAAAGGCGAGAAGAGCGCCGACAGGATCTGGGCCGAGCGCGTTTGTGGCGCTTCAGGCTGCGGCCTGTCCGAGAAGCCGATGAATCCGGCTCGCGTGCGCGTCTGCAATCCCGGCCGGTTCACCTTCAACTTGATCGAATGATATTTCCTATCGAATTTCTCGTCCTCGGGATCGAATCCGATCAGGTAATAGCTCTGTTGGTCCTTCAATACGCGTCGAATGCCGAGGTTGAGGTCGTTGTTGTTGAGCACGGCGAAGCCGCCCGTTTCGCGAGCCAGGTACGTCAACCCTTCCTGCGAATCGAAATTCTGCTGGGCCATCCGCGAAAGCCCTTCGGCGAATTGCGGCCCGGTCGGATTGCCGATGTTGTCGGCCGCCGTCGGAAATAGCGTCTGCAATCCTTTGGCGTCGAGCGAATAGATCACTACGCTCGAACGGTTGGCCAGATCGGTCAACCGGCGCACCTGTTCCAGTATGTAGTTGTTATCGCGTTCGCGCCCGAACAATCGAAAACCGTCGGAGATCAGGATGGCGCTTTTGCGTCCCGGCAATTCCCGCAACCCGCGAATGACGAAATTGAGCGCGCCGAGCGTGCCGGCCGCGAAGACCGTCTCGCGGAAATCCTCAAAGCGGCCCTCAGCGTCGCGCGACTCTTGCGAGCGCATGTCGTTGTTATCCACAGATTCAGCGGGTGAGCCGAATCGCGGGATCATGTCGCGGCTGTAAGGGTTCCACGTCAATTTCTCGACCGCCGCGTATAGCACGCGCTTATCACTGGTGAACTGCGGCAGCGCGCACAGGCCCCGCCCCGTGCGGACGATCCCCACCAGATCGCCTTCCTGCATCTGCTCGTCAACGAACTTCTTGATTGCGCGCCGCGCGTAATACGTGCTCTCAAACGACAACCCCAGGTCGTCAACGACGAAGGCGATTGTCCGGCTGACCTGTTCCGGCGCGATCATCTTCGTGGGCATCGTCGGCGAAGGCGCGTTCGGTTTCGGCGCATTGGCCGCAGCGGGTTCCGGGCGCTTCGCCTCGGGAAGTTTGACCAGCCTGAAGTAGGTGATGTTTTGTTTCTTGCCGTCCACCGTCAGCTCGAAATCATCCTCGGTCAGGTCTTCGACGTGCTCGCCTTTTTTGTCAGTCACGGTGGCGTCGATCTGGACAAGTTGGGTCGAGATGCGGACCGAAGGTTCCTGGTCTTGCGCGGGAGTCTGCGCGGGCGGCTGCTTCGTCTCCTGCTTTTGCTGCGGCGGTTGTTGTCGCGCAAACCGCGACGAGGGTTGATTCAAAATGAACAGGATGGCGATGACGATGATTGCAAAACAGGAGCGCGATCTGCGGAGCATAATTCCTCTCCTTCTCTGCGGACTGAGTTGTCTGGCCGTATCTGACGTTCCGGGCTGGGGGAGCATAGCCGAATGAAACTGCGGATGGTAGCGAAAATTGTCCGGCAAGCCGCCAGCCCGTCGTGGGCTCTAAAAAGGGGCGGCCCGGAATCTCGCGACGAACTGATAGCCCGCCGGACAAAAAGTTCGGCGTCGTTCTGACGTCAATCGTTCTCCATTGGTCTGAATTTTTTACTGCTCCGAAGGGCAAATCGGCGGGGAATTTATCAACATCGGCCGTAAGGGTCAAAAATGAATTGGTTAAAAACACAGGCCTGAAAAGGAACACGGATGACATGGATAGCGCGGTTGAGGGTCTGAGAGAGAGAGCCAAAGGGAACACAAAAAGCGCAAACCCGGACACAAAAAGCACAAAGAGAGTTTTTGCGCTTTTTGTGTCCGGGTTTGCGCTTTTTGTGTTCCCTCGACTCAATCGCCAACTGGTACTTCAAAGCCGTCATTTCGCCGTTTGAGGTAAGCGATCAGACGGTCGGGCGTATTGGTCACAATCCCGTCAACGCCAATCGAAATCATCCGCGCAAACTGCTTCTCCCTGTCAGCCGTCCACACGTAGAGCTTCTTGCCGCCCGCCTTCGCCCGCGCCGCCAGATAGCCGTAACAAAGCTCGACCTGCATGCACAAGACCTGATAGTTGACGCGCCTGAGCGCGATCCACGGAAACGCCTCGCGCCATCGAACCCTCGGATCAAACGTGGCGTTGCCCAATATCAAGCCGAGCTCGATGTCTTTCACTTCTTCTCCCAGCCTTCGCATCAATTCAATGTCGAAAGAAGCGAGCAGCGCCTGCGACTGGCATTGCCGCGCCCGGATGATTTGCAGCGTCGGAAGAGCGGCGCGCGGGTCTTTGATCTCCAGGTAGAGCCGAGCCTTGCCCATCGTCAGGTCAAGCGTCTCGTTCAGCGTCGGCACGCGTTCGCCCTTTCCCGCGTCCGCGCGTCTGATTTCGGCCAATGTCAACCGGTCAACGCGGCCCGTCATGTTTGTCGTGTGATTGAGCGTCGGATCGTGAATGACCACGACATGGTTGTCGCAGGTGACGTGCAGGTCGAGTTCGATCATCTGCGCGCCTTGTTGGATGGCAAGGTCGAAGGCGCGCAACGTGTTTTCGGGTTCGTAGGCCGATGCGCCGCGGTGGGCGATGACTAGAGGGGGCATAACGACTTCAAACCGTTGATGGATCAATCGCCACTATTCCGATCTTTGCATAGCGAACGAAATCTTGGGTGTTGAAGGTGAGAATGTGCGTGATGCCGATTACTTGCATAACGGCAACCAAGCGGGCGTCGAAAATCTGTCTTCCGGAAACACCGAATGAGACAACAAGATTGCGCCAGACAGAATAAACCTGATCAGTATCTGGGGAGCGCTGAAAGAGCCGTTCGATTAATCCAAGCAGATGGTTAGCCTCAACTGTGCTCAACCCCAATCCGTTGTTTGCTGTCGGGCGTGTCGCGACACTCCAACACTCTACACAGTTTTGTGAGGTGATCAGTATTTGATGGCTGTTTTGACGAAGCTCCCGCACAGCGGCGCGAACAACCGCATGCCCCGGTTGACTGGGCCGGGCGAAGCGTAGCAATACGTTTGTATCCGCCAGATAGATCAAAGTTTTGGATCTTCCTCGTAGAAACTTTCCCGGCTGAGAGCATAATCCGACAGCGGCGGCGTTCCCGGTGCGATCATGCGTTCCACTTCGTCAGCAAGTTGATCGGCCAGCGCCTCAAATTCCTCATCGCTCAAATCCTCAGGGCTTTTTTGAGAGAGTCCTTCGACTCCCTCAAAATTCAATAAATTTTCAACAGTCGGAGCGAAAGCCTCGGCTAGAACCCGGCGTGCTGACTCAGCATCCTTTCTGACAAGGCTTTCCCGAAGTTTTACTTCCGTTTCTGGTGATAGCTCTAACGTCACAGTCAAACTCATATATTTCTCCTCGCTTTTATTACCCAGACAAATGCTACCAGAAAAAGTGATCGGGTTCATTTCACCTGAAACTCCCGCGAGCCCAGAATCAGCGCCGCAAACCCTGGAGCCATTTCATTGTTCTTCTGAGGCGCGCGATTGTCGAATTTCGCCGGAGTCGCTTTGGCGCGCGTTTCGCTCAGAACTCGCGCCAGATTTTCGCGCGTCTCCGGCGAGATGTCGCTGTGAATCAGCGCGGCCACGAACTGATCGATGACCTTGTTCTGATCGTTCACCGCGCCCGTTGGCGCGAAGCGCGAAAGGTCCACGCGCGTGCCGTTGATCCTGGCGCCGACGAGCGCGACCGCGAAGTTCATTCTTTCAAGCAGCGTCGCGCTGCTCAGCCATTCGGCGGAGTTTTCGTCATACCCGGTCGGCGGCTGGCACAGGTAGAGCGGCGCGCCCATTCGCGCCACGGTTTGAATCAACGGCGCGGCGCCGTCGGTCGAAGCCCCCGTCGCGCGAATCGCCGACGCCACCAGTTCGAGCGGCGATTTGATCTTGTTGCGGTAATGTTTCGGCGAATTGAACTCCGGCGAGGTCAGGATCGCGCGCACGACTTCGCGGATGTCTCCGCCGGTTTCGGTGAACTTCCCGGCGATGCGCTCAACAAGCGCCGCCGGCGGTTCGTCGGCGACGAAACGCTGGCAGAGTTTGCGCGAGATGAATCTCGCCGTTGACGGATGCTTCGACAGGATGTCGAGCACGCGCAGCCCGTCTTCGATTCCTCCGCCGGGAGCGATGCGGGTTCCGAGCACTATCTTTTCGCCTCGGTCGTGTATGCGCGGGCGGAACGTGAAGGCCATGTTGCCGCGCGGGCCGATGGTCCAACCCGTGAGACATCGCGCAACCTCGATCACATCTTTCTGCGTGTATCCGCCGTCAACGCCGAGCGTATGCAGTTCCATTAACTCGCGCGCGTAATTTTCATTCAAACCGGGGCGGCGAGGCTGCGGCAGCGGGGCGCCGTCGGCGTCGAACTTCTGCGGCGGCGCGGGCTGCTCCATCTGGCTCATGAAGTTGTCCAGGTAGAAGAGCATCGCCGGGCTTTGAGCCACGGCCGTGAGCAACTCTTTGAATTTGCCGAGCGCGTGCGGGCGGATCACGTCGCGTTCGTACGGAGTCATCAGCCATCGGTCGGCATCCTTCTGACCGAAGACGTTGAAGTGATTGAACCAGAAATCGACCATCACCTCCTGCAACTGTTTCTCGCTGAAGATGGCGCGCAACAATTTGGCCTGCTGCAATTCGCGCAGCGGCTGTTGCGGGTCGCGTCGAGGCGTGGGCGCGGGTTGAGGCGCTGTTTGCGCCTGTTGCGGCGCCGCCTGTCGTGGCGTGGCCGGTTGTTGAGCCTGTTGTTGAGGTTGCTGTGACTGTTGCTGCGGCATCGATTCGCCGGGGCGAG
>Ga0187894_10001665_pt1 | contig 28007 bp, 21 predicted proteins | sample GBC1701081metaG_FD_136650 | JGI IMG/M metagenome (GOLD analysis project Ga0187894, IMG submission 136650) | White microbial mat communities from a lava cave in the Kipuka Kanohina Cave System on the Island of Hawaii, USA - GBC170108-1 metaG ...
GCGAGCGAAGCGAGCGGGTCAAAGCAAGCCGGAGGCGCGGCTCCGCCGCGCCGGCGTGGACCAAGATCCGTGGGGGGGACGTGGGGGGCTGCATCAGCCCCCCGCGAGCGCCGTAGGCGCGTTAGGGCTAGACCCGCGGGAGGAACGCAACCGCGCCGCGCGGCGCGCCGATGAGCGGGCGTGCTGCTGGCGTGGTTGGCGGGAGCTTTCATCGCCGGCATAGCCGGCTCCCTCTACGTCTCCTCGGCGGTCGGGATGGCTGGCGTCGTCGGGGTCTTGCTGGCGGGCGTCGCGGCGCCGGCATTCCGGACGGCGCGGCCGGTATTCGGGTGCGCGGCGCTCGCTGCCGGGCTGGGGATGGTCATGGGCTGGCTGGCGCGTCAGCCCGTGCCGCCGTGCGAAGCGCTGACCTACGCCCTGGCCCGCGAGTCGCCATCGGCCATCGTGGCCACTGTGTCACGCGGCCCGGAAGCCGGGGTCGGTGGTGGCGGCGGCGAGCGCGCGCGGCTGGTTCTGGAGCTGGAGTCCGTTGACAGTATGCCTGCGGCGGGACGGGTGGCGCTGGTGGTGCGTCAGGGATGGTCCGACGTGCTGCCGGGAGATCGCCTGCGGTTTTCGGCCCGACTGCGAGAACCGACGGATCTGGCCAATCCCGGCCTGCCGGACGGGCGGCTTCGGACGCGCGCCGCGGGAATCCAGGCGGTGGCGAGCGTCGCGAGCCCGGCCCGGTTCACCGTCGACGCCGGTGCGGGACATTCGGGTCTTGGCATGCGGCGGGCTGCGGCCGCCGCCCGTCAGGCCATGCGGGCCGCCATCACGGCGCGCGTGCCGGGTCGGTCGGGAGACTTCTTGCGAACGGCGGTGCTGGGAGACCGAGGCGGGATCGATGACGTCGTCGAGGCCGGGTTTCGAGCGGCGGGGGCCACCCATGTGCTCTCGGTTTCGGGGCTGCACCTGGCGGCGGTGGCGGCGCTGTTCTTCTTTTCGATCAGGCGCGGGCTAGGTTGGGTGCCTCGGTTACCGCTTCACGTAAATGTGGCGGCTGGCGCCGCGGCGCTGGCAATTCCGGCCGTGGCCTTCTACACGATGCTCACGGGGGAAGCGGTGGCGACCGTCCGCTCGGCGCTGATGGCGTCGGTGGCGCTAGTCGCCCTCATCGTGGGTCGCGCGGCCTCCGCGCCGTCGACGCTGGCTGCGGCGGCGTTGTGCTTGCTCGCCGCGTCGCCGCTGGTTCTTTTCGACGTGTCGTTCCAGCTCTCATTCGCCTCCGTGGCGGGGATTGCGCTGTTGGCGCGGTTTTCGGGGCGGGCGCCAGCCGGGCGGCGCGCCTCCGTCGCGGGGAAAGTCGTCCGTTGGCTGGCGCGCTTCGGGGCCGCCACCGCCGCGGCGACCGTGGCCACCGCCCCTCTGGTGGCGCACCACTTCGGTGAAATTGCGCCGGCCGCCCCGCTCGGCAATCTCGCGCTGGTGCCGCTCGTGGAGCTTCTGGTGGTGCCGCTGGGGCTGGCGGGGTCGGCGCTGGCCGCTCTCTGGCCGTCCGCAGGGGCGCCGCTTCTGACGGCGGCGGGGTGGGCCGCCGGCGCGGCGCTCGCGATCGCCGAGGCCTTCCGCGGCGCGGCGCCGGTCTGGCTGGTTCGCTTTCCCAACATCCTCGAGACGGCGGCCTTCACGGCGTGCGGAGCGTCCCTTTTGTCGGCCGTCGGCACGACGCGGCCTTGGCGCGCACGCTGGCTGGTGTTGGCGGGCACTGCTTTCGCGATCGCCGCCGGCAGCTTGCTGATCCGCGATCTCGCCCGTCAATGGTCGCGGGATCTCAGGATCACGTTCCTCGACGTGGGACAGGGAGACGCGGCGCTCGTGGAAGCGCCCGGAGGCCGCACCTTGTTGATAGACGGCGGCGGCACGCTCGACGGGTCGTTCGATCCGGGAGAACGGGTGGTCGAGCCGTTTTTGCGCGCCCGAGGCATCACTCGCCTCGACATGGTCGCGCTGTCGCACCCCCATCCCGACCACATGAACGGCCTTCACCGTGTCTTCGAGCGTTTCGCCGTGGACGAGCTGTGGACCAGCGGTGACGACGGCCGGAATCCGGAGTACGGGAAGCTGGTCGAGAACGCCTCCTCCCGAGGGACCCGACGACCTGTGCCGGCGGCCATCCGCTGGGGCGACGTGATCATCGAGCCGCTGGGACCATGGCTGGGGGATGAAATCGGGCCCCCGCCTGGGACCAGCGTCAACGACGCGTCCCTTGTGCTGCGAGTGTCCTACGCCGGCCGCACGGTCTTGTTCACCGGCGATTTGGAAGCCGACGGTGAGGCCGAGCTGGTCGGCCGCGCCGCCGCCGGCGGGAGCGCCGCCGCGGACGTCCTCAAGGTCCCCCATCACGGGAGCCGCACCTCGTCCACGACGGAGCTGGTGGACGTGGTCATGCCGCGTCTCGCTGTCATTTCTTTGGGACACCGAAATCGCTTTGGTTTTCCGCACCCGGAAGTGCTGAGGCGGTACGACGAGCGCACGGTCCCGGTGCTACGAACCGACCGCGACGGCGCGGTGACGGTGGTCGTCGGCGCGGACGGGGCGCTCGACGCAACCTGCGCTCGACGTTGCCGATGATCCGTCATGTGCCATAAACGCCGCGCCGTGGTCCTTCTGGCGCTGATCGTCGGTGGCTGCGCCGTCCGGACGCCGGCCGTCATGAACCCGCACGCGGTTCGGCACCAGGCCGCCGGCGCGGAATCTCTAGCTCGCGACGAGCTGGATCGGGCCGCGGGGCAGTTCTCGCTGGCCCTCGACTACGAGCCTCGCATGGCGGAGGCCGAGAACGGCCTGGGCTTGGTGGCCTGGCGCCGCGGCGACAAAGGCCGTGCGGAGGAGCGATTCCGGGCGGCCTTGGCGCTGAACGAGGAGCTGGCCGAGGCGCACCTGAACCTTGGATCTCTGCTGCTGGAGCGCGGCGAGCTGGAGGCGGCGCTCGTCGAGCTGCGGGCGGCGCTGGCCATTGATCCAGGCTACGGCGCGGCGAGGCTGGCGACCGGAGAGACGCTGCTGCGGCTCGATCGTCTGGACGACGCGCGCTGGGAGCTGGCGAAGCTGTGCGAGATAGAGCCCGAGCGCGCGCAAGCCCACGCCTCCCATGCGCTGGTCCTCGCCCGAATGGGCCGTGTCGCCGCCGCCGAAACCTCCGTGCGGCGCGCGCTCGACCTGAACGCGGCGCTTCCCGCGGCGCACCGCGCGAGGGCCGAGATATTGCGCCGGCAAGGCGACGCGGCCGGCGCGGTCGCGTCGCTTCGTCTCGTGCTGCGCGCGCAGCCCGCGTCCCTCGAGGATCGCCTCGCGCTGGCGGTTACTCTCGCGGCGGCGGGCGAGATCGGCGCCGCGCGCCAGACGCTGGACGGGCTCGCGCTGGCGGCGCCGCCGCGCCCGGAGGTGGCGTTCGCCCAGGCGTTCGTCGCCTTGCGCGAGGGTCACGCGCTCGCCGCCGCGGAGTCGGCCGAGCGCGCTCTGGCGCTTCGTCCCGGGTACGCGGCGGCGCGGCTGCTCCTGGTCGAGGCGCTGTATCGTTCCGGGCGCGTAGGTGAAGGGCGGCGGGAGCTGCAACGGTTCATCACCGAAGCGCCGCCGCGGATGGAAAAGGAAGTCGCCGCCGCGCGCGCGTACTTGCGGTCGGAATCGCGATAGGGTGACCCAGTGCCGGTGCGGCTTCGCGTTTTCATCCCGGGCGCCCTCGACGGATCGGAGCCGCGGATCGTCGACGTCGATGACAGCCATGCGGTGATCCGTTTCGGCCGATCGACCGGTCTCGAGGTGACGTTGCCGTTCCGCACGATATCGAGCGTGCACGGGTGCCTGACGCAGGTGGACGGAGGGTGGGTGTTCGAGGACCGCGGAAGCGCCAACGGGTCGTTCGTGGACGGAGTGCGGGTGCCAGAGGGCGGCCGGCAGGTCGTGCACCCGGGGCAGCGCCTTCGTCTGGCAGACGTAGAGATCCTGTTCGACGGGCCGCATTCGGCAGCATCGGAGGTCCGCGCCGAAAGCACAGCCACCCTCGCGCGGCGGCTGGTGAGCGATCTATTTCGTCTGATGAACGGCGAGGAGGCGCCTCGGGTGGTCGTGTCAGGCGGTCCCGCCGCCGGTCGAGTGTTGCGTCTCTCCGAATCCGACCGGTCCTACGCCGTGGGGCGAGGGGATCATTGCGATCTCGTGCTGCCAGACGAGGAAGCGTCACGAGAGAACGCGCTGCTGCTGCGAACCTGGGAGGGCGTTCAAGTCACTGACCTCGGTTCCAAGAACGGCGTCCTGGTTCAGGGACAGCGAATCATGGCGACGCGGCGGCTACACGACGGAGACCAGCTCCGGATCGGCGGAACACTCATGACCTTCGACGATCCCGAGGAGCGCTACCTGCGCCAGATAGAGGAAGACGCCGCCACGCCCGCAAAAACACCGCCGCCGGCCACGGTCACCGCGCCGACGCCCGATCCGGCGCCCCCCGTCCCGCCAAACCCCAACCCCACGCCGCCCCGCACCGCCGATCGCGCCACGGGCGCCATAGCCGCCGCGATTCTGGTTGCGGTGGCCGCCGCCGTGGCGTGGCTGGTCGTCGGCTGATGCGGGGGAAACACTGCTTGTACAACTGCGACGCGCCTCCGATTACTTACGAGACGATGGACGTGGACGGATGATCAGCGCGATCACCGCAGAAGGGACGTCGGCTCGCGTATGACGGCGACTCATGACGCCAAGGCACTTCGTCGTCGGCTGGCTCGTCGGATCAGTCCTTGTGTCCTTCCTCGTGACCCTCATGGTGATGACCCTCATGCCCACCGGCGGCGGGTCGCTTCCATGAGAACCGCGCGTTCTGTGGCTTGTCGTCGAGCTTGATGGTCACGATGGCCACCAGGCTCTCGACTCCCTTGAGGTCCGCTGCCGCGCGCAGGAACTCGCCAGCCGGTGCGAGCGCCAGAGTCTGCTTGTCGCGCTTCGGAACTTGAAGCGCTGCCTTGGCCTCGCGCCTGTCGACAGGCAGCGTGTTCTCCTTGTCGTCGAGCAGGTAGACGTTGATCTCGGTGTCCTTGACGACGAGCTCGAGGTGGTACCTGCCGACGGTCTGCACGATTCCGCCGTGCGGCGCCTTGTGTGCGTGGCCCTTCTTGCCGTGCTCGTCGGCCCAGCCGGCGCGGGCCAATGCGGCCGCGATGAGTACGACAGCGACTCCCATGCTTCTTCGCGTCAACATCTGCTTCCTCCTTTGTTCGTTCATCAGTGATGACCGGACGGGTGATATGAAATGCGCCCCGTCTGGGTGCGACCTTCCAGCTCGAGCTGCACGAGAGCCACGGCTGGCGAGGGCTCTTGGTCACCTGACGGCTTTGCCGCAACCGCGCCCGTAGCGGCTGCCGCCACGAGGTCCATCCCGCACTTCGGACACCGCCCCGGGGTCTCCGAAACCACCTCCGGGTGCATGGGGCACGTGTAACGCGTCGCCGCGCTGGCAGCCGGGGCGGGCCGGGTCGGCGCTTCCGCCTTGGTAGGAGCCGCGGCCTCTACGTGCTCATGCGAGCTGTGCTCGTGTGATTCGGTGTTCTTCTGGCACGCGGCGAGAAGGAGGGCCGCGGCCATCACGGCCGTGCGAGTCATGTGGTTGCCTCCAAAGGTTGGGGCGCGGGCAGATGAGCCTGCGCTCTGGCTGTCTCGCGCTCGCGAAGGAACTTCTCGAGCGCAGGGCGACCGAACTTCCAGAACACGGCCGGGGTAACGGCCATATCGAGCAGCGTGGAGCTCGTGAGCCCGCCGAAGATGACGACGGCGACCGGGTAGAGGATTTCCTTGCCGGGCTGTCCCTTGGCGAGCATGAGCGGGATCAGCGCAAAGGCAGCCACGAGCGCGGTCATGAGCACCGGGACCAGCCGCTCGAGCGAGCCGCGAATAATCATCTTCTCGTCGAAGTGCTCGCCCTCGTGCTCGACGAGGTGGATGTAGTGGCTGATCATCATGATGGTGTTGCGAGACGCGATGCCAGTCAGGGTGATGAAACCGACCAGCGAGGCAACCGAGAGAGTCCGGTCGGTCAGCCAGATGGCGGTGACGCTCCCTATGAGGGCCAGCGGGATGTTGACGAGAATCTGCAAGACGATCCGCATCGAGCGGAAGTGCGAATAGAGGACAAGGACCATCCCCGCCAGGGAGAAGAGCGAAAGGATGGCGATGAGCCTCGAGGCGGACTGCTGGGCCTCGAACTGGCCGCCGTAGGTGACGAAGTAGCCCGTCGGGAGCGGAACTTCCGCCGCCACTTTCTTTTGAATGTCGGCGACGACGCTCCCCAGGTCTCGGCCAGACACGTTGCTCGAGATGACGATGCGGCGCTGCACGTTCTCGTGCATGACGACATTGGGCCCGGCATCCTCGACGACCTCGGCGAGAGAGGAGAGCGGCACCTTGGCCCCCGCGGGCGTGTCCACCAGCGCCATGCGCAGAGCCTCGATGTCGCCGCGCGCGCTCTCGTCGTAACGAACGAGAATCTCGTACGTCCGCTGACCGTCGAGGATCTGCCCCGCCACGCGACCGTTGAGCGCTGTCTCGAGGAGTTCGGTCAGCTCGCCGACCTGGACGCCGTAGCGAAGCGCCGCCTCGCGCCGTGGCCGGATGCGAATCTGCGGCACCAGGACCTGCTGCTCAATCTGAAGGTCGACGACCCCGTCCACGCTGGACATGATCCGATGAATGTCGGCGGCTCTCGCGCGTAGCGTGTCGAGGTCGCTCCCGAACACCTTGACCGCGAGCTGAGCCCGGACACCCGACAACAGGTGGTCGAGGCGGTGAGAGATGGGCTGCCCGATGCTCACGAGAACGCCAGGGATCTGGTCGAGGTTGTGACGGATGTCCTCGAGGATCTGCTCGCGCGAGCGCTTCGAGGGCCGGAAGTCGACGTCGATCTCGCTGTAATGGACGCCCTCGGCATGCTCGTCGAGCTCAGCGCGCCCGGTGCGTCGCCCGGTCGTCGTCACCTCCTGCACCTGCTTGATGAGCTGCTCGGACAACGTGCCCACTCGGTTCGACTCGGTGAGCGAGGTTCCGGGGGCCGATAGCACGTTGATGGTCGCGGTCCCCTCGTTGAAGGGCGGCATGAACTCCGTCCCCATGAAGGGTACGGAAAGCGCGGCGAGAGCGACCATCCCCGACGCCACCAGCATCACCTTCTTCGGGTGGCCGAGCGTGTAGTGAAGCAGCCTCGTGTCCTGCTTCTTGAGCCAGCGCACCAGGAAGCCGTCACCGTGCTCGGTCACCTTCGCTTTCGGAAGCATGTACGAGCAGAGGACGGGTGTGACGGTGAGCGAGACGACGAGCGAGGCGAGAATCGACAGGATGTAGGCGATGCCGAGCGGCGCGAAGATTCGGCCCTCGATGCCTGAGAGCGAGAACAGGGGGATGAAGACCAGGATGACGAGGACGGTGGCGAAGACGATCGAGTTCCGAACCTCCGAGGACGCCCTGTAGATGACCTCGAGGAAAGGCTGGCGCTGGCCCTCTGGGAGGTGCCGGTTCTCCCGGAGACGCCGCAGCACGTTCTCCACGTCGACGATGGCGTCATCGACGAGCTCGCCGATGGCGACGGCAAGGCCACCGAGCGTCATCGTGTTGATGGACAGCCCGAACGCCCGGAAGACGATGGCCGTGATGACGATGGACAGAGGAATGGCGGTGAGCGTGATGGCCGTCGTGCGGAAGTTGAGCAGGAACAGGAAGAGGATGATGACCACCAGGATGGCGCCGTCCCGGAGCGCCTCCTCCACGTTGCCGATGGCCGCCTCGATGAAGTTCGACTGCTTGAAGAGCTCCACTGTCTTCACGTCGCCCGGCAGGCCGGCCTTGATCTCCTCGAGCGCCCGCTCGATTTCCCGCATCAGCGTGACGGTGTTGGCGCCGGGTTGCTTCTGAACGGACAAGATGACGCCAGGGCTCGCGTTGATGGAGGCATCTCCCCGCTTGAAGCGGGGACCAATGTCGACGTTGGCCACGTGCCGGAGAAGCACGGGTGCGCCGTCACGGTACGTCACGACCGTGTTGCGCAGGTCATCGATGGACTTCGTCCGTCCGAGGTTCCGGATCAGAAACTCCTGGCTCTTGCGCTCGACAAAGCCCCCGGTGGTGTTGTTCTGGCTCCCGGTCGCCGCCTTCTGGACATCATCGAGGCTGACGTTGAAGGCCAGGAGCCTCTCCGGCAGAACTCGAATCTGGTACTGTTTTACCTCGCCGCCGATATTGATGACCTGAGCGACGCCAGGGATGGTCAAGAGGCGTTGGCGCATCGTCCAGTCGGCGATGCTGCGCAGCTCCATGGGCGAGGTCTCGCCCTTCTCGCTCACGAGCCCGATGAGGACGATTTCGCCCATGATGGACGCGATGGGGCCCATCACCGGTGCCGCGCCCTCGGGGAGACCCTCGCGCGAGATTTGCAGCCGCTCGGAGACGAGCTGCCGTGCCAGGTAGATGTCGGTGTCCCAGCTGAACTCGATCCAGACAATGGAAAGGCCGATGCCCGAAGCGGAGCGGACCCGCTGCACACCCGGCGCGCCGTTCATGGCGACCTCGATGGGCCGCGTGACGAGGGTTTCGACTTCCTCGGGCGAGAGGCCACCGGCCTCGGTCATGATGGTGACGGTCGGCCGGTTGAGGTCGGGCAAGACATCGACCGGCATCTTGATGATGGCCCATCCGCCGTACACGAGGACCAGCGCGGCGGCGGCCACCACGAAGATGCGATTGCGGAGCGAGAACTGAATCAACCGGTTGAACACGCGCTACCTCGCCGCGGAACGAAGTTGGTGGACGCCTTGGGTGACGACGCGCTCCCCGGCCGAAACTCCGACCCTGACCGCCCAGTACGCGCCGTCGCGCGAACCAAGAGCCACCTCGCGCGCCATAAACTCTTCGGGGCCGGTGTGGACGAAGACAACTTGCTTGCCGTCCATGTTGACGAGCGCAGCGTCAGGAACGGTGAGGGCTCGGCGTGCCTGGCCGGCCGCAATTTGCACGTCGGCGAACATCCCCGGCCGCAGACGGCCGTCGGGATTTGGCACCTCGAAGACGACCTTCGTCGTCCGCGTGGCCGGATCCACCTGCGGCGCCAGAGCGAAGAGCCGGCCTGTGAAGTACTCCCCTGGGTAGGGCTCCACGGTGATGCGCGCGTCGGCCGATTTCTCCACGCGTCCCAAGTCGGCCTCGTAGACCTTGGCTTCGACCCACACCACCGCAGGGTCAAAAACGACGAAGAGTCGACGTGAGGTATCGACCTGCTCGCCAGGACTCACATCCGTATCCCCCACCACGCCATCGAGGGGCGAGATGAGCGGGAAACGCGAGAGCCCCCCACCGCGACCCGCCGGGGAGAGTAGCTCCCGCTCACGCTGGGCCTGCTGGTGCGCGCCGTGCGCGACCTCGAGGGCCACTTCTGCTTCCTGGATTTCGCGCGTCGCGACGACGCCCTCGAGCGAGCGCACGCGCTTGAGGTTGCGCTCGGCCTGACGCAGCTCGGCCTCCGCCTGGGCGACACGCACCTCGGCTTGAATGCGTTGCGAGCCGAGCTGGGCGATGTCCGTGGCGGAGAGAGACGCTTCGACGACCGCAAGCGTCTGCCCTTTCTTGACCCGCTCCCCGATGTACGGGAACCGTCCGCTCGGGCCAGGCAGCACCCGCCCAGGCTGCGAAGCGAAAAGTTCCGCGTGCCTGTCGGACCGGGGCATCACCTGCCCGAGCGCCACAATTCGGTCGCGGAGGTCTCGTTCCGCGGCCAGTTCCGTCAGGACGCCCAGGAGGAACTGAGACTCCTTTGCGAGCGTGATGGCTCCACCGGGCGCCGGGGCGGCCGCGGGCTTCGGCTGGTCACCGTGGTCCTCACCGCCATGCGCGCGGGCGTCCCCAGAGAGAAGTGCTACCGCCAGGAGCAGCGCGGTAGCCGGAGCGGCTCCCGGGCGTCGCCGGCGACGCCACAGGACGAAGCCTCCGATACCCAGCCCCAACACGGCCGCCGCGCCCGCCACCCAGGCCCACGTGGGCACGAGGGGGGCATGCCGGTCACGGGCCTGGGTGGCATGGCGCGGCGGGCCGATTTCCACGCCGTTGACCGGGAGGAGGTCGGCGATGTCGCCAGCGGTGATGCTGGCTACGAGCTCGTAAGTGCCATCCTTCGGGAACGTGACGGTCGTCTCGTAAACGCCCGGCGAGCCGGCTGCAGCCGCCTTGGCCGTGAGGTTCTCGGGGCCGGAAAGCTCGAGCTCGACCGTTGCGCCCTCGACCGGGCGATTCGTGGCGTACTCGGACAGAAGCACTCGGAGCGGAACGGGCTGCCCGGCTTTCTGTTCGGGGTACTTGACGACCAGCTCGAAGTTCTCGGTCTGGGCTGAGGCGACGCGCTGGCCAGGGCGAGCAACAACCGCTGGAGGCGGCTTCTCTGGACCGTGCTGTTCGCCGCCATGAGCAAGACCAACGGCCGGGGCAAACAACGTCAGAACGGCTAGTCCCCTGGAAACGAGAAGACTTGCATATCTCGCCGAGGCATCTTCGTTCCTGGCAAGGCGCGAGGAGCGCGAATACCCGATGGTATTTAAACGACGAGCAACACAGCCAGGGACGAAGAGGACCGGCGAGATATGTGAGAAATCACGTTTCCAGGGGGCTAGCGTCCACCGAAGCATCTATCGGGCCTCCTGAAGGAGCGATGCCGGGTCGCGACCCAGCGCACGAGCCAGGGCCACCCGCGCGACGGCGTAGCCGCGCTGGGCATCGAGGTAGTCGAGCCGCGTGCGGAAGGAGCGGTCTCGCGCGGAGAGAAGCGCCGGAGCATCAATCTGCCCGGCCTCAAACGCGCGCGTGAGGAGATCGAGGTTTCGGTCCACGCGCGGCAACGTCGCCGCATACAGCTCAAGGCGCCGGGCCGATGAAGAGAGCTCGGCCTGCGCGCCGACGACTTCCGCGCTCACCGTTTGCTCGAGCGCCGTCGCCAGAAGCCGCGCCGAGGATTGCCGTGCCGCAGCCTCCCGGATGGCGCCCTGGTTTCGGTTGAAGAGGGGCAGCGGGAAGGACAACCGGAGGAGGAAGAACCGGTCCAGATCGAATTGCTCGGGACCAGCAACCCCTGACCGGTCGACGTGAAGGTTCCGGTTCTCCATCTCCCAGCCCAAGGACAGCCGCGGGTTGGGCACGACTTCCCGGCGCAGAAGGGAAACCTCCGCGCCTCGGGCCTCTGCTTCCGCTTGTGCCGCTCTCAGGTCCAGGCGCTCTGGGATTTCAGGAGGGCCGTCTGCCGGGGCGGGTCTCGCCGGCAACTCTCCCACTGCGCGGACCGCCGTGGCCGCGGGACGGCCCAACAGCCGATTCAGCTCTGCGCGGGCGCGCGTGACATCCGCCTCCGCGCTCGCGGCGTCCGCGCGGGCGCGTTCCACCTCGACGACAATCAGGTTGTGCTCGACCTCGGGGATGTCGCCGGCGTCGAGCCGGCGTTGCGATGCCGCGACGAGGGTTTCGTTGAGGCGAAGAATCTCGGCCGCGACTTCGGCCCGGCGTTGCGCCTGAAGAAGCGCATAGAACGTCTCCATGACGCGTCCGACGTAGATGCGCTCGAAGGAGGTCGCGTCGTAACGGGCTGCCTCGAGCTCGCGTTCTGCAACCTCTCCGCGAAGGCCCGGCTGCCCTGCAATCTCGAGCTCCTGCGAGAGGGATGCGCCGATTACCCTCTCTCCCTCGTTGGTGCCCAGCCGGTCATCGAGCCAGTCGCCTTCCACCTCGGGGTTGTTGCGAAAAAAGAGGGCCGCCTGGTCACGCCGCCCCTCGGCTGCAGCGACGCGCTGTTTGGCTGCCAGAACCTCGGGCGCCTGCTTGCGCGCGGCTTCGACGGCCGCCCCGATGGAAAGGTCCTCCGCTCGGCCCGCGCGCGGCCAGAGGAGCGCGACAGCGAACAGAAAGACGACGAGCAGTGATTCGCTGGCTATACTCATCGGGACCTACCGCCAAAGCAACATCCGTGCCTCTGGCGGAAGTTCCGTTCTTCTTTAGAAATCTATGGGTTAGACGTATGCGACCACTCCCATTATGTGATAGTGCCGGTTACAGCTAACCGATACGGTCACGGTCACGGTCGCGTGCTGGGCGCACTTTGTGGAGGGCGCTGCCAGCGTTGAGGGCCGGAGAGTTTCCTGCCAGATGAAGGGGGGACGTCATCCGAGAGGGATGCGCGGACCATCGCTAACGCCAGGGCACGCTCGATGGCGTTCTCGAGCTCACGGACGTTTCCGGGCCAGCAGATCAGCTCCAAGCCGATTCCGTAAACGACTGGCGGCCGCCGAAGGCGCGTTAGTAATTGACCTGAAGCTGCACGCGGGTGACGTGGCCCTGTTCCTGCGCGTGGGGCGACTTGGGGGAGGTGCGGTCGGAGATCATGTAGGCGCCGGTGATCTCCAGGGCGCGCAGGATCTGCCACTCGATCCCGATCTCCAGCTCTTTGACCCGGTATCGGGGGGCGTTGGTCTCGAACTTTTTGCCCCCGGCGTAATACTGGTAGCGCGCGTACGGCAACAACGATTCGGTGCCGAGCAGGCCATCTACCTTGGCCATGAGCTGCGCGTAGCCGCCGCGCAGGTCGCGGCTGCCGATGATCTGGGTGTCGGTCTCTCCTTGCTGGGGGCCCTGGCCGACGGTGTACTCCGCCTGAAAGCCGATGGGCTGGGGATAAAGCACGACGGTGGCGTGGACGCGGGCGTCGACGAGGTTGTTGTCCGGGCGCGTGGTCGCGAACGGCATCATGTTGGGCGCCATGCCGGAGGGGAGCACGTTGAACCGTCCGTAGTACCCGCCGCCGCCGATCTCCAGGAACTGGCGGCCGAGCAGGAACGGGTAGGTCAGGCGCCCCACCACGTGCCGGTTGTCGTTCCTTTCGGGACGGTTCGCGGTCTGGCCGTTGTAGACGCCGAAACCGACGACGCCGTAGTCGCCCGAGCCCTTGAGCCCGCCGTCGACGAGATGCTTGAAGCGCCTTCGGATCTCGACCGGCGCGAAGTAGAAGAACACGCCCAGATCGCGCTCGTCCTTGACCGCGCTATTGAGCGGGTCGGCGCGGTCGAAAGGCAGACGGTTCTGGCTCGACTGCAGGTTCTCGAAGCCGTAAGGCACCTTCGATTGTCCGACGCGGAAGCGGAAGCGCTTCTTTTCATCGAGGAAAAGATCGAAGTAGATGTCGCGGAGGATGGTGGTGTGAAGCTGATCCGTGCCGGACGGCGTGGAGGCGAAGTCGGGTTGGATGTAGATGGACACGTGGTCGTGGACGTCGCCGAAAAGGATGAGGCGCGCGCGCCGGACCAGGAAGCCGTTGTTGCCGCCGATGGACTTGTCGCCCTGGTCGCTGAGCAGCTTGTCGTTCTCGTCGAAGCTCGGCAGGCGGTTGTAGCGGAGCTGCGCATATCCGCGGAGCCTGAGCTTGTCGTACCAGCGCTCCGGGGTGGGGGTGTTGGCTGGCGCCGCGGGCGGGGGCGGTGGGGGTGGAAGCGGCGGCGGAGCCGAAGGGGGCGGCGGTGGCTCGGGGGCGGCCGGCGGCGGCGGGGGCGTCTCCGGCTGGGCTGCGAACGCCCCCAGCGACGTGAAGGCGGTCGTGAAGAAGACGGCGGCCGGCAGAGATGAGGTCGATGGTCGTCGGACGAAGTTCATGGCGCGCAAGCTACGGTGCGCTTGTGTCTGCTGTGTGACAGAGCGGTTACTTCTTCAGCTTGCTGCCACAATCCGACGGGCCGATCCGTCACCTGTCTGTCACGCGCGCGCCACCCTCGCGCCATTAACAGGTGCTCTATTTCCGCACGTGATGCCCGAACGCGCGATCGACGCCCGAGGAAGGCCCGTGGTGCGAACACCGCCCAGCTCCATCTCCAGCCCTGCCCCCGCGCCCGCCCCCGCCCCCGCCACGGCCAGCCGCTCGCTCGCGCCGCTTGTCTTGCGTCCGCCCCCGCGCTGGCATCGCGCCGCCGAGCTCGTGATCCGCGCCCTCGCCCTGTCTGCCATCGCTGCCATCGTCCTTATCCTTTTTTTCGTGGCGAAAGAATCGCTTCCCCTGTTCACGGATAGCGAAGTCCGCAAAGAGGTGACCCCCAGCCAGATGTGGCTGGCGCAGCAGTGGCCCGGCTACGACGAGCCCGACCACATCTGGCAGCCGGTCTCGGACGTCCCCAAATACGGTCTGTGGGCGCTGCTCGTGGGCACGTTGAAAGTGACGCTGGTGTCGCTGCTGTTTTCGGTTCCGCTCGGCGTGGGCGCCGCGCTCTACGTTTCGCAGTACGCCCCCCCCCGCGTGCGCGAAGTCGTCAAGCCGGCCATCGAGCTCCTGGCCGGCATTCCCTCCGTGGTGCTGGGCTTTTTCGCGCTCATGGTCATGGCGACGTTCGTGCAAGACGCTTTCGGCCTCGAATCGCGCTTGAACGCGGTGGTGTCGGGTCTCGCGCTGTCCATCGCCGTGATACCGGTGGTGTTCACCATCAGCGAGGAAGCCTTCGGGGCCGTCCCGCGCAGCTACGTGGAGGCCTCGACGGCGCTGGGGGCCGCCCGCTGGCAAACCACGCTGCGCGTGATCGTGCCGGCCGCCAGCCCGGGAATCGCCGCGGCGGTGGCGCTCGGTCTGGGCCGCGCGATCGGGGAAACCATGATCGTGCTCATGGCGTCGGGCAATGCCGCGATCCTGTCCGCCAGCTTGACGGATTCCGTACGGACGCTGTCGGCCACCATCGCCGCCGAGCTGGCCGAGGTGGTGTTCGGCGGCGCTCACTACACCGTTCTGTTTTTCCTGGGCTCGTTGCTGTTCCTGACGACCTTCGTGATCAATCTCCTGGGCGACTGGGCGATTCACAGCATGAAGGTCAAGCTGGGAGTGGCCGCGTGAATCCCTTCGCGCGCGCCTTCCGCAACCGCGCCGGCGATCTGGCGCTGGCGACCGCCACCGGCGCGGCGACCCTGCTGATCCTGGGGATCCTGGCGGTCATCCTGGTCGACGTCATCATGAACGGCGCCCCCCGGCTGAGCTGGACTTTTCTTTCCAGCGCTCCCACCCACGGAATGACCCAGGGCGGAATCTTCCCGGCGATTTTCGGCACTGTGGCGCTGGTGCTGCTGATGACCGTCGCCGTAGTCCCGGTGGGGGTGGCGACGGCGATTTACCTGAACGAGTACGCCTCGCCCCACGGGCGGCTGACGCGGGCGGTGCGCGTTGCCGTCAACAACTTGGCCGGCGTGCCCTCCATCGTGTTCGGGCTGTTCGGCCTGGGGTTCTTCGTTCAGTTCGTCGGCACCGGCATCGACCGCGCCTTCATGGGAGGTCAGAAGGCCTTCGGACAGCCGGCGCTGATCTGGGCGGCGCTGACCATGGCCGTGCTGACCATGCCGGTGGTCATCGTGGTCACCGAGGAGGCGCTGCGCAGCGTGCCACGGGAGCTGCGCGAAGCGTCCGCGGCCCTCGGCGCGACTCGGTTCCAGACGGTCGTCAACGTCGTGGTGCCGCAAGCGGCGCCCGGCATCCTGACAGGTACGATCCTGGCCGTCAGTCGCGGGGCCGGTGAGGTGGCGCCCATCTTGTTCGTCGGGGCGGCGTACTTCCTGCCTCATTTGCCGAGTCACCTGTACGACCAGTTCATGCACCTCGGCTACCACGTGTACGTGCTGTCGACCCAGTCTCCCGACGTGGACGCCACCAAGCCCCTGCTCTACGCCACCGTCGTCGTGCTGTTGACCTTGACGTTCCTATTGAACGCCGCGGCCATCGTCGTGCGGTCCCGGATGCGGCGCCGCTTCGCGCAGGCGGCGGCCTGATGACCGCCAGCACCACAGCGCCGTCGGATCCGCGCCGCCCCAAGTTGACGGTCAAGGATCTGTCGGTCTTCTACGGCGGCAAGAAGGCTCTCGGCCCGGTGTCAATGGACGTGAGGGAGAAGCAGGTCACCGCGCTCATCGGGCCGTCGGGCTGCGGCAAGTCGACGTTTCTCCGTTCGCTCAACCGCATGAACGAGCTGATTCCCGGGTGCGTGGTGACCGGCGACGTCTTGCTGGAGGCCAAGCCCATCTACGGCCACGGCATCGACGCGGTGGCGGTCCGGCGCCGTATCGGCATGGTGTTTCAGCGCTCCAATCCCTTTCCCAAGTCCATCTTCGATAATGTCGCCTACGGCCTGCGCATCGGCGGAATCTCCGGCGCCAGCGACATCGCCCAGCGGGTCGAGCGCGCCTTGCGACAAGCCGCGCTGTGGGACGAGGTGCGCGATCGATTGTCCGAAAGCGCACTGCGACTCAGCGGCGGTCAGCAGCAGCGGCTGTGCATCGCCCGGGCGCTGGCGGTGGAGCCGGACGTGGTTCTCATGGATGAGCCGGCGTCGGCGCTGGATCCCATCGCCACCGCCCACATCGAAGAGCTGATCCACGAGCTATGCAAGAGCTACACCGTGGTCATCGTCACCCACAACATGCAGCAGGCCGCGCGCGTCGCCGATTACACGGCCTTTTTCTACATGGGCGAGCTCATCGAATACGACCGGACCGACGTGCTGTTCACGAAGCCCGGCAACCCTCGCACCGAGGACTACATCACGGGACGCTTCGGCTGATGGGACGTGAGCACACCCATCGCGAGTATGAGGGCGAGCTGCGGAGGCTGCGCGAGCAAGTTCTGGTGATGGGCGCCAAGGTCGAGGAGATCATCACCGGCTCGGTGCGCGCGCTGCTGGAACGGGACACCGATCTCGCGCGGCGGATGATCGACTTCGACCGTCGCATCAACCGCATGGAGGTCATCACCGACGAGCTATGCTTGCAGATCCTGGCGCGGCGCCAGCCCGTCGCGTCGGATCTCCGCTTCATCACCATCGCGCTGAAGCTGGTGACCGACCTCGAGCGCATCGGGGACATCGGCGTCAACATCTGCGAGCGGGTGATCGAGCTCAACGATGAGCCGCCGCTCAAGCCGTACGTGGACCTGCCGCAGATGGCCGAGATCGCCCTCGGGATGGTGCGCGAGGCCCTGGACGCGTTCGTGGCCGGCGACGCGGAGCGCGCGCGCCAGGTCATCGAGCGCGATCAGAAGGTGGACGCGTACTACAGCCAGATCTTCCGCGAGCTCTTGACCTACATGATGGAGGACCCGCGCAACATCTTCCGCGCCACGCGCGTGCAATCCATCGCCAAGTACATCGAGCGCATCGGCGACCACGCCACGAACCTGGCCGAGATGGTCGTGTTCATGGTCAAGGGCAAAGACATTCGCCACCCCGGACGCCTGGAGCGCGAAGGCCCCGACGACAACTCCCAAAACTAGCAGCCCGACCTATCGGCTGACGGACGTCAGGAAGCTGGCCACGGCGGCGTTGAACGCGTCCGACGCTTCCAGGTTGGCCAGATGTCCGGCTCCCGGGATCTCCACCAGGCGCGCCCCGGGGATGGCCGCGGCCATCTTCCGTGATTCTTCCGGCGGCGTCACGGTGTCCAGGGCGCCCACCACGATCAGCGTCGGACATGTGATGGCGGACAAATCGCCGGTCCGGTCGGGGCGGTCGCGCATGGCGGCCAGCGCGGCCGCGACGGACTCCGGGGGCTGCTCGGCGGCGACGGCGGATATGCGCGTCCGCACCGCGTCCTCCGCCTCGGGCGCCAGCAGCTTGGGAACCGTGGCCTCAGCGAACGCGGCCGCGCCCCGGGAGCGCACCAGGGCGATGCCCTCGTCGCGTTTACGCCGGCCCTCGGGCCCATCGGCACCGGCGCGCGTGTCGGCCAGGACCAGCCCGGCCAAGCGCGCCGCGTGCCGTTGCGCAAAGGCCAGGGCCACGTATCCACCCATCGAGAGGCCCACGACGGTGGCGGTCGCGGCGCCCGCGTCATCCAGCAGCGCCGCCACGTCGTCCGCCAAGGTCTTGAGGTTGGTCGCCGGCTCGGTTCCGCGGGACTCGCCGAATCCTCTAAAATCCAGCGCGACGACGCGACGTCCGGCCCCACCGCCCGCCGGCTGCGTCAAAAACGGTGCGGTGTCGGACCACATCCGCGCATCCATCGGAAACGCGTGCAGCAAGACCACCAGCGTCGATCCGTCACCCCAGGTTGCCGCGCCCAGGTCCACGCCGCGCAACCGTTTGATCATCGACGGAATCTCGTCATCGGGCCCAGCCCTGTCAAGCCCCGACGGGGCGGGGCCTGATGTGGCGGGCCGCGCGCAACCGTGATACAAATTTAACCTCAAGTTCTAGGGTGGAAACCCTAGGCGTTCCGCCGGATTGGCTCTCATCGGATGCTGCTCGACTGGGTCTACGGACTCTTCTCCAACGACCTCGCCATCGACCTCGGGACGGCGAACACCCTGACGTTCGTCCGCGGTAAAGGTATCGTTTCCAACGAACCGTCCGTGGTGGCGGTTCAGCGGGCCGGCAACGGAACCAAGAAGGTGCTGGCGGTGGGAAAGGAAGCCAAGGAGATGCTGGGCCGCACGCCCGGCAACATCGTCGCCGTCCGTCCCATGAAGGACGGCGTCATCGCGGACTTCGAAGTCACCGAGGCGATGCTTCGCTACTTCATCACGCGCGTGCACAACCGGCGCACGCTGGTCAAGCCGCGCATCATCATCGGTGTCCCTTCCGGAATCACCGAGGTAGAAAAGCGCGCCGTGCGCGACTCGGCGCTGGCCGCCGGCGCCCGCGAAGTGTACCTAATCGAGGAGCCCATGGCGGCCGCCATCGGCGCCGGACTGCCGGTCACCGAACCCTCAGGCAACATGGTGGTGGACATCGGCGGCGGCACCACCGAGGTGGCGGTGATCTCGCTGGCCGGCATCGTCGTCGCAAAATCGATCCGCGTCGCGGGCGACAAGATGGACGAAGCGATCGTCGCGTACATCAAGCGCAAGTACAACCTGCTGGTCGGCGAGCGGACCGCCGAGGTCATCAAGAAACAGATCGGCAACGCCCACGCCCTGGACGACGTCATGACCATGGACATCAAGGGCCGCGATCTGGTGGCGGGCGTACCGAAGACACTGGTGATCAACAGCGACGAGGTGCGTGAGTCCTTGGCCGAGCCGGTCAACGCCATCGTCGAGGCGGTGCGGTCGGTGCTGGAGCGGACCCCCCCCGAGCTGGCGGCGGACATCGTGGACCGGGGCATCGTGCTCACGGGCGGCGGCTCCCAGCTCCGCAACCTGGACGTCCTTCTGCGCGAGGAAACCGGGCTACCGGTGATGGTGTCCGACACTCCCGAATGCGCGGTCGTGCTGGGCACCGGCAAGGCGCTCGATGAGCTCAACCTGCTGCGGGAAGTCGCACTGCAGTAGGCGGGTTCTGGTAGGTGACCGCGAGCGGGACCAGGATTCGCCAGGCCGGGACGGTGGCGGGAACCCTGCTGCTGGCCCTTCTGGCGCTGCGGGTGAGCGCGAAAGCGCCGGGCGAGCTGTCGGTCATGGACCGCGCCATCCTGGCGATCGTTTCGCCGGCGCAGGGCGCCCTGTCGTCGCTGGCGCGCGGCATCGGCGGCGTGGTGGGGCGCTACGTGGATCTCGTCCGCGTGCGGGGTGAAAACGAGACCTTGCGCGGCGAGAACGCCCGTCTGCGCGGCGAGCTGACCGAAGCAAAGCGCGCCGCAGCGGAGAGTTCTCGCTATCAGCGGCTGCTGGCCCTGCGCGACACCACCCCGGCCGAGACGCTGGCAGCGCGGGTCATCAGCATCGACGCGTCGCCGTACTTCCGCGTCGCGCGCGTCGAAATCGACCGCGGCGAGGGCGTGGTCAAGCGCGGCATGCCGGTCATGGCCCCCGAAGGCCTGGTGGGCCGCATCAACCGCGTGGCGGGCGCGGCGTCGGACATTCTGCTGGCGGTCGATCCACGGTCCGCGATTGACGTCATCATCCCGCGCACCGGCGGCCGCGGCATCCTGCGGGGCAAGGCCGGCGAAAACGGCTACCGCTGCAGCATCGAATACCTGACCCGCGGCGAGTCGGCGCGCGAAGGCGACCCCGTGGTGACCAGCGGCCTCGGCGGGGCGTTCCCTCGGGATCTGGCGGTGGGGAAGGTGAGCCGGGTGGCGGACAAGGCGATCGGCCTCTATCAGGAGGTGGAGGTGACGCCGGACGTGAACTTCGCGCGCTTGTCCGAGGTGCTGGTGATCGTGGCGCCTCCCCCCGCACCGGATCCCGACGCGGGCAGCCGGCGCGTGCAGGCGCCCACCCGCGGGTTGATGGTGTATCGGTGATGCGGTCGGCGATCACACTGGCGGTGGCGTACTTGCTTCTGCTGCTGCAATCGACGGTGCTGGAGCTGGCGCCGGTGCGCATGGCGGCGCCCGGCTTGGGCCTGCTGGTGGTGCTGCACGTCGGTCTGTCATCCAAGTGGACGGTGTCGGCGGCGGCCGTGGTCGGCCTGTGCACCGGGTATCTCCTGGACCTCGTGTCGGGGGCGCCGCCGGGGCTGCACGGGTTCGTGTTCATCCTGATGGCGATGTTCGCGCGAGCGCTGGCGACGCGCGTGGCGGTGCGCGGCATCGTCCTGTCCGCGGCGACGGCGTTCGTGGCGTCGTTGCTGGCGGCCGTCCTGGTGGTCGTGGTGCGCGCTCAGGTGTCCCCCGACGGCGGATACGGGGGACTGCGGCAGGCGCCTCTGGAGGCACTGCTGACGGCGTTCTGCGGCCCGCTCGTGCTCGGCCTTCTGCGTCGCATCGACGGGCGCCTGGATCCGGCGCGCGCGCGGGTGGGCCTGGCCCGCGGACCCCGGACGCTGGGTGAAGGCATCGGCCTGCGCTAAGGCAACAGGAGCGACGAAGATCATCGAGATCGCCGGCCAGGACGCCGAGCTGCCGGAGATTCGCCGGCGGGCGCGGTACTTCGCGAGCTTCGTCGCGCTGGCGTTTTTCGCTCTCGGCGCGCGGCTGTTCTACCTGCAAGTCGTCGAAGGCGACACGTTCTACAAGCTGACCTCCGACAGCATCGTGCGCACGGTGACGCTGCCGGCGGTGCGCGGGCAGATCCGCGATCGCAAGGGCCGGGTGCTGGCGGTCATGCGGCCGTCCTACGACGTCGTGGTGACGCCGCACCGGATCACGCCCGCCGCCTTCGCGCGGCTGCGGGCAATCCTGGGGCTTGATCCGGCCCAGGCGGACGAAGGCTGGGAACGCATCGAGAAAGAGCGCCGGCGCGATCGGGAACGCAGCATCGTGCTGGCGGAGGACGTCTCGCGCGAGGCCATGGCCGCCATCGAGACCAACCTGGACCTCGCCGGGGTGGAGATCGTCGCGACCTCGCGGCGGCACTATCCGAACGGCGCGCTGGCCGCCCACGCCCTGGGATTCATGAACGAGGTGTCAGCGGAGGACCTGAAGCGGAAGAAAGACGAAGGCTACCGTCCGGGCGATCTGATCGGGCGAACCGGTCTGGAGCGGCAGTGGGAAACCTCGCTACGAGGGCAGCGCGGCTTCGAGAAGGTCGTTGTCGATCGGCGCGGCATGCGGCGCGCGGACATCGCGGTCGCCGACATCGTGGACGGCCCCACGCGGCGCGATCCCGCCGCCGGCAACAACGTGTACCTGACGCTGGATCTGGACGTTCAGCGGCTGACCGAGCGCGCCCTACGCGCCCACCGCGCGGCGGCCGCCGCCGTGATCGACGTGGAGACCGGGCGTGTGATCGCGCTCGCGTCGCGGCCGGGGTTTGATCCCAACACCATGTCCGGCCGGCTGTCCGCCGAGGCGGAAGCGAAGATCCTGTCGGATCGCTTTCGCCCCCTGCGGGACAAGACGCTGAACGAGACCTTCAACCCGGGGTCGACGTTCAAGGTGGTGTCCGCGCTGGCGGCGCTGGAGGATAAGCTCGTGACCCCGGAAGAGCGCGCCAAGTGCCGCCGCTTCATCGAGCTGGGTGGGCGGCGGTTCCGCTGCACGAAGACGCATCTTTCGGTCAGCCTGTACGAGGCCATCGTTCAGAGCTGCAACGTCTATTTCTACGAGCTGGGGGCGCGCCCCGGGATGATGGACCGTCTGGCGAAGTACGCCATCGACATGGGGCTGGGTGCCCCGACAGGTCTTGGAATCAACGCCGAGGAGGGCGGCTTCCTGCCCACCGAGGAATGGTACCGGGAGCAGAAGCGGCGCGACCCCAAGCACGAGGGCTATCAACAGGGGCACGCGCTCAATACCGCCATCGGGGAAGGATCGACCCGCGTCACGGTCACGCAGATGGCGGTCCTGTACGCGGCCATCGCCAACGGGGGCAAGCTGCTGCTGCCCCAGATCGTGGAGCGCGTCGAAGCGCCCGACGGGCACGTCGTGGAAGAGCTTCCGCCGCGTGTGCGGCGTGAGCTGTCCGCTTCGCCCGAGTCGTTGGCCTTCCTGCGGCAGGCGCTGGCTGGCGTGGTGCACGAGACCAAGGGCACGGCGTGGAAGGCGCGTCTGGCGGACATCGAAGTGGCGGGCAAGACGGGCACCGCCCAAGTGCGCAAGGTCAGCCGCAAGAACGAGGCGCCCGTCCCGCCCGAGGAGCAGAACGACCACGCGTGGTTCGCAGGCTTCGCGCCCGCTGGCCGCCCGCGTATCGCCTTCGCCGTCTTCGTCGCCCACGGGGGCCACGGCGGCGAAGTCGCCGCGCCGGTCGCCATGGAGATCGTTCGCGGCTACTTCGACGCCGCAGCACCCGCGGACCGGGAGGCGCCGCGGCTCGGTCTTCTGCGTCGGCGCGCGCGCGGCGTGGATCGCAGCAACGCCGCCGCCCCCTCCGCCTCCGCCGCCGGCCACGAGGCGGCGCGGCCCTGAGGGCTCCATGCGGCGCGTGATCGGCTGGCGGAAGCTGCGCTTCCGATTCGACTGGACGTTGACGCTGGCGACCATGGCGGTCATCGCGCTGGGGCTCCTGAACCTGTGGAGCGCGGTCCGCGAGCGCCAGACTCACCTTTACGCGCAGCAGGTGTCGTGGTTCGGGCTGGGCGCGGCGTGCTTTCTGGTGGTGGCGACCATCGACTACCGGGTCCTGGCGCGCTTCGGATACCTGGCCTACGGCGGCGGGGTGGCGCTGCTGATCGCGGTGCTGGCCTTCGGCAAGGTGGTCAGCGGCGCGCGGCGGTGGTTCGACCTGGGCCCCATCCATCTGCAGCCGTCGGAAATCATGAAGGTGCTGGTCATCGTGGCGCTGGGCAAATACCTGAACGACGCGCCGGCGCTGGAGGGGCGCAGCTTTCGGCACCTTTTGGTTCCGGTCGCCATCATGGGCGCGCCGGTGCTGTTGATCGCGCGTCAGCCGGACCTGGGAACCGCGCTGATCATCGTTCTGATCTTCATCACCATCATGCTGACGGCCCGGCTCAAGCTGCGGACGCTGGGGGGCATCATGGGCCTGTGCGCGCTGGCCGCCACGCCCATCTGGCAGTACGGGTTGCACGAGTACCAGCGCAAACGCTTCCTGGCGTTCATAAACCCGGCGCTGGATCCGGAGACCGCCTGGCAGCCGCGGCAGGCCATGAACGCCATCGGATCCGGCCGCTTTTTGGGCAAGGGGTTCTTGGAGGGTACTCAGATCCGGCTGCGGTCGCTGCCCGCCCTGTGGACCGATTTTCCGTTCGCGGTGTGGGCCGAGGAGTGGGGATTTCTGGGCTGCCTGCTGGTGCTGGTGGCGTACGCGGTCTTGATCCTGTGGGTGGTGCGTATCGCGTCGGAGGCCCGCGACCGCTTCGGGGCCGCGGTGTGCGTGGGCGTGGCGGCGCTGCTGTTCTGGCACGTCGCGATCAACATCGGCATGGTGACCGGCGTCCTCCCGGTGGTCGGCGTGACGCTGCCGCTCATCAGCTATGGCGGATCGAGCGCGCTGACGTGCATGGTGTCGCTGGGCCTGGTGATGAACGTGTCGGTGCGACGGTTCGCGTACTAGGACCGCCCTGGGCTACGCTCGGTTCCATGGGGCAGATTGTCCGAACCATCACGGTGACGTACTGGGTGTGCGATGCGTGCCAGCACGAATGGACATCGCGGCCAGACAAGCGGCGCCAGATTCCGTACCGGTGTCCGTCGTGCGGCTCTTACGATTGGAACAAGGGCGTCAGACCAAGGAAGAGGCGAAAGGCGGCCTGGGCGTCCCCCTCCGGATCGCCGCCAGGCACGACTGAGGATCCGATCAAGTAGTGACCGGCGCGGCCAGGGAGTGTCCCGATAACGAGTCTGTGCCCCGGCACACGGGCGAAGGTCGCCCATGAGCCGGATGCTGGCGCTGCTGGTGGGACTCATCGTCGCGGCGGCGATCTTCACCGAGCTCGCGGTCCGTCGGGGCAGCCGCAGCGGCTGGCGCAAGCTGCGCGCCCAGCTGTTCACTGACGTGGAGGCCGGTTCCTTCGAGCGCCTGCTGCGCGCGCGGGCGATCGGCATGCGGCTGGTGGTGGCCGACGTCGAGGACGGCGACGTCGAGGCGTTGCTGTCATTCGTCAACGCCCTGCTGGCGCGCGACTACGCTCTGCCGAGCGCCGCCGAAGCGCGGTCCGCCGCCGCCCGAGCTGAGTCTGCCCCCGGGCTGACCGCCGAGCGGCAGGCGATGGTGGGGGCCGCGCGGGCGCTGCTGGCGCTGGGCGCGGGCGACCTGCGTGCGGCCCACCGTCACGCGGACGCGGCCGTCGCTCTGGCGCGCGACCACGCGTATCCCTGGCTCGCGCTGGCCCGCGTTCGATCGGCAGAGGGCGACCTGGCGCCCGCCAGCAAGGCAGCCGAGGCGGCTCTGGTGAAGTCGCCCGACTTCGCGCTGGCCCTGACCACCTGGGCAGAGGTGCGCATCGATCTGGGAGATCCGCGCGCGGCGGCCACCGCGGCCCGCGCGGCGTTGGCCCGCACTCCGCGGAACACGCGGGCGCGTCTGCTGCTGGCCCAGGCGGAGCTGGCGGACGCGGCCGCCGAGACGGCCGACGCGGCGAAGGCGGCAGAACCCCAGGCGGCCCGTGCGGCGCTGGAGGCGGGGTGCCGGAAGGAAGGAGCCCTCTCCGCGTCGGTGGCGGCGGGCTGTGCCCTGCACCAGGCGATGCGACGGCGCCTCGACGGTGAGCGCGGCGAGTCCTTGCGTCTGGCGCGGACGGCCGGAGCGGTGGCGCCCCCTTCAGATCCGCGGCTGCTGGCGATGACGGCTCAGGTCCTCGCGCAGCTCGGCGATGTGGACGCAGCGTCCGCGCTTGTCGAGCGCGCGGAACGGGTGGGCGGCCGCGACATGCCCGCCCTCGTGTGGGCCCGCCTGGCGGTATCCCTCGGACGAGGAAGCGCGGCCGCCGCGCCCGCGGCACGGCCGAGCGGGCCCGAGACGCGCCTGTTGCTGGCGCGGGCGGCGCTGGCGAGCGGCGGCGGCGCCGCCCTCGACGCCGCCCTGGGGGAGCTCGGAAGAGCGGCGGTCGCCGCGGATCCGGATCTCGAATCGCTGGCCACGGTCGCGTCGCTGGATCCGTCGGCGCCGCACGCGGCGCTTGCCGTCGCGCAAAGGGTCGCGGCCAGCGGCAAGGGCGTCGTGGCGCTCTACGCCGCCGGCCTGCTGGCCCGGTTGGCCGGCGATGCCCACGCCGCCGCCGAATGGTTGGCACCCGCGCTCGCTGGCCACGGAGACGCGTGCCGCGCGGCCGGCGAATACCTGGCCGCCACCCGCGCGCTCAGGCGCCCCCCGCCGACCCCCACCCTCCTGGCCCCGCTTCGCGCCGCCAACACCCGATGCGTAAACCTCGCCGCCCCGGCGGACGCCCCGAAACGCCGCTAGCGATGATGTCCGAATGGATTGAGACCGTGTTCGTACTCGTCACAGCCCCTTATCGAACATCCGCAAGCGCCGGTCGGCTCTCCGGCGCGCTACGTGCAGCGGCCGCCGGAGCCGCAGCGGCTGCTGCCCTCGCAGAAGCCGCTCACGCAGCAGGGCAGGCCTGGCTTGCCACAGGCGATGCAGGTTCCGTTGCTGCACCGGGAGCCTGAGGCTGAGCACGAGTCGCCTGAGCAACAGGGCTGCCCGACGCCGCCGCATCGACCGCAGCTTCCGGCCATGCACATTCCAGAGCCGGTACCGGGGCCGCAGCTTGCGCCGACGGCGGCGCACCGATTGTTCGGGTTGCAGCAGCCACCGGCCGCGCAGGTGTTGCCGCCGCAGCAGGTCTCGCCGGGGCCTCCGCACGTCACACACCGCCCCTGAGGGCCGGCGGCCTCGTCGCAGACGGTTCCGGCCGCCGAGCAGGTCCGCGCCTGAGACTGGGCGTTGGGTGGACAGCAGAGCTGTCCCGCTGCCCCACATCCCGAGCAGGTTCCCCCCATGCAGGTTCCGTAGGCCACCGTGGTCATGCACGTCGCGCCCGCCGCGATGCAGTCTCCTGCCAGGCAGCAGCCGCCGCCGCTGCAGGTCGCGCCGGCACAACACGGCTGCCCGGGACCGCCGCATGGCCGGCATTGGCCGGCTCCGCCGCCGCGGCACTGGAGGCCGGAGTCGCACGCGCCGCCGACGCAGCAGCGCTCGTCCATTCCGCCGCACTTCTCGCAGGTGGCGCCCGCGCATCGCGATCCCGGCGCCGTGCACACGTCGCCTGGGCAGCAGTCCATGCCCACCGCGCCGCAGCCCGAGCACTTGCCGCTGCCGCAGATGCCGTCTCCCGAGCCGCACATTCCGCCCGCGGCGATGCACGTGCCGCCGTAGCAGCAACCAGCGCCCTCGCAGGCGCTGCCGGGACAGCAGTCTTCCCCAGGCTTTCCGCACGAGACACACCGGCCCCCGCCCCCGCCCGGCGACTGACGGCAGGTGAGCCCGCCCGTGCAGGCTCCTCCCGAGCAGCACGCATCGCCCGGCCCTCCGCACCGCGCGCAGATCCCGCCCGTGCAGAAAGTCTGCGACTCGGTGCACGTCGAGCCCGGACAGCAACTTTTGCCCGCGGCACCGCAGTCGCCGCACTGGCCGTTGCTGCACATGCCGCCGATCCCGCCGCACGCGGAACCGTTGCCGACGCATGCACCGCCGACGCAGCAGCCGCCACCGCTGCAAGCCCCCCCCGCGCAGCACGCGGCGCCCGGCGCGCCGCACGCGGGCATCGAAACTTCGGGGCCGACGCCGGCTTCCATTCCGACGCCGCCGCCGTCGCCCGCGGCCTCTCCTCCTCCGCCGTCGCCCATCGTCCCGCCTTCGGAAGACGCGGCGTCAGGACCGTCGGGGGGCGTCACGGGTGTATCGCTGGCGTCGACGCGACCGGCGTCACCGCCGCCGCCGGCGCTTCCTCCAGTCCCCGCCCCGCCGCCGCTGCCGCCCGATCGATCCGTGGGCGGGCCGTCCTGGTTCGATCCGCCGCCGCCCCCATCCCCGCCGCCACAGCCTCCCCCCAACCCCCACCCCAAGACCGAGAGAACCAATACCGACGAGATCCGGAACACCGAGGCGCTTTTCATGCTGCGGCTCCTTATGTCAACACGAGCGAGCGGCCAGGAGCTGGCAACTATCGTTCGATTCCCGGGCTTTTACAACAGGCGGTCCACGAGCCACGCGATGGCCACGCCGAGCGCCGTTCCGGCCACGTCCCACGCCAGGTCGCGCCGCGACGCATGGCCGCCGCCGCGAAGGTCATAGAGCTCCTTGGCGACGCCGGCGCCCAGGCCCAGCCCGACGCCCAGCGCCAGCCGCGGCGGCTCCTTTTCGAAGAGCAGCGCGCCCACCCCATAGCCGCCCGCCGCGATGGCGGCGCTAACCGACAGGTGCAGCGCCTTGTCGCGCCCCCACCACGGATCCGGCTCTGCCGCGGACGCGGACCGCGGCGACCACACCGACCCGAGCGCCAACCCCAGTGCCGCCACCAGCGTCACACCCAGCGTCTGGGCGCGCCGGGCGCCTAGTCCCCTGGAAACGTGATTTCTCACATATCTCGCCGGTCCTTTTCGTCCCTGGCTGTGTTGCTCGTCGTTTAAATACCTTCGGGTATTCGCGCTCCTCGCGCCTTGCCAGGAACGAAGATGCCTCGGCGAGATATGCAAGTCTTCTCGTTTCCAGGGGACTAGCA